>Ga0307517_10000049_pt1 | contig 160368 bp, 175 predicted proteins | sample 23_EM_MG_FD_194515 | JGI IMG/M metagenome (GOLD analysis project Ga0307517, IMG submission 194515) | Populus trichocarpa ectomycorrhiza microbial communities from riparian zone in the Pacific Northwest, United States - 23_EM | ecosystem: Host-associated > Plants > Roots > Unclassified...
CCGCCATCGCCGCAGGCGTCGTGGTGTCGTTCGGGTCGCCCGGCGGCGAGCGATTGAGTTCTGGTTCATTGTGATCGAGCCGCGAGACCGTGTCTCCTGCCCTGCGCCAGAACGCGGTCAAAGCAGCCGGGCCGCCTGCCCGCGCCAGCAATAAATTGGCGCAGGTGTTGTCGCTGAGTTCGACGATCGCCTTGCACATGTCGGCGACCGACATCGCGCCGTGGGCAAGATTCTGTTTGGCGACGGGGGCGTATTCGAGCAGGTCCGTTGCACCGTAACTCACCATCGCTTCCAGTCTGTCTTCGCCGCGGTCGACCCGCGCCAGCACGAACGCCGCGAGCGAGGCCTTGAAGGTACTGCACATCACGAAGCGCTCGTCCGCACGCCACGCAATCTTCGCACCGGTCGCGAGGTTTTCGGCATAGAGGCCGATCCGTCCGCCGGTTTCGCGCTCATAGGTGGCAAGCGCCAGCGGCGGCTCTTCGGCAAAGGCCGGCCAGACGACAAGGCCGGATGCTGCGGCCAGCAAGCTGCGTCGATTGAGAATCATGGTCACTCCCGGAAACAAGAACTTGTGAGCAGCACTGGCCACCGGAACTTGTCCGCGTGTCCTGCGCCGGCCGATACGATGTTGCTCACCAACATGTGACGCGTTCGTCGGGCGGATTGGAGTCGACTTGTCCGCCGTAGCTCGTTCGGGCGAAGGCGGAACGGTTGATGCAGTATACCGTGGGAGCCCGCCTAACCCATATGGGGCAAGCTCGGCCCGCGGGTTTGCGTGTAGAATATTTCGAGCCCCCGCGAGTGAATGCCATATGACAAAGCCAGTAGAGCAGCGCCTCGTCTCGCAAGACCAGCTGACCAAGCAAATGTCTGACGTGATTTCGCTACGTGAGAAAGTCGCGCAGGCTGAGCTTGCGGCGCACGCGTTCGGTATCACCGCCGCACAGAGCTTTGAGGTAGCCATAAAAAAGCAGACTAGACACCACTAGGCGCGCGGCTCGCGATTGCCATGGCCACGATCAGGTGGCTCTGCTTCACCGGTTGGGTCATTAGGAAAGTATTCTAGTCGACTTGCCGTCGACGCCAGGGGATCATCAGGTAAGCCATCAGCAAAAGGCTTGGGCCCCAGATCGCCGCCATCCAGAACATCACGGTGTCTATCGTGCCCATGCTCGTCCCCGTCATGACCGATGGACTGAGTGTGCCCTGATTCTCCTGATTGCCAAGCGAAAGCTATTGTGCGGTGCACAGGCCGGTCTACCAGGCAGCCGGCGCAATCAAACGGCAGCTCGTAGGGCGAATTGAAGCGGACTTATCCGCCGTACTTCGCAGAGCGAAGGCGGAAGACCGCCTTCGGGCGGTCTCTTTTTGTTTGGGATCGTGTGTCCCATTTCACACTCCTGTTTCCGTCACTCACCTACAGTGTGATCGGAACACCGTGACGGGGGAGTCATGAAGCAAAGTCGTCCGACAAAGCGAAACAACACTGCGGCGAGCAGGCTAACTAAGCCGCTTCGCGTTCGGTATGCCGAGGTGGTGCAATTACGTCAGATGATTCTCAACACCGCGTCCGCCAAACCACGGTCGCAGCACGTTTCCAAATAGGATTATCTACTCCGGATTGCCCAACGGCGTTGCAGGCAGGCGCCCAATTTTTGCTTGAGACGAAAACTCTTTGTGCATTGGGATATGCCTGACCGCAGGTATCATTTGCCCTGGAGCAGATTGATCGGGAGCAGTTCGCCATGCTGATCACCCTTGGCATTGTCGCCGTCTTAGCGTTCATCGCCGTGAGTGCAGCCCACGGTTCGCAACATTGAAGAAGCGCGATTACAATCGCCTCCGTTTCGATGGTTCGGCGGTCGCGGTCAATCAAGCCTGCAAAGCAGGCGCCTAAAACTCCGACCGCAGCCCTGAAGGAAGCGCAACTGCGTCGCCCCCACGCAAGCGCAATCTTGCGGCCCGCGTGCGACAGATCACCCCGACGGGCAAATAACTTCTGTTTTTCGGAAATGACGTCAAGCCCCAGAATCAAAAATATTTCGCTTTATCCGAAGTGGAAATCAGGGCAAGAATCCGCCCGTCTCACCCGATGAGAGGGGCGTTGCGCACGTCACGAACGCGCGGTGGGATGCGGTGGACGCGGGTGGCGGCGAGTGACGAATGCTGCCGGCGCGGACGGTAAAGCCGTGTGGTCCTGGCGCCCCGATGCTGGCGTCACGTTCGCGGGACATTTCTCGCGGATAACGGTGGCAAAAGAGCTTGGCTCACCGGGGAGAGCGCGGAATAAGCCGTAAACCACTGCGCAGGGAAAGCCGGATGCCTCCGCTGAACCTGTATGCTCGTGTGCGCAACTTTTTATACACTTTGCACACGAGACCGCGGGTGCAGCGCGCACCCGGCTTTCCCTGCGCCCTCTCGTTTTCGAAAGGGTGATCAACGCAAACCTCGGGCGCATCGCGCCGCGAGAATGCGGACGCACTTCCTCTCGCTGTTTGACAATTGAATCTGAAGCCTCACCCCGTCATTGTCTGCAACAAACGCGGAGCGTTTGTGCATGCGAGCCGGGGCGCGCGAATGCGCGTCCGATGACAGGCTCCGCGAAGCAATCCATGCCTCAGCGAGCGGATAGATGGATTGCTTCGTCGCTACGCTCCCTTGCGCAAACGCTTCGCGTTTGTCGCAGGCAATGACGTGGAGAGAGCGACGTCCCAAAATCGATCTCCATGGCGAGCTTCGATGGGATGAGGCGCTAGCCTACTTTCCGCGCTGCGGCGGCGCTGCTAGTCTCCGCTCACAGGGAGAAACAAAAATCATGCTCAAGAAGATTCTGCTCGGACTGACCGTCATTGCCTTCGCGGGCGCCGGCGTCGCGATTGCCCAGCAAAGCGGCATCAAGCGCACCCCGCTGCAAAAAGTCGATTTCCCGCCCGGCTACAACACCGTCACCGCGATCGCGGAAGTGCCCGCCGGCGGTGCCGCCGGCCGCCATACCCATCCCGGCGCGGAAACCGGCTACGTGCTCGAAGGCGAGCTGGAGCTGATCATCGACGGCAAACCGCCGATGAAGATCAAGGCCGGCGAATCCTACCAGATCCCGGAAGGCGTGGTTCACGACGCCAAGGCCGGCGACAAGCCCTTCAAAGTACTTGGGGTTTACGTGATCAAGGCGGGCGAGCCGCTGGCCAAACCGGCGCCATGAGATTGTAGCGTTTTCCAGCGAAGCATGCCCTCGGACTTGATCCGTGGGTGGGCCCGGTTCGCGTCGAGAAAACGCGTCAAATAAGGATCCAGAGCCCCGTTTCGATGTAATCGAAACGGTAAAGGCTCTGGCGTCAAACCGGCTGGTTCGTGCTACATCAGGGGCTGGCGGGTCATTGGACCCCGCCGGCTTTCTGATTCTGTTTGCTGGGAACTTGAGCGGAGCGATGCGCGGAACGGTTCGAAAAATAACATTGCCGCGCCGTCTCGTCGCTGACCTCATGCATGCGTCGATCCGCGTGCCCTTTGTTTCTCTCACGCGCCCCCTCAATATCCGCGGCCTGTCGGAGGCGCGCGCGCAGGCCGCCGTACGGCCCGGCTGGGCCGCGATCTTCGTCAAGGCATTCGCGCTGGTCGCCAGGGAGCAACCGGTGCTCCGCACGCTGTACGTCAAATGGCCGACGCCCGCGTTCTACGAACTGCCGCGCAGTGTCGCGATGGTGGCGATCGCGCGCGTCGAAGACGGCCAGGATTGCGTGCTGCCGCAAAAGGTCACCGCGCCCGATGAAATGTCGCTCGCCGAAGTCGACGCGATGATCCGGCACGCCAAGGAGGCGCCGATCGACGAGGTGCCGTCATTCCGGAAAATCCTGCGCACGACGCGGCTGCCGTTGCCGCTGCGCCGGCTGGCCTGGGCGATCGGGCTGAATTTCGGCCGCCAGCGCGCCAATTGGTTCGGCAGTTTCGGAGTCACTTCGGTGGCCGCCTATGGCGCCGGCGAGCTCCACGCGCTGAGCCCGGGCCCCTTCATCCTGAGCTACGGGGTGGAGAAATCAGACCAGACGGTCGACGTCGTGCTGCGCTGGGACCACCGGATTACCGACGCCGCCCTGATGGCCAAGGCGCTGAATCGGCTGGAACAGGTGCTGAACACCGAAATATCCAGCGAATTGCGGGCGAATCGGCAGCAAACCGAGCCAAAACCGGTCCGGGCGGTCGCGACCTGACGGCTTTCAGCCGTCATCCCGGGGCGCGAAGCGAACCTCAGGGGTGCAATTGCACCTCGGGGGATCTCGAGATTCCGGGTCTGGTCCTTACGGACCATCCCGGAATGACTACGGTTGATCGATTCCGGCCCCTTCTCATTGACAGAACGGCGCTTTCTCCCTAATAACCCGCTTGCTCGCGGGCCGTTTTCGGCCCGCGTTGCGTTTCGCGACCCGTGGTTCTCCTTGAAGCTTTTGAGGCGAACCTGTCGGCACCGGGAAGTTCCCGGCGCACAGGAGGGCGCGTTTCCTCAAAACTCAAACCTATCCAAGAGGACGCGATGACTAAGCGCAGTGAGGCGAAGTACAAGATCGATCGCCGTATGGGCCAGAATATCTGGGGCCGCCCCAAGAGCCCCGTGAACCGCCGTGAGTACGGCCCCGGCCAGCACGGCCAGCGCCGCAAGGGCAAGCTGTCCGACTTCGGCGTCCAGCTCCGCGCCAAGCAGAAGCTCAAGGGCTACTACGCCAACATTTCCGAGCGCCAGTTCCACGGCATCTATGTCGAGGCCGGCCGGATGAAGGGCGACACCGGTGAAAACCTGATCGGCCTCCTGGAGCGCCGTCTCGACACCGTGGTCTATCGCGCCAAGTTCGTCGCCACCATGTTCGCCGCGCGCCAGTTCATCAACCACGGCCACATCAAGGTGAACGGCCGCCGCGTCAACATCTCGAGCTACAAGGTGAAGCCGGGTGACGTGATCGAGATCAAGGAATCCTCCAAGCAGCTCACCCCGGTGCTGGAAGCCGTCCAACTCGGCGAGCGCGATGTGCCCGATTACGTCGAGGCCGATCACGGCAAGATGACGGCGAAGTACGTCCGCATCCCCGCGCTGTCGGATGTGCCGTTCGCGGTGCAGATGGAGCCGCATCTGATCGTCGAATTCTATTCGCGCTGATCGGCCCGCATTTTCGAGATATCAAGGCCCCGGTTTTTCCGGGGCCTTTTTTCTGTTGGACATGGTTCAAGCACCAGCTTGCAAGTAAGCTTCATGCCTTTCCATACCTTGGGCTTGCGCCGATGCGGGGGACAACATGCGCCTGAGCGACTGCCATAACTTCCATGATTTCCGAAAGCTGGCGCAACGACGCCTGCCCGCCCCGATTTTCAATTACATCGACGGCGGCGCCGACGACGAGGCAACCCTTCGCCACAACACCCAAAGCTTCGAGCGCTGCGATCTCGTGCCCAACGTGCTGCGCGGCGTGCAAGCCATCGACATGTCGGTGACCGTCATGGGCCAGAAACTGGCGATGCCGGTCTATTGTTCCCCGACCGCGTTGCAACGCCTGTTCCACCATACCGGCGAGCGCGCGGTGGCCGCCGCCTCGGCGAGATACGGCACGATGTTCGGCGTATCCTCGCTCGGCACGGTCAGCATCGAGGAATTGCGCAAGGCGCATGATACGCCGCAGGTCTATCAGTTCTATTTTCACCGCGACCGCGGCCTCAACCGCGCCATGATGCAGCGGGCGAAAGAAGCCGGCATCAACGTCATGATGCTGACCGTGGACAGCATCACCGGCGGCAACCGCGAACGCGACCTGCGCACCGGGTTCTCAATTCCTTTCCGCCTGACGCCCGCCGGCATGGTCCAGTTCGCGCTCAAGCCGATGTGGGGCATCAACTATCTCACCCATGAGAGCTTCAAACTGCCGCAGCTCGATGAGCATGTCGATATGAGCGGCGGCGCGATGTCGATCGGCCGCTATTTCACCGAGATGCTCGAGCCTTCGATGAACTGGGACGACGTGGCCGATATGGTGCGGCAATGGAACGGGCAATTCTGCCTGAAGGGAATCATGTCGGTGGCCGATGCCAAACGCGCCGTTGAAATCGGCTGCACCGGCATCGTGCTTTCCAACCATGGCGGCCGGCAACTGGACGGGTCGCGGGCGGCGTTCGATCAACTCGCGGAAATCGTCGATGCCGTCGGTGATCGCATCGATGTGATCATGGACGGCGGAATACAGCGTGGCACCCATGTCCTGAAAGCATTGTCGCTGGGAGCCAAAGCGGTTGGCGTCGGGCGCTTCTATCTTTATCCTCTCGCTGCAGCCGGCCAGGCCGGCGTCGAACGCGCACTCGGCCTGATGCGGGCCGAGATCGAGCGCGGCATGAAGCTGATGGGGTGCACGTCGATCGATCAGCTCTCACGCGAAAATCTGCGGTTCAGATAGTTCCTCGTCTCTCCCATCATTTTGCAAATAACGAGAGCCAGCCAATGACCTTCTACACCCCTCCTCCGCGCGATCCCAAGGCCGCACCCGTCCACATCAATCTGCTGTCGGACACCCAAACCCGGCCGACGGCGGCGATGCGCGAAGCGATGGCGCGGGCGGAGGTCGGCGACGAACAGATCGGCGACGATCCGACCGTCAATTTGTTGTGCGAGCGCGTCGCCGACCTGCTCGGCAAGGAAGCCGCCGTATTCATGCCGTCGGGCACCATGTGCAACGTTGCGGCGACCCTGTCCTGGTGCCGGCCTGGCGACGAGATCCTGGCGCATGAGAGCGCGCATATCATAGCCCGCGAAGGCGGCGCGCATGCCGCCCTTGGCGGCTTCCAGATCACCCCGCTACCGGGCGATGACGGGCAATTCTCGCCGGAAACGTTTCGCGCAGCCCTTCACCCGCGCTCGCGCTACCAGCCGCCGCAAATCGTCGTCAGCGTCGAACAGACCGCCAATATCGGCGGCGGCACGATCTGGAAGAAGACCGCGCTCGACGAGGTCGTCAGCATCGCCAAGGCCAACGGGCTCGTCACCCATATGGACGGCGCGCGGCTGCTGAACGCCTGCGTCGCGTCAGGAATTTCCGCGCGCGACATGGCCGCGGGGTGGGATTCGGCGTGGATCGATTTCTCCAAGGGTCTTGGTGCCCCGATCGGCGGCGCCATCGCCGGTTCGCGCGATTTCATCGACAATGTCTGGCGCTGGAAACAGCGGCTGGGCGGCTCGATGCGCCAGGCCGGCATTTGCGCGGCGGCCTGCGTCTATGCGCTCGACCATCACGTCGACCGCCTCGCCGACGATCACGCCAATGCAAGGGCGTTGGCGCGGGGGCTGTCGCAGATCGAAGGCATCGAGGTTCAGCAGCCGGAGACCAATCTGGTGTTCTTCAAGCCTGATGGCGCCGGCGTTTCCGGAGACAAGATGATCGAGGCTTTACGAAAGCGCGGCGTGCTGCTGGCGATGATGGACGGTCGGATTCGCGCCTGCACGCATCTCGATGTGACGGCCGCGATGATCGAAGAGATGGTTGGTTTCGTGCGCGAGATCGTACGCGGGGCGTAACGCGCGCCCGATGGGCGGCCCCGTCAGGCCGCCACGTTGGCGAGGAAGCGATCGACCGACAGCCGCAGCTCTGCCGCCTGCAGCGACAGGTCCTTGGCGGTCGTCAGCACCTGATCCGCGGAACGATTGGTATCCTCGTTTGCCGCGGCTGTGCCGGCGATGCTTTGAGCAACGCTGGCCGTGCCCGCCGCCGCCTGACCGATATTCCGGGAGATTTCGCCGGTCGCGGCGTTCTGCTGGCCGACGGCTTCGGCGATCGTTGCCGTAAAACTGTCGATGTCCTTCATGATGGCCGAGATGGCGCCGACATTGTCGACGGCCTGCCGGGTCGCCGACTGCACCTCGGCGATCTGCGAGGAGATTTCCTCGGTGGCCTTGGCGGTCTGAATCGCAAGCGCCTTGACCTCGGAGGCGACCACTGCAAATCCGCGCCCGGCTTCGCCGGCCCGTGCGGCCTCGATCGTTGCGTTGAGGGCCAGCAAATTGGTCTGACCGGCGATGGTGCGGATGAAGCCGACCACTTCGTCGATATGTTGCGCAGACGTCGCCAGCGCGCCCATGGTGTCGTTGGCAACACTCGCCATGCCGGATGCACGCTGCACGATCGCCGTGGCATCGTGGATCTGGCCCTTGATCGCGTTGACGGACGCGCCGAGCTGGCTGGTCGCCGTTGCGACCGTCTGCACGTTGGTCGATGTCGCGTCGGCGGTAGACGCCGTGGCGACGGATTGCTCGCCCGCGGCACGCGCAATCGATGACAGGGTTTGCGCGGTCTCGGTCAGCTCGCCCGTCATCCGGTCGGTGTTGGAGAGGACAGACGTGACACTGGAGCGGAAGGTTTCGATTTCCGCCTCGATCCGCTGGCGCCGGCTGACCTGCTCGGCGTGGGTCAGATCCTTGGAGGACTTCAGCATCAGCTCTTCATCCGCACGCGCCTTCAGGTTGGCCTGCATGGCGGCGAGCGACTTCAGCAGCCGGCCGAGTTCGTCGCTCCTGCGCATGTTGATCTGATCGGTGAAATTGCCGGCGGCCACGCGTTCGGCGATCCGCATCGCCGCGGAAATCGGCTTGCTCATGGAGTAGGAGAAGGCGACCGCGAGCACCAGGCCGATCAGCGCGGTGCCGATCGCGATCCCCAGCATGGTCGTGCGCGCCTCGGCAACGGTAGCCTCCGCTTCAGCACGGTATTCAAAGCCGAAGGCGGCAACCACTTCAACCAGGTCATCCAGTGCCGCGACGGCCTCGTCGCCCTTCCGTGCCAGATCGAACTGCGTCGGCAGCTCGGTCAACCCGCCCGCCACCGGCTTCAATATCTTCAGCCCCTGAGCCGACCACGCCCGGATCCGGCCCTCGGCCAGCTCCCGCGCGGTCTTCGCATTCGGGCTCTGCACCCGCTCGTGGACAACCTTCAAATCCTCAAAGATGCTGCCGACCAGCTTTTCAAACCGCGCAACCGTCTCGGCCGGCGCGCCCTCAATCAAGCCGCGCTGCATCATCAGGCGGGCTTCATTGAGCGAAGCATGCGCCGAACGCGCGTGATTGATGCCCATCAGCGGACCATCGTAAAGGCGCACGACGAGATCGCCCGAGGTGGAGATGCCGCGAATGCCGTAGAACGCGAGCCCGCAGGCCAGCACGATCAGGATGCTGAATACACCGAAAATTTTGTAGCGGATCGACATCGGGAATCTCCGGTGACCTGCGTGGCAGGACTAGTCTGTAACCTTGACCATCATCTTCATGCGCGGATGGATCGCACAGATGACCTGCACGTCGCCCGACTCCTTGAACGTCACGTCCGTCGACATCCCCGGAGCCTGCGATCCCAAATTGAATTCGTTGCCCTTGCTGGCCGACATGATGTTGTGGGGAATGGTGTCGTCGTTCACGAAGGTGAGCGCATCGCCCTTCTTGACGGTGACGCTATCGGGTCCGAATACGCGGCCCTGCTGATGGATCATCTGGTTGCCGGCCAGCGCCCCGGCCGAGAGGCCGGCGGAGATGACGAGAACGAAAACCGCTAGTCTGCGCATCGAGAAATTCCTGATCTTGTGGGTTAGTTGCTTCAGCGAGGAAGGGTCGGCACCGCGGTCGGGCTGAGGTTGCTGGTCAGGGTATTCAAGAAGACGACCAGATCGGACTTCTCCTGCGAGGTGAGGCCGAGAGGCTTCATCAGGTCGGACCGGCTCGGCCGGTCGACGCCACCCCGGTCGTAATGCTCGATGACGGCCTCCAGCGTGGCGAGCGATCCGTCGTGCATGAAGGGTCCACGGCGCGCGATCTCGCGCAGCCCCGGCGTCTTGAACGCGTGCTTCATCTTGATGACGCTGGGCAAGAACTCGCCCCGTCCGACATCGGTGCTGGGCAGGCCGATATCCTGGAAGCCATCATTGGTGAAATTCCAGCCCTCGTGGCAGGTCGCGCACATCGCTTTCGAATTGAAGACAGCAAAGCCGCGCTTGGCCTCTTCCGATATCGCCTTTTCGCTTCCTTCGATCCATGCGTCGAACGGCGCGCGCTCGGAAACCACGGTCCGCTCATAGGTCGCGATGGCCGCGGCGAGTGTCGCGGCCTTCATGCCGTCCTTCGGGAATGCCGCAGCGAACAGAGGCTTGTATTCCGGTATCGAGGCAAGGCGGGCCATCAGTTGCTCGATCGGCATGTTCATCTCGCCCGCGGCCTGAATGGGACCGAGCGCCTGCTCCTCGAGATTGGCCAGCCGGCCATCCCACATGAAGACCGCGCCCCATGCCGCATTGACGATGGTCGGCGAGCGCCGGCCGAGCTTGGCCATGCCGTGACCGACACCCACCGCCAGACCGTCGCCCCAGCCGAAGCCCGGGCTATGGCAGCTCGCGCAGGATTGCGCCGAAGTCACCGAAAGGCGCGTATCGAAATAGAGCTTCTTGCCTAGCGAAAACTTTTCCGGCGTGTAGGGATTTTCCTTTGGAAACGGGATCGTCGCCGGCCGCCGGTAGAGCGCCTTCATGGCATCGATGCCGGCGGGCGCCTTCTGGCCGAGATCGACCCTGCGGGTCTCTCCGATCAGCGCGGCGCCAAGGCTTGAATTGGCGAATCCGAACAGGCCGAGCGCGGTCGCCGCGAGCACCGTTCCAGACAGAATCAATCGACCATAAGCAAAGGCAAGCATGCTGCACCCTTGGAGACGGTGCCGTTGGCCGGACCGAAATTATTGTTAAACAACCGGTGAATTACCGATGACGTAATCTGTACCGGCCGATTGTTAATTAACATTCTCCGCCGGCAGCGTAGAACTACGCATGCGCACGATCACTTCCCCAACGCCTGATAGATCAGCGTCTTCAATGCAAGCTGGATGCGTCCGCGCTGCGATGGCGTCTGCACCATGAAGATCGCGAACATGTCGTCCTTGGGATCGACGAAGAAAAACGTGCCCGCGACGCCGTCCCAGCGGTATTCGCCCAGCGGCCATGATGTGTTCGGCGGCACCGACGTACGCACGGCAAAACCGAGGCCGAAGCCGCTGTTCGCACCGGGGTAATAGGCATGGTCGCGTGCGATTTTGGTTTCCGTGCCGATGTGGTCGGACGTCATCAGCGCCATCGTCTCGGGCTTGAGGTACGTCCGGCCCTCGAAAGTACCGCCGTTCAGCAGCATCTGCGCAAAGCGCGCGTAATCGCCGATGGTGCCGACCATGCCTCCGCCGCCGGATTCCCACTTGCGCGGCTCCATCGGATTTCGAACATTGGTGACCGGGCTGATCGCACGGTCCCCCGGCATCGGCTCGGCGATCAACGGCTGCTTTGCCGCGTCGGTGACGTCAAACACCGTCTCGCTCATCCCGAGTGGATCGAGCAGCCGCGTCTTCTCGAACTGCAATAGCGACTGCCCCGACGCCACCTCGATCACGCTTCCGAGCACGTCGGTCGAATGGCCGTAATCCCACTGCGTTCCCGGCTGCTCGGCCAGCGGCAGCTTTGCAAGGCGCGCGGCGAATTCGGCGTTGTCGAGATTACCCTTGAACAGATCGGCATCGGCATAAAGCGTCCGCACCGCGTTGCCGCCGTAGTAGCCGTAAGTCAGGCCCGACGTATGGCGCAGCAGATCCTTGATTGTGATCGGTCGTTCGAGCGGCTCTTCGACCAGCGTCAGCGTCCCGTCGTCGCCGCGTTCCTCGACGCCGACTTTTGTCGCCGCAAAGGCCGGGATGTATTTCGAGACGGGATCGTCGAGTCTGAGTTTGCCGTCCTCGATCAGCATCATCGCCGCCACCGAGGTGATCGGCTTCGACATCGAATAGAGACGGAAGATCGTATCCGCGCTCATCGATAATTTGGTCGCGATATCGCGGACGCCGAAGCTCTCGAAATAGACCGGCTTGCCGTGCTGCTGGATCAGCAGGATCGCACCGGGGATATTGCCGGTTGCGATTTCATTGCGGATATAGTCGCCGACGCGTTCAAGACCCTCGCGGGAAAAGCTGCCCGCGGCCGTCGCCGGCGTTTCGGCGCGCGCCGGATGCGACAAGGCGATGACAGCAAATATGGCCAGCGCTACCGCGACCAGGTGCGCCACGCCGTCAGTTCTCCAGCGCTTCATAGACCAGTTGCTTGAGGGTGCGCTGGACGCGCTGCCGTTCGGTGGGGGTCTGTTCCAGCACGACGAAAAACATATCCTGCTTGCGGTCGATCACGAGATAGCAGCCCGCAGCGCCGTCCCATTTCAATTCGCCGAGCGATCCCGGCGGCGGCGGCTTGGCGTTGCCGGGATCGGTGCGCACCGCAAGGCCTAGCCCCATGCCGAAGCCGTCACCGGGAAAATAGAAGTGATCCCGCTCGACGCCGGACCCCTTGCCGGTATGGTCCGATGCCATCAATTCGAACGTCTTCGGGCTGAGATAGGTCTTGCCCTCGAACGTGCCGCCGTTGAGCAGCATCTGCGCAAAGCGCGAAAAGTCCGACATGGTCGAAACCATGCCGCCGCTGGCGGATTCCCATTTCTGGCGGACCTCGGTCCTGTATTGACGACCGACACGAAAATCACTGTCGTTCGGAACGGGCTGCGCGAGCCGTTGCAACCTCTCCGGTTCGGTGACGAAGAAGCCGGTGTCGACCATACCGAGCGGATCGAGCAGCTTCTCCCTCTCGATTTCCAGCAATGATTTTCCGGACACGATCTCCATGACCCGCGCCAGGATGTCGGTGGAATGGCCGTATTGCCAGAGCGCGCCAGGCTGGTTGTGCAGCGGCAGCTTGGCGATCCGCTCGGCGAATTCGGCAAGGTCGAATTCGCCCGCGTAGATGTTGGCTTCCTTGTAGGCCTTGCGCACCAGGCTATCGCCATAGAAGCCATAGGTGATCCCTGAGGTATGACGCATCAGGTCGAGAATGGTAATCGGCCGGGTCATCGGCACCAGTTCGAGCGTCTTGCTGCCGTCCTCGGCCTTCTTCTCGACGCCGACCTTCATATTTGCGAAGGACGGAATGTATTTCGAGACGGGATCGTCGAGCTTGATCTTGCCGTCCTGGATCAGCTCCATCGCCACGACTGATGTGATCGCCTTGGTCAGCGACGACAGGCGGAAGATGGTCTTGTCTGTGATGGGCGTTTTGGAGACCACATCCTGCACGCCGAAGGTTTGATGATACACCGGCTTGCCATGCTGCTGGATCAGCACATTCGCACCGGCGATTTTCCCGGTTGCCACCTCGTTGGCGAAGAACTCACTGATCTTGGCGAGCTTGGCCTGATTGAAACGCGCACCGGCGGGAAGGTCGAAGGTGCCTTCGGCGCGGGCCGGCAGCATCCCCCCCAGCATCAGCGCGCCACAGGCAAACACGCACAGCAATTGTCGTGAATTCATTGGACCCCTCCCCGGAACTCGCCCAGGGAGTGTAGCGGTCGCGTATCGTCAGGCACAAGGGCTACCGTAGGCCGTGAGCGCCGCTTCATGCAATCGGGCGCTGTCGGCAGAGAAGCAGCAGAAGATGACATTGGTCACATCTGGGGCATTGCTCAAGGAATCAACAACCGTTGCCACCGCAATGCCCGCTGCGCGGTCGGCCGGGAAACGATAGATCCCGGTAGAAATCGCCGGAAAGGCCACGGAGGCGAGACCGTGCTTCCGACAAAGTTCGATAGAGCTGCGATAACACGAGGCGAGCAATTCGTCTTCGCCAAGCTTGCCGCCATTCCACACCGGACCAACCGTGTGGATCACATGTTGGGCCTTGAGCCGGTAACCACGGGTGATCTCGGCGTTGCCGGTTTTGCAACCGTGCAACATACGGCATTCCATCAACAGCTCAGGCCCGGCCGCGCGATGGATCGCGCCATCGACGCCGCCCCCGCCGAGCAGGGACGAATTCGCCGCGTTGACGATGGCGTCAACGCCCAGCGTAGTGATGTCGGCAACGATGACTTCCAGCCGCGCCTTGCCGATCTGGCGCGCGCCCGAACTCAGGCCGAGGCCGCCGCGTTGACGGTGACGCCCTTGTCGGCAAACAGCTGCTGCAATTCACCGGCCTGAAACATCTCACGGATGATGTCGCAGCCGCCAATGAACTCGCCCTTGACGTAGAGCTGGGGAATGGTCGGCCAGTTGGAGTAGTCCTTGATGCCGTTGCGCAGGTCGGCGGATTCCAGAACGTTCAGGCCCTTGTAGCCGACGCCGACGTGATCGAGGATCTGCACGACCTGACCCGAGAAACCGCACTGCGGAAACTGCGGCGTGCCCTTCATGAACAGCACGACGTCGTTCGACTTCACTTCGTTGTCGATAAATTGCTCGATGCTCATATTCGCTTCCTTTTGGGGCACAGCCCCCTGCGGCTTAGCCTTATGGGCCGGCTCGTCCGATTTAGCCCGACACTGACCATATATGTAGCCCAAACTGTTGTGCATCCAAAGTAAAATGGCGGGGAGCTGGCATGCGCAGGGGCCGCGGGGGGCCAAAAGGCAGGGGCGGCCATAGCCTGATGGCATCAATATCATGGCGCCGGGAGGCTTTTATCCCGGAGGGAAACCCCTATCTAGGACGGACTGTCTGTTAGGAACCCGTCTGCCAGAGAAACGTTCTCCCCCGAACCGGAGACACCAGTGACGAAATCAGTATCCGCCGCGGCCGCGTTAGCCACCCCAGCCCCGTCACGTTTTTCCGATTCCGGCCCCCTCGCCCAGCGACTGGTCGAGGCCTATCTCGCCGTCCGGAACGAGACCGAGCGCCGGGCCGCCCCCCTGTCCCCTGAGGACCAGCTGATCCAGTCGATGCCGGATGCGAGCCCGGCGAAGTGGCACCGCGCCCATACCACCTGGTTCTTCGAGCAATTCCTCCTCGGCGAGCATTGCAGGGGTTACCAGGTCTTCCACCCCGACTACGCCTTTCTGTTCAATTCCTATTATGTCAGCGCCGGTCCCCGCCATGCCCGCCACCAGCGCGGCCATTTGACTCGCCCGAGTGCGGATGAAGTCACCGCCTATCGTAGGCATGTCGATGCTGCCGTCGTCAAATTCTTCCAGACCGCTGATGAGGACATGCTCACCGGACTGGTCCCGCTGATCGAAGTCGGCCTCAACCACGAACAGCAGCATCAGGAATTGATGCTCACCGACATCCTGCACGCCTTCGCGCAGAACCCGATTCCGCCGGCCTATGATGCGGCGTGGCGCTTCCCCGCCCTGACACGGGGCGGCGACGAATGGATCAGCCTCAACGAAGGCATCCATACCGTCGGCCACACCGACGACAGCTTCCATTTCGACAACGAGAAGCCCGCCCACCGCGCGCTGGTCGGCCCCGTCAAACTCGCCCGCAACCTCGTCACCAACGCCGAATGGCTCGCCTTCATGAAGGATGGCGGCTACGCGACGGCGACACTGTGGCTGATGGACGGCTTTGCCGCCGTGGGCAACGAGGGCTGGCAGGCCCCCGGCCATTGGCGCAAGGTCGACGGCGGATGGCGGATCATGACGCTCGGCGGCTTGCAGCCGATCGACCCGTCAGCCCCGGTCAGCCATGTCAGTTATTACGAGGCCGATGCGTTCGCGCGCTGGAGCGGAAAACATCTGCCGACCGAAATGGAATGGGAAGTCGCGGCGCGTGCCGGCCAGCTGAACGATGCCTTCGGCATCGTCTGGCAGTGGACCCGCAGTTCGTACTCACCCTACCCCGGATATCGCGCCATCGAGGGCGCGCTCGGCGAATATAACGGCAAGTTCATGGTCAATCAGCTGGTGCTGCGCGGCTCCTCGCTTGCAACCCCGGCCGGACACAGCCGTATCACCTATCGCAACTTCTTTTATCCGCACCATCGCTGGCAATTCACGGGATTGCGCCTCGCCGACTACGCCTGACTTTTCTCAAGCAGTATCCGGAACGCGCTGAGCGCCTTTCCAAACCGGATCATGCCTAACCGATGATCAAAACGCGCCGGGAAGCGCGTTCAGGAGAGTATCATGAATGTGCACACCACCGCTTTGGCCCGCGCGAACGAGTTCGACGAACAGACTGCCGCCTTTGCGGAAGACGTGATCGGCAACCTTGCGCAGCACCCGAAACGGCTGTCGCCGAAATATTTCTACGACGCCACGGGATCGGAATTGTTCGAACAGATCACGGTGTTGCCGGAATATTATCCGACCCGTACCGAGCTCGGCATTCTGCGCGACCGCGGCGATGCAATCGCCGCCATCATCGCGAAGGGGGCGGCGTTGGTGGAATTCGGCGCCGGCGCCACCACGAAGGCGCGCCTGCTATTGGAACGCAGCGACTTCGGCGCCTATGTGCCCGTCGATATATCCGGCGATTTCCTCAATGCGCAGGCCGATGCCCTGCGCAAGGATTTCCCCAGCCTCGCGGTCTATCCGGTGGCCGCGGATTTCACCGCGCCGTTCGCGTTACCGGCCGAGATCGCCAATATGCCGAAGCTCGGCTTCTTTCCGGGATCGACGCTCGGCAATTTCGAACCGCATGAGGCGAGCGCCTTCCTTCGCACCGCCCGCGAGATCCTCGGCGATGGCGCGCAGATGATCATCGGCGTCGACCTCGAAAAGGACGAGCGCGTGCTTTACGACGCCTACAATGATTCCGCAGGGGTCACCGCACGCTTCAACCTCAATGTGCTGGTGCGCATCAACCGCGAGCTCGGCGGCAATTTCGACCTTTCCGCCTTCACCCACCGCTCGATCTACAATCGTGACCGCCATCGCATCGAGATGCATCTGATCAGCCGCAAGGCGCAGAACGTGCGCGTGCTCGGGCACAATTTCTCGTTCCGTCCCGGCGAGAGCATCCATACCGAAAACAGCTATAAATATAGCCTCGAGCGCTTCACGGCGCTGGCGCGCGGCGCGGACTGGAGGATACGGGAGACCTGGACCGACAAGAACAGGATGTTCTCGGTTCACGCGCTGGCGGCAATGGACTAGAGTCTTTTCCGTTCCGATTAAATCGGAACGGGGCTCTAGATTCTTGATTTGACGCGTTTTCTTGACGCGAACCGGTGTCCACTTCGCTTGAAAACGCTCTAAAGGCCGCCTCAGGTTTTTGCCCCGGACTTGCTGCGCGCCGGTCGCGGCTTGCGCGTGGGGACGATCCGAGGCGCTGGCATCATCCAATGATCGGACAGTCGCTCGGCGCCGAGCAGCCAGCCGTGAATGATCCGCCATTTGTCCTGACCCCGCGATTGGAAATCCAGCAGCGGCGATCCATCGTCCTGCAGCTCGTAGAAAAACCGCAGCGAGTCCTTGCCCGTGGGCCCGCCGGGATCGACGGCCTGCGTCAGAATCCAGTTGTCCCACTGCTGCAGTATCAGGACCCTTGCTTCGCTTTGCTTCATCGGCGCGCGTTCTCGGTCACGGGCGAGCCGTGAGGACTGAGTTGACCGCGCTGGTCAGATTGAACTTGCAAAGAGAGGTGGCCGCGCCGCCGCGCACCAGCACCTTCGTAGCCCGATATGAAAGCAAATGCTTAACAATTCCGCAATTCCGTAGTTCTACGCCAGCAATTCGCTGCAACAGCGCTGTCGTTTCCCCTTCGAAATGTCCAAATTTTGACTCGGACTCAGTCAATCCTGCCCGCACGGCTTGGCTGGGGTGAGTTCGTGCCAGGGAATATTGTTATGGGGAATGCGTATCCGACATCCGGAAACCAGAAATACCGCTTCGGACCTTCATCTGCCCACGACGTTGAGGACGAGGGAGCTGATTCCGAGGTGAGCGCCGCGCTGGCGTCGCTGATCGCGGAAAACGTCAGGCTTCGTGCCCTTGTGGTCCAGCTGTCCGACCTCGTCCTCAAGAACGTCGTGGCCCAGAAATAGCTGGCTATTCCGCCGCGTCTGATCTCAGCGACATCGACTCCCACACCGCGACCACCACCATGATCGCGGACGTGAGGATCGATAGCCACAGCGGCGACAATCCGCCGGCGAACCAGGCGAGCACGCACAGCGCAATGATCCCGACGCCGTGCGAGAGCTGAAGGAAGCCGCGAAAGCTGTGCTTGAACAGGATCGTTCCGGTCAGGAACAGCAGCGGTCCGCCGATCGCGCTCAAGACCGTCCGCAGGTCGGAATGACCGTGCGGATGCTTCAGCACGAGCTCATCGGCCACCGCCGTGACGATGATGCCGGCCACGATCGGCATGTGCAGATAGGTGTAAGCGAGCCGCGCCAGCCTGCCCGGCTCGCTCGATCTTGAAATCTGTTCGGAGCCGGCTTCGGCGCCCTTGTGGAAGTAGATCCACCACATCGCCAGGGTGCCGACGAAGCCGACGCGAAGGCGAGCACGGTTTCGGTCGTCCAGGTTAGCTCCGCAAAGGTCGCCCCGGTGACGACGATGGATTCGCCAAGCGCGATGATGATGAACCCCGCGCAGCGCTCGGCCATATGGCCGCCCTCGACCACCCAATCCGCAACCGACGACGCGCCGTACCGGGGTATCCAGAACCGAACCGCGGGCGAGATATATTCAATGCAAAGCGCGATCGCCCACAGCACCAGCCGCGTTTGCCCTGTCGCAAATCCGCCCGCAATCCAGAACAGCCCCGACAGCGCCAGCCAGGACGTAATGCGGATCGCATTCATGCGCGCGAGGGATTGCGACGGCGGCGTCGACACCCACAGGAAGATGGTCTTGCCGACCTGCATCGCGGCGTAGGCACAGGCGAACCACAGCCCGCGATCGTCGAACGCCTTCGGGATCGAGGTCGAAAGCACCAGCCCGCCCAGCGTCAGCGCAAACAGCAGCAGCCGGACCGGGGTCTTTTCGGGATTGAGCCAGTTGGTGATCCAGGAGGTGTAGACCCATACCCACCAGACCGCGAGGAACAGCAGCATGACCTGCAACACGCCTGACGGCGTGAAGTGGCCGAGCAGCGTGTGCGAGATCTGCGTGACCGCAAAGACGAAGACGAGATCGAAGAACAGCTCGGCGTAAGTCACCCGGCTGTGCTGGTTCGGCACGATCGGACGGAACAGCACGCCGCGCGCATTATCCGCCGCCATCGGCGCGCCCCCGAGGTTGGATCAGCCTTCAGGTACTCCCAGGTACCCCGGGTCCGCCAGGTACCCCGGTTTGCAGCGCCAGCGCGTGCAGCACGCCGCCCATCTGTCCCCTAAGCGACTGGTAGACGATCTGGTGCTGCTGGACCCGCGACTTGCCGCGGAAGGATTCCGAAATCACGGTCGCGGCGTAATGGTCGCCGTCGCCGGCCAGATCGCGGATCGTCACCTCGGCATCGGGTATGGCTGCCTTGATCATCGATTCGATATCGTGGGCGTCCATCGGCATCCGGCATGTCTCCGTCAGATATTTCGAATCACGGCCGGCTCGCGCGACCGTGACGGCCAAACCTAGCGCGTACGCCCTTCTAGGTCACCCTTCCCGGCACTATATCCCGGGTCCAAACCTTTTAAACCCTTTCAGGCCGAGGCGTCCGGTCACATCCGGCTGACCCAAAAATCCGGCTGACCCAAAAAGAGGCCCAGAACCATGAAACTTCCCGGTCCCGACCATCCGATCACGATTACCGCCAATCCGAAGCGCATCCGGGTGTCGGCCGGCGGCGTGGTCATCGCCGACACCACCCATGCCATGACCCTGAAGGAAGCGAGTTATCCCGCCGTGCAATATGTGCCGCGGAGCGACGCCAATATGGCGCTGTTGGCCCGTACCGAGCGGACCACGCATTGCCCCTACAAGGGGGACGCGAACTACTTCAGCATCAACGCCAACGGCAAGACGCTGGAGAATGCGATCTGGACCTACGAGACGCCGTTTCCGGCCATGGCCGAGATCGCCGACCATCTGGCGTTCTATCCGGACAAGGTCAAGATCGAGGAAGTCGCCTGAGCGCCAATACGCTACATTGCCGCGTGCTACGTCATAAGCCTTGCTGAATCGGGTTCCCGGCTGCAACATCCGGACAAACAGCCTTGGCTGGGAGGCGCGCATGACATCGATTTCCACCGTGGCGCATGCCGACGTTCACGCGGTACCGCAGGCCAAATCGCGAAACCTTTCGCTTGATCGCGCCCGCACCTTCCTGACGCTGGTGGTGCTGCTGCACCACGCCGTCATCCCCTATACCTATTTCGGCCACACAGATCCGAAGTCGTTCTTCGGGTTCGACATGATCGTGCTCGCCACCGACAGTTTCTTCATGGCGATGTTCTTCTTCCTGTCCGGCCTGTTCGTGTGGCCGGGCATCGCCCGAAAGGGACCGCTGGAGCATTTGAAAGACCGCCTGTTTCGGCTGGGCCTGCCGTTCGTGATCTGCGCCTTCACGGTCATTCCGCTCGCCTACTACGCCATTTCGCTTCGGCACCATCCCGAGATCGGCTTTTCTGAATTCTGGTGGAAAACAATCACCGTCGGGCCGTGGCCGAGCGGGCCGATCTGGTTCCTTTGGGTCTTGTTCGGCTTCGATCTGGTTGCTTGCCTGCTGTACACGCTCTCACCCAACCTGCTCGACCCGATCAATCGCCTCTCGCTGTACGGCCGCCGCCGGCCCGCCGTGTTCTTTGCGGTCATGCTTGCCGTCACGGCAGCTTTCTATGTTCCGGGGTTGATGATCTACGGTCCGAGCAGCTGGTTCGAGTTCGGACCGTTCTCGGTCCAGCACGGACGCGTGATGCTCTATGCGAGCTACTTCTTTTTCGGGGCCGCCATCGGCGTAGCGAATATGGATCGCGGACTGCTGTCGGCAGACGGCCGGATGGCGAAGGTCAGTTGGGACTGGATGGTCCTGGCGATCGTTCCGTATTGCCTGCTCTGGGGATTGATCTTCATCAAGCGCGAAATACTGGGAAATCCGTCGCCGCTGCCAAACTGGTATGAGGCGCTCTATGCGAGCTGCTTCGCGGTCTTCAGCGTCGCCATCATGTTTCTGATCCTCGCTTTTTTCCAGAGGTTCAGGCAATCAGGCTCAGCCAAATTACTCGATCCGATGCAGGGTGACGCCTACGGCATATTCCTGGTGCACTACCCGATCGCGTTGTGGCTGCAGTACTGGCTGTTCGACTACGACCTGCCCGCGATCGTCAAGGCGACGGTCGGATTTGTGCTGACGGTTGCATTCAGCTGGGCACTGACGCGCGCGCTGCGGCAGATACCGGGCGCGAAAAGGGTGTTGTGAGCTTGAGCCGTCATTCCGGGGCGATGCAGAGCATCGAACCCGGAATCTCGAGATTCCCCGATGTGCTATTGCACATCTGAGGTCTGGTGCTAACGCACCATCCCGGAATGACGGCGAGACTACTACGCCTTACCGCTCATATAGGCCGGTAGCCAGCTTTCGAACGCCGTGTTCAGCGACGTCACCGTAACAGGCGTTTCGCCGGCCACAGCGATCGCATCACCACCTGTGGTGCCGATGCGTACACACGGCACACCGGCGCCCTTCATCTTTGCCAGCACCAGCCCGGCTTCCGCCGCCGGCACCGTCACGATGTAGCGCGCTTGGTCTTCGCCGAACCAGTACGCATGCGGCACGATCGAAGCCGGCGCGGCCAGGAGCTGCGCGCCGATGCCGCTGGCAATCGCCATCTCGGCGAGCGCGATCAAGAGTCCGCCGTCGGAAATATCATGCACAGCAGTTGCGGTGCCGGCGTGGATCATGCCGCGCACCACATCTCCATTGCGCTTTTCGGCGGCAAGGTCCACCGGCGGCGGTGCGCCCTCTTCGCGGCCGCAGACATCGCGCAGATACACGGATTGCCCGAGCCAGCCTTGCGTGTCGCCGATCAGCAGGATCGCTTCGCCCCCGGCCTTGAAGCCGAGCGTCGCGGATTTGGTGAAATCATCGAGCAGCCCGACGCCGCCGATCGAGGGCGTCGGCAATATGCCGCGGCCGTTGGTCTCGTTGTAGAGCGAGACGTTGCCGGACACGACCGGGAAGTCGAGCGAACGGCAGGCTTCCGCAATACCCTTCAGGCAGCCGACGAATTGCCCCATGATCTCGGGCCGTTCCGGATTGCCGAAATTGAGATTGTCGGTGATCGCGAGCGGACGTCCGCCAACGGCGGTGATATTACGCCAGGCTTCGGCCACCGCCTGCATGCCACCCTGATAAGGGTCGGCCTCGCAATAACGCGGCGTCACGTCGACGGTGAGCGCCAGCCCCTTCGGCCCGTCCTCGACACGCACAACGGCAGCATCGCCACCGGGGCGCTGCACGGTATTGCCGAGAATGACGTGGTCGTATTGCTCCCACACCCAGCGCCGCGAGCACAGCTCGGGCGTCGCAATCAGCTTTTCCAGCGCCGCCGAAATCCCGATCGGCGGCTTGACATCCTGCGCGCGTACCACCGGCAGCAAAGTAGATTCAACATGCGGGCGGTCATAGAGCGGCGCCTCGTCGCCCAGTTCCTTGATCGGCAAATCGGCCATGACGTCGCCGCCATGCTTCACCACAAAGCGCTTGCTCGGCGTGGTGTAGCCGACGACCGCGAAATCGAGCCCCCATTTCTTGAAGATCGCCTCGGCCTCTTTCTCCTTCTCGGGCTTGAGCACCATGAGCATGCGCTCCTGGCTTTCCGAGAGCATCATCTCATAGGCGCTCATGCCGGTTTCGCGCGTCGGCACCGCATCGAGATTGAGATCGACGCCGAGATCGCCCTTGGCGCCCATCTCGACCGCCGAACAGGTCAGCCCGGCCGCACCCATGTCCTGGATCGCGATCACGCAATCGGCTTCCATGATTTCGAGGCAGGCTTCCAGCAGCAGTTTTTCCGCGAAGGGATCGCCGACCTGCACGGTCGGGCGCTTCTCGGCGGAATCGTCGTCGAATTCGGCCGACGCCATCGACGCGCCATGAATGCCGTCGCGGCCGGTCTTGGATCCCAAATAGACGATCGGCATGTTCACGCCGGAGGCCGCCGCGTAGAAAATCTTGTCGGTATCGGCGAGGCCGACGGCCATCGCGTTGACCAGGATGTTGCCGTCATAGCGGGTGTGGAAACGCACCTGCCCGCCGACGGTCGGCACCCCGAACGAATTGCCGTAACCGCCGACGCCGGCGACGACGCCCGACACCAGATGGCGGGTCTTGGGATGCTCCGGCGCGCCGAAAGAAAGTGCATTGAGGCACGCGATGGGGCGCGCGCCCATCGTGAACACGTCGCGCAGGATGCCGCCGACGCCGGTGGTCGCGCCCTGATAGGGCTCGATGTAGCTCGGATGGTTGTGGCTCTCCATCTTGAAGACCACCGCCTGGCCGTCGCCGATGTCGATAACCCCCGCGTTCTCGCCGGGGCCCTGGATCACCCAGGGCGCCTTGGTCGGCAAGCCCTTCAGATGGATGCGCGAGGATTTGTACGAGCAGTGCTCGTTCCACATCGCGGAAAAAATCCCGAGTTCGGTGAAACTCGGCACCCGCCCGATCAGCTTGAGGATGCGTTCATACTCGTCCGGCTTCAGCCCGTGGCTGGCGACGAGTTCGGGGGTAATCTGGGGCTCGTTCATGGGTCCCTTAATAGGAAGATCGGGGCGCTGCGAAAAGGCCTTTTATGGCGCATTTTCGCCCTGTCCAGAGCTTTGCAGAGGCCTGTGCGGGAACAGCGTTTGCACATCCCGGCTGGATCGGATTTAAGGGCTTGAACCTGCAAAGGAAGGCCCATTTTCGTGAACGAGCTCTCCAAAACTGCCGTCGTCAAACGCCCCGATATTCACGTCGAAACCGAGGGCGAATTCGCCGGCTGGCGCACCTGGACCCGTGACAGTTTTGAGACCCATAACGGGCCATTCTGGCACCGGGTGGAGGAAGACGGACGGGTCCGCGCTGTGTTCCGTGTCGAGAAAAAGCACCTCAACGGCATGCGCAACGTCCATGGCGGCTGCTTCATGACCTTTGCGGATTATTGCCTGTTCGCGCTGGCTTCGTCGGTGCTGCAAGGGCCGGGCGTGACGGTATCATTCGCCTGCGAATTCCTCGATGCCGCCCGCGAAGGCGAACTGGTCGAATGCGAGGGTGAAATCACCCGCGCCGGCGGCTCCCTGATCTTCCTGCGCGGGGTGCTGAAATCCGGCGAGCGGTCGCTGTTCGCCTTTTCCGGCACCATCAAGCGGATGAAAAAGAAGCCGCGGACGGACGCAGCCGCCGTCGCCGGTTCAGACGGATAGCTGCTTTTCCGCAATCGCAAGCCATTCGGCCTGGACCTCGCGCACATATTTTGGCGCGCGTCTTCATCCGTACATTTAGTGTGAAAGGATTGTGAAACTCGGGATAATGCCGTTGCGGCTGCGGAGGATGAAATGGGGTCTGAAGCCTGACGCCTGAGACCTTAGCGCTATCGCGCTACTTCTTGTCTTCCAGCAGCTTGCGGTATTTCTCGACGTCGCGCGTCACCAATTGCTGCAGCACTTCCGGCGTGTGCTCATTGGCATCGGGGGCAACCGTCGAGAGGTCGCGAAAACGCTTCTTGACGGCATCGCTTTCCACCGCACTCTTTGCGGCCGCGTTCAGTTTCGCGATGATCGCAGGTGGCGTTCCCTTTGGCGCGAACAGGCCGTTCCAGCCCTGCGCCTCGAACTCGGGCAGCCCGGCTTCCGCCGATGTCGGCAGTTCGGGCAATGTCGCAAGGCGCACTGTCGAGCCGACGACGACGCCCCTCACCAGCTTGTCGTCGATTGCCTGCGACACCGAGGCCGCGGCGTCGCAAACACCGTCGATCTGGCCGCCGATCGCGTCCGTCAGCGCGGGTGCAGCACCCCGGTAGCCGACCAACGTAACTTCGATGCCGGCCGCCTGCTCGAAGCTCTTGCAGATCAGGAAATTCGATGAGCCGATGCCGGCATGGCCGAGATTGATCTTGCCGGGATTTTTCTTCGCGTAAGCGATGAACTCTCGCAGATTCTTGGCCGGAAAATCCTTGCGCAGCGCGACGATGCCAAAGGTCTTCGCCACCATGGCGATGGGCACAAAGGAATCCGGCGTGAACGGCAATTTCGGATAGATCGTATAGGTCGCGGCACTGGTGCCGGCGTTGCCGATCGCGATGGTGTAACCATCGGCTTCGGCGCGCGCCGCCCGCGTCAGCGCGGTCGAACCGCCGGCGCCCGCGATATTCTCGATCACGATCGGCTGGCCGAGCGCCTTGGCCATCTCTTCGGCAACCACGCGCGCAATCACGTCCGAGGCGCCGCCGGCCGCGAACGGCACAATCATGGTGACGGGACGTTTGGGGTAGTCTTGCGCGTGGGCGGCGGTCGCGAATGACAACGCCGCAACGGCTATCAACAGCCGCCTGGTGAAGGAGATCACGCCGCTTTTTCCAGATGCGCAACGAGCCCGGCGAACAGGCCGCGGCCATCGGTGCAGCCCATGATGTCTTCGACGTGGTTTTCCGGATGCGGCATCATGCCGAGCACATTGCCGCGCTCGCTGACGATGCCGGCGATCGATTGCGCCGCGCCGTTGATGTTGGAATTCTCGTCGACCACGCCGTCGGCCGAGCAATACCGATAAAGCACCCGCCCCTCGCCTTCGAGCCGCTTCACCGTCTCTTCGTCGGCCTCGTAATTGCCTTCGCCATGGGCGACCGGCACGCGGATGACCTGGCCGGCGTTGTAACCTCGCGTGAACGGCGTATCCGAGCGTTCGACCCGCAGGTGCACATCCTTGCAGATGAACTTCAGCCGCGCGTTGCGCATCAGCACGCCCGGCAGCAGGCCAGCTTCGCAGAGGATCTGAAAACCGTTGCAGACGCCGAGCACGAGGCCGCCACTGGCCGCGAAATCCCGCACCGCATCCATGACCGGCGCACGCGCGGCAATCGCGCCGCAGCGCAGATAGTCGCCATAGGAAAACCCGCCGGGCACCACCACGAGATCGGTGCCCTTGGGCAGCGCGGTCTCGGCATGCCAGACCATCGCGGCCTCATGGCCGGATGCGAGTTTCAGAGCGCGCGCCATGTCGCGCTCGCGATTGATGCCGGGGAAAACGAGAACGGCTGATTTCATGGAGAGCGCCTAGAGCAGTTCGACCCGGTAATTCTCGATCACGGTGTTCGCCAACAGCTTGTCGGCGGCGTCTTTCAACGCCGCCTCGGCCTTGGCCTTGTCCGAGCCGGACAGTTCGATGTCGAACACCTTGCCCTGACGGACGCTGGCGACGCCATCGACGCCGAGCGATCTCAGCGCGCCTTCGATGGCCTTGCCCTGCGGATCGAGAATGCCGGACTTCAACGTAACGGTAACACGTGCTTTCATTTCAACCTCGTCATTCCGGACGAACCGCGCAGCGGGTCGATCCGGAATCTCGCGAATGCAATCTCTGGATTCCGGGTTCGCGGTCTTCGCCCGCGCCCCGGAATGACGTACTAGCTCTTCACCAGCACCGGACCCGTACCCGCCGGCCGCTCGTTTTCCATCAGGATACCCAGACGTTTTGCGACTTCGGTATAGGCTTCCAGCACGCCACCGAGATCCCTGCGGAAACGGTCCTTGTCGAGCTTCTCGTTCGACTTGATGTCCCACAGCCGGCATGAGTCGGGCGAGATCTCATCGGCGACGATGATCCGCATCATCTCGTTTTCGAACAGCCGGCCGCATTCCATCTTGAAATCGACCAGACGGATGCCGATGCCCAGAAACAGCCCGGTCAGGAAGTCGTTGACGCGGATGGCGAGCGCCATGATGTCGTCGATTTCCTGCGGCGTCGCCCAGCCGAACGCGGTGATGTGCTCTTCGGAGACCATCGGGTCGTTAAGCTGGTCGTTCTTGTAATAGAACTCGATGATCGAGCGCGGCAGCTGGGTACCTTCCTCGATGCCGAGGCGCTGCGACAGCGATCCCGCCGCGACGTTCCGCACCACCACCTCCAGCGGCACGATCTCGACCTCGCGAATCAGCTGCTCGCGCATATTGAGGCGGCGGATGAAATGGGTCGGCACCCCGATGTCGTTGAGGTGCTGAAACAGGTACTCCGAAATCCGGTTGTTGAGGACACCCTTGCCCTCGATCACCTGGTGTTTCTTGGCATTGAACGCGGTCGCGTCGTCCTTGAAGTGCTGGATCAGGGTTCCGGGCTCCGGGCCTTCATACAGGACCTTGGCCTTGCCTTCATAAATGCGGCGTCGACGGCTCATTGGGATGTACCGTGTTTTGTTGAAATCCATGAATTTGGTGTGCTCCGGATGACAAGGGTTTTACGACCACGACGGAGCTGCCGTGAAGGCCTGGAACTTGGACATAACGATAGAAACAGAACAAGAACCAAACCTGTTGGCAACCTATCCGATTGGGCTTTCCAGCACAATCGATCCGGCCCAATTGGGCCCAACTTATACCTGTAGACTGCGGCTTAACGGCCCGTTGTTTTGCCGATTCACCCCCTCTATCTAGGTAGGCGACGGGCCCGCCACAACGTGGCCCCCGCGTCCATCTGGCAGGGATTGGAACCCAGGATATGAGCAATTTCGACAAGCGCGAGGAAGGTTTCGAGAAGAAATACGCCCTCGATGAAGAGCAGAAGTTCAAGGCCGATGCGCGCCGCAACCGGCTGCTCGGAATGTGGGCAGCCGAAAAGCTCGGAATTACCGGCGATGCCGCCACCGCCTACGCCAAGGAAGTGGTCGCCGCCGATTTCGAGGAAGCCGGCGACGGCGACGTGCTCCGCAAGGTCAGCGGGGATTTCAAGGCCAAGGGCGTCGCCCTTACCGACCAGGACCTCCGCGCCAAGATGGACGAGCTGATGGCGACCGCCGTCACCCAGGTGAAGGCGGGAACGTAACTTTCCGTCATTCCGGACGCCGCGCAGCGGCGATCCGGAATCCAGAGGTGAGTTAACTCAGTTCGAGATTCCCCGATGCGCAATTGCGCATCTGGGGTTCGCGTCTTAGACGCGCCCCGGAATGACGTTGTGAGCTAACGCGCCGGCGACTTCCTCCCGCCGTACTCAGCCCGCACAATCTCCAACAACCGCCGCGACGCCGCGCTGAGAAAGCCGCCGCGGCGCGTCACCGTTACGACATCCTGGCTCGCGTTGAGATCGCCGATACGGATAGTCGAGATCGAGCCGTATTTCAGTTCTTCCGCGGCGTTGCTCTCCGACAGCAAGGCGATACCGAGACCGGCCTCGACCAGACGCTTCTGTGCGGTGAGGCTGTCGACCGGGGTCCAGGCGACCTCCCCCAACCCGTGGGTTTGAAACAGCGCGAACACATGTGACGCCGTGATCTCGCGCCGCCCCGGCAGCACGGGAAAGGCGATCCAGCGTTCGCCGCGCAAATGAGCCAGTTTCGCGACCCTGCGGCCGGCGCGCGGATGGTCGGCCGCGCACACGACCTGCAGCCGTTCGGCAAGTAACAATTCGCAATCGAGATCGCGCGAGCGATCACGGTCGTAGCGCAGCCCGATGGTGGCCTCGCCGCGCCGGATCAGATCGCTGACTTCCGCGCTCGTCGCCGTGCGCAGGCTCAATTCGACACCGGGATATTCAGCCGCGAAGCGCTTGAGGATTTCGGACAGGCGGCCACCGGCGAGCGTGCCGACCACCGCGAGCGCGACCGGCCCTGAATCCGGCCGCGCCAGGGCACGCACCGCATTCTCCGCATCCTGCGCGGCGGCGACCGCGCGCTCGGCATACGGCACCATCACCCTCCCGGCGTCGCTCAGCGTCGTGCGCCCCGCGATCCGCTCGAACAAGGGCACACCGAGCTCCTGTTCGAGCAGCGCGATGCGCCGCGATATCGCCGGCTGCGAACGGTGCAGCACTTTTGCAGCGCTCGAGATTCCGCCGCGGCGGTGAACCGTCAGGAAAGTATTGAGCGCGTCGCTGTCCATTTTCCGGTCCATGCAAAAAGCTGATGAGATGAAGAGAAATAACAAATTAGGCTGATGGACGGAAGGCCACTATGTTTCGCCGCGAAGCGACTAACCGGTCGCCAATCTTCAGCGGAGAGATCAGATGCGCAGCCAGATGGAGAAGGCAAAACTGTTTCGAGCGCTGCATGCGCGGCCCGGCGCCTTCATCATTCCCAATCCATGGGACGCCGGCACCGCCAAGCTGCTCGCCGCGATGGGTTTTGAGGCGCTCGCGACCACGAGCCTGGGCCTTGCCAACACGCTCGGCAGCGCCACCGTCAGCCTCGATGCCATCATCGACAATTGCCGTGCCATTGCGGAAGCGACCGACCTGCCCGTCAACGCGGACCTGGAGAATTGCGGCGCGGATGACCCGAAGACCGCAGCGAAGGCCATTGCACGCGCGGCCGAAGCCGGCGTGGTCGGCGGTTCAATCGAGGATTCAACCAGCGATCCGCGCCACCCCATTTATGACTTCGCGCTCGCCGTCGAGCGGGTGCATGCGGCGGTCGAGGCCGCCCGCGCGCTGCCCTTCCCGTTCACGCTGACGGCGCGCGCGGAAAACCTGCTGCATGGCCGCAACGATCTCGACGACACCATCAAGCGGCTGCAGGCGTTCGAGGCCGCCGGCGCCGACGTGCTGTATTCGCCCGGTGTGCACGACATCGAGACCATCCGCACCGTGGTGTCGTCGATCGGAAAACCCTTCAATCTGGTGATGGGGTTTGCCGACCCGACATTGACCGTGCCGCAGATTGCCGCCGCCGGCGTCAAGCGCATCAGCGTCGGCGGCGCGATGGCGCGCGTTGCGCTCGCCGCCTTCCTCACATGCGCCCGTGAGATGAAGGATCAGGGCGCCTTCACCTATGTGCGCGAGATGGCGCCGATCAAGGAAGTGCGGGCTGCGTTCAACTGACCGGTCTCTCCCCGTCATTGCGAGCGAAGCGAAGCAATCCATCTCTCCACACGCAGAAGCATGGATTGCTTCCGCCTTCGCTCGATGAGCTACGGCGGACAAGTCGTCGCTTCGCTCCCCTGCACAAACGCTTTGCGTTTGTCGCAGGCAATGACGGAGGAGATTACCCTTCCTTGAATCCATATTCCGGCACGTTGCCGGTGGCGCCGTAGTATTTATACGGCAGGAACTTGCCGGACATCGTGATCTTGACGCGGTCGCCCTTGGGATTGGCGACGCGCTCCATCGCCATGTCGAAGTCGATCGCCGACATGATGCCGTCGCCGAATTCCTCCTCGATCAGCGCCTTCCACGCCGGGCCGTTCACCAGCACCATCTCGTAGAAGCGATAGATCAGGGGATCGGTCGGCGGCATCGGCGTGCCGGCGCCGCGCATCGGCACTTCGTTCAGCATCGCCACTTCCGACTTCGACAGGCCGAACAATTCGCCGGCATTCGCCGCCTGCGGTTTTGTCAATTTCATCTGGCCGAGAATGGCGCCGACGATCAGCACTTCGGAATAGCCGCCGATCTTTTCGCAGATGTGCTTCCAGCTCCAGTCCTTCTCGCGCTTGATGTCGAGCAGCTTTTCGGTGAGGTCTTCGCGTTTCATGTCTCGTCTCCTGGTGAAATTAGCGCGCGATCGTCTGTGGTGGATTGGTCTCGATCATTTTCGGCGATGCGACGATGGTCGGTTCGCTCAAACCCGGCCGCACGACCGGCACGTTGCGCGGATCGTGGTTGGTGACCGTGGCGGCGAAGGTCTTGCTGCGGCTAACCAGGAAATCGACGATGTGGTTGCGCAGCGCGTAGTAAAGGGGATGACGGTGCAGATCGATGCGGCCGCGGTCCTTCGGCAGCGGGTTTTCGACAATCTCCGCCAGCACCGCGCCGGGGCCGTTGGTCATCAGGAAGATCTTGTCGGCAAGATAGATCGCTTCATCCACGTCGTGCGTGATCATGAAGGCCGTCTGCCCGGTCTCCAGGCAAATGCGGCGCACCTCGTCCTGCAGCGTTCCCCGCGTCAGCGCGTCGAGCGCCGAGAACGGCTCGTCCATCAGCATGATCTTCGGCGTGATCGAAAGCGCGCGCGCGATGCCGACGCGCTGCTTCATGCCGCCGGACAATTCCGACGGGCGCTTGTGCTCGGAGCCGGTTAGTCCAACCAGGTCGATGAATTTCTGCGCATGCGCCTTCACCTTGGCGCGATCCCAGTTGCGCCATTTCGAGGTGACAGCATAGGCGACATTGCCGAGCACCGTGCGCCACGGCAGCAGCGCGTGGCTCTGGAAGATCACGGCGCGATCGAGGCTGGTGCCTTCGATCGCCTGCCCGTCGACGATGACAGCACCTTCGCTGGGCTCGTCGAGGCCGGCGAGGATGTTCAGCACGGTGGTCTTGCCGCATCCGGAATGGCCGATCACGCAGCCGAACTCGCCGCGCGGCATCGACAGCCAGAGATCCTCGAACACGCTGATCTGGCCGCCATCGGCGCCGGGATAACGCCGCGCGATGCCTTCGATCGAGATGAATTTGTCGGTCATCGCCCTACTCCGGGAACGTGACCATGCGCGTGAACCGCGCAAGGATCTGGTCGAGCAGCATGCCGACGATGCCGATCAGGAGAATGGCGATGATGACATTGGTGATCGAGAGGTTGTTCCATTCGTTCCAGACGAAGTAGCCGATGCCGGTGCCGCCGACCAACATCTCGGCCGCGACGATCACGAGCCAGGCAATACCGATCGAGATTCGCATGCCCGTGAGAATGGTCGGCGCCGCCGCCGGCAGGATCACGGTGAAGGCGCGCCGCACCGTGCCGACTTCCAGCGTGCGGGCGACGTTGATCCATTCCTTGCGCACGGCGGCCACGCCAAAGCTGGTGTTGAGCAGCATCGGCCACACCGAGCAGATGAAGATCACGAAGATCGCGGAGATGCTGGAATCCTTGATGGTGTAGAGCGCGAGCGGCATCCAGGCGAGCGGCGAAATCGGCTTCAGCACCTGGATGAAGGGATCAAGCGCCTTGCTGAACAGCGGCGACATGCCGATCAGGAATCCGAGCGGGATCGCGACGATGACCGCGAGGAAATAGCCCAAGGCCACGCGGGCGATCGAATAGCCGAGCTGGATTCCAAGACCCTTGTCGTTCGGTCCGTTGTCGTAGAACGGCCGCCTCAAATGTTCCCACAGCTTGGCGCCGACATCGAGCGGACCCGGCATAGCCGATTTGCCGGCGGTCGCGGTCAGCCCCATCAGCTTGGCGTATTCCGGCGTCATGTTGGCGACAGTGCCGGTGCCGCGCGTCGCGATGTGCCAGATGCCGAGAAACGCTGCGAACAGCGCGATCGACACGATCGCCGCGCGAAGGCGCAAGGAGGAGGTCATTGGGCGAAATCTCTCAACACGTCGTCCCGGCGAAGGCCGGGACCCATACTCCGCGGCGGTGGTGATGAAAAAAGGTCGCTGACGTTGTGCCCCATGCAAACAGCACGGCGTATGGGTCCCGGCCTTCGCCGGGACGACGGTTGTGTTTGCAATCTCGCCCGCATCGTCAGCTCGCCTTCCTGATCTTGAAGCTGGCGAGATACTCCTCGGGCTTGGCCGGATCGAAGGTCTTGCCCATCACCGAAAAACTCTTGGTGGTGGTGGTCGGCGGCGTCAGCCCCGCCTCTTTCATCAGCCTCGTCGCGTCGGTCGCGAGATAGACCTGCGCGGCGATGCCGGCATAGTCGACGTCGCCCTTGAGCTGACCCCAGCGCTTCATCTGCGTCATGATCCAGATCGCAAAGGACTGCCAGGGGAACGGATCGAAATCGACGCGGTTCGGCTGGTTGACGACATTGCCGAGACCGTCGGCGAAGGTACCGGTGAGAATCTGCTCCAGCACGATCTGCGGCTGGTTCAAATAGTTCGCCGGCGCGATCGCTTCCGCGATCTGCTTGCGGTTCTCGGCCTTGTGCGCGAACGCCGTCGCTTCGATGATCGATTTGAGCAGCGCGCTATACGTGTTCGGCATCGAGGTGATGAATTCCTTCGATGCGGCAAAGGCGCAGCAGGGATGGCCCTCCCAGATATCCTTGGTCAGGATGTGGATGAAGCCGACGCCGTCATAGACCGCGCGCTGGTTCATCGGATCGGGGCCGAGGAAGCCGTCGATATTGTCGGCGCGAAGGTTGGCGACCATTTCCGGCGGCGGCACCGCGCGGATCTGCACGTCGGCATCCGGATCGATGCCGTGCTCGGCGAGGTAATAGCGCAGCAGATAATTGTGCATGGAATAGTCGAACGGAACGGCGAACTTGAATCCCTTCCAGGTCTTCGGGTCGCGCTTGTCCTTGTGCTTGACCGCGAGCGTAATCGCCTGGCCGTTGATGTTCTCGACCGCCGGCATGGTGTAGGGCAGCGGGTTGGAGCCGACGCCCATGGTGATGGCGAGCGGCATCGGCGACAGCATGTGCGCCGCGTCGTATTCCTTGTTGATAGTCTTGTCGCGAATGACGGCCCAGCCGGCGGTCTTGATCACTTCGACATTGAGGCCGTTCTTGGAATAGAAGCCCATCGGCGCCGCCATGATGATCGGCGTCGCGCAGGTGATCGGAATGAAGCCGACCTTGAGGTCCTTCTTTTCCAGCGGCCCACCTTGCGCGAAGGCTTCGGTCGCTGTCTTCAGCGGGAAGAATTGCGACAGCGCGGCAGCCGCCGTCGCAGCGCCCACCGATTTCAGGAAGGCGCGGCGCGCCACATCCTGCGGAAACATCGCGCGCATCACCGCGGATGCGACCACGTTTTCAAAACGGGCCTCTTCGGAAGCGGTGACTACAGGCTGAAGCGCAAGCTGCGCGGCATGCTCGGCATCGCTGGCGTGCCGGCCGCAACTGCAACCCTGGGAATGGAGTCGTCGGGCGGGATCGAACGGATTGTCGAACGTGGACATGAAACCTCCTGCGTGACGCTGAAGGTAGTTACGCAAGGAGTATGCCAGCACTGGCAGGCTGGGTTTGTCGAATTGATGCAGCTATTTAGCTCATTCTTTGGTAATCACGAAAATTCGTGATACACGAAATATCGTAGCCAAATTACGAATTCTCGGAGTATTGGGGCATGGAATCGACGCCGCATCTGTTTGGCGCGACGGCACGCGATCTCGATCTGCGTACCCTCACCTTCGACTATCTGGTCGAGCCGACGCTGCTGCTCGATCCCGACACCGATGAAATCATCGATGCCAATCCGGCCGCCTGCACCCTGCTCGGCTATGACCGCGCGCTGTTGCGGGAAACCAAATTCAGCGCGCTGCATGCGGGGCAAGTGCCAGCGCTGATCGTGTTCACCCAGGCCGTGCTCGACAAGGGCTCGTACTGGACCAACGCGCTGACGCCGCGCCACGCCACCAGCCAGCCGCTGCGGCTGGAATATACGGGATCGCTGGTGCCGCATGACGAACGCCAGCTGATGCTGCTGACCATGAGCGACCTCGAACAGCGCCGCCGCCGCTATGTCGACGCCACCGCCGAGGATCACATGCGCGGCGGGCTCGCCGCCTGGCAGCGCGTCGAGCGCGTATTCCAGGACATCGAGCGCGAGAACCAGTTGATCCTGCGCGCCGCTGGCGAAGGCATCTACGGCGTCAACGCCGAGGGCAAGACCACCTTCGTCAATCCGGCCGCAGAGCGGATGCTGGGATGGACCGCCGAGGAACTAGTCGGCAAGGCCATTCATCCGATCGTTCACCACAGCCACCACGACGGCAGTCACTATCCCGACGAGGACTGCCCGATCTACGCGGCGTTCCGCGACGGCGCCATCCACAACGTCGATGGCGAGGTGTTCTGGCGCAAGAATGGCTCGCCGGTCTGGGTCGAATACACGTCGACGCCGATCCGCGACCGCGGCACGGTGGTGGGCGCCGTCATCGTGTTCCGCGACGTCAGCCACCGCCGCGAGGCCGACGAAAAACTGCACGCGGCACTTGCCGAAGTCGACCGCCTGCGCGAGCGGCTGGAACTGGAAAACGCCTATCTGCAGGAAGAAATCCGGATCGAGACCAATCCGCGCGGCATCATCGGCCAGAGCGAGGCGATCCAGAAGACACTGCGCCAGGTCAAGCTCGTGGCGCCGACCACGGCGGCCGTCATGATCACCGGCGAATCCGGCACCGGCAAGGAGTTGATCGCGCGCGCCATCCATGAAGCCAGCAACCGCCGCGACCGGCCGCTGATCCGCGTCAACTGTGCGGCGATTCCGCGCGAATTGTTCGAGAGCGAATTCTTCGGGCACGTCAGAGGCGCCTTCACCGGCGCGGTGCGCGACCGCATCGGCCGCTTTGAACTCGCCGATGGCGGCACGTTATTTCTGGACGAGGTCGGCGAAATCCCGCTGGAGCTGCAAGGAAAACTGCTGCGCGTACTGCAGGAAGGCAATTTCGAGCGCGTCGGCGAGGAACGCACCCGCGCCGTCGATGTCCGCGTGATCGCCGCCACCAACCGGAACCTGAAGCAGGAAGTGCAGCGCGGCCGGTTTCGCGAGGACCTCTATTTCCGGCTCAACGTATTTCCGGTGGAATCCGTACCGCTGCGCGACCGCCGCGAGGACATCCCGCTGCTGGCCCAACACTTCCTGATGAGCGAGAGCAATGAACTGAAATCCGATTTGCGGCTGTCGGAAGGCGATGCGCGGCGGCTGCAGCGCTACGACTGGCCCGGCAATGTCCGCGAACTGCAGAACGTGATCGAGCGCGCGGCGATCCTCTCGCAAAACGGACGCTTGCGCATCGATCTGCCGGATATGGGTGGCGCACACGCCCCGGCCAGCGCCGGCCGCCAGAAAAGCGAATTGCGGCCGGCCGTGATGACGTCAGCGGAGATGCGCGATCAGGAGCGCGCCAACATCCACGCCGCGCTTACGGCCTGCAACGGCAAGGTATTCGGCGCCGGCGGCGCGGCCACGCTGCTCGACCTCAAGCCGACCACGCTGGCCTCGCGCATGAAGGCGCTCGGGATCGCGGCTGCGCGTTCGCGGCAGCTGGGCTAACTGACCTGCCTCAGGCTCGCTTCCAGCCGCACCAACTCGGCTTCAAGGTCCCGCTCCACATCCGCCACCCGCATCTCGACCACCCGGTAGTCCCTCGCCTCCAGCCAGCTCCGCCGCGTGGCGCGGTCGGCGACGATCGCCTCCGACTCGGCCGGGTTGACCAGTTCGATCGCGAGCCGGTGCACGAAGGAGACGAAGTCCGGGATGTGGCGGCCGACCGGGGTCTGGCGCTTGAACTGGCCGGCGAAGCGGCGGTCGCGGATCAGGGATTGCCACAGCATCCGCTCGGCGTCGGTCGGGTTGCGGCGCAGCAATCGGGCCAGCCCGCGGACGGTTCCGTTTTCGGAGGGGGCGGCGGCCTGGCTATGTTCGGCCAAGAGCGCCCGCAACCTCGTCGCCTGTTCGCCGTCGAGGACGCCGCCTTTGGCCGGCCCCTTGCGGCCCTCGGCGATCGCCATCACCACCCCGTGGAGGGTGTGCATGTCCTGCTTGGTCGGATCCATCCGGGTGAAAATATTACGGAGGTTGACCAGCATGGTCTCCCGCTTCTCGACCGGGCGGAGAAACTCGACCTTGTCGAGCTCCCGAACTAAATTGTCGAAGAAGGCCTGCATCTGGTGTTGGGAAGCCGGCTCGGACCGTTCGGGCATCGCGAACGGGAGGGTGCCGCCGGTCGACAGCTTGAACCATTCGTAGCCGATCAAGAGCACCGCCTGCGCCAGGTTGAGGGAGGCGAAACCGGGGTTGACCGGGAAGGTGATGATCCGGTTGGCAAGCGCGACCTCCTCGTTCTGGAGTCCGTAGCGCTCCCGGCCGAACATGATGCCGACCCCGCCGCGACCGCCGCCGTCGGCGACATGGCCGACGATCTCGGCCGCCGCATCCGCCGGTGCCACCACCGGCTTGGCCTGGTCATGGGCGCGGGCGGTGGTCGCAAACAGCAGCGTCAGATCCGCAACCGCCTGCTCGACGGTGTCGAACAATTCGGCGCTTTCCAGTATCTCATCGGCACCCGACGCGGCGCGTTGGGCTGCGATGTTCGGCCAGCCGTCGCGCGGATTCACGATTCTTAAACGCGAAAGAGCGAAGTTGCCCATCGCTCGGGCGGCCATGCCGATATTCTCGCCGAGTTGTGGTTCGACAAGGATCACAACAGGTCCGGCTAAGTCCAAACCAGGCTTGGTTTTATCGGTCCCAGAACCGGACATTTCTCGCGTCACTTTCTGATTCAAGTTCGGAAGCTGATTCAACTTCTGAAGGTTTTGAATCAGGATGCGAAGTACCTGATTCAAAACCTCATTCCATGTCTCGATGACCGGCCGCGGCAGCGACCAGAATTCTCAAGCCGGATAACGGGCTTAGTAGCGTTTCCGAAAGTTCGGTCAAAGCCTCAATTGGACTTGATCGCGGGCTGCTCGCGCCCCGCTTTCGGATAGGCTAACAATCACACTCAAAGCGAAGCTGCAAACGAGCTGCAAACGAGCTGAGGGTCGAACTCAACGGCCGAAGCCATCAGGAGAGACGTCCATGCGCGGCAGATGGTCGTTGGCGATAGTCGGTGTTCTCCTCATCCTGGCCGGCGGAGCGCTGGCCCATTTGACCCAGACCACCGGCGGCATCCGGATCCAGGACGTCAGGTTCAAGGGCGCCAAAGACAACATCAAGGGCAACACCATGAGTGCCCTGCTCTACATCCCGCCGAATGCCACGCCGCAGATTCCGGCCCCGGGGATTCTGGCCGTCCACGGCTACATCAATTCGCGCGAAACCCAGGACGGCTTTGCCATCGAATTCGCCCGCCGCGGCTATGTGGTCCTCGCCCTCGACCAGACCGGCCACGGCTATAGCGACCCGCCCGCCTTCGCGAACGGCTTCGGCGGTCCGGATGGCCTCGCCTATCTCCGCAGCCTCGAGTTCGTCGACAAGACCAATATCGGCCTCGAGGGCCACTCGATGGGCGGCTGGACCGTGCTGGCGGCGGCGACCGCCATGCCCAACGACTACAAGTCGATGGTGCTGGAGGGGTCGTCGACCGGCAAGCCGTTTGCCGCCGAAGGCACTCCGGCCTGGCCGCGAAACACCGCCTTGGTGTTCGCCCAATACGAGGAATTTTCCTCCCTGATGTGGGGGGTCGACCGGGCCCGGGACGTCACCCAGAGTCCCAAACTGTGGGCCATGTTCGGAACCCAGGGACCGGTCGAACCCGGCAAGGTCTATGGCGACATCGCCCAGGGAACCGCGCGGGTGCTCTACACCCCCGCCATCACCCACCCGGCCGAGCACATCTCCCATGAGGCGATCGGCTACAGCCTCGACTGGTTCGCCAAAACCTTGAAGGGCGGCACGCCGCTGCCGGCCGACGACCAAATCTGGTTCCGCAAGGAACTCGGCACGCTGGTCGCCTTGCTCGGCTTTGTCGCCCTCCTGATCGGGGCCTTCGACGCCCTGCTGGAAGCCCCGATGTATTCCCGCCTGCGGCTGCCCGAGATCGCCGACGGCACCATGCCGGCGCATTCGGCGGCGGTCGGCCGCCGCTGGATCACGGCCTTCATCCTGACCGCGTTCCTTCCGGCGCTGACCTACTACCCGGCGTTCGCGCTGGCCGGCACCTTTGTAAAGCCATCGGCCTGGCTGCCCCAGGGCATCACCAACCAGATCATGGTCTGGGCCGTCATCAATGGGCTGATCACGCTGGCGCTGATGCGGTTCGCGCCCAAGCGCGCCAGCCGGGCCGGTATCGTGGTCCAGTCGGTGGTGATCGCGGTCGCCACCGTCGCGATCGGCTATGCGGCGCTGTGGCTGGCCGACCTCGCCTTCAAGATCGACTTCCGGTTCTGGATCGTGGCGCTGAAACTGATGAGCGCCAAGCAGGCCCTGATTTTCCTGATCTACCTGGTGCCGTTCACGGCCTTCTTCGTGGTGGCGCTGCACGTGCAGCACCGGAATTTCTCGACCATGGCGGCGGGCCGCGCCGGGCTCTACCTCACCAACATATTGGCGCTGACGCTGGGCTTCATCGTGCTGCTGGTGCTGCAATACGGCACCCTGTGGCTGACCGGAAAGCTGTTCAACCCGCTGCCCGACCCCGGCTTCGTGCCGCTCTCGACCATCGTCGCCATCCAGTTCGTGCCGCTATTGGCCATCTGCGCCGTGGTCGCGACCTTCAGTTGGCGGCGGACCGGCTCCAGCCTGCCGGGCGCCCTGATCTGCGGCCTGTTCGTGACCTGGTACGTGGTGGCCGGGACCGCCACCCAGGCGACGTTCTGACCCAAGCATTCTGACCCAAAAGATGGCGGAAACTGCATAACGGCTTGGCTTTCGCCAGCCGGTTTGCAGTGCTATAGCCCGACTATAATCATGCAACCCCGCACCAACGCGCGGTTTTCCAAAAAGGCCCCCTCCGTCATGGCAAAAATCAAGGTGACCAACCCCGTCGTCGAACTCGATGGCGACGAGATGACCCGGATCATCTGGCAGTACATCAAGGACAAGCTGATCAACCCGTTCCTTGACGTGAACCTGATGTATTTCGACCTCGGGATGGAATACCGCGACAAGACCAATGACCAGGTCACGATCGACGCCGCCAACGCCATCAAGAAGGTCGGCGTCGGCGTCAAATGCGCCACCATCACCCCGGACGAAGCCCGGGTGAAGGAATTCGGCCTCAAGGAAATGTGGAAATCGCCCAACGGCACCATCCGCAACATCCTTGGCGGCGTCGTGTTCCGCGAACCCATCATCTGCAAGAACGTGCCCCGCCTGGTTCCGGGCTGGACCAAGCCGATCATCATCGGCCGTCATGCCTTCGGCGACCAGTACCGCGCCACCGACTTCAAGTTCCCCGGCAAGGGCACGCTGACGATGAAATTCGTCGGTGAGGACGGCAACGTGATCGAACGCGAAGTCTACAAATCGCCGGGCGCCGGCATTGCGCTCGCGATGTACAACCTCGACGATTCGATCGCCGATTTCGCCCGCGCCTCGCTGAACCAGGGCCTCGCCAAGAGCTATTCGGTCTATCTGTCGACCAAGAACACCATCCTGAAAACCTATGACGGACGGTTCAAGGACATCTTCCAGGAGATCTACGACAACGAGTTCAAGGCCAAGTTCGAGGCCAAGAAGATCACCTACGAACATCGTTTGATCGACGATATGGTCGCGGCCGCGATGAAGTGGTCGGGCGGCTATGTCTGGGCCTGCAAGAATTACGATGGCGACGTGCAGTCCGATACGGTCGCGCAGGGCTACGGCTCGCTCGGCCTGATGACCTCGGTGCTGATGACGCCCGACGGCGAGACCGTGGAAGCCGAGGCCGCGCACGGCACGGTGACCCGGCATTACCGCGAGCACCAGAAGGGCAAGGAAACCTCGACCAACTCGATCGCCTCGATCTTCGCCTGGACCCGCGGCCTGTCGCATCGCGCCAAGCTCGACAATAATGAGGAACTGGCGAAGTTCGCGCTCACGCTGGAGAGGGTCTGCGTCGACACCGTCGAGGCCGGCTTCATGACCAAGGACCTCGCGCTCCTGGTCGGCGCCGACCAGCGCTGGCTTTCGACCACCGGGTTCCTCGACAAGGTCGCGGAAAATCTGACCAAGGAAATGGCGCCGAAGTAGAACGTCTCGCTACCAGCGTAGACCCATCAACGTCATTGCGAGCGAAGCGAAGCAATCCATCCCTCTGCGGAACAAAGAATGGATTGCTTCGTCGCAATGACGGAAACGGCGGGGAATCACCATGTCGTTGCTTAAGTGCACCACGCTCGCTGTTGTCTATCTGTCTACGTCAGTCTTGAGCGCCTCCGCCCAAACCGCGCTGCCCGACGCCATCGCCGCGCCCGGCCAAACCATCGTCCTGACCCTGCATGGCGAAGGCGCGCAGGTCTACGAATGCAAGGCCGGCGCCGACGGCAAGCCAATCTGGTCCTTCCGCGAACCGATCGCGACACTGATGGCCGACGGCAAGACCGTTGGACACCACTTTACCGGGCCGAGCTGGGAACACAGCGACGGCAGCACCATAGGCGCAAAGGTCGCCGGCAACGCCCCCGGCACGACCGCGAATGACATCCCCTGGCTGAAACTCGAAGTGACCTCCCGGCGCGGCAGCGGCGTTCTTGCCGATGTCACCACCGTGCAGCGGATCAACACCAAGGGCGGCAAGCGTGACGGCGCATGCGATGTTGTCGGCAGCTTCCTGAACGTGCCGTACTCGGCGGACTACGTGTTCCTGCGCAAGGGGTGAGGACGTAGGACTAGGGCGTGGACTCATTCGCGCGTAGCCACTGGTTCGACACGGTCGCGAATGAACCGGAACGGACCTTACCCCGCTTTCGTCCCGGTGATTCAAGATAAAGCGGCCAAAAAGCTGTTCGCCGAAAGAGCGATTGCAGCGAGTGCAAGCAGGACCGCAATAGCAAAAGCTGGGACGAGGTGTGAGACCGGCTCCCGACGGCGCAGGAGCGAGAAAATGGCACCCGCCATGATGACGCCAAGCAACGCCAGCCCCCAGAATCTCGTCGAAGGTGCCAGCAACAGCGCCGAGCCGACAAGCTCTAGTCCGCCGCAGACGAGATTAAAGCCGTCGGGAAAGCTCCAGCGGGCGAAGTCGGCCTTCACCGTACCTCGTCCGCTGATATTAATCGTGCCGGCAACGAGAAATACGACAGCCAAAGTCGCCGTGAAGATGGTCGGAATAAGTGAGGCGAGTTTCGCGATCATCAATGCACCGATCTTTCCATTTGGTTCGACAGGTCTGCGATAACTCCTGGTCTTTTCGCCGTCCAAGCGAGACACTGTTGCGCAAGTTGCCCGCTCATACCCTGATCGAGCGCAAGTGCATCAGCAAATGGCCCCATTGTTTGCCGGGCGCTTTCGAGCGGCACAACTTCTATACGATCGGCATGCAGCGCGACGCCGACCCTGGAAAGGGCGGCCGCGGGCTCTGACGTCTCGGAGCGGACGAGCGCCGTTACCTGATGTCCGGCGGAGATCGCTGCACGCGCGATAGCGCCGCCGATGAACCCTGTGGCTCCAGTAAGGAAAAGCTTCATGATTTGCTCCTTCTTCCTTCATTCCGGAAGTCGTCGGAAACGAGACTATCCAGTCTCGTTCTCTCGCGAGATAAACGAGACTGATAAGTCTCGTCAAGGGCATAAATTTCGGATATCACTAACTTATGAATTCAACGCCCATTTCCGAACTCACCTCACTGCAAACCCGCAAGCGGGCGGCCATCCTCCAAGGCGCCAAAATCGTGTTCCTTCGGGATGGTTTTGGGACGGCGACAATGGATGATGTCGCCGCCGCCGCCGGTGTCGGCAAGCAAACCGTTTATCGGCACTTTGGCTCGAAAGAGGCGTTGTTTTTGGGACTGGTGCAGTCGATGTGCGCGAGCGCCATTGCCGCGACGGTACCTGGTCGTCCGACCAAGCGCGCAATCGAAGATGAACTGCGGGCGCTTGGACAATTGCTCGCAAGGAGCCTGATTGCACCGGACAGTCTGGCGCTCTATCGCGCTATTGTCGCGGAGGCGGGCCGTCTCCCGGTCCTGGGCGCAATATTTTATCAGCACGGTCCACAGTTGGCGCGCAGCATGGCGGCCAGAATTCTGGCCAAGCGCTTTGACGAAAGGACAGCCGCGGCAAGGGCGTCAACATTCGTCGCCCTGGTCCTTGGTGACGCGCATCTGGAGCTGACCCTCGGCTACGAGGTGCCCGATTTCAAAGCTCGATTTAAAAAGCAGATTGAAGAGGCCGTCGACGCTTCCCTCCGCTAACGGCGTCACGGCTCGAAGCTCAGACCGTCGCTGCCGAAATTTTTCGTCGAGGCTAATCCCGCTCGGCCTGCGCGATCTCGCCGGCGGCGATGTCGCCCTTCAATATTTCCGCGGTGTCCGCAAGGCGGGCTTCCGCGGTTTCCTTGACATGCGCGGCCAGCGCCGGCATGCGCTCGATCAGCGCATGGAAATCCTGCGCGTCCAGCGCCAGCAGTTTTGACTTCCGCGTCGCGGTCACGGTGCCGCTGCGCTTGGTACGGTGCAGCAGCGCGATCTCGCCGAAGAACGTGCCGTCCGACAACCGCACGCGCTGGCTCGGCAGCTCGATCTCGACCTCGCCCGCGGTGATGAAATACATCGAGGAGGCCGCATCGCCACGGCGCACCAGCACTTCGCCTGACTCAATGCTCCGCGCGCGCAACAGCCGCATGATATCAGATATCTCGGAGGCGCCGAGACGCGAGAACAGCGGCACCCGCGCCAGCATGCCCCACGTGACGATGAAGTCGCGGCGGCGCACTTCATCGGCAAAAGCTGTGGCGATGATCGCGACCGGCAGCGCGATCATGACGAAACTGCCGATGACGGCGAATACCGCGACCGCCTTGCCGAGTGGCGTGATCGGCACCACGTCGCCATAGCCGACGGTGCCGAGCGTCACGATCGCCCACCACATCGCCTGCGGAATGGTGCCGAACTTGTCGGGCTGCACCTTGTGCTCGATCGCATAGAGCAAGGATGCGAACAGCAGCACCGCGCCGGTCAGGATCACGACGCAGCCGAGCAGCGTGCGACGCTCGGCGTAAAGCGCCGCGAGCAGCGACCGCAGCGCCGGCGAATAGCGCACCAGCTTGAGGAACGGCAGCATGCCGAACAGCACCAGCGCGTGACGATCGCCCGCGATCAGCGCGACCGCCGACGGCAGGAACGCCACGAGATCGATGATGCCGAGGCTGGAGCAGGCATATTCCAGCCGTGCCTTCGTCGGCGTCATGTCGCGCAGGGAATGGCCGGCCACGCTCCAGATCCGCGCTAAATATTCCAGCGCGAAGGCGATGACGGCAGCGATCTCGATGGTCGTGAACAGCCAACCGAGCCTGGCGTCGAACTCCGGCACGGATGCAAGAATCATCGCCAGCACGTCGACGACGATGATGGCGACGATCAGCCGGGCGAAACGCGAACCGAGCGAATGCGGCAGATGATCGTGTTCGAGCAGCTCGTAGAGCCGGTCCCTCAGGTCCGGGTCGCTGATGGCGCGCTTACCCGGAACCATTGCCACCGTGGGTCTCTCCGATCAGGCGCCGGCCGACTCTTGATTAGACATGGCCTTTTCGATCGCCGACAGCGCCGCGTCGGCCTTGGCGCCGTCGGGTCCGCCGGCCTGCGCCATGTCGGGCCGTCCGCCGCCGCCTTTGCCGCCGAGCGTTGCCGAGGCGATCTTGACCAGATCGACCGCGCTGAAGCGCGAGGTCAGATCGGCCGTGACGCCGACGACCACGCCGGCCTTGCCGTCCTCGGTAACGCCGACGATCGCGACCACGCCGGAGCCGATCTGCTTCTTGCCGTCATCGACGAGGCTCTTCAGATCCTTGGTCTCGACGCCTTCGACCGCACGCGCCAGCAGCTTGACGCCACCCGCTTCACGCACGCCGCTATCCGCCGCCGCGCCATTGCCTCCGCCGCCGCCCATCGCGAGCTTCTTTCGCGCATCCGACAGGTCGCGCTCGAGCTTCTTGCGCTCTTCCATCAGCGCGGCGATGCGCGCCGGCATATCGTCGACGGTGGTGCGCAATTCGGAAGCAGCGTTCTTTGCAAGCTGCATGGTGTCGTTGGCGTGCTTTCGCGCATGATTTCCGGTCAGCGCCTCGATGCGGCGAACACCGGAGGCGACCGCGCTTTCGCCGGTCACGGAAATCAGCCCGATATCGCCGGTACGCTTTACGTGGGTGCCGCCGCACAATTCCACCGACCAGCCGAGCGCATTCTGGCCCTGGTCGCGGGCGCCTTTGCCCATCGAAACGACGCGGACTTCATCGCCATATTTCTCGCCGAACAGCGCGCGCGCCCCGGCTTCACGGGCGTCATCCACCGCCATCAGCCGCGTGGTGACTTCGTCGTTCTCCAGCACCACCTCGTTGGCGATGTCCTCGATCCGGCTAAGTTCTTCAGCCGTGATCGGCTTTTGATGCACGAAGTCGAAGCGCAACCGGTCCGGCGCCACCAGCGAACCGCGCTGGGCGATGTGATCGCCGAGCACCTGACGCAGCGCCTCATGCAGCAGATGCGTCGCCGAGTGATGCGCCCGGATCGAGGAACGCCTGGAATGGTCGACCTCCAATTGCAGGGCGGTGCCGAGCTTCAGCGTGCCCTGCTCTACCGTGCCCTGATGCACGAAGAGATCGCCGGCCCGCTTCTGCGTATCGGTAACGCGGAACTTGACGCCCTCGCCGATCATCACGCCGGTGTCGCCGACCTGGCCGCCGGACTCCGCGTAAAACGGCGTCTGGTTGAGGACGATCGATCCGGTCTCGCCGGCGTTGAGGCTGTCGGCATCCTTGCCGTCTTTCACGACAGCGGAAACCACGCCTTCGGCGCTCTCGGTCTCATAGCCGAGGAATTCGGTGGCGCCGAGTTTTTCGCGCAGCGGAAACCAGATGTTCTCGCTGGCGGTATCGCCGCTGCCCGACCACGACGCGCGGGCTTTTTCCTTCTGCTTTTCCATCGCATCGGTGAACGACGCGATATCGACGCTGATGCCGCGCGATTTGAGCGCGTCCTGGGTGAGGTCGAGCGGGAATCCATAGGTGTCGTACAGCGTGAACGCGGTATCGCCGTCGAACATGTCGCCCTTCTTCAGCGAACTGCTCTTCTCGTCCAGAATTGAAAGCCCGCGCTCCAGCGTCTTGCGGAAGCGCGTCTCTTCCAGCCGCAGCGTTTCCTCGATCAGCTTTTCGGCACGCACCAGATCCGGATAGGCCTGCCCCATCTCGCGCACCAGCGCCCACACCATGCGATGCATCAAGGGCTCGCGCGCGCCGAGCAACTGCGCATGGCGCATGGCGCGGCGCATGATCCGGCGCAGCACATAGCCGCGGCCTTCGTTCGACGGCAGCACGCCGTCAGCGATCAGGAACGCCGAGGAGCGCAGATGGTCCGCGATGACGCGGAACGACGCCACGGTCTGCTCCCGCGGTCCGTCGCCGAGCGCCGAAGCAGTCGCATCGATCAAATGACGGAACAGATCGGTTTCGAAGACGCTGTCGACGCCCTGCAGGATGCAGGCCATGCGCTCCAGCCCCAAACCCGTGTCGATCGAGGGCCGCGGCAGCGCCACGCGCTCGTCCTTCGTCACCTGCTCGTACTGCATGAAGACGAGGTTCCAGAATTCGAGGAAGCGATCGCCGTCCTCTTCGGGGCTACCCGGAGGTCCGCCCCAGATATGCTCGCCGCGGTCGATGAAGATCTCCGAGCACGGACCGCACGGACCGGTGTCGCCCATCGCCCAGAAATTGTCCGAGGTCGGAATCCGGATGATGCGGTCTTCCGAAAAGCCCGCGATCTTCTTCCAGAGGTCGAACGCCTCATCGTCATTGTGGTAGACGGTGACGAGCAGCTTGTCCTTCTTCAGCCCGAAATCCCTGGTGATCAGGTTCCAGGCGAGCTCGATCGCGCGCTCCTTGAAGTAGTCGCCGAACGAGAAATTGCCGAGCATCTCGAAAAACGTCAGATGCCGCGCGGTGTAGCCGACATTGTCGAGGTCGTTATGCTTGCCGCCGGCGCGCACGCATTTCTGCGAGGTGGTGGCGCGCTGATAGGGGCGCTTCTCGACGCCGGTGAAGACGTTCTTGAACTGCACCATGCCGGCATTGGTGAACATCAAGGTCGGGTCGTTGCGCGGCACCAGCGGCGACGAGGCCACGATCTCGTGGCCGTTCGCCTTGAAGTAATCCAGAAAAGTCGACCTGATCTCGTTGACGCCGCTCATGTTCATCCAATCGGAAAATATGCCCGGGTCAGGCCGCAACCAGCCTTTCTCTTCCGGCGACACGCTTTTAGACAAGGCCAAAGGCGGTGTCCAGAAACTGTGCAGGCGGATCATAGGCTTGCCGCAGCACACAAGACTGGTTGCAAGACTGGTTGCAAGACTGGTTGATAGGCTCGCTCCGCGCGTTGACAGGCTTGCCCCGGCCGTGTTTCTTACCCTTGTTCAAGACGTCACGTCGGGAGAGATCGGCTTAAGCGCCGGCGCCGAAGGAGCAACCGCCCCGGAAACTCTCAGGCAAACGGACCCCGTGACGGACTAGCATCTGGAAAGAGACGCCGAAGGGCTTTGGCCTAGGGGTGTCCGCCGACGGGATAATACTCTCAGGCACAGCGACAGATGGGGCTTTCTTTGGGTTTTCGGGGGCTGGTCCCCGAACCCTGGAGGGTCCCTGGATGCTGGCACGCGACGAATCTCCCTTAAAATACACCCCCTTGCATGCGCTCCATGTGGCGCGCGGCGGCAAGATGGTTCCCTTTGCCGGCTATGAGATGCCGGTGCAGTACGCCGCCGGCGTGCTGAGGGAACACCAGCACACTAGAAGTGCGGCCGGCCTGTTCGACGTCTCGCATATGGGCCAGCTCACGCTGCGGCCGAAATCCGGCAAGGTCGAGGACGCCGCCTTGGCGCTGGAGCGGCTGGTGCCGCAGGACATCGTCGCCGTAGCACCCGGGCGGCAGCGCTACGCGCAGTTCACCAATCCCGACGGCGGCATTCTCGACGATCTGATGGTAGCGAATTTCGGCGACCATTTGTTTCTGGTGGTCAACGCCGCCTGCAAGGCTGAAGACGAGGCGCATCTGCGTGCCCACCTCTCGGAGGCCTGCGTCATCGATTCGCTGGCCGACCGCGCGCTGATCGCGCTGCAGGGGCCGAAAGCCGAATCGGCGCTGGCGAAGTTTTGTGCAGACGTCACGGCCATGAAGTTCATGGACACCGGTCCGCGCAAGGTCGCCGGCTTCGACTGCTTCGTCTCGCGCTCCGGCTATACCGGCGAAGACGGTTTTGAGATTTCGGTTCCAGCCGAACACGCCGAAGCGCTGGTGACGGCACTGCTGGAGAACAGCGATGTGCTGCCTATCGGATTGGGCGCACGGGATAGCCTGCGGCTCGAAGCCGGGCTTTGCCTTTACGGCCACGACATCGACACCACGACCACACCGGTCGAAGGCGCGCTGGAATGGTCGGTGCAGAAAAGCCGCCGCGGCGGCGGCGCGCGTGCCGGCGGTTTCCCCGGCGCGGAGGCCATTCTCGCCCACTTTGAAAAAGGCGCCGCCCGCCGCCGCGTCGGCCTGCGCCCCGAAGGCCGCGCGCCGGTGCGCGAAGGCGCGGTGCTGTTTGCCGACGCGACGTCTGCCGAGCCGATCGGCAAGGTCACGTCGGGCGGTTTCGGGCCGAGCCTCAATGCCCCCGTCGCGATGGGCTATCTGCCTTCGTCCCTCGCCGCACCGGGCACGCAAGTCTTCGCCGAACTCCGCGGCCAGCGCCTGCCGCTGCAGATCGCACCGATGCCATTCGTTCCCAACACCTATAAACGCTGAAGGAAGTCTCATGACGATCTTGTTCACATCCGACCATGAATGGCTCCGCATCGAGGGCGATGTCGCCACCATCGGCGTCACCGACTACGCGCAGTCGCAGCTCGGCGACGTCGTGTTCGTCGAACTGCCCAAGGTCGGCCGCAGCCTCAAGAAAGCGGAAGCCGCCGCCGTCGTCGAATCCGTCAAGGCCGCCTCCGACGTCTACGCGCCGATCTCCGGCGACGTGCTCGAAGTCAACGAAGAGCTCGCCGCCGAACCGGCGCTGGTGAATTCCGACGCCGCCGGCAAGGCATGGTTCTTCAAGCTGAAGATCAAGGACAAAAGCGAACTCGACGGCCTGATGGATGAGGCGGCTTACGCCAAGCACACCGCGTGAGAGAAGCGCACCGCGTGAATGAATGAAGCAATTTCCAACCACACACTGGCTGTCATCGCCCGGCCTTGTGCGCAATTGCGCACTGGGACCGGGCGACCCAGTACGCCGCGGCCTTTCGGCTCAACCGCTGATTTCCCGGCGTACTGGATGCCCGCCCCCCGTGCGCAATTGCGCACTCGGGCGGGCATGACACCGAGCTCGCATATTCCAACGAGGCACCCATGAACGCGCCCTTCAAGCCCCTGAACGAACCCGCCACCGATTTCGTGCGCCGCCATATCGGCCCCGCGCCCCGCGACATCGCCGCTATGCTGGAGAGCGTCGGCGCCGGGAGCCTTGGTGAGTTGATGGGCCAGACCCTGCCGTCCTCGATCCGGCAGAAGACGCCGCTCGATCTCGGCAAGGCGCTCAGTGAGACCGAAGCGCTGGCGCATATGGCTGAAATGGCCGCGCAAAACCAGGTGTTCACTTCGCTGATCGGCCAAGGCTATTCCGGCACCATCCTGCCCGCGGTGATCCAGCGCAACATCCTGGAGAGCCCGGCCTGGTACACGGCCTATACGCCGTATCAGCCCGAGATCAGCCAGGGCCGGCTGGAGGCGCTGTTCAATTTCCAGACCATGATCTGCGATCTCAGCGGCCTCGACGTCGCCAACGCCTCGCTGCTCGATGAGGCCACGGCCGCGGCCGAAGCGATGGCGCTGGCGGAGCGCGCCTCCAGCGTGAAGACAAAATCCTTCTTCGTCGACAGCGATACCCATCCGCAGACGCTGGCGCTGCTGCGCACCCGCGCCGAGCCGCTGGGCTGGTCGCTCGTCGTCGGCGATCCCCTCACCGATCTCGACAAGGAAGACGTGTTCGGCGCGCTGTTTCAATATCCCGGCAGCTCCGGCGCGGTGCGCGATCTGCGGCCCGCGATCGCGTCGCTGCGCGCGAAGGGCGCGCTTGCCGTGGTCGCGGCCGACCTGCTGGCACTGACGCTGCTGGCATCCCCCGGCGAACTCGGCGCGGACATTGCCATTGGATCAGCGCAGCGCTTCGGCGTGCCGATGGGTTATGGCGGCCCGCACGCGGCCTACATGGCGGTGCGCGACGCGCTGAAGCGCTCGCTGCCCGGCCGCATCGTCGGGCTGTCGGTGGATACGCGTGGAGAGCCGGCTTATCGGCTGGCGTTGCAGACCCGCGAGCAACACATCCGCCGCGAAAAGGCCACTTCCAACATCTGCACCGCGCAGGTGCTGCTGGCGGTGATCGCCTCGATGTACGCGGTCTATCACGGCCCCGAGGGGCTGACTTATGTCGCGCGCCAGGTGCACCGGCGCGCCGCCGTGCTGGCGGCGGGATTGAGCAAGCTCGGCTTTGCGTCGAACTCGCAAAGCTTCTTCGATACGATTACGGTAGCGGCGGCTGCGAAGCAGGACGAAATCGTCACCCGCGCCCGAGCCGAGAAGATCAATCTGCGCATCGGCGACAGCACGCTTGGCATTTCGGTCGACGAGACCACGACGCCTGATGTGATCGAAGCGGTCTGGCGCGCGTTCGGCGGCAAGCTGGCCTACGCCGAAGTCGAAGCCGGCGCACGCGAGGCGCTTCCGGCCGAGTTGAAACGCGCCACCGCGTTCCTGACCCATCCGGTGTTCCACGCCCACCGTTCCGAGACTGAGCTGTTGCGTTACATGCGCAAGCTCAGCGATCGCGACCTCGCGCTCGACCGCGCGATGATTCCGCTGGGCTCCTGCACCATGAAGCTCAACGCGACGGCGGAGATGATCCCGCTGACCTGGGCCGAATTCGGCAGCCTGCATCCGTTCGCGCCCGCCGAGCAGGCCAAGGGATATCGCGCGCTGTTCAAGCGGCTGGAACAATGGCTGTGCGACATCACCGGCTATGACGCGATCTCGCTGCAGCCGAATTCCGGCGCGCAGGGCGAATATGCCGGCCTGCTGGCGATCCGCGGCTATCACGCCGCGCGCGGCGAGCCGCATCGCAAGATCTGCCTGATCCCTTCTTCCGCGCACGGCACCAATCCGGCGTCCGCCGCGATGGTCGGCATGGAAGTTGTCGTGACCGCGTGCGACGCGCGCGGCGATGTCGATGTCGACGATCTCCGCGCCAAGGCGGAGAAGCATTCCAAGAACCTCGCCGCTGTGATGATCACCTATCCCTCGACGCACGGCGTGTTCGAGGAGCACATCCGCGATATCTGCGACATCGTCCACGAGCATGGCGGACAGGTCTATCTCGACGGCGCCAACATGAACGCGCAGGTCGGCCTATCGCGGCCCGGCGATTACGGCGCCGACGTCAGCCATCTCAATCTGCACAAGACGTTCTGCATTCCCCATGGCGGCGGCGGCCCCGGCATGGGACCGATCGGCGTAAGAGCGCACCTCGCCCCATTCCTACCCGGCCATCCCACGACCGACGGCACGACGCCGCATCCGGTCGGGCCGGTATCGGCCGCGCCGTTCGGCTCAGCGTCGATCCTGACGATTTCCTACATCTACATCCTGATGATGGGCGGCGAAGGCCTCACGCGCGCCACCGAGATCGCGATCCTCAACGCCAACTACATCGCGACCAAACTCGATCCGCATTTTCCGGTGCTCTACAAAAACGCAAAAGGCCGTGTCGCGCATGAATGCATCGTCGACCCGCGTCCACTCAAGCAGACGAGCGGCGTCACCGTCGACGACATCGCGAAAAGGCTGATCGATTACGGCTTCCACGCGCCGACCATGAGCTTTCCAGTGCCGGGTACCTTGATGATCGAACCGACCGAATCCGAATCGAAAGCGGAGCTGGATCGTTTTTGTGACGCGATGATCGCGATCCGCAACGAGATCGCCGAGGTCGAAGGCGGCCGCTGGAAGATCGAAGCCTCGCCATTGCGCCACGCCCCGCACACCGTGCACGACATCGCCGACGACGCCTGGGCCCGCGCCTATAGCCGCGCCGAGGGCTGTTTCCCGGCCGGCACCTCGCGCACCGATAAATACTGGTGCCCCGTGGGTCGCGTCGACAACGTCTATGGCGACCGCAATCTGGTGTGCTCGTGCCCGCCGATCGAAGACTACGCGGAGGCGGCGGAGTGAGTATTTCGCACACTCGTCATGCGCGGGCTTGACCCGCGCATCCATCTATAAAGACTCTTCCGAAGGAGATGGATTGCCGGGTCAAGCGCGGCAATGACAAGCACAAATCAAGGCGCAACCAGCGCCGGATTCCAGCGCCACAGATTATCGTTGGTCAGGTGCGTGCCGCCCCACCAACGATCGATCGGGTTGTGCCTGCTGAAGTCTTCCTTATGGGCGAGAACAGCCTTACCGAATTCGGTGAGCGACAGCTCGCTGCGCAGATAAGCTGTGTGCCGGTCTCGCAAATTTTCACGACCCAGCGAGCGCAGTTCCTCATCAAGGCCTGTCAAAGCCGGTCGCGGACCATGGGCAAGCCCATCGAGCAAGTAGCCGTATTCCCATTCGCCGAAGACACGCGTTTGGCGCAATTGGTAGAGATGGAAAAGCGCATTGGTGAGCGAGTATCCCCGCGCAATCAATTCGAGCATCCGCATTTCCGATGCGCCAAGCCCTGTCGAACTTGACGGCAGTTCTTCGAGCAGGTCGATCAAGACGGGTTTGAGAAGCGGCAAGGCGCTCAAATCTTTGCCGAGCAGATCGAAGCAGGCCTCCGGCGTCGGTGCCCGATATGCCCGCCAGGCTGTGCTGGCTAGCTCAAGTTCCTTTTCGGTAACACCGACCATCGGTGGCCGCCACTCGCCGAGGCGGTGAAGCTCAATCATCGCAAGGTCAACCAGACGAAATTTCAACCTGGCGACAGTCTCCGGATAAGACCGGAAATAATCGAGCAGCCAGACCAAGCTCAACTGAGCATTAGGTTGTGTGTCAAACCACAGTTCGACGGTCTCGTATTGCTGACAGAATTCGGCCAGGCTGAGGTCCCTCCGACTCCTGCTTTTGCTCTGGCCCCACCCGCTCGCAAAATCCGACCAGTGGTGCCCGGGTTCGACATCGGGCGTGCGCGGCCCGAGATAGGTTGCGAGTTCATCCGGTGAAGGCAACTCTCCCCAGCCAAAACGAAAGAAAAAATCGAGCGCAAGATCGGCGAATTCCGGCTCGGTGAATTCCGGGACCAGCCGGCTAGTGAGAATCAGGGGTTTCATCAACCGCGTCATGTTTGCTACCCGTCATACGCAACACAAAAACGGGCACTGACGACGTCGGCAACTCAACGTCCTCAGCGCCCGCTATGTCGAAACTCAGATCACGCAGGACCAGGTCTCGGAAAGTCTCATGCCTCCGCGGCGTCGTCCGGCTCCTCGCCGTCGGCATCGCGCTCGGGCGAGCCCGCGAGAATCTGCTCGGCAATCAGGCCGGAGTTCTGGCGGATCGCCACCTCGATCTTCGCGGTCATGTCGGGATTGGCCTTGAGGAACGCCTTCGAGTTCTCACGTCCCTGCCCGAGCCGCTGGCTGTCATAGGAGAACCAGGCGCCGGATTTCTCGACGATGCCGGCCTTGACGCCGAGGTCGAGGATTTCGCCCATCTTGGAGACGCCCTCGCCATACATGATGTCGAATTCGACCTGCTTGAACGGCGGCGCCAGCTTGTTCTTCACGACCTTGACGCGGGTCTGGTTGCCGACGACTTCGTCGCGCTCCTTGATGGCGCCGATGCGGCGGATGTCGAGGCGGACGGAGGCGTAAAACTTCAGCGCATTGCCGCCGGTGGTCGTTTCCGGCGAGCCGTACATCACGCCGATCTTCATGCGGATCTGGTTGATGAAGATCACCATGGTGTTGGATTTATTGATCGAGGCGGTGAGCTTGCGCAGCGCCTGGCTCATCAGCCGCGCCTGCAGGCCGGGCAGCGCATCGCCCATCTCGCCTTCGAGTTCGGCCTTCGGCACCAATGCTGCGACCGAGTCGATCACCAGCACGTCGACCGCGCCGGAACGCACCAGCGTGTCGCAGATTTCCAGCGCCTGCTCGCCGGTGTCAGGCTGCGAGATCAGGAGTTCGTCGATGTTGACGCCGAGCTTGCGGGCATAGACCGGATCGAGCGCGTGTTCGGCGTCGATGAAGGCGCAGATGCCGCCCTTCTTCTGGCCTTCGGCCACCGTGTGCAGCGCCAGCGTGGTTTTGCCTGACGATTCCGGCCCGTAGATTTCAACCACCCGCCCGCGCGGCAGGCCGCCGACGCCGAGCGCGATGTCGAGGCCAAGCGAGCCCGAGGAAATGGTCTCGATGTCCATCGAGCGGTCGTTCTTGCCCAGCTTCATCACTGAACCCTTGCCGAACTGGCGCTCGATCTGGGAGAGCGCCGCGGAAAGGGCTTTGGTCTTATCCATGGAGGATCCTTCGACGATACGCAGGGCAGTGGCGGACATGGGTGCTCCTTATGGCGGGGATTCGCTAGCGGGACAAACGGACGAAGAATTCTCAGGGAATCGGCTGTCGATGGAGAATTTGTACCACGTTTGTTCTCTGTTCGCAATATGTTCTTTTGCGAGAAGCGGTGCTGTCCGTATTTGACCCCCAGTGTCCTAATTAGCTGGCGAGACTGTCCTAATTCGATGGAGGCAGGCCGAACCCCCTAATAAACCCTGAACATCTCTAACGTGCTCTAACATGCTCTAACGTGCTCTAACATGAATTGGGTATAGGTGATACGATGGATGAAAATCCGCTTGACAGTATTACATCGGATGATATGTTCCGCGTTATGAGCGATGAAAATGAATTTACGCGCTTAGTCGCGGACGCTACCGAAAAGATGAAGCGCGATGCTTATGCTCGCGGCTGGAGAGACGCGCTCGCGGCGCTTCAGAAAGCGGCCGAGGGGGCAATTGAGATTGGATCGGCGGAATCGGACTCGTTCGATTTCAATGCGCCGAGAGACACGTCGAGTCCTGCCAATTTAACGGTCGGCAGCACTCCCTACTATACGTATCAGGCAATCAAGAAGCGCCCGGGAATGACGGGCGGCGAGATCGTTGCGGCGGTGCAGGAGGCTGGTCACAACGTTTCGGAAGGAAACATCCGAACGTCGATTTCCAGAGTCAAAGACAAGAAGCTGATCGTTGCGCGCCACAACAAATGGTTCCCGCTGTGACGGGTCTAAATTGGAGGGTCCAATGCCAATAGCGTCAGAGTTCCGGCTGTAATTCCGACCGCAGCGCGGGACTACGATACATAGGAAAGGGCCACTACCCGGCTCCCGTGACAAGGAAAGGTAGTGGCCCCTAATCGGTTCAGTTCTCAGGGTTCGTCTAACGGTAGGACACCCGCCCGTACAAGTGAGGAAATGTCGGTCCGAATCCGGCACCCTGAACCATCGAACAAGTGGGACCGACCGCATTGGCGTGCTGCCGATCCCTAGTTACCCACCCCGGGATTGCGCCCCGAAGCGATAACCAACCTGATTATACGCCTTGGCGGGCGTAATTTCTAGTGTCGCTGACGGGCCATCCTTAACCAGAGGATTGCGCCCTCGTGAATAACCTCTCCCGCGACCAGCAAATTCAGATCATTGCCTGCCTTACTGAAGGCCAGAGCATCCGTGCGACAGAACGACTCACCGGCATTCACCGGGACACAATCATGCGCCTTGGTGCCCGCGTCGGTCGCGGCTGCGCCGAACTGCATGATCGCATGATGGTTGGCGTTCGCGCTGGCCGGTTAGAGCTTGATGAAATCTGGGGCTACGTCGGCAAGAAGCAGAAGCGCGTGCAGCGCCACGAGATCAGCCACAAGGGCGACCAGTACACGTTCATTGGAATGTCCGCCTCTGCCAAGGCGATCATCAGCTACCGCACCGGCAAGCGCGACAGCGAGAATACGGACCTGTTCATCCAGGATTTGCGGGAGCGCGTGATTGGTGCGCCGGAGATCAGCACCGACGGCTTCCACCCCTACAAGAACGCTATCCGGGATGCCTTCGCAGGCCGCGCCTCTCATGGCGTGATCGTAAAGACGTACAGCGTAACCAACCTTGCCGTAAAAGACGCAGCGCGCCGCTACAGCCCCGCCGAAGTAGTAGCAGTAAGCCGTGAGGTAGAGAGCGGAACGCCATCCTATATCTCGACCAGCTACGTTGAGCGCCAAAACCTCACGCTGCGGATGACGCAAAAGCGGTTCGCCCGATTGACCAATGGCTTCTCAAAGAAGCTCACCCATCACGCCGCTGCGGTCAGCCTGTACGTGACCCACTACAACCTTTGCCGCGTCCACGAAGCTCTGCGCACCACTCCGGGCGTGGCCCTTGGCGTGGCGGATCGCGTCTGGACCATTGGAGATTTGTTGGATGTGACCTTGGCCATAGAGCCGAACCGGCCTGTACGTGTAAAACGCAACTTCACGGTAATTGAAGGTGGCAAAAATAATTAAAGGAGCATGGAACCAAAACGGTTGAACCGATACGATCAACGCGATGACCAACGCAATAACCGAAACTTTTTGATCACAGTTCGCTGAAATCAACAGATTTTGGAACAAAATTGCAAAATAGGGCTTGAATTGTCTCGGAAGCAACCGCGAAGCACATTGCTAATAGCCTGCGAACATAGGATATTAACCTAGATTCTGTTAAGATTTTTGTGGATCAGAGATTCTATGAAAGTCAAGCAGGTATTGTTTGAATTGGGCACGATGATTAGGTATCGTGGGGAATAAGAAGAAGCGACCCGGACCGGGGCTTTCGGTTGGGTTGCTTTTGCGTGACCTAACGGATGAACATGTTCAGGTTATGTTCATCCGTTAGGTCATAAGAGTTGGACCTAACCTGCCGGATATCTTTCCGGCATTTGGAGCAAAGAGGAGCACGCAATGTCCGAAACGAGTTGCGATGATCTTGCTAATCGCTTCGAAAAGATGGCTGCCGACGGCCTCTTGGATGTGAAGTTCTATGTGGCTGGCCGCGAGCTTGTCACTGAGCAGGTTTGCCGTGAAGTTAATCGCCTTTATGAGGCGCTTGAACGCGGTGAGTCCGCGGAACTTGACTTCAAGGACAGTCATAAGTCATAATTTCGTAAGAATTTAGCGAATCGGAATGGCCCTGGCATTGCTGGGGCCATTTTTTTAGGCAAGTGATTATGATCGTAGAAACTGCAAAAATCGAAGCTACTTTCCGGAAGGTCAAGCAGATCAAGGAGTACATGCAGGAGTACTGCATTGCCCCCAACCGCGCAAAGCTGTCCGTGGAAGATTTGCAGCGGTGCATTTCCGAAATGTACAACATCGAGATCGAGAAGCGCGAAGTCTTGTTCGAGGGCGACTACCTTCGTGGCCTGGTTGAACGTTACGAGGGTCGCGCGCGTATTCTGATCCGCGCCGGGCAAGGTGAGGAATGGATGCGCTTCACCGCCACCAAGGAACTTTGCCATCTCGCAATCGATCAGGTGGAGGATTGGTCACCGCGCGGACATGAAACCATTCAGGCCCTTCTAATCGAGGAGCGCTTGGATCAGGACGAAAATGATGCCGCGCAAAAGGCACGAAAGCTCGCTGACGCTCGTGCTCAATCTGAAAAGCTAGCGGAAATCGCAGCTGGCGAATTGATGTACCCTCATGAATTTCGTGAGGGAGATATCAAAGACATCGCGTCTGGCAAAACTACCCTGAAGGCTCTTGCTATGCATTTTCATGTGCCAACCTACATCATCGGGGTAGCCCATCATCCCGACCGAATACGCATCGCAAAACTAGGGTGGGAGTTGACCAACAAAATCGTGGGCATCGTCGAAGCACAGAAGCGCCCCCAAAAGGCCAAGCGCGGCCAGCGACGCTAGACCCGTTTCCTTTCTCAGTTAATGGGGCGGTGATAGGAGATATCATCGCCCCATTTTGCCCTTGGCGTGTCCACCCGAAACAACCATTTCACAGCAATGGACGCGGGCGTCCAAAGCGGACCAACCCGTGGGCCGTCGGGTTCCAACCCCGATAAAAGGCGGCCCCTTGTGGCCGCCTTTTCATTGAGTGTCCTAATCTGTCAGCGCGGGTGTCCTAATTAGGACAGCACCCGAGAAGCGGTACAGGCCGTATTTGCCCCCCGAGTGTCCTAACCCGTTTGGTATATGTCCTGATTTCATCTGGACACTAATTTAGACCGGCTTTTACCCCGCCGGGATGCACCAGGTTGCTCGACCAAGACGGGCACATTAAGCTCCGAGTTGATTTGGTTTGCGAAGACGAAGCGACCGCCAAAGAGCGTGCGAAGCAACTCGTTGAAGGTCACGCTGTAGAGCTTTGGCAGGGCGACCGGCGGATCAAGACGTTCGCAGTCGCGCATTAAGGCCGCCTCAGGTGGCGGCCTCTTTCATTGCAGCATCTTCAAAATCTCTTTGTACTTGGCCAGCATCTGCTCAAGCTTTTCGGTGTCCTGATTAGGACAGCACCCGAAAGGCGGCACTGCCCCGTTTCCATCCCGCCGGATGGTTAGTGACCCCTTTACAATTTTAAGAGTGGTCCCTTTTGAAGTGTGATGTCTGCGTGATGTGCAGCACAGCCGGGAAAAGCGCAGTCGGGGTACTCCTTCGGCCACGGATTTGAGGGATGGCCCTCCCGAGCAAAACAGGAGACAGACGTGACCGAACTCAACAACGAAACTTTCGAAATGTCGTTTAACGAACTCGATCAGGTCAGCGGCGGCAGAGGCGTCATCGACATCATCGTCGATGCGTACCTGGCCGCTGTGGGTAAGAATTTGATGGACGCCATACACCCGCCGGCGCCGAAGCAGACGATGAGCATGCACATGCGATAATGCCGGTCCGCAAACCGGGATTAGAAGGCCGCCTCGATTGGCGGCCTTTTTCATTGCTCCGATGAGCCAGCGCGACGGACCGTCTCTAACGCGCGACGTCGGCGAAAAGCGATACTGGCCTGTTTCGACCCCTGGTGGCCTAATTTGAAAATCGCAGTGGGTCTGTTTTGAAGTGTGATGTCTGTGTGATGTGCAGCACAGCCGGGAGGAATGCAACCGGGTACCTCCTTCGCCCACGGACTGAGGGGATGGCCCTCCCGATCAAACAGGAGAACTGCAATGATCAATTCAAAGGACGAAATTTCGTACTCGGAAATCGACGTGTTGACGGATGCCGAACTCGAGGCGATCAGCGCCGGAGGCATTATCAGCTGGCTCCGCGGCCTGTTTGGAGGGCCCGGCGACCTTCGTCGTTCGACCGACCGCCCGAACTGACCCCGTTCATAACTAATGGACCCGTTTGATCGGCGCCGTGCAGCGGTGACGTCAAAGCCGCCCATGCTGCACATGCGATAATGCCGGTTCCACCAACCGGGATTGAGAGGCCGCCATCAGTTGGGCGGCCTCTTCATTTGAACCGGATGTCTCGCCGCGCCACGCCCGACGTTTTTCCCGGCCAGTACCCGAAAGCGGCAACTGGCCGTATTTGCCCCCGGGTGGCCCAAGTCGATTTGGGGAGTGTCAAAAAATCGCGATGTGTTCACATTGGAACTGAAGGCCGGTCATCTGCATATTAGAATTCGGAACAGCAAACCCCACGGTTAGGACCCGTAAGCAGGAGGTTGTGTCATGCAGCGTCGCCGACGATCCGTCTCCCACACCTTTGAAGAAAACATCGCCGCTGAAAGAGCCAGGGTGGAAGCGCAACTCGCCAGGCTAAAACCCGGCCCTCAGATGGACGCGCTCCGCAGGAAAATCAGGCAGCTTGATACCGCAGCCCACATGAGCGAATGGCTCACATCGCCGGGGCTTCAACCTCCAAAGCTGGCGTAGACAGCAAGGCCGCCGCGGTTGGCGGCCTCTTTCCCGGCCTCGCGTCGGTGCATTCGAAGAAAGATTTCGATGTAGCCTTCGAGGTCAGCGACGCCGTCACTGCGTGACGACACTCACAGTCGCCATGACCGCCGCCCGCCATATTCGCTCCAGATCAACGGCGCACAGCGCCCCAACAGCGGAGCTGATCATGAACAACCAAAATGAAATTCGCGAACGGACCGATGCAGAAGAACTGAGCTTTGATGCGCTTGAATTGGTCTCAGGCGGTAAAGTCATTTCGAAGGGCGTCATCAATTCGAGCGCCATCTCCCTTCCGAAGCCCGCGTATCCGCCCACCGCGTAGAAACCCCGCTGAGCGAGTTGACTGGACGCGGATCCGCATCAGCGCCCACATCGACCGTGCTGTGCTCCGAGCTCGCGGGATCACAGCCACGGTCTTGTCGTCCAGGGCGGCGACGATCTCGTCGGGGTTCTCTGCCGCGTAGCGATGAACCAGGCGGCCGACCGCGAGATCGACGACTTCATGGCCGTCCCACGCTCGCGCCCAGGGTGACGAGAAGCTCGTCCAGTTGCGCGAACGTCTCGACCATCGCATCCGCCGCCCCGGTGCCGGCAGCGTCGAGAGCTTCCTTCGAGGGATAGAGCTCGTGCATGACCAGCAGCGTCTTGCCGCCTTTTTCCGCGAAGGTCACCGTCGTGACGGAACCCTCGTCACTTTCCTCATTGGTCCAGACGAGGCGCGAGTGCGGTGTTACTTCCTTGTACGTGCCGAAGAACGCCGACTGTGAGTCCCCGTGTGCGAATTCCAAACGGTACCTGCCCCCGACACGAACATCCATTTCGCAGGAAAGCAGGGACATTCCCATCGACTTCGGCACCCACCACTGCTTGAACAGCTCGGGCTTGGTCCACGCCTCGAACACGATGCGCGCCTGGCCGTTGAAGGTTCGCGTAACGACCAGTTCACGCTCGGACTTCCGTTCCACCGTCGTGCGGTTCTTCATGGGGGTAGGCTCACCTTCTCTTCTTGCGTCCATCGACCTTCTCCTTCCGTTTCAGTTCCTCGACAACCCTGTCCAGCTCGTCGAAGCGTGCGGCCCAGAGCTGGTGGTACCTCTCGATCCATGCCGCCTCTTCCTCCAGTCGGCACAGGCCGAGCTTGCAGGTCCGCACGCGCCCCACCTTCTCCGTGGTGACGAGCCCCGCCTGCTCCAAGACGCCGACATGCTTCTTCATGCCCGTGAGGGTCATGTCGAACTTCTTGGCAAGGTCCGTGATCGAAGCGTCTGCACGCCCGAGCTGCTCCAGAACGCCGCGTCGGGTGGCGTCCGAGAGCGCGGCGAACGAGGCATCGAAGTGGGCCCGAGCATACTGAACCATGTGGTTCAGTGTGTAACACGGGGATTGGCGGCACGCAAGGCAGGCCGAGCGCGCGCTGCGATCACGTTCGGCGCCTTGCGGGAGCGTGACGACCATCACAGCGACTGACCGACGCTCGGCGTATTCCTGCGCTCACGGCTGGCGGGAATGGTCTCGCCCCAATGGACAAACGGGAGACGACAATGACCAACCATGTTCTGACCGACAGCGAACTCAATGCAGTTGCGGGTGGCGACAGCGCCGTTCGTTTCAAAATCTTCGGGATCCGGATCAGCATCACCGTGACGGATACGCCCAACGGCCCGATCACCTGCACGACCGTTCGTGGCTCCGACGGCAAGGGCAGTTCGAGCTGCACCATTCCGGTCTGAGCCGGATATCAAGAGGCCGCTGGGTTGGCGGCCTCTTTCGTTTGAGAACGAGGTGCTTCCCCGGCACTTGAATTCATGAATTCAGGCACTTGGCGCCTTCCGCGATCTGCCGCACCGCATCTTGCCCGGCGCCGCGAGCCGGTGCCCGTTCTTTCTTTGCATGGGGTTGTTTTCAAAATTTTGAATCTGGCCCGGCTTCCATGGTTAGCGCCGGCTAAAAATCCGTGGCGCATTTTTGCCGGGGCCGGGCCGCCCGCTCCGCGATCACGGCAACCCTTTTTCAACCCGGATCGTGCACAACATCGAGGGATGAACGAGCACCTTCCCGACCATACCGAAGAGACCATGCTGCAAACGCTGAGGCGGCGCTATGCGCACCTCACGAGCTGGCTCCTGCGGCTCAACAGGCTTCCCGAGCCATCGCGATTGCCGGAGCCGACGCGCACGGAATCCCGTCCGCGCATCCTTACGCCCGCAAGAAAACCGCACCCGCCGCGCCCGGAATAGATCCGGCCAGCGGTGGTGCGCCCGGCAAACACTGGCGGCCTTTCCCCGTAGTTCTCCGGGCAAGAACAAAGTTCCCCGCCGGAGCGGTCGCCTGCTTTTCGCCTTGTGTTCGCGCCTTGTCCCCGGAACAGCCCCGGCATACCCTCCATCCGCAGCTGAATCAGCGTATGTTGACGTCATGGACGAGACCCGGATCGCCCCTCGCCGCCGCACCTTGAAGGCCGGAACGATCGAGTTCGGCGGCGGCGGAATCGACTGCACCGTTCGCAATCTCTCGGAGACCGGCGCCGCACTCGAGGTGGTGACCCCCTTGTTCATCCCCGATCGCTTCACGCTGTTTGTACCGTCGGAGCAACTGAAACGGCCGTGCCACATCGTCTGGCGCAAGGAAAAGCGGATCGGCGTCACGTTCGATTAAGGCACGTCCGCTTTTTTTGACGCGGAGCGTTGAACCTTTTTGCTGGCCGCCCAGACATACTCCTGCCTGGGATATTGCATCACTCGGGGTATAAGCCTGCGCCGCCAAGCGACCATACTCCGCTTGCGCGGCGCAGTGCGTTAGCACGGCCCGTAAAGTACGCTGCCCGACAACGGAACTTTCCCCGTCCGCGTTCGTTAGGGCCGACATGTGGGAGATTTCCCATGAATCACAAGGGCGTAGAATATACGCTGACAAGGTCGGAAACGCCGGGGATCTGGAATTGGCAATTCCGGATCGGCGATCTCGTCAGGTCGGGAAGAACGGAAGCGCGGCTGCTCCTGCTCGCGATGCGCCGCGTTCAGTTGAAGATTGACCGCGAACTCAAGCATGTCGGGCGCGAACTGACGTCGTAGCGCGGCGCTGCTATTCCCTTAGCGGGCATCAAATTATATTTACAATCTTAAGTGCTGATATCGGCTTGAATGCGGCCTGGGTCGGGCGGGGCTGGTTCATGGTCTACAAGGACGTCGAATTCACTGTTACCGCGGTCACTGCGGGCATCTGGAATTGGCAATTCCGCATCGGCGAAAGGCTCGTCGCCGGCAAGACCGAAGCCCGGCTCCATTTGCTCGCCGTAAGGCGGGTGCAGATGCGAATTGACCGCGAGTTGAAGAAGGCGCCCGCCGGGTAATCCAGCTCGACGTAATATTCATCAATGATCTCTGAATCTTGCGCCAAGGCAGCGTTGGCGCCTATGCCCAATATCGTGCTTAAGCCCGTAAATTTCCGGAATTGATCTTTAGCCACGCGAGGAATCCACTTCGCCCGTTCCCGCGCTCTCCATTGTGCACGCGGCGGCCCTTCCCTGCATTGGTCCTGATGCCATGCCTATTTTCTTCTTCAGCGTCCGAAATGGCGAGCACAGCGGCGTCAGCAATGACGGCACCGAATTTCCCGATCGCCATGCGGCGTGGAAGGAGATGACCGGCGTTTGCAGCGATATGGTCGGCGACGTCTCGCGCAAACTCGTCGAAAATGCCGAGTGGCAGATGGAGCTTCTGGACGAGTCCAGGAAGCCGGTCTTTCGGATTCGCCTGGTGGCGGAGACGCTGGAGTAACCGCGCGTTGCAAGGTTTGTCGTTGATCCGCTAATCCGCGCTGGCGAGCCGCCGCATCGTGAATTCGATGTCGCCGCCAGGCAGTTCGCGCCAGCTTTCGACCGCGCTCATGTAAGCCGCCTTGGGATAACGGTCGAGGAAATCACGCGCCCGCGTGCGCGCCATGTCGCGCGGCAGCGTGAAAGTCTCGCGCAGATAGCCATCGGCCGGCTTGCGCCGGGCGGCCATCCGGCTGGCCAGATCCCGCGGACGCATGACCATGTCGCAACTCCAACCCACCATGACGACGGGTTGAATATAGGGCCTGCGGGAAATGATTCCGAGTCTGTCCTATGGAATTCTCGGCCTATCGGACATTGCTGCCGCTGGCTGGATTGCCGCCATTGGCAGCGCTGCTGCCGGTCTTGGTCTTCGGCTTGGCGGGTGCTGCTGCCTTGGGCGTGTCGTTGCTGCGCACCGTGCCCCACGGATCGGAAGAAGTCTTGGCGTCGGGAATCTTCCTGAGCGATTCCTTGTAGGCCTTATCCCTGGTCGCATCCGCCTCCTTCTCCTCTGCAGACTTGGACTGCACTTCGGGCATCAGGTTAACGTGGGGCGTTGATTGCGCGTAAGCGGGCGCCGTCAGCAGAAAGATCACCGCAGCCGCGCTCAGAATTCTCATCGGAACTTCTCCTTCGGGACGCTCTCCCCAGCGTTTCCGGGGCGGTATATCATCGCCGTAACCGCCCCGCCAAGCGCATGGTTCAAAGCCGGTCCGACTTGCAGGATTTAGGCGATTGCACCCAGTCGTCCCAGATCGGACCGCATTTGGTGCAGCCGTTGAGCGCGAGACCCATCGCGATCACACCCAAAATCAATACCACCCGGCGAAACATGAACGCGCCCCACTCACCCCAAGCGGCGATCATGGCCCTCAAGTCTGGCATTTTCAAGCCGAACGGGGCCGAATGTCCTTGGGGGCGACCGGGGCCTGCCGTATTCCTTTGGGCTCAAGGCCCTTACAATGCGCGGGCAACAACATCGTGCGGGGAAGCAGTATTCATGCAAGAGCAACAGGCCGCGGAATTCGGCATCGCGGAAGCAAAGCGTGTGCTTGGCGAGGTGTTTGCGCCATGGGTGCAGGACCTCAATCTATCGATCGAGAGTTTTGACTTCACGCCGCCGCCGGGCGGGTCGGCCGACTGGCAACCCGGTGCGATCGTGCGGATGCCGTTCTCGGAACGGCTGTGCCGTACCGGCGGCGTTGTCTGCGGCCAGGCGCTGATGGCGTTCGCCGATACCGCGATGGTGCTCGCCAACGTCGCCGCCAATCGCAGCTTTCGTCCGATGACCACCGTCGATCAGACCATCCATTTCATGCGCGCGGTCAGCGCGTCCGACGTGCTGGCCGATGCGCGGGTGGTTCGCCTCGGTCGCACCATGAGCTTCGGCCGTGTCACGCTCTCCAGCGCCACCGACAACAAGCCGGTGGCGATGGTCTCGAGTGCGTTTGCGATGCTGTAGTCTCTTTTTTTGAAACGCTATGGCGTTACTTGCCGAGAACCGATTCAGCCGCGTTGACGATGCTCATCGTCGGATTCTTTCCGCAATAGGTGCCGAACTTCTTGGCGTTCTCGACGAACACGTCCGTGTCTATGATCGCCTCGTCGGAGTCGCCCTTGTACCAGCCGTCCATCCAGGTCAGCACCATCTTGATCGTGTCGTCGCCGCCGTCGACGAACTGCTTGCAGGTCATGGTCGACAGATCGAGAACGACGGCATGCGCCGGAACGGATGCAAGGCCAAGAGGAAGCGTCAGCGCCGCCGCAAACAGGATCGAAACAGTCGTCTTCATGATGCTCTCCCTTGGCGCTTGACGGCGAAGGCCGACATCGATGCGGAAACCGCGCCAGCACGTTTCCCGGCATTGTCGTAAACGAAATCCGAATGCATGCGCAAGCGCCGCTTGAGCTGAATCAATTGCGCTGCGCTACATGGGATTCTCAAACAGAGCACGATTATTTTTCGCACGACGCCGGCGGCGCCAGCGCCATGCGGCGATCACCAGCAACGCGACAACGAGGCCGGCCACGATCGCCATGCTGATAAACCGCCCGCCTCAATATCCACCCCTGCGGTTGTGACCGCCGCCATAGCCTCCGCCACCGTAACCGCCACCACCGATACCGATCCCGATGCCGATCGACGGTCCGGGCGCGGGTTCATAGACCTCGCGCGGCGGCGGGCGGCGAACGACCACGACATCATCATCGTACACGCGCCGCTTCGGCGGCGTGCGATCGACGCGCTTGGCCGGATCCGGATCGACGCGCTTGATCGGCACGACCTTCTTGAGCTGCGGCGCGCTGGCCGGCGGCGTGCAGGGACAGGTCAGCGCGACGTTTTGCGGCACGGCGCCACCGCCCGCCACGGCCGGAATGAAGTCGGGACGGTTGCGCGAGCGTTCTTCCAGCTTGCGCGCGGTCGCGGTGAGATCGCTGTCCGGGAATTTCGCCAGGAACGCGCGATAGCCCGCCGCGGTGTTGGTTACGACCGCGTTATTCCACGCCACCATGCGGCGATGGCGATCGACCCAGTCGCGCGCCAGCACACCGAGCGGGGTCTGCGCGAACATGATCGCGAACGCCTCATAGGATTCGTCGGAGCCGTCGGCCACGATGATTTCGTTGGCGGCCTCGACCGACTTGCCCTTCAGATCGCGCGTCCACTCCTCGACGGTCTTCTTGGTCGCAGCCAGTTTCGGAGCGGCCACGGGGGTGCCGGAAAATCTGAAATCATCCGTCAGCGAAGAGCTATCCCACGGCGTCTGCCGGCCGTCGGTCGCCTTGTTGACCGACACGCGCGTGCGTTTGAAGGTCTCCTCGATCGGAATGTTGGCTTCCTTGGCCGCCGCGAGCAGCGCCGTGGTGTAGGGACTGTTGTCGCCCTTGCCGTCCTCGGCCACCGCGCCCGGCGAGGTCGAAAACGACAGGAACGTATTCGGCGCGCCGAACTTGGTGTCGATGAGCGCAAGTCCGCTCCCCGCACTCCCAGATATTTCCGGGAACGGATTATTGCGGCAGGCATCGACCATCAGGATGCGCATCTTGCTCGGTGCCGAGGTCAGCGTATTCAACACGTCGTTGAGCCGCACCGCCTGGATCGCAATATCGGATTCGCGCTTCGGATTGATGTCGACCGGTATCAGAAAATTCTCACCGTCGATCTGCATGCCATGGCCGGCGTAAAACACCACCGCGATCGAATCGCCGCCCTTGGATGCGACCTTGGCGGCGAATTCCGACAGCGCGTCGCGGATCTGGCTCTGCGACAGATCGGACGCGGTCGAAACCTCGAAGCCGGAATCGCTCAGCATCCGGGTGACCGCCTTGGCGTCGTTGATCGGATTGGGCAGCGCCGGAACCGATTTATAGGCCGATTGGCCGATCACCAGCGCGAGGCGGCTTTCGGCGGAGGCGGAATGCATGCCCAACAGCAGCGCCGCCGGAATAACCAAATTGAAAAGCGCGTGACGAAACATGAGGTCATCTCCGGCAATGCAGGCTGCAAATTGGTCATGGTGTCGAACGGAAAGGTTCAACCAGGAGCCGCATGTGATGGCCGGGAATGGCGCAATTCAACGACGAATTTGTCGCAGACAAAAACCGATGCGGTTTGAAGTAATCAATTTGGTTTACTTCGATTTCTTGGCCGGTTCCGCAGGCTTGGTAACAGCCCAGGGATCGTATTTTTCCTTCGGCTCGGGAATTCGCTCCAGGGCAGCTTTGTAGGCCTTATCGTCGACCTTCGGCCCGTTGTCCTGCTTCGCCTTCTGTTCGTCGGGCTGCTGCGGCCGCCGGCCCTGGGCGTGCAGCGGCATCGCCAGCAACGCCAGAATGAACGCCGCAATTGTGAAGGTCTTCATCGCCCTGTTCCCCACGCCACCCGGCCCGCCCAATCGACGCTGTGCCGGAATAATGGCAATCCCGAGATCGGTATCCCCGGCACGATAGCCTGTCCAGATGCGCCTTTCAGCAAATGTTGACCGCGGCGGGGGCGCAATTTTCGCTGTCCCGGGGTAAAAAGCCGGCGATGGGGCGTGTCATTGTTCACATGGCGTTGATCGCGGGCGGAGCGCTTGTCCTGGCGGGCTGCGGCTTTGCCGACGTCCGCTCGCCGGTGCCGGAGTTCATGCGCACCAAGGCGCCCGAACCGCCCCCGCTCGAAGCACCGCCCGACGTCAAGCGCTTGCTCAGCGAAAAACTGGACGCGGTATTTATGGCGGCGTCGCATCCAACGGGGGTGCGGGTCTCGCCGCCGCGCCCCGAACTGCGCGGCGCGGGCTGGACCGCCTGCGTCAGGGCCGACGTGACCTCGGTGATGGGCAAACCGCTCGGCACCCAGACCTATCGCATCACGATTTCCAACGGCGTGATTTCCGATCCCCGCCACGTCGAGGGGGAGGACACCTGCACGAGCGAGAGCTACGAGCCGGTGTAGTGGGGATTGGCGCAAGCTTATCGGCTGCAAACGGATTGGAATTTCAAAGGGCCCGTCGTCCCGGCCTTGAGCTCAGATGTGCAATTGCACATCGGGGGACCCATACCGCGTGATCTGTCGGTGAAGACTCGGTAACAGAGACCTTTCGCAAAACTGCTCCCTGTGGTTATGGGTCCCGGCTCAAGGCCGGGACGACGAGGATATAGTTTTGCATTCTCGCGACGCGTTGCGCCCGAGTCTTGCTGGAAACTTCCCGCCCTCTCAAATCAGAGGGCGCAGGGAATGCCGGATGCGCGCTGCACCCGCGGTCTCGTGTGCGTAGTGCACAAAGGAAAAGTGCACACGAGCATACAGGTCAGCGGAGAACATCCGACATTCCCTGCGCAATGGCTTTACGGCTTATACGTGATCTCCCCGGTGAGCCCTTTTGCCACCGTCATCCCTGAGAAGCGTTTGCTTCTCACGAACTTGACGCCAACCTCGGGGCGTCAGGACCACACGACTTCGCCGTACGCTTCACGCGCATTCGCCTTGTGCGCATTCTGCGTCCACCGCATCCCACCGCACGTTCGTGGCGATCGCGAGCGCCCCTCTTGTCGGGTGAGACGGGCAGATTCATGCCCTGATATTTCTTTCGGATAAAGCGAAATATTTTTAATTTCTGGGCTTGACATGTTTTCTGAAAAACAGAATTTACTTGCCCGTCGGGTTGATTTGTCGCACGCGCGAAGCGATATTGCGCTTGCGCGCGGGACGACGCAGTTTGTGTTTTCGTTATTGCAAACGCGGGTTGAGCTGTCCTGCGAACAACGGACCGGGAGACAACGCATGACCACCGCACCCTTCCCCGATGGCGCCGGTTACGTGCGCGGACGCTATGTCCCGATTGCCGAGGCGACGCTGCCGGTGACGGATTGGGGGTTTACGCGCTCCGATGTCGTCTACGACGTCGTGCATGTATTCAAGGGCGGCTTCTTCCGGCTGGCCGACCATCTCGACCGCTTCGAGCGCGCGATGGAGAAGCGCCGGATCCACCCGCCGGAAGACCGCGCCGCGATCGAGGCGATCCTGCATCGCTGCGTGGCGCTCACGGGTTTGGCGGACGCCTATGTCGCGATGGTGGCCTCGCGCGGACGGCCGCGCGTTGCGGGATCGCGCCGGCCGGCCGATTGCGAAAACCATTTGATCGCCTATGCACTGCCCTGGATCGATGTCGTGCCGAAAGACGTGCAGGCGCGCGGCGCGCATGTCTTTGTCGCCTCGACGCCGCGCGTGCCGGATGCTTCGGTCGATCCCACCGTAAAAAACTATCAGTGGAACGACCTGACCTCGGGCCTGATGGAGGCCCACGATGCCGGTTTCGATACCGCCGTGCTGTGCGACGCGCAGGGTTTTCTCACCGAGGGGCCCGGCTTCAACGTCTTCGTGGTCAAGGACGGCCGGGTGTCGACGCCCGATCGCGGCAGCCTGCGCGGAATCACGCGGCAATCGGTGCTGGAGCTGTGCGCCGAACTCGGCATCGAGGCGGCGGTCGAGCCGATCCCGCGATCGGCGCTCGATCATGTCGACGAGGTGTTCCTGGCGACCACGGCCGGCGGCGTCATGCCGGCGTCGCGCATCGGCGCGCGCATCCTCGGCAACGACCGGCCCGGACCGGTCTCGACGCGGCTGAAGGATATCTATTGGCGCAAGCACGACGAGGGCTGGCACCATACGCCGGTCCGATATCTTGCGGCTGAAGCGGGCAGCTAAGGCAGGCTGGCTGCTCCCGAGATCATGGACAGTTGATGCCTTCGCGCTTCAAGTCCGCAGAAATCGCTCGATAAAGCACGACGGGGCGCAACATCGTTCCCCGCCGCCGGGCTGCGGTGCGTGGATTCCAAGCTTTGTAGGCGTCCAGTTCATGGTCGACACGTTGCTGCGGTGTTGCGCCCGCCCTCGCAATGGCCCTGTTCGCCACCACCGGCGACGAATTGCGAATTCTTGCATTGACCATGGCCTCCTCAATGAATCCCGGGCCCGGGGCGACCCTCGCAAGCGATACATCCCAGTATTTGCGCAGCCAGTATTTCAGCAGCCACGATTGATCTTCCTTCGACCGCAAGGCGTCACGGACGGCACTACGAAACAGCCGCCAATCGGCAGCTCCCAAAGCGCTGTTTTTCCGCTCGGCACAATAGGCGCGGGTAGCCGATTGCGGCCGATGCTCAAATGCACTTCCTTTCAGGTCGGTGTCGAATTGGGTTGGCGAACACACCCCAGCTGCACGCACCTCATCGTAAACGACTCCGGGCTTGCGATACCTGACCCCGTCCGCCAATTTCACGAGTCCGGCCCTCTCAGCAGATGCCGCATTGTCCTTCTGCGCAAGACGTCGGAGGAAATCCTGAAGATCGCCCACGTCGCCATGGGAGATTCCTACGCCACCTATCGCGTAACTCATCAAATGTTTGCCGGCATCTGCCCCCGTGCTGCTTTTCCAAGATTTTCCGTTTGGATCAGCTGGCAATTTTTCGGGATTGGAAATTCCCCAGTTTGCCGCCCCCACGGCGATGGCCAGGATACCGACGTTCTCACGAGCATCCGCATTTCCGGGCGCTTCGCAGTATCGTCGTACGATCAGTTCGACTGTCGAATACGGAAGAGTCTCGCCTGACTGATTATCATCGGCGGTGACCGACCATTTCCCCCCAGCAAGATACGCTTCAAAAGTATCGTCAGACCAGGCCATCGCCTCGATCGGCTGCGATAGCAAGGTCAAAACAACGATTGCGCCAACGCGAAAATCGTAACCTGGAAATCTCTTGAACATCCGGCGCCCCCGTTGACCAAGCATTTCACGCTTTGCCGCATTTGACAACTACTGGTTGTTTTAGCGTCGCATTGCTGCTGAAGCGACCACGGCCGGCGGCGTCATGCCGGCGTCGCGCATCGGCGGGCGCATCCTCGGCAACGACCGGCCCGGACCGGTCTCGACGCGGCTGAAGGATATCTATTGGCGCACGCACGACGAGGGCTGGCACCATACGCCGGTCCAATATCTCGCGGCTGAAGCGGGCGAGTGAACGAGTGACGCCAGCCCCCAGCCTGGCCAGGCGGGCGGCTTTGGCCGTGCTTGCCGTCCCCGGTTCCAGCGGGTTTTCCTTGCGGTGTACCGCCAGACCGACTTAGGGTGCCTCCTCGATCAAAACAGGGAGTGCGGACGTGGCTACAGGTACTGTGAAGTGGTTCAACGCGACCAAGGGTTTTGGGTTTATCCAGCCCGATAGCGGCGGCAAGGATGTGTTCGTGCATATCTCGGCGGTGGAAAAAGCCGGACTGAGTTCCCTGAATGAGGGCGCCAAGGTCAGCTACGAAGAAAAGGAAAACCGCGGCAAGACCTCCGCGGAAAACCTCAGAGTAGGCTAACGACGATACATCCCGCCGGTTCGCGCCGGCGGGCTACGTTTCCGGCACGCAGGATCGGTGGAGCGGCTTTGTCCGCCATCTGCGCTGGAGCCGCGCTAGAGCTTTTTCCGTTCCGATCGAATCGGAACGGAGCTCTAGATTCTTGATTTGACGCGTTTTCTTGACGCGAACCGGCGTCCACTTCGCTGGAAAACGCTCTAGAGACAGCGCGTGGTCGCGCGCGCCGGGCACAGCTTGAACGCGCTCGACAGCGAGAACAATAGCCGTGCGCTGCGGCTTGAATTGTCGGGCGCGCGATAGCTCAAGGGAACGGCGACGCCCACATCGGCCTGCCAGTCGTCGAACAGGAAGAAGCGCACCCCACCGCCGGCCGAAGTGAGCGAGAGACCTTCGTTCATGGTGTAGCCGGCGTTCCAGGCAGCACCAGCATCGACGAAGCTATAGAGCTGGGCGCCGCTCCAATATCGATAGTTCAGCTTGTGATCGAAGCGCAGTTCGAACGAGCCGGCGATGCCGTTATCGCCGCTGATTTCGGCGGCGCCATAGCCGCGGCCGAACGCGATGCCGCCAAGATAGAATTGCTGCGAGGTGAACAGCGGACCGGACGCCCATTGGCCGGCGCCGGAAAGTTTCACCGAGAACGCATCATTGAGCGCCTGATAGCGCGTGAACCAGAAATTCAGCGCAGAGAATTTGCCGGAGGCGCCGTCATGCGACAGGAAATCATCGTCGCGATGCGAGGCGCCGAGAATGTCGAGGCCCTGACGAACCCCGACCGTCAGATAATTGTTGCCGCCGAAATTGTCCTTGAGCCGGTAGTCCGCGGTCAGGTTCAAGGTCCGGATCTGATCGTTGTAAATCGGCCCGAACACGTCCTGCTCCCGGACGTTGCTGAATCCCAATCCCGCGGTCAGCGTCAGGCTGGATTGCTGCGATTGCAGCGGAACGATGCTGCCGTGAAATTCGAACGACTGGGTCTTGGTGTTGTCGTTGTAGAGATGCCGGATGTCGCCGGGCCAGACCTCGCTGTAGAAGCCAGACGCGCCGACGCGGGCGCCGTCGGTGCCGACGGGCACTTCGTAGGACAGCCGGCCGAAGGCGAGCTGCCTGGGATCGCCGGGCGTGGTCGAGAGATTGAGCACAAGTGAATCGCCGGGCGCGAGATAGGAATTGAAGGCGGCGGTGCCATAGCTTTGCCAGGGGCCGACCGCCGACGATCCCAGATTATCGACGCCGAAGGCCGTGTAGAGGTGCCAGGTCTTCAGTTCGACGATCAGGCGGAAACGGCCGCTGGCGGCGCCGATCTCCTCTAACCCGGTGTCCTGGATGCGCACGCCGGGCCGGCCGTTGACCAGCAGCAATTGCCGCTCCAGCGTCGCAAGGCGCGACGGGCGCTCCCTCACCACCACATCGAGCATCGGGCGGATGCCGAACTGTTCGGCGCCCTCGCCCTTGAGCGCCAGCTCGGTGATGCTGCCTTCGATGACCTGAAGGCGGAGCGTGCCGTCCTTGATATCCTGCACCGGGACGATCGCCCGGCTCAGGTGAAAACCGGCGGCGCGATAGATATCGCTGACCGCGGACGCCATGTCGGCGAGGTCGGCCTGCGAGACCGTTTTTCCGAGATAGGGTTGATAGGCGGTAACGAGCCGGTCGCGCGGGATCGCCACGGCGCCGGTGATGGCGACATGGCGCAGCACGAACATGGGTTTCATGTCCGCCTTGCCCTCCGGCCGGGCGAAAGGCGACCGCGGCAGCCGCGGCCGCGCGGCTTGTGATTGGTCGGTTTGCTGATCCTCGAAGCGCTTTTCGGTCTGCCTCGGGTCATAGCCGGGGTTCGCCTGCTGGGCGCGCGCCGGCAGCGAGGCGAAGATGGCGGCCAGAAAGCACAGGCCGGCGATCAAAAACCGGCGTCCGGTAACCGACATAGCCCGGCATGCCCGTAGTTCTACGGACGACAGGGTCGGAATCGCAGCAAAGCCGTTAGCCATATGATTTTTATAAGATTTTTATGGTCAATGAATGGTTAACGTAGGGTTCCATCCTGCGGGTTCCCGCACACTCATTCTTGAAAGATTTCCGGTACGCCTGCGGGTCAATGCAGCAATCGGAGAGCTTCATGACCGCGGTCCATCACCTGTCGCGCCTGCTCGCAGCAGCGTTCGTTCTTGCGGCGGGTTCCAGCGCCTTCGCCGCCGATAACGGCGCCTGGACGGTCAGCAAGTCCTCCGGCGATGTCTGGCTCACCAACGCCGGTGCACAGCCGGCTTCGCTGAAGCAGGAAGAGTTTTTGAAGCCGGGCGACACCGTTCGCACCGGCAAGAACGGTCGCGTGCTGCTCAAGCGCGGCGAAGAAACCATGATGATCTCGCCCAATTCGGTGGTCGGCGTGCCCGCGGAGAAGAAGGAAGGGCTGTCGACGACGATCGTGCAGCAGGCAGGCTCGATCCTGCTCGACGTCGAAAAGCGCAACGTCAAGCATTTCGAGGTCGAAACCCCCTACCTCGCCGCCGTGGTCAAGGGCACGCAGTTTCGCGTCACCGTGAACGCCACCAGCACCAGCGTCGACGTCATCCGTGGCCAGGTCGAAGTGGCCGACTTCCGCACCGGCCAGATCGCGCAAGTCAAACCGGGCCAGCATGCGACCACCTTCGCGCATGGCCAAGGCGGGCTTTCGCTCGGCGGATCCGGCGCCTTGAGCCCGATCGAGCACGGCAAACCGCGCACACCTTCGATCGAACGCGTCCCCGTTCCGCGCGCCGGCCTCACCGCACCGCGCAACACCGCGACCGGACACGCGATCCAGGCACCCGGCGCATCGGCCCACCGCGCGTCAGGCGCGGCGATGGCGAAGCATGGCGGCATCCGGATCTCGTCGGCGATCGGCGAGGTCAAGGTCAACGTCCACAAGGTCACCCACGGCCTCGCCAACGACAGATCGTCGGCCCATGGCGGCAATCGGAACGCTGCCAACAAGGATACGGTCTGGAGCTCATCCGGTTCGGGAACGAATTCTGCCGCAAGCGCCATCAACTCCGGCAACGTGGCGGCAACCAGCGCGGCAGCGAGCACGACCGCATCATCAGCGTCATCCGTGACCACCACGGTCGCTGCCGTCACCGGCGGCGGTAACGGCAATGGCAACGGTAATGGAAACAACGGCAACGGTAACGGCAACGGCGGCGCCAATGGCAATGGCCACAGCAACAAGCACACCGACAACGGAAATGGGAATGGCCACGGCCACGGCAAGAACAAATAGCCAGCCAGCCCATTAATCGATCTGCCGTTGGGGGACGGTAACCCGTGAAACAGTATCGCCCGCATATCTTCGCGATGATTGCGCTCGCAATCGTCCTGTCATGCGGCTGGCATGGCGCGCTGCGCCATGCCCTGGCCGATCTGCGATTTGCCTGGCAGTCACGGGAAGCCAGCGGCGATATCGTGGTGGTCGCGATCGACGCCCCGTCGATCGCCAAGATCGGCGTCTGGCCGTGGCCGCGCCGACTTTACGCTGAACTAATCCAACGGCTCCAGAACGCCGATGTGCAGGACATCGCGCTCGATGTCGACTTCAGTACGCCATCGGATGCCGCATCCGACAAGAACTTTGCCGAAGCGCTGGAAAGCGCCGGCGGATCGATCGTGCTGCCGTCGTTCCAGCAGCCCGGCACCGACCGCTCGAGCCTCCACATCAATCGTCCGCTAGCACAATTCACCGAGCATTCCTGGCCGGCGCTGGTCAATGTCGAAGTCGGTCCCGACGGTCTGGTCCGCCGCTATCCGTTCGGCGAGAAACTCGACGGCAAATTCGTGCCCTCGATGGCCTCGGTGCTATCAGGCCAATATGCCGACAAGCGCGCGCCGTTCCTGATCGATTACAGCATCCGCAGCGCGTCCGTGCCGCGCGTCTCGTTTGTCGACGTGCTGCAAGGCGATCCGGCGACGCTGCAAAAACTGAGGGGCAAGAAGATCATCGTCGGCGGGACCGCGCTGGAACTCGGCGACCGCTTCAGCGTGCCGAACGGCGTCATCGTGTCCGGACCGGTGCTGCAGACGCTTGCGGCGGAATCTCTGCTGCAGAACCGCGCGTTGCAATGGACCTCGGGCGTCGTCACGCTGGCCGTTCTCGGCCTGCTCGGCCTCGTGATGCTGTTGTCATGGCGGCGCCTCTCCGCCGGCAGGCGGGTGGCGCTGCTGCTCGGAATGGCCGTCGGCATCGAGGCCGTCGCATTTCTGCTGCAGGCGGCCTTCCCGCTGATGCTCGATACCTCGCTGTTCCACATCGCCATCATCGTCTACATCGCGACCATCGCGCTCGACGAAATCGACGTCAGGGATTTGCTGGGGCGAATCGCCGAGAGCCGCTTTCAGCGCGTGGCGATGTCGCTCGGCGACGGCCTGATCTGCACCGATTCCAATTATTTGGTCACGGTGTGGAATCCCGGTGCGACGGCGATCTTCGGCTATCAGCCCGATGAGATGATCGGCCGTCCCTTCGACACCATCTGCGCCCGCGACAAGGGGCTCGCCGCGTCCTGGTTCTCGATCCGGAACGCGACGGATCTGGCCGCCGGCACCGTCGTCGAGTTCGACGGACGGCGCAAGAACGGCGAGGTGTTTCCGGTCGAAGCCAGTTTCTCCGGCTGGCAGGGCACCGACGGCCTCCAGTTCGGCGCGATCCTGCGCGACATCTCGGTGCGCAAGCGCGAGGCCGAGCGGATCAGATATCTGGCGGAATATGATTCCCTGACCGGACTGATCAACCGCAACACGCTGCACGCCAAAATGGCCGCGATGATCGCGAAGGCCGAGACCGATGGCGGTGAGATGGCGCTGCTGGTCCTGGGTCTCGACGGCTTTCAGCAGATCAACGACATGCTCGGCCACGCCAGCGGCGATCTGGTGCTGCGCGCGGTATCGGAGCGCTTGACGGCGGCGATGGCGGGCACCGGCACGCTGGCGCGGCTGAGTGGCGATGAATTCGCCATCGCGCTCTCGATCGACGATCTCGGCGAAAGCATCAGCTCGTTCGCGACGCGGATCGGTGCGGCCTTCGACGCGCCGCTGCTCGCAGGTCAGCGCCAGCACCGCGTCAAGGTGAGCATCGGTGCTGCGGGTTTCCCCGGCGGTGGCCGCACCGCGGACGAATTGTTGAGCAACAGCCACCTGGCGCTGAGCCGCGCCAAGGCGACCAAACGCGGCGGTCACATGTTGTTCGAGGATTCGATCCGGCGCGAGCTCGAGACGCGCCTGACGCTGGAAGCCGAACTGGCGCTCGCCGCCGAGCGCCATGAATTCGAGCTGTTCTATCAGCCGCAACTGCATCTGGCGGATAATCGCCTGATCGGCGCCGAGGCGCTGATCCGCTGGCGCCATCCGGTCCGCGGCCTGGTTTCGCCGGCGGAGTTCATGCCCGTCGTCAACACCTCGCCGATCTCCGATCGCATTGCCGAATGGGTGCTGGAAACCGCCTGCAGCCAGGCCGCGGCCTGGGAGCGTGCCGGGCAGAGCCTGCGCATCGGCGTCAATCTGTCGCCGTCGCAATTCCAGTCGGGCGACCTCGCAAGCTCGGTCGCGCAGGCGCTGGCCCGCACCGGCCTGACCCCGACCAGCCTCGAGCTCGAAATCACCGAGGACATCCTGCTGCACGACGAGCAGGGCGCGCTCAGCACGTTCCTGAAGATCCAGGCGCTCGGCGTACGCATCGTGTTCGACGATTTCGGCACTGGTTTTGCGAGCCTGAGCTATTTGAAGAAATTCCCGCTCGACGGGCTCAAGATCGACCGCTCCTTCGTGTTCGGACTGCTGGCCAATCCGGACGACGCGGCCATCGTCAATTCGACCATCGGTCTCAGCAAGCAATTGGGCCTGTCGGTGATCGCCGAAGGCATCGAGAACCAGGCCACGGCCGATTTCCTGGTCAGCATGGGCTGCGAAGAGGGCCAGGGCTATTGCTTCGGACGGCCGATGCCGGCGGCCGATTTCGAGCGTCAGTTCATCGCCAGGCCGGTCGAGGCGATCGTCGCCTGACGGCGAGGCGCGACGGCCTCCTCCCGTCGGCGCATGCTGAACGGGCCGTTAAACCAACCGCTCAAATCCGAGCGTTGCGCCAACGGCATTTTCCATTTCTTTCGACTAGCGTCGCGCCCTGAGAACGCGGTGGAAGCAGGCGGCACCCTGTCGGTGCCCTCTGCGAAATCGCGAACGGGGAAACGGGGAAGTGGCCGAGATTGCCCAGACAACGGTAGTCCGTCGCGCATCAGCCAAAGATGCCGCGCGCACGCGTGCGCCGGTGGCCAAGCCCGCCCGCACGCTGATGCCGCTTGCCGACATCCCTCCATCCCAGTGGCGCGCGCTATCCGAGCGCGCCACCGAGCCCAACGGCTATTACCTTCCCGAATGGGAATTGGCGGTGCACGCCTCCGCGCGCGGCCGCGTCGGCGCTTCTGCGCTCTGCGCCTGGAACGATGCCGCCGACTTGACCGGCCTGATGCCTGTCATTTCGATGTGGCGCGCCTACAGGGTCCCGCTGCCCGTCCTCGTCAGCGCCGACCCCTATGGCTCGCTGTGCACGCCGCTGCTCGATCGCGGGCATCCGGAAGACGCGGCGGCGACGCTGCTGGACAACGCACGGCAGGCCGGCGCGCATGCGCTGATCCTGCGCGACATGTCGCTCGACGGCGCTGCCCTGACGGCTCTCACCGAGGTCTTGCGGCGCGACGGCATCACGCCGCGGGTGCTGCAATCGCATGTCCGCGCCGCCCTCGATGCGACCCTGGATGCCGATGAATTGCTGCGCGAGGCGCTGGGGCCGAAGAAGCTGAAGGAACTGCGCCGCCAGCGCAACCGTCTCGCCGAGGCCGGCGCGGTGCATTTCGACATCGCGCGCACGCCAGCCGACGTCACCGCGGCGATCGAGACCTTCCTGATATTGGAAGCCAGCGGCTGGAAGGCCAAGCGCGGCACCGCGCTGGTGCAGCATGCGGGCGATGCGGCCTTTATCCGCCGCGCCACGCCCGCGCTCGCATCGAGCGGCCAATGCGAGATCGTGACGCTGCGCGCCGGCGAGACGCCGGTCGCGGCAGCGATCGTGCTGCGGCATCTGGACCGCGCCTTCTATTTCAAGCTCGGCGTCGACGAACGCTTTTCGAAGTTCTCGCCGGGGGTGCAGCTGACACTGGATTTGACCCGGCATCTCTGCGCCGACCCTTCGATTGCGCTGGTCGATTCCACCGCGAATGCCGACCATCCCATGATCAATCCGATCTGGCGCGGCCGGCTTGCGATCGGTGATGTCCTGTTTCCGCTGCGGCGGGGCGATGTGGTCGCCACCCTTGCCCAATCCGCATTGACCCTGCGCAAGCTGGCGCGCGAGCCGGCGCGCCACGCCATCCGCTTCATCAGGAAACGCCAGGAAAAATCCTCATGAATACGATTACGGCTGTTGCCCCCGTCATCACGGCCGACCACGACGCGCTTCGGCGCGACTTTCCGCTAAAGCCGTTCGCGATCCGTCACAAGCTGGCCGGCCATCCGCTGCTGATGCTGCCGCGCATCGCACAGCTCGCCGCCGAACTGCCGCGCGATTTGATCGAATATAATTCCGGCAAGGTCGCGATCAGCCAGGATCCCGACGCCATTCCCTCCGTCGATCTCGATCCGGTCGAGGTGGTGAAAAGCATCGAGACCGTCGGCGCCTGGATGGTGCTCAAGCGCGTGGAGAATTCGCCGGAATATCGCAAGCTGCTGGAAGACACCCTGCTGTCGGTGGCGCGTGCCCGCGGCTTCAACAGCGTGGCTGACGCCGGCTTCGAGCAGCTCGAAGGCTTCCTGTTCGTGTCATCCCCGAACTCGACCACGCCCTTCCATCTCGACAGCGAAGACAATTTCTTCGTGCATATCCACGGCGAAAAGTTCTTCACGATCCTGGACAATACCGACCGCGCCATCGTCTCCGACGACGAGATCGAGCGCTCGATGACCAAGCATCGCAATCTGAAATATGACGAGAGCTTTGCAGCCCGCGGCCGCGAGTTTCATCTGTTCGCGGGCGACGGCTGCTACGTGCCGTATCAGTGGCCGCATTGGGTGCGCACCGCGGATTCGTTCTCGATCTCGATGGCGATCACCTGGAAGACGCGCGAGGTGCGCCGCCTCAACGATCTGCACTTCTTCAATTCGATGCTGCGCGGCATCGGCCTGCCGCAGCAGCCGCCCGGCCAGCAGCCGATCCGCGACGCGCTCAAGCTCGCCTTCTACCGCACGGTGACATCAGCGATCAAACCGCTCCGTGCCTCGATGGCGATGCGCCGCGTGCTGCGCCGCATCGCGCTTGGAAAGCGTGCGAATTATTATTTGAAGAAGGCGTGAGCTTCGTTCTGCGGCTTCATCCTTCGAGACGCCGCTTCGCGGCTCCTCCAGCGATGAGCTTATGCTCACGCGGGGATGAGGTCTGAGACCCTCATGGTGAGGAGCGCGGCTATGCCGCGCGTCTCGAACCATGCGGCTATCGCGGTGCAGCTGACTTCACCTCACTTCAGCGGCGAGTGCGGCGTCGGCAGCATGATGGTCGAGTGCATCTCCTCGAGGAATCCCGGGCCCTTGGTGAGGAATTCCTGCCAGGCCGGATCCTTCATGGTGTTGGCACGCACTTCGGCGCGGGTGTTGAGGTCGGGATAGGTCCAGATGTGGCAGGCCTCGTTGGGCTGGCCCGCCTCGGTTTGCCAGAGGCCGACGATCTTCGAATATTTCTCGCGCGCCGGCAGCACGGCGGTAAACGCATCGAGCCATTGCTTGAGGCCGCCGGCCGGTTTGCCGCGGTAGGTGCGCAGTTCATAGACGTTACCGGTCGAGGCCGGCGCTACCGGCGGCCGTATCGCATTCATCAGCCGAACATCTTGGCGGATCAGAAGCGGACGGATCAGCGAAACGTATTCAGCCGTCCAGCGCGGGATCTTGGCGAGTTCGGCGCGCAGTCGCGCGCGTTCCTCGAAATTGTCGAAGCTCCACAGATGCAGGACCTGATTGAGCGGACCGATCTCGGTCATCCAGTAGCCTTCGAGCTTGCCGTAATTGTCCTTGCGGATGTCGGCCGATACGGTGCTCGCCGCCTTCACCATGTCGCCGAGCGTGCCGGGCTTTACGGTGTAGGTCCTCAACTCATAGATCATCGCATTTTCCCCGGAGTTCGTTTTTCGATCGTCATGGCCGGGCTTGTCCCGGCCATCCACGAATTTCTTGTTGCATCAGTCTAAAGACGTGGATGCCCGGCACAAGGCCGGGCATGACGTTCAGTTGAACTCTATTCCGCCGCCTGCGCGTTGATCTCTCCCGACACCTCGCGGATGGCGCGGGCGAGTTGATCGGCGGGCTGGGCACCGGAGACCGCGTATTTCTGCGCAAAGACGAACGTCGGCACGCCGGAAATGCCCTTCTCGGCGGCTTCCTGCGCCTGGCCCGAGATCAGGCCTACGTCCTCGTCGGTGGCAAGGCGCTTGCGTACGTCATCAGCATCAAGGCCGACATCGGCGGCCGCCTGCACCAGCACATTGACGTCAGTGAGATCGCCGCCATCGCGGAAATACAATTCCATCAGCCGCTGCTTCATCTCTCCGGATTTGCCTTGCGCTTCGGCCCAGTGGATCAGCCGGTGGCAATCGGTGGTATTGGGCTGGCGCTTTACCAGTTCGGGCCGGTAGGTCAGGCCCTCTTCGCCCGCGGCGGTGACGACGCGGCCGGCAATGCCCTTATAGGCCTCGACCGAACCGAACTTGGCGGTGAGATATTCGTCGCGGCTGATGCCCTCGCGCGGCACCCAGGAATTGAGGAAGAACGGCCGCCAGCGCACCTCGACCGGCACATCCGGCACCAGCGCCAGCGCGTTCTCGATCCGGCGCTTGCCGATATAGCACCACGGGCAGACCACGTCGGAGACGATGTCGATCTTCAGCGGCTTTAAGGTGCTCATGGGCGCGTCCTCGGGCTTCAAATGATGGCCGGAAAGTAAGCCGATTGAGGCCTCATACAAGGGCCCGGGGCGCATGCCGGCATGACATAACCTCCGCGGTTATTGTGGGCGCGGGCCAGCCCTCCTAGAAATCCTGCAACGAATTTGCCCTGGAGCCCGTCATGACCGCCATTTTCAAGCCGGAAGGCCCTCTCTACCGCGCCACCGAGCATGCCGGCGGGCCGTGGTCGCCGGATATGCTGCAGGGCAGCGCGACCACCGCGCTGATGACGCGCGAGGTCGAGCGGCTGGCGGAACGTAGCGGATTTGCCGTCCGCCGCCTCACCTTCGATCTGTGGCGCCCGGCCGGCTTGCGCGCCTTCGGCGTTGAAACCGAGATGCTGCGCGACGGCCGCAAGGCCAAGACCATCCAGGTGCGCCTTTTGGACGGCGACACCGAAATCGGCCGCTGCACGGCGCTGCTGACAGCACAAGGCACCGAGTCGCCGGCCGATCCCTTCTCAAAGAGTGCAAGTGAGGATGCGGCACCGGAGACCGGAACCCCGCCGCCTGCCTTCGCACAGAAATGGAGCCGCTATTTCCAGAACGTCTCGGTGCGGCTCATTGAGGGTGCGTTGGAAAAGCCCGGCCCCGCGGCGGCATGGATGCGGCTCGACGTCCCCATGGTCCAAGGCGGGACCAACACGGCGCTATTGCAGGCGGTGCAGGCCGCGGATTTTTCGAGCGGCGTCGGCCAGATCGTCGACATGCGCGAATGGACCTTCATCAATCCCGAGATCAGCCTCTACTTCTTCCGCCCGCCCGAAGGCGAATGGATCCTGATCCGCTCGCGCACCCGCGCCGGCGCCAATGGCGCGGGGCTGACCACGGCGACACTCAGCGACCGCAAGGGCGCGTTCGCCGAAGTGATGCAGGCGATGACGTTCGAGCGGCGCGCGGCTCAAGCTCAGGCGTCGTGATTTTGTCTTCCGTCATGGCCGGGCTTAGCCGTCTGAAGGACGGCGTCGCTTCCGCTCGCCTATGTCCCGGCCATCCACGTCTTTCTTGCTTGATGGCAGCCAAGACGCGGATGCCCGGCACAAGGCCGGGCATGACGATGTTCGGTCTTTCAAGGCGCCAGAAACTGCAGCAGCCTGGGATCGTCACGAACCTCCTGCGCCGACCCTGATATCGCGACCCTGCCACGGTCGAGCACGAAGGCCCGGTCCGCGACACGAAGCGCGAGGTCGAGATGCTGTTCGACGATCACGATGGCGATATCTTTCGCCAGCAGGATCAGCCGCTCGGTGATTTCCTCGATCACGCCGATCCAGACGCCCTCGGTTGGTTCGTCCAGCAACAACACGCGCGGGTCCGACAACAGGGCGCGGCCGATCGCGAGCATCTTGCGTTCGCCGCCGGACAGCGTGCCCGCGACCTGGTCCATGCGCTGGCCGAGCTTTGGAAATATCTCCAGCACGCGGTTGACCGCCTGGCTGTCGCGGTTGGTCAACGCACCGACCGCAAGGTTGTCCCGCACCGATAGCCTGCCGAACACGGAGTGCTCCTGCGGGACGTAACCAAGACCGAGGCGAATGCGTTGCTCGGTCGGCAGCGCTCCGACATCGCGACCATCGAGACTGACGGAGCCGCCGAGCAGCGGCAATTCGCCGACGATGGCCTTCATCAGCGTGGTCTTGCCGGCGCCGTTGCGGCCGAGAATGGCGACGCCGCCGCGCCACGGCACGGCCATCGTGACGCCGAACAACACCTGGCTCCGGCCATAGCCCGCATCGATATTGTGGATATCGAGATATTTGTCATGGTCAGGCACGGCGGAGATAGACCTCCTGAACCCGGGCGCTCGACTGGATATGCGAAACCGTACCGCAATCGAGCACGCTGCCCTGATCGAGCACCGTCAAGCGGTCGCAGATGTCCCTGATAAAATCGAGATCGTGCTCGACGATGACGAGGGAACATTTTTTCTTGATCGGCTGCAGCAGCTCACCCGTCACCCGGCGCTCCTCGAGGCTCATGCCGCCGGTCGGTTCGTCCAGCAGCAGAAGTTTTGGTTCCGGCGCCAGCGCCATCGCGATTTCAAGCCATTGCTGCTGGCCGTGGGAAAGCGCGGACGCGGCCTCCGCCGCGCGGTCCACCAGACGGAATTGTTCGAGCATGGCCATGGCGCGATCGTGCAGCACGCCGCGGCTGCGCGAAAATACCAGGCTGGGGAGCGAGGTCTGCGCCTGCAGCGCCAGCAGGATGTTGTCGTACAGGGTCAATGCCGGCAGCACGCTGGTGATCTGGAATTTGAGGCTCATGCCGGCGCGCGCCCGCGCCGCAGGAGAGGCTTGCGAGATATCGCGTCCGCCGAACGTCACCGTGCCCGATGTCGGGATCTCCGCGCCGGCGACGCATTTCATCAGCGTGCTCTTGCCCGAACCGTTGGGCCCGATCAAACCGTGGAATTCGTTCTCGGCCACGGTGAGATCAGCGCCGTTCAGGGCCGTCAGCTTGCCGAATATCTTGATCAGGCCGCGCGCTTCAAGAAGAGCCACGATCGCCCTCCTCCGGTAACCGGCCGAAATTGCCGACGCGCTCACGCTCGCTCAGCACGAGGCTGATCAGGCCGGCGGGACGAAACAGAATGACCAGCAGCAGCAGGACGCCGAGGATGATCGGCCAGATATCCTGATACGAGTTCGACAGCCAGAAACTGACCGCCTCGATCGCAACCGTGCCGATCACGGCGCCGATCAGCGTGCCGGAGCCGCCGAACAATACGTAAAGCACGACCTGCGTGGAGATCACCACGCCCAGCATGTTGGGCCAGACGAAACCTTCATGGAACGCATAAAGACTGCCCGCGAGACCCGCGACGGCGCCTGCGAAGGAAAAGATGATCGCCTTGAGGCGTTGTACCTGGTAGCCAAAAAAGGCGATCCGCTGCTCGTTCTCGCGCAGACCGGCGAGTGCCAGACCGAATTGCGATCGCACCAGAAAACGGCACAGGAGATAGACCGCCAGGAGAATTCCAAGCGTCAGGTAATAATAGACCGGCCCCTCTGATATGTCGTAGCTGCCGAGCGACATCGGCGGGATCGAGGGGATGCCGTTCTGGCCGCCGAGATAGTACCAGCCCCGCGCCACGCGGTCCGCCGCGTAGGAGCCGGTCAGCGTGCCCAATGAGACGAAGATCACGCTGGACGGATGACGCCCGAGCAGCAGAAATCCGCCGAGCAGCAGCGCGAAGGCCAGACCGATCAAGAGGCCGGCCGGCAACACGATCAGGATGGACGTCACGCCGAGATCGCGTGCGATCAGCGCCACCCCATAACCTGCCGTGCCGAAGAACACGGCCTGCCCGAAACTCATGATGCCGGCGTATCCCCACACCAGATCGAACGAGAGCGCGAACAGGCACAGGATCAGGACCCGCGTGGCATAGATCGTCAGATAATCCTTGAGCACGAAAGGCAGCAGCACAGCGATCACCAGCACGATGATTTCAATGATCGGCAGCACTTGCCACCGGCGCGGGCGGCTTGCACCAAGCGGAAGCCGCCGCGACGTCGTCGGGGTCGTTTCTGTCATCAGATGGCCAGCAAGCCCGCTTTCAGAGTTCGCAGCGGCAGCTTGCCGCCGCTGCGGTGCGCCCGGCATTGCCTAGCACTCCTTGGGATCGACGAGGCCGGCGCTGCGCGCCACGATCTCATAATTGCCGCCCTTGGCAACCGCCGTATACATCTTCATCTTGCAATGCCGCTTGCCGGGAACCATTTCCGCGGGCCCGCCCGGACCTTCGGCGATCTTGGCATGATCCAGCGCTGCAGCAACCGTGTCGCGATCGATCTTGCCGGCCTCCTTGACCGCCGCCTCCCATAGCTTGAGGCCGCGATAGGTTCCGGTCGCGGCACTCCCCGCGGCGAACAGAAACGTGCCGGGAAACTGCTTTTCATAGGCCGCATGAAGCTTGGCGCTGAACGGATCTTCCGGCGTCAGCGCCTTGAAATAGTCGAGGCAGCTTGCAAGCCCCTCGATCTCGGCGGCCTGGTTGATGTTGAGCGTGTTCTCGTCGTAATAAACGCACGCCAGCCGGCCGCCGTTCTTGAGGAACCCCGCCTCGTACAGTTGCTTGAAGAACGGCCCTACCCCCGGCGGGATCACGGTGTTGAACACCACATCCACCTTGTTGGAAATGACCCGGTTCACCGTGGCGCTGAAGTCGATCTGGTCGAGCGGGTAATATTCCTCAAAAACCACTTCGCCGCCATTGGCCTCGATCACCTTGCGCGCATAGACGTTCAGCGTGTGCGGCCAGACGTAGTTGGCGCTCGGCAGCGCGAACCGCTTGCCGCCGTTCTTGATCAGCCAGGGAATGAATTCGTCGCACTGCTGGGCGGGCGTCGGTCCGGTGCAGAACAGATAGGGCGTGCATTCCTTGCCCTCGTAGAGCTGCGGGTAGATGTAGAGCGTCTTGCCGCGCGCGACGATCACGTCCTTGATGGCGTTGCGCATCGAGCTGGTGATGCCTCCCAGCACCAGATCGACCTTGTCGCGCTGGATCAGCTTGCGGACGTTGCCGACCGCGACCGATTCATTCGACGCGGTGTCCTCGATGAACAGTTCCAGCGGCCGGCCAAGCAAGCCGCCGGCATCGTTGATTTCCTTGACCACCATTTTGGCGACATTCGCATCCGCGTTGCCGGCGTAACCGATCGGGCCGGTCAAGTCGGTTGCGATGCCGACCTTGATCGGGGCTGCCGCCGCATTCGCCCAATCGGGACGAACGACCCAACTGCCGACGCCGGTGGCAATGGCGGTGCTGGCAAAAGCGAAATTGGAAAGAAACCGCCGGCGGTTGAGATGGCTGCGATCGCTGGACATGAACTAGACCCCTTTTCCTGAAATCAGGCCTTGCGGCCGAAACTTGATGAAGATGATGGCAAGTACGAACACGAGGACGTCGGCGATCACGGGCGGAATGATCCAGGGCAATGCTGCGGCGAGCGTGCCGATCACGCCGGCGCCCGCGACGGGCCCTGCGAACGAGCCGACCCCACCGACCATGACGGCGACGAAGCCTTGAATCAGAAAGCGCAGGCCGAGATCGGCAAACAGCGAGAACACCGGCACGATCAGCGCGCCTGCCAGGCCCGCGAGCGCGGCGCCGAACGCAAAGGTGGCACCATAGATCGCATTGGTCGAAATGCCCGAGGCGCGGGCGAGTGCGGGGTTTTCCAGCGACGCCCGAATCCGCAATCCGAAGGCGGTGCGCGCCAGCAGCAGATAACTGCCGATCATCACCAGCGCCGTGATCAGGATGATGACCAGCCGCCAGCTGGAAAAGTGCATGGTCCCGAGATTGACCGAGCCGCCGAGCGGCTCCGGGACCGACAGATAGAGCCCGCCGATCAGGCCGCGGACGATTTCGCGGATGATGAGCCCGAGCGCGTAGGTGCCGAGCATCGCCACGATCGGCGCCGCGTAAAATCGCCGGACGATGGCCCGCTCCAGCACAAACCCCAGCGCACCGACCGCAAACGGTGCGGCCACCATGCCGACCCAGACCGGCGCGCCTGCGCTGTGCACGATATAGGTGACGTAGGCACCGAGCAGGACGAATTCGCCCTGGGCGAAGTTGAAGATGCCCATCATGCTGGCGATGATCCCGAGCCCCAGCACGACGAGCACAACGATCGCGCCGAAACTCAGGATCTCGAACAGTGCGACGAACAGATTATCCATATGGCGTCACCGGCACCCCTGCTGCGTTCGCGACTTACATTTTCTTCCAGTCTCCCGCCTGCTCGAAGGCGTGCGCCGCGCGGTAGATGGTCATTTCATCGAAATGCCGGCCGACCAGCATCAGCCCGACCGGAAGTCCGTCGACCATGCCGCACGGCACCGACATCGCCGGGTGGTGGGTGATATCGAACGGCGCAGTGTTGGTGATCATCTCGAAGGCGCGCTGACACACCTCCTCCCGGCTGGCGCCCGGTGCGGGCAACGGCGTCGCCTTCATCGGCGTGGTCGGCATCAACAGCAGATCGTAATTCGCCAACACCTTGTCATAGACCGCGGTCAGGCGCCGCGAGATGTTGACGGACTTGCCGTAGTAGCGTGGACCGAAATTATTGTTGATGTAGACGCCGAGCATCAGAAACAGTTTTGTGGTTTCCGAGAGCGAGTCCGCCTGCCCGCGCCAGCCGCGATGAAAATCCATCAGCGACGTCGAGTACAGATCCGAACGGCTCAGACCATAGCCGTCGCCAAACATCATGGTCTGCGCGATACCTTCGGCGCCGATCGGCGTCCAGATCGCCGGTGCCACCAGGTGCATCGGGATTGAAACTGCTTCGACTAACGCGCCGAGGCTCGCGAGCCGCTTCGCCGCTTCCCGCACGCTTTCGTTGACCCCGGCTTCGGCGCCGGCCTGCTCGAAACCTTCCCTGACGATGGCGATCTTCATGCCCTTGACGCCGGCACCGAGCGCCTTGGTGTAGTCCTTCACCTCGGGCGACTTGATCCGCGGGTCGTAGCCGTCGTCACCGGCGATCACTTCGAGCAACAGCGCGTTGTCGGCGACGTTGGCGGTCATCGGGCCGGTGTGATCGACGAATATCTCGATCGGCATGATGCCGGTATAGGGCACCAGCCCCCAGGTCGGCTTCATGCCGTAGGTGCCGCTGAAGGACGACGGCATCCGGATCGATCCGCCCTGGTCGCCGCCGATCGCCATGTCCACCTCGCCGAGCGCGACCACGACCGCGCTGCCGGAAGACGATCCGCCCGCCGAATAACCCATCTTGTGCGGGTTATGCACCGGACCGGTCGAATTGGTATGGCTGCCGCCGGAGATGCAGAACGATTCGCAATGCACCTTGCCGGCGATCTCGGCGCCGGCATCCAGCATGCGCGTGACGATGGTGGCGTCGAAATCCGGCACATAGCCTTCGAGCGTCGCCGATCCGTTCATCATGGGCACGCCGGCCAGCATGATGTTGTCCTTCAGTGCCACGACCTTGCCCTTCAGCTTGCCGCTCGCCGCACCCTTGACGGTCGATTTGCGGTACCAGGCGTTGCGCGTGTTTTCCTCCGGGGCCGGACGATAGCCGGGCGTTCGCGGGTATTTCACGATCGGGACTTCGTCCGGCATCGCGGCGACGGCGTTGTAGGCGTCGACCGAGCCCTGCATCAATCCGCGGAAGGAAGTGACGTCCTCATCGGTCAATGCCAGGCCGCATTGGTCGGCAACCGCGCGCAGTTGATCGGGAGTTGGAAGCGCTACTGACACGATTGGATTCTCCTGTTTCCTGGACGGGCACGCGAGGAAGCTCGCCCGATGACCGGGCCGCCCGCCCAAATCACTAGAAACGGAAATGTTTTCCTTTTCAAGTATTATTTTACGACATCTCCTTGGCGGAGCGTCACGCGTTCGCGGTCAGAACCGTTTGATCAGCTGGAAATCGATCCCGTTGGCTGCCGCCAGATAGATCGGCATGTTGGCACTGCCGCGCCGAATGCCGATGGTGCCGCGCGCGCCCTGATAGTCCACATTCGCAGCGGCCGAGAGCAGCGGCTTGGTCGCCAGCGATCCGGCCCGCGCGGCGATCGTCTCCAGAAACCGCAACCCTTCGTAGTTCGACTGCGCGATCGAGCCGAGCGGCGGCGCGTGGCGACCGAATGAGGCCTCGTATTGGCTGCGGAAAGCATCGTTCTCGTGCGAGGCCCTGTCGATGAAATAGCCGGATGCGCAGAACAGGTTTTCGGTATTGTCGGCACCGATCCCAAACAGCACCGTCTCGTCCATCGCGCCGGCCAGACGAAGCATCCGGGAGCCGAGCCCCTGCTGGGCAAAGGCCCGGTTGAAGACGACGCTGTCAGCGCCGATCAACGTGATCAAAACCACGTCGGGCTTCGCCGCCCGGATCCGCGCGAGCTGGGTGCTGTGATTGTCCTCGCCGATCGGCACGAACTCTTCGCCGACGACACGCCCGCCGGCGTCCGCGATGTATTTCTTGATCGCTCTGTGGGACAACCATGGCCAGACATAGTCGCTGCCGATCAAATACCAGTTCGAGGCACGCTTGGTGTTGGCGAGCCACTCGATGGACGGGCGCCATTGCGCCCCCGGCGTCTCGCCGATGGCCATGACGCCGGGCGTTCGCTCGCCGCCCTCATAGACCGGCGTGTAAAGGTAGGGAATGTGTCCGGCGACGACCTTGCGCAGCGCCACCCTGACCGCGCTGATATGCGAGCCCATGACGAGGTCTGCATCTTCGGACGCGACGAGGTCGGAAGCCGTGCGCGTTACGTCGTCGAGATCACCGCCGGTGTCATGGAAGGCGACTTCAACCTCGCGGCCGAGAATGCCGCCACGGCGGTTGATCTCGGAAATGCCCAGCAGCGTACTGTTGATGGAGGCCGGGCCCCAGATTCCCGATGGGCCGGACAGGCCGACAAAATTGGCAATCCGAAATTTCTTGCGGTCGCGGCGCGCCCGAAACGGGCCAAGCGCCGGCTCCGAGGTGCCCGTCGCTATCCCCGGCAATCCCTTCAGCAGCCATTCCGGCGGCATCGACGGCACGCCGGACATTCCAATTTGCGGGTGCGAGAGCAATTCGCTCTCCTTTCGGCTTCCTGAAGTCCGGCGGCGATCAGACTATCATCGGCAAGGTGACGGGCAACAAAAATATGTTACTGGAAAATATTGAATATTCAACGATTCCCGTGCATAGAGAACAAGCAAGAGCGCTCATTATTCACCCAAAAACTCCATTACAAGGTTCAAACCCTTGGCAAAATTGCCCAGCAAACCCATCACCGAGCATCTCGCCTATCTGCTTGCGCAGGCCAACCGGGAAATCAATCGCCAGCTCGACGCCCGCTTCCGCAAGGAAGGCGTGCCGGTCGAGCAATGGCGCATCTTGAAGGTGTTGTCGGACGGCAAGGGCCACTCGATGGGCGAACTCGCCGAAGCAGTGCTGCTCAATCATCCGACCCTGACCAAGATGGTCGACCGGATGGTGTCGGATGCCCTCGTCTACCGCGTCCAGGATGCCGACGACCGCCGCAAGGTTTTGATGTTCTCCTCCGATCGCGGCAAGGCGCTGACCCAGCGCCTGAACTCACTCGCGCTGAGCCAGGAGGCTTTCATCGCCGAGAACTACGGCAACAAGGCCACGGCAGATTTGAAGCGCCTGCTGGAGAGCCTGATCGAGAAGGCGAACTGAGCGGCTGGCCGGCGCTACACCGCCAACGCGGTGAGAACGGCTTCCGATGCTTCATCCGCCGGCATGAACATTTCCATACGCAATTCCTGCAGCGTGACGTCCTGCGGTGTGCCCAAAGTCAGCACCGCGCCGATCAGGCCGATAGAGACGTCGCCCTTGCACAAGCGCACCTCGCATAACGGGCCCGGTGTCTCGTGCTCGTCGAACTGTGCGACCGGCAGGTCGGGCAATTTCAGCAATTCGCGCCATGTCGACTGCAGCGCCAGATCGAGCGGCGCGGCCATCGCCTCATGCCGTGCGCGGACCAGCAGCGCCGATGCAACCTTCGGCCAGTTCTCGACATAGCGGCGCAATTCGTCGGGTGCGAGAAACATCCGCATGTGATTGAGCGGTCGCGTCATGCGCTCGGGTCCGAGCAGCATCGTCATCAGCCGCGTGGCCGCGCGGTTGGCCTGCAGCACGTTCCAGCGCCGGTCGGTGACGATGGCGGGAAACGGCTCGTGCCGGCGCAGCAGCAGGTCGATAGCGCGCTTGGCATCGGCGACTTCGGGCGCGGACAGATCGCGCTCACCATATTGCCGCGCGAAGCCGCCGGACTCCAGCAGCGCGTTGCGGTCGCGCAGCGACAGGCCCAGCGCGGTGGCCAGCTGCAGCAGGATATCCCGGCTCGCCGCCGCCTTGCCGGTTTCGACATAGCTGAGATGCTTGATCGAAATGCCGGCCTCGAACGCCAGGTCGGCCTGGCTCATGGCGCGGCGGTTGCGCCAGCCGCGCAGGAGATCGCCGACGGGATTGGCGGGGACACCAGCGTGCTGTTGGGAACGTGAATCCATACCATGAGTATGCGAAGGGCGGTAGGCCCTGTAAACGCCCGCGGTGTCGCGGTTAGGTCAGCGCCGCCGCGATCTCCCGCATCCGCCGGGCGGTCAGATCGTCGGCGGGAAAGAACGTCTCCAGCGCCAGTTCCGACAGCGTGACGTCGACCGGCGTGCCGAAAATCATCGTGGTCGAGATGAAGCTCAGCACTTCTCCGTTGAGCCGCAGCTTGAACGGGATCGCGACATTGTCGGGCGAGAGCGGGCCCGAGCGGGCCGGCATCGGATAGGCCTTCAATTCCCCGTAGAGTTTTAGCAACTCCGGATCGGCGGTCGCCTCGCACTGGCGATGCAGCCGCTCCAAAAGATGGCTCGACCATTCGGCGAGATTGACGGTGCGCGGCGCCAACCCTTCGGGATGAAACGCCAGCCGCAGGATATTGAAGGGCTGGCCGAGCAGGCGCTGCGGCACGCCCTCGAGCAGCGGCGCCACCATGCGGTTCGCCGTGACGAGATTCCAGTGCCGGTCATAGGCCAGCGCCGGGTTGGGCTCGTGCGCCTTCAAGACCAGGTCGATCGCCGCCCGCGCCGATTTCAACGCGGGATCGTCGAGCGAGCGCTGCGGAAAGGCCGGCGCAAAGCCGGCCGCGACCAGCAAGACGTTGCGTTCGCGCAAGGGCACCTCCAGGCGTTCGGCCAGTTTGAGCACCATCTCGCGCGACGGCGCGGCGCGGCCGGTTTCGACGAAACTCAAATGGCGCGCCGAAATCTCGGCGTCACCGGCGAGATCCAGCTGGCTGAGATGGCGGCGCTGCCGCCATTCGCGCAAATGGTCGCCAATATGGACGGGCTGGGTACGTTCGGCTCGTGCCGTGGAAGCATGTGCGTTCATGGTGGAAAACCTACCATGCGAATTTCGTGGCTTCCATTACCTCCCACGTAATCGAATTGGGTCGCGGGCGGGGTCATCTTCACAGGCACAGGAGATGACCCATGCTGATGCTTCCCCTTGCTCTGGCCCTTGCTCGCGGCCTGCACACTCTGGCGATCTGGGCGCTGGCCCGTTCCCTCAACATGCCGGAACCCCTGGTGCACGACACCGGCGTTTTCGTCGTCGTACAGGTGCAGGCGATCGAGAACAGGATCGGCAGGGCGCTGTGCCCGATGCGGCGGTTTCGTCAGCTCCGTTCCTGGTTCCACTGAGCCTTCCCCCTCAACCAAAGGAGAAAACCATGATCAACCCGTCCTCGTTCCTGAGCCGTGCTCTGCTCGCCGACGCCATCTTCAGCGGCGTGTCGGCGGTGGGGCTTACCGTTGGCGCCGGCATGCTGGCGCCGTTCCTCAATCTGCCGGAAGTCCTGCTGCGCGAAACCGGACTGTTCTTGATTGCCTATGCCGCATTGGTCGGCTGGCTCGGCACGCGACTACAGGTGCTGAAGGCGCTGGTGCTGCTGGTGATCGTCGGCAATGCCGCGTGGACGCTGGGCAGCATCGCGCTGTTGTTCTCGGGCGCGGTCAATCCGAACCTGCTCGGCCTGGTCGTCGTGGTGGCGCAGGCGATCGCAACCGGCGTGTTCGCCGAGTTGCAATATATCGGCCTGCGCAAGAGTGATGGCGTGGTGACCGCCTGAGCCTGTCGTCATTCCGGGGCGATGCGAAAGCATCGAACCCGGAATCTCGAGATTCCCCGGGGGCGCGCTTGCGCCCCTGAGGTCTGGTGCTAGCGCACCATCCCGGAATGACGCAAATAAGCGCTAACTCAACGACGACGCGCGATCATTTCATCCCTTCAAAGAAATCGAGCATCGCCTGCGGGGCATTGGCTTCAAACGCGAGTTCGAGACCGGCTGCGGAGGAGGCAGCCGCCGCCTTGGCCCGTGGGAACATCGCGGCTTCGTAGGCGGCAAAGGCACGGTCGATGTCGTCGGGATGCGCGATGATGGCCCGGGCAAGATCTGCTCCATCGATCATGGCCAGATTTGCCCCCTCTCCGGCGAAGGGCGACATCAGGTGCGCGGCATCCCCCAGAAGCGTCACGCCTGATGTACGCGGCCAGCGATGTTCCTCCGGCAGCATCCAGATCGATCGCGGCAGCAAGTCGCCGTCGCTGTTGGCCAGCGCTTGATGAAAATCAGCGTGCCAACCGTGAAAATGCCGCTGCAACATGTCGCGGGAAATCGGCTGCCGCGACCAATCAACGGGAACCTTGAGCGCGACATAGACACACAACTCGTCGTTCGGCTCGCGATGCCCGAAGATCGCGCGTTCGTCCGAAAGCGCCATCATGAATCCCTTGCCAACCAGCGCGGCCGCTGTCGGATGCTTCCGATCGGCGTCCAGATAGCGCAGTTCGACGAAGCTGATGCCGAAATAGACCGGACTCGCGTCCGACACCAGCGGACGGACCTTTGACCACGCCCCGTCCGCCCCGATCAGGATTTCCGCCATCGCAACGCTGCCATCGGCGAACGATAATTTGAACCCGGCTTGCTCCCTGTCTATCCCGGTCACCCGCGCGTTCCAGCGAACGAGGCCCGGCGGCAAGGAGGAAAGCAGCAGATTGCGCAACGCGCCGCGGTGAATCTCTGGCCGCAGTCCATCACCCTCATGCACCATTCGCAACGCCCCGGTCTTGTCCAGAATTCGCGTGGCATCGCCGTGATCCAGCGTTAGCTTGCCAAAAGCCTCAAGCAGTCCCGCGGCCTGCAATGCCACCTGACCGGTATCCTGATGAATATCGAGCATGCCGCCCTGCGGACGGGAAGTAGCCGAGAGGTCCGCATCGTAGACGACCGCCGCGATCCCGTTTCGATGCAGCACGCTCGCCAGCGTAAGACCGCCCATTCCGGCGCCCACAATCGTGATCGTGTTGTTACCTCTGTTCATTGCGGTTATATATAGGTCCCTATATATTTTGTATAGGACCCTATGCAAGAGAGTCTGATGCGAAGATGGGCGCAACATGAGCGGCCGGGCCACCTCATCAACAGGGCGGCGCGACTGCTGCTTCGGTTCGCGGACAACAGATTCCGGCCGCTGGGGCTCGGCGTCGCGAGCTTCCCTGTCCTCAGCATGTTGAGGACGGGTCAAAAACTTTCCCAGAAGGAGTTGGCGCTGTGCGCCCGGATCGAACAGCCGAGCATGGCTCAATTGCTGTCGCGGCTCGAGCGGGACGGTATGATCAAGCGCAGTCCCGATCCCGCTGACGGCCGCAGCAGCCTGATCTCAATCACCCGCAAAGCGCTGGGCATACTTCCCGAAGTCGATACGGCCGTCGATGCCGGCAATGAACTCGCGCTCGCCGGCATGAGCGACGATGAGGTCAAGACGCTGATCGATTTGCTTCAGCGCCTGATCGGCAACCTGGAACGGGCCGCGGAGCCCGAACAAGCGGAGACGGATCGCTCCGGGGAGCCTTAACTCAGCGCCAACGCCGCAAACATTCCGCCCAGCGTCAGCACAAGCCCGATCACCAGCATGGGTACGAGGCTGCGGCCGGAATACGGATCGGCTTGATCCTTGTCGGGAACGACACGTGCATGGCTGGTCATTGGACTGCTCCTGCCTGGTTACGCCGAAATCTCTCGCCGGGCGCGAGCATGACGCCCTGCCCGCCGGCGATGCCGAGTTCAAGGCTCGCCGCGATCCGCTGCGCCCGTTCGACGAAATGCGCGGCGGCTTTTGGTGGACAGATTTCGCATGCCGCGGCCTCGAACAGCTCCAGCCAGCGGTCGAAGTGACCGGCGTCGACCGGCAGCGGCATGTGTTTCACCATCGGTGCTCCCTGATAGCGGCCCGACATCAGCGCGACCGACGACCAGAACGCGCACATCCGTGCGAGATGCGGCTCCCAATCCCGGATTCGTGCGTCAAAGATCGGCGCCAGTACCTCATCGCTGCGCACCTTGGCGTAGAAGCCGCGCACCAGCTGTTCGATCATGGCCTCGGTGATCCCGGTTCTTTCCATGATCTCAGCTCTGATCGCCTCGCGCCGTTCTGCCCCTGCCATCGCGGGTTTCCTTAAATAGGTATTTCAAATACCTATTTAGACGGGTATAGAAGTTCTGCCAAGTCCATTTTGCGGGGGGCTCCCATGCGCCTGACATCGTTCACCGATTTTGCCCTGCGCGCGCTGATGCGGCTGGCCGGCGAGCCGGCGCGCTCATTTGCCACGAGCGAGATCGCCGCCGAGTTCGGCATTTCCCGCAATCATCTAGCCAAGGTGGTGCGGCATCTCGCCGAGGGCGGCTTCATCGCGACCCAGCGCGGCGCCGGCGGCGGCTTCAGCCTGGCGCGACCGCCGCAATCGATCACGCTCGGCGAAGTCGTGCGGGCACTGGAAGGCGAAGCGCTGGTCGAATGCTTTCGTGCCGATGGCGGTGCTTGCGTGCTGACGCCGCGCTGCCGGCTGAAAGCAAAACTCGCCGCCGCGCGCGAAGCCTTCATGCGCGAACTCGACGCCACAACGCTGGCGGAATGCGCCTATCCCCCGCGATCCAGGCCAGGCACAGCGCGAGGTGCGACCTAGTAGCTCGTCACAGTGGTTCTGACTGGTCGATTCCGAGCCAATTTAGGATGGGCAAGTCTTCCGGAGCAACGAGGAGTTGGATACTTCGGGCGACGCCGGGTTGACGGCGGATGAGGCCATTTCGTTCGAGCGTCACGATCATCTGGTGGACCGAGGGCGGGCTGACCTGAAAGTGGCGCTGCATGTCGGTCTCGGCGGGTGGTCGTCGGAACATGTGCGAATAGGTGTAGATGAAGGCCAGGTACTGGCCTTGCTTCTCGGTGAAGCTTTGAGCGCTGGGGCTGCGCGCGACGCCTGATTTTCGATTCATTCGTCGATTCGTCCGGTCCTCCAACAAGGAGGTCGAGATGAATGTACGTTATCGGGTCGAATTGAGCCAAGCCGAACGCGATGAGCTCTCCGCGATGTTGAGCAAGGGCAAACGAGCCGTCCGCAAACTCAAGCGCGCCCAGATATTGCTGGCGGCCGATGCCGGCCGCAGCGACGAAGAGATTGCCCGCGCGGTAGCGGTGGGCAGTTCCACCGTGTACCGGACCAAGCGGCGCTTCGTGGAAGGCAATCTGGAACGGGCGCTGAGCGAGGAACCGCGTCCGGGCGCGGAGCGCAAGCTCACCGGCAAGGAAGAAGCCTTGCTGGTGGCGACGGCTTGCGCAAACCCTCCCGAGGGTCGCGCCCGCTGGACGCTGGAACTGCTGGCCGACGCCATGGTCAAGCTCACCGGGCATGAGAGCCTGTCGGGTGAGACGGTGCGCCGGCGGCTGGCCGAAAACGGTCTCAAGCCGTGGCGCAGGGATATGTGGTGCATTCCAAAAGTCGATGGCGAATACGTCGCCCGCATGGAAGACGTGCTCGACCTCTATGCCGAGGCGCCCGATCCCGACCGGCCGGTGGTCTGCTTCGACGAGAGCCCGGTCCAGCTCATCGGCGAGGTTCGTCAGCCGATCCCGGCCGAGCCCGGCCAGCTCGAACGCTACGATTGCGAGTATCGCCGCAACGGCACCGTCAATCTCTTCGTCTGCATCGACGTGCATCGACCCTGGCGCAAGGTCAAGGTCACCCCGCGGCGGGCGGCAGAAGATTACGCCCACTGCATGCGCGAACTGGTCGATGTCCATTATCCCGACGCCGCGTGCATCCGGGTAGTGCAGGATAACCTGTCGACCCACTCGGCCGGTGCCCTCTATGAGGCCTTCGCGCCCTCCGAAGCCCGGCGGATTCTGCGCCGCCTGGAGTTCCACTACACCCCCAAGCATGCCAGTTGGCTCAATATGGTCGAGATCGGCGTGCTGCGCGGCCAGTGCCTCGACCGCAGAATCGACGACCCAGACTGGCTCCGCCGCGAAATCGACGCCTGGGAACGACAACGAAACGCCACCGGCGCCCGCATCAATTGGATGTTCACAACCGACAAAGCCCGCGCCAAAATGGGCCGCGCCTATCCAGCCACGTCCAAAGAGTCATAATCACTGTGCGGAGGTACTAGGCCTGCGCGCGGCTCTCGCTGGCCTGTTGCGGCTTCGCCAGAATACCGGGTTTTGCGGCAACCATTTTGCGCGCGGATTTTCCGGCGTGGCCGTTCAGGGATTTGCCGTTGAGCTGCGCGCCGTTCAGCTTCAGCTTGGCTTTTTCCTTGACCTTTTCCCTGGCCTTGCGCGCCCGCGCGGCCTTGGCCTTCTGCTTCTCGGCCTCTTTCAGCGCCTTGCGCTCCGCCTTGGCTTTCAGGCGAAGTTTCTCCGCCCTCGCCTCGGCGCGCTTCTTCTTGCGCTTCTTTTCGCAGGCCGCGCATTTGCAGCCGATCGGCTTCAGATAGGCTTTGAAATAGTCGGTGCCGTAGTCGTAGTTGATCTCGTCACCGGGCTCGATGTTCTTGATGGCGCGGATGATGACCTTGCGCTTGCGCGGCTTGACGTCGGATTCCGCGTTCGGCTTGCAGGCGTGGTTGATGTAGCGGGCGACGTTCTTGCGCACCGAGCCGTCGATGGTCCAGCGGTTGTTCAGTTCGAACAGGTATTTGTTCTCAATCGCGTCGTCTTTTTTCTTCTTCGAATCCAGCAAAGGCCCAAAATATCGGATGATTTTGGTGCCCTTCTTGATCGGTTTGGTGGCGAAGAGGCCGAGACCAGTGGGGGAACGGCCGACGCGATAGGGTTTGTTCGAAGCTATGGTAGCCATGACGATTGAATAACTGACACGCTGAAGGAGAGGAATTGAAGCCGTTCTTCTAGGACGATTCCGCGGCCATGTCAGGTATTTTGCCCGGTTTCCTTGAACCTTCCCCAGATTGCACACGTCTGAAATGTCATGGTTCCCCAAAACCCGGTGACCGAAGGGACGCCGAGGGATGAAACGCCTCCGATATTTGCATATCGGAGGAGGTGAAGGTGATCGGCGAGGCCGGCCGCGCCGTGAGCATGGCGAAGCGATAGTGGAGCAAATCTAGCTGCATCGGACAGGCTGAAGCCTATACCGACAGCAGACGTCAGGTCTGCCCTGCCGCCACCTGCCCTCCCATGGACGCCCCTCCATGGACGCGCCAGGGTTGCGGCGCCAAGTCGCGTGCGCCGGCGCCGCAAGACTACCGCCGAACCTCAAAAGCCGATATGGTCGCCGAAAAAGCGGGACGGACATTACGCAAACCGACTCCAAATCCGGTTTACCCAGAAGAATATAGCCTCGATCGATTGCGACACAATTTTAGATAGATCACAATATCAGTATGTGGTTTCCGATCATCGCCTGGATCGTGCTGTTCAGCGCTTGCGCCTTTTTTGCAGGCGCGACGCTCGGACTCGATCCGGGCCAAATATCGATTCAATTTTCGGCGTTGCCGGGCTCTCAGCGGTTCGCGCTCGGCGCGATCATACTGACGACCTTATCGCTGATCGGCTCGTCCGTATGGCAGGCCTATGGCCTGGCACGCCAGAACAAGTTGTTGCGAGACCGCCTCAGGGGACTGCGACAAGGGGTTCTGGTCGCGCACGATGCGCAAGTTGGGTTCGACTCGTCGGTGCAGTCCCTCGCCAAGAGTGACCCCGAGGAAGCAATCGTATCGCTCCAGGCGACGCTCGCGGACACCGAAAAACGGGTGGCCATGCAGCAGAGCCGGTACGACTCCATTGATCTGCATGAGCGGCTCGAAGAGATCCGGCGCCGCCAACAGACGCTTCGGGAAATGGTCGGCGTCGTGTCGGAAAAGCGCCGCACTGCCGAGCCGGTGTTCAGCGAATTGAAAGACCGGCTGCGTCAGCTCGAGCGGTGGCTCACCGAGCTCGAGACCGACGACAACAAGAAAAATCTTGGCGATCGCGTCAACGAACTGAACCAGGATGTCTCCGTGATCCACACCCGTCACGGCGCACTGCAACAGTCAGTGGCGACGCTCAACCAGTTCAAGGAAGAACTGGCCAAAACCCACGCCGAGCTTGTGCCCGTGCGCTCGCCGGAAACGGGGATCAACGCCCTGATCGCCGAACTGCGTTTGTCCGGCGATCATTTGACCAGGATGCTGGATGAACTCGAATCCAGCGGCGATGAAAAGCTCAGCCTGCGGGTCGAAAACCTCTCCAGGAACAAGCTCGAGATCGAGCAGCGGGTGGCCCACGTTGATGATAGCTTCAATATCCTGGACAGCATTCGCCTGGATCTGGAAGAGCTCAGGGAACGCCGGACGCATCTGGAACGCTCACTCGCGGCGATCGAGACGGATTCCAGCGGCGCCAGCCTGCTCGACCGCCAGAACGCGCTCAACGAATTCATCGTCGACTGCCGGTTGCGTCTCAGGAATTTGCAGGATTTTTCGGCGACGCTAGGCCAGTTCAAGGAGGAGTTGGCCAAGTCTCAGACCGATCTGGTACCGCTGCAAGGACCGGTCTACGGCATCGAGGCATTGATCGGTGAAGTGAATGCCGGTCACCAGATCCTGAGCAAGACCCTCGGTGAGATCGAACTGAAGGGCGATGAAAAGCTCACCTCGCGCGTGGAGGCGATCGCCACCAACAAGACCGAGATCGACGAGAGAGTTTCGAAGGTTTTTGAGGATTTTCAGAAGCTCGATTCAATGCGGAATAATATCGGCGAGATATTCACGAGCATCAGAGGCACCCTCAATCGAATAGGCTGAGGTGAGCTTCGGGTCTCCCGATGGCAACGAGGCGGGCTATTCGGCCCGCGAGCTAAGGCTCGGCAAGCTAAAATATCGAAAACAACCCCATGCAAAGAAAGGAACCCCTTGAAAAGAAAGGGTCGCCGGCATGGATGCCTTACTCCGCAAAAACATTTTGACACGTCGGGCAAATCAGCGGCACATTTCCACCACTGCGCCGATCGTAGATCCGTCCATGGCCCTGCCCATCGGGCTCTCCGCGTGATCCCAGGCCAAAAATTCCGATCATTGACGTTGCACCGGCTCGCCACGGGCGAAGGATCGCCGGCGCGTTGCTTACCACGCGCGATCACGGTGCGTGCCCGGAGAGATATCGACGTGAACACAGTTTTCAGACCCCGACAAGCCGACCGCAATGGCCTTAACCGTCCAAGGCAAGGCTATCGCAGCCCCACGGATCAAGCTCTCGCCAGAGGGATTCTCAATCGACTATTCCGCCAGTTCTTGGCGAACGGCTCATGGCCCGCGAAACGCCGATCAATGAATGTGGCTACCGCCATTCACGTCGATCGTCGCTCCGGTGACATAGGCTGAAAGTTCGGAAGCCAGAAACAAGCAGACGCCCGCGATATCCGACGGCTTTCCCGGCCGCCGCAGCGGAATACTCGCGACAATTTCGTCGAATTTATCGCGAGAGAGGTTATCGTCGAGCATCGCGGTCTCGACCATGGAAGGGCAGATGACGTTCGCGCGGATGCCCTGAGGGCCGAACTCGCGCGCGATCGTCTTTGTCAGACTGACGACGCCGCCTTTGGAGGCGGCATAGTGAGCGCCGCCTACAAGGCCGCCGCCCCGCTGCGCGGCGACTGATGCCAGATTGACGATGACGCCAGCTTTTCTGGCGGCGAAGACCGTCAATACGCTTTTGCAGATATTGAAGGTACCTTTGAGATTGACGTCGAGAATGCGGTCGTAGTCCGCCTCGACGATCGAGAGCATCGACTGTGCCAGCACGATACCCGCGCAGTTCACCAGGCAATCGATGGTGCCAAACCTCGCTACGACTTCTGCTACGACGCGCTCGCAATCCGCAGGGTTCGTGATGTCGCATTTCAGTCCAGCGACGATGGGATTGGAATCAACTTTGTTCGCGATGGAGGCCACGATGTCGCTGATGACCTTGTCGTCCATGGCAAGGTCGACGAGCACGAGCTTCGCGCCGTTTTGCGCGAAAAGCTCCGCGGTGGCGTAGCCGATCCCTCTGAGCGAGGCCGCCCCGACGATGACGCAAACCTGACCTTGCAGAAGCACCGAGCGCCCTTCCCGAGCTATGCCCTAATATATACTCACATATGAATTTATAAATTTATATGTAAATCCATTTGACCTTGATGTCTATATCAGGGATCATATTTTTATTAGCAAATATTGTGCATCGCATATAAATAGATCGGTTAGATGTCAGCCAGACTGAAGAACAAGACAGTTGCCATCACCGGCGGGGCCGGCGGCATTGGCTCGGCGGCCGGCAGGCTGTTCTGCGAAGCAGGCGCACGCGTTGCCCTGATCGACACCGACGCCATGGCGGCAAGGGAGACAGCAGCGTCCATTCGGCAAGAAAATGCCGCTGCCGACATTCGCGCATTTGCGGCCGACCTCGGAGTCGAGACGGAATCCGGTCGCGTCGTCGGGGAAATCGCGTCGGCCTTCGGCAGCGTCGATGTTCTGATCAACAATGTCGGCATTCGCCGCTATGAGCCCGTTGCAGACGCCCCATGGAGCACCTGGGATGCGATCGTGCGCGTCAATCTGCTCAGCTTCGTCGCAATGTCCCGTGCCGTTTTGCCTCTCATGCGGACGAAGCAATCCGGCAGCATTGTCAACGTATCGTCTACCTACGCCCTGTACGGCCGAAAAGGCATGGGTGCCTATGATGCGACCAAGGCGGCAGTCCTGGCCCTGACGCGCACACTCGCCTTCGAAGAAGCCGAGCACGGCATTCGGGTCAACGCCGTCTGTCCCGGCTTCACGCGGACGCCATTCCACGTCAACCGCATGGGACAGGAGGCGGTCGACGATCTCGTTCCGCCGTGCGCGCTGAAGCGCTGGGCCCAACCGATCGAACTCGCTTACCCGATGCTTTGGCTTGCTTCGGACGAAGCTTCCTATGTGACTTCTGCCACCTTCATGATCGATGGCGGACTGCCCGCCTAGTCCAGTCCTGAACCAGCGCGAAAAGGATCAAACGATGAATATGAAATTCCACCACATGAATTTGTGTTCCGAGAATGTGCCCCGCCTGTCCGAGTTTTACCGCTCGGTATTCGACCTTGGCTCGGTCGACTATCAGCGCGTCAATACCGCCGATGGTTACGGCGGAAACGTCGACTTCGTAACTGACGGAGCGATCGAATTTCATTTGGCGCGCAGGGATGTCGACCTCGGCTTCCGCATGAAGCACATCATCAATCCGCTGGATCGGGGCCACTTCTGCTTTCGAACGGACGACATTCAAGCCTTCAAGCGCCGCCTCGAAGAAAAGAAAATCCCCTATTCGGACTACGGAACATGGGCGATGGCCGGTTGGTATCAGATATTCTTCCACGATCCCGACGGCAACATCATCGAGGTACATCAGACCGGCAAATAGTTCCTGATGAAGGCCTCAGGCGATGGTGTTCGCACCATCCAATGATACGCTGCCGCCAAGCAGCATCGATTCCGGTTTATGAAGCCTGTAAATGAGCGATGACCTAAAACTTGCAAAAAAGTCCGATGAGCCGGAGGGGCCCGTCTATTCGGCACCCGCGCTTGAAAAGGGGCTCGATATCCTCGAACTCCTCTGCAGGAGCGAAGTCCCTCTCTCCCAAAAGGAGATGGGCCAACAGCTCGGCCGCAGCACCAGCGAATTATACAGGATGATTACGTCCCTGATGGTGCGCGGCTACATCGTCAGCGTTGATGACAGGTTTCACATCACGACCAAGCTGTTCGAACTCGCCCATATCAACCCTCCGACGCATCGCTTGCTGACCGAAGCGATGCCGCTGATGCAGAAGCTCTCCACCGACCTCGATCAGGCTTGCCATCTGACCGTTTACAGCCTGGGTCGGCAGATCGTCGTGTCGAAGGTCGACGCGCCGAGCGGCATGGGATTCAGCGTCCGTGTCGGCGCCGAACTGGATGTTCTCGTATCCGCATCGGGCCGCGTGTTGCTGGCTTTTCAGGATGACGAAACGCGGCAAGCCCGTATCGAGGAATCGCTTGCGCGTCGGCCGGATCAGACCGACGCGCAAATCGTCGCGACGCTGGATATGGTGAGGGTGCGCGGCTTTGAATCGATTCCGAGCGTTCAGGTCCGTGGTCTCTACGCCGTCAGCTATCCGATTTTGGTTTCCCAAGGCTATGCGATTGCCGCGTTGACGGTGCCTTATGCCGAACGCATCGATCGTACTGACCGGAAGTCTGTTGCGATGGTCGAGGCATGGCTGGGAACCGCGGCTCAGGCTCTCTCCCGAAGAATGGGTGGTGGATCGCCCTGAGACCCTGCTCTTGGCACCAAACGGACATGGCGCGGCGTCTGACCTCAGCACGCGTAGGGCGGGTTCTCTTTAACCCGCCATCTCACGTGGAGCGGCGGATTAAAGGGAATCCGCCCTACGGTCCTGTGAAATTCTTTTGGATGCGGGTCGGTACCAACGTTCTTCTGGGGCGGCCATGCCGCCAGGGCGAGGCCCCGGTCGGGCCGATGCTTGATCCTGATGGGTGTCTGGCGCGATCCGCGATGCGGACGCAGCCATCAACCGAAGAAACGGGCGCGATACGAGCACTGTAGCTGAAAGCGACCAATCAAAACATTGGCAGCTGCCGCTGCCAAAAAAAATTGCTCTGCATCTTGACGACCGGCCGGCTAATGGGTGTCACCGTAACCTCGACGCCGTGGGCCGCGGTGTCGTAGGCGGCGGATTACGCCTTCGGCTTCAATCCGCCCGGGCTAATTTTAACATCAAGGTCATCAGCTTTTGGGTACCGCTTTAAGGGTGAAAAATCGACCTTCCAAAGATCTAGCTCAAATAAGTTTCCTCGATCATCAACGTTGATCGTGGCACTAACTAAAACACCGTCTTCATCTACGAATTCTGCCTCGGCGATCTTTTCGCCGAAACGGCGGTGCCGGGACTCTGAGGTCACGAATTTTAGACTGCCCATATTTCCATCTTGCATTTCTTCAACGAGACATCCGGGTATCAAAGGCAACAGTTCGTTTCCTTTAGGGCTAGTCCTAAGCATACTTGTAATAAGTGTGGCCTCTTCTGGCTGGAGAAGTCTGGGTGTACTCATGGACGGGGTCCTGCGATCCGGCCGACATTAATGGTACCATTCTGGAGTCCGAAGGCTCTGTATTCTAATGACGTACCAGAAACCGTGACATTTCCAGTTATTCCTTGTCCAGGAGCACGCGTAGTTCTCTTTAACCCGCCATCTCACGTGGAGCGGCGGATTAAAGGGAATCCGCCCTACGGTCCTGAAGCACAGCGGCGACGAGGCCGATGCGCAGCACCTGGCCCACTTGCTGCGACTGGCATCCTGCCGACTGGCCCGATCAGGGCGCCCAGCCTCCAAAAGCAAGCACGGCTGGGGCTGGGGCTAAACCGGGGCTCGTGCTTGGTTGAAGCCTCGCAGCACCGGCTTTTTAGGGCGCGGCGGCTTCTAAATCCATAATGTAAAACATATTTTACTAATTGCTATAGATCGCGCATTCTGATAAAGTATGTTTTATCAAGTTTCTATAAATATCATTCTGATAAAACAGGATTGATATGGCAGCCGCTTTATGGGGCAAAGTCTACTATAACAAAGACAGCTTCGCCGGAGAGCTTCGGCAGGAGCCCGGGGGTCGCTGCGTCTTCACCTACGACGCCGCTTATCTTGAGGCCAAGAAGCCTGCCATCGCCTTCACCTTGCCTCGGCAATCCGCGCCCCTGATTTGCGAACAGGGCCTGCATCCCTTCTTTGATAATCTGGTGGCGGAGGGATGGCTGCGCAACGCGCAAGCGCGCGCGCTCAAGACAGATCCCAATAACCGCTTCGCGCTGCTGCTTGCCTTCGGTCATGATTGCGCGGGCGCGGTCTCGGTTGTTGACCCTGCCCCCATCAAGGAGCCCACGCTAGAGGCCGATGATCCGACCGCCGCCGCCGCCTTGGGCAGTCGCGGTTCGTTGTCCGGCGTGCAGCCAAAACTTCTGGCCGTGAAAGACGGCAATAAATTTCGTCCCGCGCGCCGCGACGAGACCTCGCAGTTTATCGCCAAACTGCCGTCGGGCGCGCTGCGCGACATTGTCGAAAACGAATATCTGACAACCATCGCTGTACGCGCATTGTTGCCGGACGATTCCACCGTAGAAGCGACCATCGAGACGATGGATGGCGTGCAGAACCGGGCCTTGATGGTGAAGCGCTTCGACCGGCTGCCAAGCGGCGCACGCATTCATTTTGAAGAGTTCAACCAGTTGCTCGGCAAGCGTTCCGGCGATGACAAATACGAAGCCGCCTATGAAGACATAGCCTCGTTTATCCGCACGACCCCTGGCTGCGTTCCGGCCGATGCGTGGCGGCTCTACCGCCGCGTTCTGACCTGTTTCCTGACCGGCAATACCGACGCCCATCTGAAAAATTTTGCGATGTTTCACGCCCAGGGCGGCATGCAGTTGACACCCGCTTACGACCTCGTCGCCGCTGCGCTCTATCCCGAATACAACACCCTCGCACTGTCGATCGCCAAGGCGCAGAACCTCGCGCTCGACGGCCTCAAGCCCAAGCACCTCGTAGCTCTCGGCGAATCCTGCGGCCTCGATACCAAGACCCTGATCGACACAATCGAAAAACTCGATCAGCGCCGCAAGGCGGCGGAAAGAGCAGTGAAAGCCGCCGCTGAAAAAAGCGACGCCAAAGGGCTTGGTGACGATCTTCTCAATCTCATGGAGCGAAGATGGAACGGGAGTTTCTCCTCAATTGGTCAGTTCTTGTCGAAGAAGCAATCCAACGACGGAAACGCCTGAACATGACCCAGCGCCAACTGGCCTCGCTTGCCAAGGTCAGCGCGCCGACCGTTTCGCGCTTCGAGCAAAACGCGAAAGACATTCAGCTTTCGTCGTCACTTGCGATCCTCGATGCGCTGGGCTTGACCGATAAGCGGACGCTGGCCTTCTCCGACCCGGCCTCGTCTTACGACATGAGCCGTGGGGTGACATTCTGGGGAGAGGATGGTGAAAAACGCATCCGCTGCCGCATCTCGCGCGAAGCGCTCGACGATCATTTTTCGGACGGCGACAGGTTGCGCCCGGAGGCGGCATTCAGGAAATACCGGCCAGCGATTGAGGCCCTTGCGCGCCGCAAATATCTCGTCGGACAAGCCGAAGTGGACGGAACGATCTTGCTCAAAACCGATGACATTCCCCTCGGCTCCGTCCGCGCGGCATAGGTTGTATCGGGTACATGTCCTCATCCAAAAATCTCCCGTTGCTTCGGCACATCGTCTCGAACCTCGATATTGAGCCCGCGTAGGGCGGGTTCTCTTTAACCCGCCATCTCACGTGGAGCGGCGGATTAAAGGGAATCCGCCCTACGGTCCTGTCGGTACCATTGGCCGGAGCAAAACGACGCAATCCGAGTCAAAACGTGGCGCACTATCCGAGGAGAAGCTCTGCAATCTTCTGCTTATTATTGCATCGAAGTGCAGAGTTTCGCAGTAACTTTCAAGAACCCAAGACGGCTTCAGATTCTAAGCTTGCTGAGAAGTTCCAAAGGATGCGGCGATTACATCGAACAGCTCAATGTTAGCCCGAACTCCCAAAACAAAATCGCTGGCATCCCCTCCTCCCCCGTATAATCGACTTCCGTAGAAAAGCTGATCAAACGGCTCATTCCCTCCCAACTCAAACGCAAATTTGGGATCGTCCGCGTGGAATATCCGAAACATCAATGGCATTTGGGTACAATAAGGACTCCCCCCGAGATCAGTGCTGACCTCGAAGACGAGGCCGCAGCTCAGATTTTTATGCCAGAGATTACGACGGCGCTTGAATGCATGCGCTGAGCAAAACTTATCAATGAAGGGAAGGACGTCCCGCTTCTTTCCTGTCCAACCCGCCGTCTGAATTTCTAAACGCCCGCTCTCCTGCTTCTTCTGCATCCCTATGAAGGCTGCTTCGCTATTTCTAAACTCTGCGTCAAACCAGGTTTTCTTGAGATGCTCAAACAAGCATCTGATGAGCGGGGGAGCTTGAAAAGGAGGCTCAAGAAAATCTCTGGCCGCGAAGAGCTCGTCCAAAAATGCAGAACGGTATTTTGGTTCAATGCCAAAATACCGCATCTCGGAACGCACCTTTCCTGCGCACCGCATTGTCTCCAACGCGACTTCATCCCAATATCGATTGAGTAAGTCCGCCTGGTGTTCACCGCAGAACTCAATCATTCGATCCTGCCATGCCCTGTGGACCAAGAAGCCGCGCGCCTCAAAGGCAAACTGTGTCGAAACACGGCCGGGCCAGTTTGCTACCGCGTTCAGGAGAGGGTGATCTTCCATCGTAACATCTCATCGCAAAAGGATGATCCAGGACGGCAGCGGCGGCACAAAATAACCATTTGCACCCGGCTGGCTGCTGAAACTGTAGCCGCTGTTTCCAACTACGGTGCCAGCACTTAATCGCTGTAAGTTTAGTGCTCACCGTAATCCGAATTGGACAATGGTAAGGCCGAGCGCCTACGCCGTCTCGAAGCAATAAGCGCCTTTATCGGCACGCGGCCTCTCCCGCCTGCGCGCGCCTAATTCTCGAAACCGACGAACACCGTGGCTTCGTCGACAGATTTTCGCTCCGACACGACCGCATTTGCCGGGAAACTTTCATCCGGCCAGCCCAGCGCAATGCTTTTCATGATGACCTGATCGTCGGCTATTCCGGCGTGCTCGCGCACCACAGGTGATTGCATGATGCCCTGGCTGTTAATCACGGCGCCCAGCCCGCGAGACCAGGCGGCATTGACCAGCGCGGTCGCCACCGCGCCGCAATCGAAGGGCGTATCGTCGCTGCCATCCAGCACGCGGTCATAGGTCACGATCACGCAGACAGGTGCGTCGAATTGACGGAAGCCGCGCAGGACCCAATCCTGGCGCATCTCCTTGTCATCGCGCGCGATCCCCATGGCGGAGAATAATTGCTTGGCGACGCCGATCTGCCGGTCGCGGTGCTGACCTGCAAAGCCCTGACCCGTGCGGAACTCGCGCGACTGCGGTACGCCTGCCACCATCCGCTCCGTGTTGCCGGCGCGGATCCGATCCAGCGGTTCGCCGGTGATGACATAGAAATTCCAGGGCTGGGTGTTCATCGACGACGGAGCGCGCATCGCCAAACCGATGATTTCCGCAATCAGCGCCTTGGGTACTGGATCGGGTTTGTAACCGCGGATACTCCGGCGACCGAGGATAACGTCATCAAACTGCATAGCCCGCCGCTTTCTAAAAAGCCTTTTCCGCGTCCGGCCGGTGCTTGTTCTTCGGCACGAAGCCCGACCGCGTTGCTTCGCGGGGGTTGCGCACCCAGACTTCGCGGTTCGGATGCATACCGCCACCGCGGGTGGCGGGCACGGCTGAGAGCCGCGCGCGGTGCAATAACCTGGTGTCGGCGACGCCGCAGTTCGGGTGCAGGCCACCATTATCAGCCACCACCTTGTCCCAGGCGGCCTTGCGCGCCTTCAGAACGGCGGGATCGGCCAGCGCGGTGCAGTTGAGCTCGTTGACGTTGAGATCCGCGATGATCTCGTCGCCGTCCTCGACGAACGCGATCGGTCCACCGAGGCCGGCTTCCGGGCCGACATGGCCGATCACGAGGCCGACCGAACCGCCGGAGAACCGCGCATCGGTCATCAGCGCCACCACGATGCCGCGCTCGCGGCACAGCGTGGTGATGCGCGAGGTCGGGTCGAGCATTTCAGGCATGCCCGGCGCGCCGCTCGGTCCCTCGTAGCGCACGATGATCATGTCGTTGTTCTGGAACCCGTCGGGGTTCTTGTCGAGCGCCTCGAGCAGCCCCCGCTCGCCTTCGAACACGCGCGCCTTGCCGCGGAACAGATTATTTTCCAGCCCGCCTTCGACGCCGGCAAGCTTCAGGATCGCCGAGAATTCCGGCGACAGATTGCCGCCGAGAACGCGCAGGCCGCCGGTGGGCTTATAGGGCTTGGCGACGGGATAGATCACCGTGCCGTCGGCGGTCTTGGCGCCGAGGCGCTTGACCTGCTCGGCCAGCGTTTCGCCGGTGCAGGTCATCACGTCTCCATTGAGCAATCCTGCTTCCAGCAGTTCACGGACGATCACCTGCACACCGCCAACCCGATCGATATCGACCATCGAATATTTGCCGTACGGGCGAGCGTCGGTGAGGACCGGAACGACGTATTGCGACAGATGGTTGAACTCGGCCGGCGTCATGACATCTTTCCAGAAGTCCGCGAAGCCTGCGGCACGCGCGATCTCCGGCGCATGCAGCGTGACGTTGGTCGAGCCGCCGATCGCCATTGCGACGATGACGGCGTTGCGGATCGAGTCGCGAACCACGATGTCGCGCGGCTTCAAGCCCTTCGCGATCATTTGCGAAAGGTACTCGACCAGCTGGTCCGGGAATTCCTTGACGCGGCGAGGATCGTCGGACGGCGGGGCCACCATGTGCAGCGGCTGCATGCCGACGACGCCGATGAAGGTCTGCATGGTGTTGTAGGTGAACATGCCGCCGCAGCTGCCGTAACCGGGGCAGGCGTGGCAGGCGATATGGTGGCGGTACGCGGCGTCCGGGTGGCCCGCGACCTGATAGGCGCTGACGAGGTCGATCTTCTCGCCGGTTTCCGGATCCGTGCCGGGATGGATCGCGCCATCAGACATGATGATCGCGGGTTCATTGTGCTCGAGCAGCGCGGCCAGCGTGCCGACCGGGGGCTTGTCGCAGGCAACGACGGCGATGGTGCCGGCGAGGCCCGTGGCGCTCAGATGTTCGCACAGCGCATCGTGGGTGACTTCACGCCCGATCAGCGAGTAACGCATTTCGCGCGTGCCGTTGCGGATGCCGTCCGACGTGGCGATGGTGTATTCGGGCTGGACCAGGCGCAGCTTCATCTGGCCCGCGCCTTTGCCGATGCGGCTCTTGAGGCTGGCGTGGATCGCGTCGACCTTCGCCATGACACCCATGTAGCACTGGCTGTCGCCCTTGGTGCCGACCACGCCGACCGACGGCTCGTGAATGAGATCCGGATCGGTGCCAAGCTCGCGCGCAATCCCGATGGTCTGGGTCGAGCGGCCTGGATGGTGGTCGATGCGTACGACGTTCGATTCTGTCACGGCTGGTTTCCTTCCCGGCGGACCGAGTACGGGGTTGACCGCAATCGGCTTTGGCCAGTGCATAAACCGCTGTGATGGCGGACACAATCGGGTTGAACGACCGCCGGCATATGTCGCCGCGAAGCCATGCATCCAGGGCGGAACGGAACGCGCAAAGGGGCGTAAATGGCCCCAATAACGTGGACAGCCAGCCGCCTACATCCCCGGCGGACGGCCGCCCGTCGGCCGCAGCATCGCATCCAGCAAGGTTTCCGCAGACGTCCCGGCGGGTAGCCGGTTCAGGATACTGGAGAGTCGGCCATCGAGCAGGAGCATGGTGAAGCCATGCACCAGCGACCAGGCGCGGGCGATGGCCGCAGCCTGATCCAGCGACAGCGATTCCTTGGAAATCTGCTCCTGCCGGCTGGCGCCGACGCCGCGCGTCAGCCCCGCGAAGGAAGCTTCCGAGGCTTCGTGCAGCGAGGGGCGCGAATAATCGAGCCGCGTACTGCGGAACATCAGGCTGTACATACCGGGATGCGCCTCTGCATAACCGACATAGGCTTTGGCGCTCGCCACTCCCTTCTCGGGCAGCACGGTCGTGGAAGCGCCCGCGGCCGCCATCGCAGCGCCGAATTGCCGGAAGCCGATAGCGGCAAGCTCACTGAGCAAACCCGTGAGATCGCCGAAATGATGGGTTGGTGCGGCATGCGACACGCCAGCCTCACGCGCCACCGCGCGCAGCGTCAGCCCCGCCAGTCCCTCGCGTTCGAGCACCCGCTCGGCGGCCTTCAGCAAGGCCTCGTGCAGGTCGCCATGGTGATAGGGGGTATCGCCCGAGGCGCGGCGCCGCCGCACGGCCGACTTCTCCGCGACCGCCCTCGCCGGCTTGCGCGCCTTCGCGACGGTGCGGACCACTTTGTTTTCTTTCGATGTTCTTGCCATTTGAACCCCTTGCGAATCCTTATAGCCGCAATTTTTACACTGTAAAGATTTTGCTTGACGATGGCTGCCATGCCCGCTACTCATATCTTTACGATGTAAAGATAAAATCGGAGGAACGTGAGATGCTCGATCAAGTGGCAGCCGACACGGCGCGGACCAATCTGGCGCCGATCCCGATGGAATGCGACGCACCGTTTCTGAAAGTGACCGGCGAATTGCCGCGCGAGCTCAACGGCACGCTCTATCGCAACGGGCCCAACCCGCAATTCGAAGCGCCGGGCGCGCACTGGTTCGTCGGCGACGGCATGCTGCACGCCTTCCATCTCGAGAACGGCCGCGCCAGCTATCGCAACCGCTGGGTCCGCACCCCCAAATGGCAGGCCGAACATGACGCCGGCCGCGCGCTGTTCGGCGGCTTCGGCCGCAAGCTGCCGGATACGCCTGCTGACATCACCCAGGACGGCGGTGTCGCCAACACCAACATCATCTTCCACGGCGGCCGCCTGCTGGCGCTGGAAGAAGGCCATATGCCGACCGAGATCGAGCCGGGAACGCTCAATCGCCTCGGCTATTGCGACTACAAGGGCGCCATCAGCGGGCCTTTCACCGCACATCCGAAGATCGATCCGGTCACCGGCGAAATGGTGTTCTTCGGCTACAACGCCGCGGGCCCCTTGACCCCTGCCCTCTCGTTCGGCTCGGTCAACGCATCAGGCGTGGTGACGCGGTTCGATCGCTTTGAGGCGCCCTATGCCAGCATGGTGCACGACTTCATCGTCACTGAAAATCACATGCTGTTTCCGATCCTGCCGATCACCGGCAGCATGGATCGGGCGATGCGCGGCAGGCCGCCTTACGCCTGGGAGCCGGAGAAAGGCGCCTATGTCGGCGTCATGAAGCGCACCGGTTCGGCCAAGGACATCGTCTGGTTCCGCGCCGAGAGCTGCTACGTCTTCCACGTCATGAATGCGTGGGAAGAAGGCGATCGGATCGTCGCCGACGTCATGCAGTACGAGGAGCCGCAGCTGTTCAGCCATCCCGACGGCTCGCCGACGGATCCGAAGAAGTCGAACGCCCGGCTGTGCCGCTGGACCTTCGATCTCGCAGGGAATACCGACCGCTTCACGCAAACCTATCTCGACGATCTGGCCGGCGAATTCCCGCGTATCGACGACCGCCGCGCCGGTCTCAAGAGCAGCCACGGCTGGTACGCAAACTCCAATCCTGATTTGCCGATGTTCGGCGCGCTGTCCGGCATCGTGCATGTCGACGGCAAGGGCAAGCGGCTCGGCAAGTACCTGCTGCCTGCCGGCGACACCATCTCCGAAGCGGTTTTCGTCGAACGCGGCGAAGACGCTGCCGAGGGCGATGGCTGGCTTTTGGCCGCGGTCTGGCGCGCCCGCGAAAACCGCAGCGACCTTGCGGTGTTCAATGCAAAAGATGTCGAAGCGGGCCCGGTAGCACTGGTGCATCTCGGCCATCGCGTGCCGGATGGTTTCCATGGCAATTGGGTGAGTGCGAACTAAGCGATTGACCCCATAGCGCCGTCATTCCGGGGCAGCCCGCAGGGCTGAACCTCAGATGTGCAATTGCACATCGGGGAATCCAGAGATGATCAGCTCGAGATTCCGGGTTCGCGACTTTGTCGCGCCCTCAGATGCGCAATTGCGCATCGGGGAATGACGGCGTTGTGGTACGGGTCATCCTGGGGAAACACACATGCACGTACCCACAGTCACCGGCTTCTATCTCGCCCTGCTCGCGCTGCTGTATGTCGTACTCGGCCTGCAGGTCTCGCGCCTGCGGCGCGGACACCGCGTGGTGTTCGGCGACGGCGACAACATCAAGCTGCGCAGCGCCATTCGCGCGCACGGCAATTTTGCCGAATATGTCCCGATCATCGTGTTGTTGGTGGCGATGCTGGAAATGTCCGGTACGCCGGCCATGCAGATACATCTGCTGATGGGCGCGCTGCTGGTGGCGCGGCTGCTGCACCCGCTCGGCATGTATGTCGGGCCGCGCACCCTGCAATTTCAGATCTGCCGGGTCGGCGGCATCTCGCTCACCGTCCTCGTGCTGGTTGCCGCAGCGGTGATGGCGCTGATGCGATTTTGGCCGTGATCGACATTTGAAATGGCCCTATATAAGCCATTGAAATAGAATTGTTATTTCCGATACTGACTTTTATTTTGACACTGTAAAGATTTTTCTTGACGACTCCGGCACTCACCCCTAGGGTATCTTTACGATGTAAAGATACGACTTGAGAGGCTGCCATGACAATCTTCCTGATCCTCGCCCCCTACGGTGCCTTCGCCTCGCTGATGCTGGTGAGTTCGGCCGACGTCGCGCTTTTCACCGGCGCCGGGATCTGCCTGGCCGTGATCGCGTACGACATGGTGCGCGGTCGTTCGTTGAAGATCCTCGGAGCGGGCTCGGTCGTGGTATTTACCGCGGTCGGCGGCTACGTCACCGAGATCGATCCTGACCTGAGCGTCTCCGGCGTCAAGTTCGCGGTCGACACCGGCATCTTCCTGGTCACGCTGGGCTCGATCCTGATCGGCAAGCCTTTCACGCTGCAATACGCGCTCGAGGTGGTCGATGCCAAGACCGCGAAGCTGCCCGGCTTCATCAAGGCGAACTACCTCATCACCGCGGTGTGGACCCTCTCGATGCTGCTCATGATGGCCGGCAATTTCGCGCTGATCTATGTGCCGGGCCTGCCGCTCTGGTCGGGATTGCTGATCGCCTTTGCCGCCCGCAACAGTGCGGTGTACTTCACCAAATGGTATCCCGAATACCGCAAGGCGAAGTACGGCACGCCGCCGGCCAACGCCTTGCCCGGAATCTAGCAACAACCGTCATTCACCAAGAAGGATCACGACGATGAAGGACGTATTCGCGAGACTGGGCGCCGATTTTTTCTCCACCATCCTGTTCGTCGCCATCTACCTCACGACGGACAACGTGTTGCTGGCGACCGGTGTCGCGATCGCAGGCGCCGTCGCGCAAGTGATCTACTCCCGCATCAAGGGCAAGGAGCTCGGCTACATGACCTGGGCCAGCCTTGCGCTCGTGATCGTGCTCGGCAGCGCCACGCTGCTGACTCACGACCCGCGCTTCGTGCTGGCCAAGCCCGCGATCGGACATTTTGCGATCGGTGCCATCATGCTCAAGCGCGGCTGGATGCTGCGTTACCTGCCGCCGATCGTGACCGAGAACATTCCGGAATACGTCACCTTCGCAGGCTATGCCTGGGCCGCGCTGTGTTTCGTGCTCGGCGCAGGCACCATCGCCGTGGCGATGACCGGCGACATGAAGCTGTGGACGTTCTATGTGACCGTCGTGCTGGTTGGGGCCAAGATTGCTGCCTTTGCCGTGCAATATGTCGCGTTCCGCGTGGTGATCACCAGCCGCCTTCGCGCCGCCGCCCGCGCCTGAGTACCGTAAAACAACCCAAAACACCGTAAAACAACAGGGTTGGGCTTGCGCGGCCAGATAGGCTATACCGCCGCTCAGGTTCAATAATATCTCAGAACCATTCCGGTTTGCTGGGACTAGTGGGGAGACAAAAATGGCCGTGGACGGAAACTGGAATATCGTCATGACCACGCCGATGGGCGAGCGTAAGGCAACGCTGACCTTGACGAATGCCGGCGGCACGCTGACGGGCACGCAAGGCGCGGACGGCAATTCCGGCGAAATCTTCGACGGCTCGGCCAACGGCGACGACGTCGCCTGGAAGATCTCCATCACCAACCCGATGCCGCTGACGCTCGCCTTCACCGGCAAGGTGTCCGGCGACAGCATGTCCGGCGAAATGGGCATCGGCCCGATGGGCAGCTTCCCGTTCACGGGCACCAGGGCCTGATGATGAGGGAGCGGCTTCGCTCCCTCACCGGCTGATCCCATGCAAAAGCCTGCACTGCTTTCAATCGCCGCCGTCGCCGCCCTGGTAACGGCGGCGATCGCACAATCCGCACCCGACCCTGTGCCGGCGTGGCGGGCCAGCGCGCTCGCTCTGGTGCCGGAGAATTATGTTGCGGGCGATGCCTATCGCACCGATGAGGCCACACTCACCGGCTACCTCGCGGTCTATCCGGCCAAGGCAAACGATCCGAAATCGCCGGGAAGCATGTTCGCGCCGCGCCAGATGCTGGCCATCAAGCTCGGCAAGAGCGACGGGACCTTGCGTGCGTTGTCGGCCGAATTAAAATCGCGCGTGGATCCCGATGCCGACGAGGATTTCGCGAAGGTGCGCGCCGAACTCGCGGCCAAACGCGCAACACTCCCAGATGGTACCGAACCCTGCGATCTCGGCGCCTGGTCTGGAGATCGCGACCCCAAAGGCCTTAACGTCCGCGCCGAGCCATCGGTGCAATCGCGCGTGCTCGGCACGCTGCCGCCGCCCTACCGCCTGAAGATGGGCGGCAGCGAAAACACGCCCGAAGGCGGCTGGCTCACCGAATTCCGCATCATCGGCTTCAAGGAAGGCTGGTTCCTGATCGAGGGCGCGACGCCGCCCGGCCTTAAATATGAGGACGAGAAGAAATATCCGCGCAACGCGCCAAAGCCCTATGCCGGGCGCGGCTGGGTCGCCGCCAACAAGGTCGGCGCGGCTTACGCCAATGGCGGCACCCGCATGGGCGGATTATTCCAGGCGCCGTTCGCCGATGCGAAGTGGACGCCAGCGATGCGCAAGCCCGGCGACCCGCTGGATACCGATGGCGGCCCGAAGCGCCTGCTCGCCTGCAGCGGCTATTGGGGCCTCGTCGAAAGCGAAGACGGCGTGCACGGCTGGTGGCGTGGCCTGTGCTCCAACCAGGTGACGAATTGCAGTTGAGCGGCCGCGGACGCGATAGGTTCAGTGGACGCAACACCCACCGCTCGTCGTCCCGGCCTTGAGCCGGGACCCATACTCCGCGGCGGTGATGGTACGGGCAGTATATCTACCGTCGTTTTTCAAACGCGATATCACGCGGTATGGGTCCCGGCTCAAGGCCGGGACGACACATGAGCGCGTAGCGCCCCTCACCCCAGATTCAATTCCTTGAAGAAGTCATTGCCCTTGTCGTCGATGATGACGAACGCCGGGAAATCCACCACCTCGATGCGCCAGATCGCTTCCATGCCGAGTTCGGGATATTCCACCACCTCGACCTTCTTGATGCAGTGCTCGGCGAGGTTTGCCGCCGAACCGCCGATCGAGCCGAGATAGAAGCCGCCGTGTTTCTTGCAGGCCTCGCGCACCGCGACCGCGCGGTTGCCCTTGGCCACCATCACCATCGATCCGCCCGCGGCCTGGAACTGGTCGACGAAGGAATCCATCCGTCCCGCCGTGGTCGGGCCGAACGCGCCGGAGGCGTAGCCGTCCGGCGTCTTGGCGGGGCCGGCGTAATAGACAGGATGGTTTTTGAAGTAATCCGGCAGCGGCTCGCCCTTCTCCAGCCGCTCGCGCAATTTGGCGTGGGCGGAATCGCGCGCGACGATCATGGTGCCGGTCATTGAGACGCGCGTCTTGATCGGATGCTTTGAAAGCGTCGCTAAGATATCCTTCATCGGCTGGTTGAGATCGATTTTGACGACCTCGCCGCCGAGCGCCTGCTCGACCGCGGGCAGATATTGCGCCGGGTTATGCTCGAGTTCCTCGAGATAGACGCCGTCCTTGGTGATCTTGCCCAGCACCTGGCGGTCGGCCGAACAGGACACGCCAAGACCAATCGGCAGCGACGCGCCGTGGCGCGGCATCCGGATCACGCGCACGTCGTGGCAGAAATACTTGCCGCCGAACTGCGCGCCGACGCCGAGCGACTGCGTCATCTTCAAAATTTCCTGCTCCATCTCCAGATCGCGGAAGGCGTTGCCGTCGGCCGATCCATGGGTGGGCAGCGCATCGAGATAACGCGCGGAAGCGAGCTTCACCGTCTTCATGCAAAGCTCGGCCGAGGTGCCGCCGATCACGATCGCCAGATGATAGGGCGGGCACGCGGCGGTGCCGAGGGTGAGCACCTTCTCCTTCAGGAACGCCAGCAGGCGATCTTTTGTCAGCACCGACGGCGTCGCCTGGAACAGAAAGCTCTTGTTGGCGCTGCCGCCGCCCTTGGCCATGAACATGAACTTGTAGGCGTCATCTCCCTCGGCGTAGATCTCGCACTGCGCCGGCATGTTGTTGGCGGTGTTCTTTTCCTCATACATCGAGATCGGCGCCACCTGCGAATAGCGCAGGTTACGGCGCAAGTAAGCATCGCGCGCGCCTTCGGAGAGCGCCGCCTCGTCGTCGCCATCGGTGATGACGCGGGCGCCCTTCTTGCCCATGATGATCGCGGTGCCGGTGTCCTGGCACATCGGCAGCACGCCGCCGGCGGCGATGTTGGCGTTCTTGAGAAAGTCGAAGGCGACGAACTTGTCGTTGTCGCTGGCTTCCTTGTCCTCGAGGATGTTGGCCAGCTGCTTCAGATGGCCGGGCCGCAGATAATGATTGATGTCGCCAAAGGCGGCCTCCGACAGCGCCCGCAGCGCCTCGCGCGACACCACCAGCATGTCCTTGCCGAGCACCTTCTCGACGCGCACCCCGTCCGTCGTGATCTTCTTGTAGGGCGTGGTATCCGCGCCCAGCGGAAACAGCGGCGTATGCTTGTAGGGCGGAACGGGCTTCGGGTCGGGAAAGGCGGTGGGGGCGTTCATGGGCGGGCTCGCAAGGTTTTGGGGCGGGAAGCGTCCACGGGACACCCCAGCGGTTTGAACCGTTCTAAGCACTTTTCCGACAAAGGGAAGGTTTTGGATGTTCCCTCCAATTGATTGCGACAAAAAATGCATTCTGCCGCCATTTCAGCCGGCTCCGTGGCCGTCCCGGCCTCCGCCCCGCGCCTGCTCGGGCTTCGTATTCTCCTCATCATCGTCGCCGTCATAGAGGCCTTCGACGGCTTGTCCAGCGCGACGACCCTGCTCGGTGACATGTCGGAAATCCCGGGTCCGGACATCGGCGGCGCGATCATCAAGCTGCATCTGGCCACCCATCCGGTGCTGGCGCTGGCGGCGCTGATCTTCGCCGGTATCGGCTATGTCAGGCACGCGATCATGGCGCTCGGCGCCGTCGTGCTGATGACCTGGCTGAACTACATGCCCTCGGCGGTGCTGCACGGACTGGAATTCGGCGGCATTAGCGCGCTGCTGACGCCCGTGCAGATCATCGCATTTCCGCTGATGGGCGCCTGCGCCATCGCGCTGGCGGCTCGCAACGAACGATTGGGGCTTGCGGCGGCGCTGGTCAGCATTCCCTCGTTGATCGGCGGGCTCGGCGTCATCGCATTCGCGATCGGCGTCGCGATCTACGGGTTCTGACATCAGCCGGTTCAGGATCAAGTTGACTTCTGCACGCGGCCCTTGCAGGAAATCTCCGAGCCGGTTTCAATGGGCCCAAGGGGCATTCAAGATGACATCACGACGACAGTTTCGCCGATCGGTCCTGCTCGCGGGCGCACTGGCGCTGGCGGCCTTCACGGCCTCGCCGGCCCGCGCCGACCGCTGCGACGACGTCGCCAAACAACTCGCCAGCCAGATCGACGGAATCAAGGTCAACTTCAAGGCGCGCAATATCGTCTATATGACGCATCCCGCCACCAAGGAATTGTCGATCGGCTGCCGCGGCCAGAACTACTCGCTCGAGCTCTTTGCAAAGACCGACCGGAAATTCAAACCGGAATTCTTCAATCTGGTCGGTGCGGCATCCGCACTCGTCTTCACCATCCCGAAGCCGGACGCGGTGACCGGCACCACGCGCTGCCTGAAACGGATGGGCATCCTGCGCGGCGACAAGGTCTCGATGCGCTACCGCCGTCTCAACATGGAATGCACGCGCACCAAGACCGAAGCGTCGATTGCGGTGACGCGCGGCAAGGACGAGTAGTCCCGCAGGCAGAAATCCACGGCATTCTAACGAATCTGCGAGCCTCCCGTTCACCATCGGGCGGGATCGCCGGCCGGCATTCACACATCGTTCGCTTCAATGCCTCCAGTGTCGGAGGCAACGAAGAGGATGGTTCCAATGGATGTCTCTGCTGTACCCGCGCCGTTGCAAATCAAGTTGCCCGAAGCCAGCGCGCTCAAGATCGACGTAAAGCCACCCGACGTCCAGAACGGCGCCGCCGCCGACGGCACACGCACCCCGAAGCCGACCGTGCTCGCCGCCCTGCCGCCCGGTCAGGGAACGCGGATCGACCAGCTCGCATAAAGGCTGTGCGCCGGCCCTTTGGGCGGGCTTACGCAACGCCGCAAGTTTGCCGAAAAATCGCGCGATCATGATGTCCCAGTGAACGGGACGACGCATGATCGCGAAACTGTTACTGCAGAACACCTTCTTCATCGTCGCGATGGGCGCGCTGTTGTTCGCGTCCGCCGGCACGCTGCATTGGCCGGGCGCATGGGCGTTGCTGGCGACCTCGGCGGTGCTGGGCCCCGCCTGCGGTCTGTGGCTTGCCAAAACCGATCCGGCGCTGCTCGCCGAGCGGCTGCGGCTGACGGCGCGCGAGGAACAACCCGCCGCCGACAAGAAGTTCATGCTGGTGTTCGCCGCCGCGACGTTGATCTGGCTCGTCGCGATGGGACTGGACCGGCGCATGCAGGCCTCGCACGTGCCCCTGGCCCTGCAGGTGCTGGGCCTTGCGATGTACCTCGCCTCCACCGGCTTCATCATGTGGGTGTTTCGCGAAAACTCCTTCGCAGCGCCCGTGATCAAGGTGCAGACGGCACGCGATCATCATGTGATCTCGACGGGCCCTTACGCCTTTGTCCGCCATCCCATGTATAGCGGCATCATGCTGTTCTTCTTCGGCGTCCCGCTGCTGATCGGATCATGGTGGGGCGTGGCGCTGGCGCCGGTGTTCGCCATCCTGTTCGCGGTTCGCGCCGGCATCGAGGAGCGCGCGCTGGTCGCGGGGCTGCCGGGCTATGCTGACTACGCCGCGCGGGTACGCTATCGTCTGCTGCCGGGAGTTTGGTGAGGGACACATGCCTGAAAGCAAGACCTACACGGGCGGCTGCCATTGCGGTCAAATTCGGTTCGAATGCACCACCGACATGGCTGTCGTGACCGCCTGCAACTGCTCGATCTGCACCAAGAAGGGCCTGCATTTCACGTTTCTGGCGCCGAAGAGCTTTCAGCTCCGCGCCGGCGAGGAAAATTTACGGGAATATCTCTTCAACAAGCACGCCATCCGCCATCAGCTCTGCATCGATTGCGGCGTCGACGTGTTTGCGCGCGGCACCAAACCCGACGGCAGCGAAGTGGTGGCGCTCAACGTGAGCTGCATCGACGGCATCGAGCTGTCGAAGCTGACGATGACGCCGGTGGATGGGCGGAACAGGTAGAATTCGAAATCACAAATCCAGCGCCTTGTAACGCCGGAAGATCCCGTCCTCGTTGAACTCAATCCGTCGGTCGCTGGCGAGATAGGCCTTGATGTTCGGCCGCGCGGCGACCCGGTCGTGCAATTCGACCAGCCCCGGGATTTCCCGCTCGAAGGCCTTCATGCGCTTGGGAAAAGCGTAGCGCAGCCCTTCCACGATCTGGAATAGCGAGAGGTCGACATAGGTCAGGCGCCGGCCCGTGACGTAGGCGCCGCCATTGGCCACCAGCAGTTCCTCGAAATATCCCAGATACTTCTGCACCCGCGATTTCCAAAACTCCGCGGTGCGTTTCTTCGCGGGCACCTTCTGCTCCTCGTAGTACAGCGACGGGCCGAGCGGATGATGGGTGTCGTGAACTTCCAGCACGAAATCCGTAATCGTCAGCTGCAACTGATGCACTAACAGCTTGCCGGCTTCCGCCTTCGGCGCCAGCCCGTGACGCGCGCCGAGATAGAGCAGGATGTTGGCGGTGTGGCCGATCACGAGGTTGCCCGCTTTCAGGAACGGCGGCGCGAACGGCGGCGTGCCCTTTGCAGTCTCCATCATCTTCATCATCGCGCTTGTGCCATTACCGCTGCGCGCCACGTCGGTATAGGCCGCGCCGGCCTCCTCCAGCGCGAGCCGGACATATTCGCCGCGCCCCTGAATGTACGGCCAGTAATAGAGCTGATAGCGCATCGACGGCACCTCTTAAGACCTCTCGGACAGCCCCAGCAAATCATTCCCTGCTTCGTTCGTCACGTACCATGCGGGGAGCCCAGCGCGCCATCCTCACGATGACGCCCTTGCACTTCGCTAATCCTTCACCGTCATCAGGCTGGATAGAGGACTCTCACCTCCAAGCTGTCGATCATGCTCGGCACACAAGAAAAAGGCCGCCTAAGAGGCGGCCCCAGCCGGGCATGGCTTTATTTCAAGCATCAGCGCCGCGATCGCGTAAGCCCGCCATCGACCAGGGCGACGGCTTAAGGCGATGGCGGCTTGCCGATGCTCAGTAACCGCAGGTGCTGCAGCGCGGCGCCACCGGCGCATAATAGGCACGGGCCGGCGCCACCATTTCAACGCGCTCTTGCGTCGCATATCGCGGAGCGGTGCGCTCGTAGTGGACGCCGCCGGGCGAGACCATCACGGTCTTCGGCACCATCACGGTGCGATAGCGCGGCGGAGTACGATAGGCGGTGACGCGACCAGGCGAAACCATCACGGTTTCCTGCACGGTCCGGTATTCCGCCGGAACGACCTGCTGCACATATTGCTGACCGCAGCAGGGTTGCGGCTGGTAGCAGGAATAGCAGCTCGCGGAAGCGGCGGTCGGGACGACTACGGCGCCGAGCGCAGTGGCGAAGGCGGCGGCAATAACGCGAGACATGATTATACCTGCTGGCTTTGAGAAAAATCTTGCGAAGTTGCACACAACTCCGTCTGACCTAACGGTCTAGCGCTCGTGAAGGATGCGTCAACTTGAAAACAAAATTTACCTTGATGAAGATCGCTAACAACACGTAAACGGCGCGCGCCTGGACGGCCGTGAACTTCGCAAGCTTGCGCTGCAGGCCGGAAATCGGCGTCGCAGTTTACGACCGGAGATGGACCTGCGCGTCGACGATCTTCACGGACTAACTTCCGTCATTCCCGGCGATGCAAAGCATCGAACGCCGATGCGCAATTGCACATCCGGGAATCCCGGGATTCAGGAATGATGCTGACGCACCATTCCGGAATGACCTTCGTCAGTTTGCGGCGAAGCAATACATCAGGCCGTCACCGCCGGTGCTCTTCAGGTCGGCCTGCGAGCAGCCGCCATCGGGGCCGCGCGAGGGGTGCGACGAGTTCCAGGATTTGGAGGCGTCGTCATCGCGCAGGCCGATGCGGTCGATGTGCCCGAGCATCGCAGCCCCTTGCGTGCTGCTCGTCCAGTTCTTGCAGGTGCGGTCCTCGCCGGCCGCAAAGGCCGTTCCGTCCGGCTGCGAGCCCGTCAGCACGTCGTGGCGGTTCGGTGTGTCGCCGCGGCCGTTGATGACTTCGCCCTTCTCGGAGAGCGCGCTCTGCTTGGTGAGCGCGTTGGTGCCGTGCAACTCGGCGACATCCTTGGCGACCACCGCGCCCTTGGCGTTCTTCCACGGCCCCTTGCCGATGCGGTCGCGCGCATTGACGGCAGGCTTGCCGTCGGCGGCCTGGGTCGACAGATAGGCGCGCCAAACCTTGACTCCTGAAGCATTGGCGCCTGCCCCGGCGGCCTGCGCCAATGTCTGGCATTGGTTGTCGGCGCCGGCGAGACCGCCGAGATTGCCGCCATTACCGACGCCATTGCTGGTCACGAAGAAGCTGGTGTCGGCCGCCGATTGCGCCTGCGCCGGCTGCACGGCGAGAACCGAGATCGCCGCGAGGGCAAAAAAGGCCGGTGAAATTATCTTGGAAACAAAATTCATCGAAGTCCTCCCGATTGTTTTTCTTGGCACGCAGTCAACAACACGCCGCGGCAGCCATTATTCCGGGAGCCGCGGGCAAAGCAAAAGGCGCCGCGGAATGAACCGCGGCGCCCGATGTCTTTTACGTCAGCAATCGATCAGTTGGTCTGCTGGATCGCCGAGAGTTCCCAGTTGCCGCCGCGCTGGCGCGCGAAGGTCCACACCTCGGTGGCCTCGGTCGGCGTTTCGCTGCCACCGACCAGACGGTTGGTGCCGCGCTCCAGCGTCTTGTCGACCAGCGAGAAGCGCAATGCGACGCTCGCATAGTCGGTTTCGCCTTCGCGCCAGGCTTCCGAGAGGTCGCCTTGCAGCAACTTGACGTCGGTCACCTTGTTGATGTCGTTGTTGGCCTTGTTCTGCTCGAGGTCCTTGGTGAAGTACGACACCATTTCGGGCGTGGCGAGCGTGTGCAGTTTCGCCACATCCTCGTTCGACCACGCGGCCTGGACTTCGCCAAGCAGCCGCTCGAACGCCTCGTAGTCGGCAGGCTGGATCTCAAGCGGCGCGGGGCTGCTCGATCCCAGTCCAAAGCCCATTCCGGAACCGAAACCGCCGGCCTGGGGCGGCGCCGCACCCGCGGCGGGCCCGGACGAGGCATAAGCGTTCGCCGGCGTATGGCGGCGCTGCCACCACGACATCGCCAGCTTGACCACGATCAGGATCAGGCCGATCTGCAGCACGAGGCCGATGATCGACGACAATCCGCCGAGGCCACCCAACATTCCGCCGCCGAACAGCATGCCGAGCAGGCCGGCGCCGAGGAAGCCCGCGGCGAGGCCGCCGAGCATGCCCATTCCGGGCTTGTTGAAGAAGCCGCCCTTGGCGGCCCCTGCGGCGGCACCAGCCGCCGGTGCGCCCGGCTGGGCAAAGGTACGGTTCATCGGTTGCGCCGCATTGGGCGCCGTCGTCGTGCTGGGGGGCGCCGAAAAGGTCCTCGACCCCCGCGAGCCCGAGCTGCCGCCGCCGCCGACACGGGCGTCAGCCGAAGAGATCGCCATCGCGAGGGGAACCGCCAGCGACAGGACGATGGCGAAAGCCCGGACAATTCCGCGCGTGCGTTGCGAGAAATTCATATCTGTTTCCTCAATTCCCCGGCATGGGGAAGCAGCCCCTAAGATGGGCAGAGCTGATTAAAAGTGAAGCCGTAAACGGGAACTGCGGCTGCGGCCCTCAGTCGCGGGGATGTGACGATTAGGCCGGTTGTGGGGTTGAACCCTTTGGAATTCAGAAGTTTTCCGCGCTGACCTGCCGAGTCGGACGGGGGCCGGCGACGGGTCCAAACATGGGTTCAAGGATGCTCCGGGCCACCTCCCCGACCGGCGAAAGATGGCTCGTTTGCTCGGCAACAAGGGCCTGATCCATCGTATGGGCCCCGAGTTCGCACATCGCCTGGGTTGCAACGTCACCGCGGCGAACGCATTCCTTGGCCAGAAACTCGAACTGCGCGCGCGCCTGCCGCAGGGTCTCTTTCGGCACGACCGTGCTGTTCTCTGCAAGCACCGAATCCCGATCTCGCGATGGAAGCGCAGGCGGCCCAGCCAAGGCTTCCGCGGGCCGCTCCGTGGCGACAACGCCGAGCTGGCTGATCCGGTCGAAGGCCGATCGAAGCTCCGCGCGCTTGGTCTCGAGCGCCTCGATCCGCTGCTGAAACTCCTCGTGTTCGTTCTCGGCCGCGACGCGGAACGCTGCAAGTTCGTCCTCGCGCGAACTCAATCGGGATTGCCAATCGTCACGCTCGCGGTCAAAGGCATGCCGCAACTCCGCCATTCCTGCCTCACTCTGCGCAAGCTTCGCCGAGAGCTCAATGCGCTCGCGCTCGAACACGCGACGCTGCGCGTCGACTTCCTTGCCGCTGACATCCACGGTCGCCTTCAGCTCGATGCGCTCCTGATCGAAGCCGGCGCGAAGCTCCGAGAGCGCAGCGTCATGCGCCCGCGATCTGGTCACGGCCTCTTCCAGTTTAAGCTTCAACGTTTCCTGTTCACGCTTCAACGCGCCGCCGAGTTCGAGCAGTTCCGTCTCCCGCCCCTGCAGCGTCGCCTTGAGCGTATCGCGCTCGTTGATGATGAAACTGGAGAGCTTTACATGCCGCTCGATGTCATGCCGGAGGCTTTCGCATTCGGCTTCCAGCTCATCATTCTGATGGGTCAGGGTTTCGTATTTGTATCGCCACAACGCTTCCTCATCCCGGGCGCCTGAAACGCGCGCCATCAGGCCGTCGAGCAGCTCGGCCGCACGCATCAAATATTCGGCGTTTTGCCCATTGGACATCAGGTCGGCGAAACGGCGCAGAAAATGCGCTGTTTCCGCGGCTTCAGCCGCGTCTGGGGCGGTGGCCGGATCTGTCATGCAGCTTGCCTTCTCGAACAGCGTCAGTGCGGCGCGCGGCCGGACGGTACCGGCCGGACACCTTAACCCCATTCAGAACGGCAAATGTATGGTGGCGTGACAATTCCGGGGCGAACGTTGAGAACAGGCGCCCGCTCCCGGCGGGGTCAAATATCCCGGAATTCCGGACCGCCGCGCCTCACGACGCCGTCATCGTCTCCTTCACCTTCGCGACCAGCGCGCTCAACGCAAAGGGTTTGGCGAGGAAGGCGAACTGCTCGTTTTCCGGCAGGCTCTTGTCGAAGGCTTCTTCGGCATAGCCGGAGACGAAGATGATCTTGAGATTGGGGTTACGCAGCCGCATTTCCTTGAGCAGCGTCGGGCCATCCATTTCGGGCATCACCACGTCGGAGACGACGAGATCGACGGCGCCGTTCTTTTCCTCCAGCGCTTCCATCGCCTCGACGCCGTTGGCGGCCTCGATCACACTGTAGCCGCGCGAGCGAAGGCCGCGCGCATTCAGCGAGCGCAGGCCGTCCTCGTCTTCCACCAGCAGGATGGTGCCCTGTCCGGTCAGGTCGGCCTGCGGCTTCGGCGGCTCGGCAGCGGCCTCCTTGGCGGCGCCATTGGTAACCTGCGGCTCCGGTGCGGCTTCCAGTTCGGGACGGTGCCGCGGCAGGAAGATACGGAACGAGGTGCCCTCCCCCGCTTTCGAATCCACATAAACAAAGCCGCCGGTCTGCTTGACGATGCCATAGACGGTCGACAGCCCGAGGCCGGTGCCCTTGCCGACTTCCTTCGTCGAAAAGAACGGCTCGAAGATCTTGTCGACGATCTCGGCCGGGATTCCGGTGCCGGTATCGGCGACATCGATCCGCACGTAATCCGCCGCCGGCATGCCTTTGTAGAACAATTGCGCGGCTTCATCCGTCGTGACGTTGCTGGTCTTCACCGTCAGCTTGCCGCCATCGGCCATCGCGTCGCGGGCGTTGACGGCGAGATTGACGATCACCTGCTCGAATTGCGAGACGTCGACCTTCACCGGCCAGAGATCGCGGCCGTGCACCAGATCGAGCTTGACCTTCTCGCCGATCAGCCGGCGCAGCAGCATGGTGAGATCGGACAGCGCGTCGCCGAGGTCGAGCACCTGCGGCCGCAGGGTCTGGCGGCGCGAGAACGCGAGCAGCTGCCGCACCAGCGTCGCCGCGCGGGTCGCGTTCTGCTTGATCTGCATGATGTCCTGGAACGACGGATCGGTCGGCTTGTGCGCGTTCAGCAGGAAGTCGTTCGCCATCATGATGGCCGAGAGCACATTGTTGAAATCGTGCGCGATGCCGCCGGCGAGCTGGCCGACCATGTCCATCTTCTGCGACTGGTTGATCTGGTTCTCGAGCGTGCGCCGCTCGGTGGTCTCCAGCATGTAGACGATGGCGGCTTCGGTTTCGCGCTCGTCCTCCTCGACCGACGTGACGAAGAACTGCCCCCAGCGCTCCTTGACGCCGTCGAGCATGGCTTCGACCGGCGCGATGTCGCCCTGCCCTTCGGCGGCCTGATTAATCGCCGCGATCAGGAGGCTGCGGTCGCGGGCGTTCACAGTGCGGAAGATCGACTTGTTCGCCGCACCGTCCGCGCTCAGGCTTTGCGCCAGCTTGGCGAAGCGGGCATTGGCGCGCACCACGGCGCCGGCCCGGTCCACGGTCGCGATCGCCATCGGCGTATGGTCGAAGAACCGCATGAAGCGCACTTCGGCGGCGCGTTCCGGATCGGAATGCTCGTCGCGCACCCGGCTGATCACCAGCGTCCGCGACGCGCCGGGCACGCCGTCGGCGCCGAATGCCAGCTTGTGATAGAGCCGCACCGGCATGGTCTTGCCGTTGCGCATGCGCAGATCGATGTCGAGCACTTCGGTTTTGACTTCGCCCGGCACCGCCACGATCGAGGTCAACAGCGACGCGCCATCGCCCGAGACGAGATCGGTCAGCTTCAGACCGCCAGATCCGATTTCAGCGAGGTCGTGATCGAGCCAGCCCGCCAGCGTCGCATTGACGTAGACGACTTCGCCGGCCGGGTTGACCGAGAAGAAGCCGCACGGCGCGTGATCGAGATACTCGATCGCGTGTTGCAATTCCTTGAACACGTCCTCCTGGCGTTCGCGATCCCGCGTGATGTCGGCGATCGACCACACCGAATATTTCGCCTCGCGCTTGCTGGCGCCGAGCGGGCGGACCCGCATCCGCAGCCAGCGGCCATGGGCGCCGTCCTGACCCGCGATCCGGACTTCCTCCTGCTGCCGCTTGCCCTCGCGCGCGGCCTTGAGCAGGCGGAACACCGCTTCCGACACGTCCGGATTGCCGATGAAGACGCGCTCGATCGGGCGCACCTCCTGGGCGGTGGCAGCCCCCGTCAGCGACAGATAGGCGGCGTTGGAATAGACCACATGACCCCGTGAATCCGTTACCGCGAGCCCGTCATAAGCGTGATCGGCGATGTGACCCATGACGGGGTCATCGGCGGTGCGGTCGGTGAAGCGGATGATGCCGGCGGCAAAAGCGAACAGATTGAACAGCCCGACCATCGCCAGCAGCGCCAGCACGCCGAGGATATAGGGCTGGGCCTGGGCGCGGCCGATCGTCATCAGCACCACCGCTGTCGCGACGATGCCGGCCGCCACCAGCAGCACCAGCACGATGCTGCCGCTCCGCCGCGCCGGCTCGGGGGCCGCGAAGGGCTCGGGGGACGGATGGCTGTCGGTTTCGGCGGTCATATCAGGGGGCGCGGCCCATCGGCATAGAGGTGGCGCACGGATTTGCGCGCCTCCCCTGAGTGCCTGAATCGGACCGGCAAGCGCAAGTCCATCAGGCGATCATTTGGCAAACATAGCGTTTTCAAGCGAAGTAAGCACCGGTTCGAGTGAAGAAAACGCGTCAAAAACATCAACCAGGGCATTTCAAGGCGATTTCCTGGTCTGAAGCGCCGTTTCGATTGAATCGAAACGGGGCTCCAGATTCCTTGTTTTGACGCGTTTTCTTCACGCGAACCGGGTCCACTTCGCTGAAAAACGCTATTGTCATCAATTGGGCCGGCGGCCCATCCCGCTCTTCAGCCCCATGACGTAGCCGATGATTTCGGCGACCGCATGATAGTGCTCGACCGGGATTTCGTCGTCGATGTCGACGGTTGCATAGAGCGCGCGCGCCAGTGGCACATTTTCGACGATCGGAATGTCGTGTTTCTTGGCGATTTCCCTGATCTTGAACGCGATATTGTCGACGCCCTTGGCGACGCAGACCGGCGCCGACATGCCGCGGTCGTAGGACAGCGCCACCGAATAGTGGGTCGGGTTGGTGATGATCACGCTGGCCTTGGGGACGGAAGCCATCATGCGCTTTTTCATGTTCGCCTGACGCAGCTGCCTGATCTTGGCCTTGATGTGCGGATCACCTTCGGACTGCTTGAACTCGTCCTTGATCTCCTGCAGCGACATCTTCTGCCGCTCGAACCATTGCCGGTACTGGAAGAAGTAATCCGCGATCGCGACCGCGGCCAGCATCGCGACCACGGCGCCCATCAGATGCAGCGTCAGGCTGGTGGTGACGCCGAGGATCGCCGACGGATCGAAGCGCAGGAACGATTCCAGCCGATGGCGCTCCGGCCACAGCACCGCCATCATGACGGCGCCGAGCGCGACCAGCTTGAACACCCCCTTGAGGAAGTTCGCGATCGCCTGCTTGCCGAAAATGCGCTTCAGGCCGGCGCCGGGCGAGACCTTGCTGAATTTGGGGCTGAGCGATTCCGACGACCACACCAGCCGGTGCTGGATCATGTTGCCGGCAATGGCCGCGATCATCAGCATCAGCAGCGGCACGCCGATCGCCGCCAGTATGGCGACGCCGAGGGTATGGCCGAGTTGCAGCAGCGCCGCGCCGTCGGCGTGCAGCGTGCCCGAATTGGCGATCAGGTTGCGCAGCGGCATCAGGATGCCGCCGCCGATCGAACCCGAAAAGGTCGACAAGACCAGCGTCGCGCCCGCGATCACGAACCAGGTGTTGACTTCCTGGCTCTTGGCAACGTCTCCCTTCGCATGTGCGTCATCGAGACGTTTTTGTGTAGGGTCTTCTGTTTTATCGTCGCTATCGGCCATCGCGGCGCCTTAGCCTTTTGTCTTAACGCAGGGGTGTCAAATCGTGCATCACGCCAGTGAAGTAATTCAGATAGGTCCCCATCATCGCTGATAGGACGAGGCCGAAGACCAAAAAGCCGATCATGATCGAGAGCGGCACGCCGACGAAATAGACCTGCATCGCCGGCATCAGCCGCGCCAGAATGCCGAGGCCGATATTGAAGACGAGGCCGAACACCAGGAACGGCGCCGACAATTGCATCCCGATCTTGAAGGCGGCCGCGAAAGCCCGGGTCGCCAGTGCCGCGACGTCGCCGCTCGGCATCAATTCACCCGGCGAGAAGATCCGGTAGCTCTCGTTCAGCGCTGATATCACCAGATGATGGCTGTCGGTGGCAAACAGCAGCGTCATGCCGAGAATGGTGAGGAAGTTGCCGATCAGGAGACCTTGCTGGCCCTGGGTCGGATCGACCGCGGTCACGAAGCCGAGGCCGAGCTGCTGGGCGATCACCGAACCCGCGACCGCCAGCGCCGACAGCGTTACCCGCGCGGTGGCGCCGAGCACCACGCCGATGATGAGTTCGTGCACCATCAGGACCCCGAGCGAGGTCATCGAGGTCAAGTCGACCTGATAGGCGGCGCGGTGCAGCGGCAGGATGATCATCGTCAACAGCAGTGCGATCGCGAGCTTGATCCGGACCGGGATATTGCTCTCGCCAAACCCCGGCAACAGCATCACCATCGCCCCCACGCGGGCGAACACCAGCATGAAGGTGGCGGCAAGGGCCGGCAGGAACGAGATATCGATGCGCATGGCTCATACACAGTGCGGTGGATTTGACATTCGCATCAGCATTTGCCGCGAGTCCTCCATGCGAATGTCAAATCCAAAGACCGCACTGAAGACTCATATTTACTAATGTCCCTTTGGCTCCAACATTCGCAAATGGACGCTCAGCGACGGGATGCGAATGTTGGACCCGGGACATTAGTGCATCAACCGCCCATGATTCGCGACGATATCCGCATCATGTGGCTCTGCAGCGAATCCGCCATGAACGGCAAAGCCAGCAATAATGTCACGAAGATCGCGAGGATCTTCGGCACGAAAATCAGCGTCTGCTCCTGGATCTGCGTCAGCGCCTGGAACAGCGACACCACGACGCCGACCACGAGGCCCACCACCATCAGAGGCGACGACACCACGACAATGGTCCAGATCGCATCGCGCGCTACGTCGAGGGTTTCAGCACCGGTCATTTTGGATTCCTTTTTACTCCTCATGGTGAGGAGCGCGCAGCGCGTCTCGAACCATGAGGCCGTTATGCGGCCATCCTTCGAGACGCCGGCTGCGCCGGCTCCTCAGGATGAGGAGAAGTCAGATCGGCATCTTCATGATGTCTTCGTAGGACTGGATCACCCGGTCGCGTACCGACACCAGGGTCGAGACCGCGACGTCGGTCTCGGCCACCGCCGTCACCACGTCCATCACGTTGGCCTTGCCGGAGGCCATCGCGATGGTCTGGGTATCGGATTTCTTGCCGGCCTCCATCACGCTGCCGACGGCGTCCTTGAGCAGCGCGCCGAAGGACGGGCCGCCAGTGGACTGGCTGCCCTTCTCGGCGCCGCCGGTCTCCATCATGCGCGAAAGCGCGGCGTAGGCATTTGCAGCGACTGTCGGTGAAGCCATGGTCTATGATTCCTGTTTCAGGCCTTGAGGATATCGAGCGTGCGTTGAATCATCCGGCGCGTGGCGCTGATGATGTTGAGGTTGGCTTCGTAGGACCGCTGGGCTTCGCGCATGTCGGTCATTTCGACCAGCGGATTGACGTTGGGATATTTGACGCTGCCGGCGGCATCCGCCGCCGGGTTGCTCGGCTCGTACTTCATGCGGAACGCCGACTGGTCGGTGCGCACCTTGCCGAGCGTCACCACCTTGGCGTCGATCGTGCGGTCGAGCGCGGAGGAGAAAGTCGGCACCTTGCGGCGATAGGGATCGCTGGCGGAAGTCGGCGCGGTCGAGTCCGCATTCGCGATGTTTTCCGAGATCACCCGCATCCGGCCCGCCTGCGCACGCAACCCCGAGGTCGCGATGCTCATCGAGCGGGCGAAGTCACTTCCATCATCTGCCATGATCCGGTTCCCTTAAAAGCCCAAGATTAAGTCCCTGGCGTCAGCGCTTTCCGATGGCGGTTTTGAGCAGTCCGAGGCTGCGGCTGTAGAGCGAGGTCGCGGCCGCGTAGTCCATCTGGTTGGCGGAAACCTTCATCATCTGGTCTTCCAGATTGACGGCGTTGCCGGCCGGCCGGGTCAGGAAGCCGCTCTTGCCGCCATCGCCGTTGAAGGTTTGCGCGCCGCCGGACACGGCCAGATGGCTCGATGAGGTGCGCATCATCGCCAGCGACCCCATGGTGCCGCCCGTGCTGGCGGTGGAACCCTTGTTGTCGAATTTCGGCTCGATCAGGTCGCGCGGCTTGAAGTTCGGGGTGTTGGAATTGGAAATGTTTTCGGCGAGCACCCGCTGGCGTTCCTGATGCCACTGCATCTTGGTGCGCAGCGCCGACAGGATCGGTAGATCGTTGATGGCCATCGAAACCGGCTCCGCGTTAACCTCTGGCAGGCGCCGCGAGGTAGGCAGAATTTGCCCGGTGTATGGTTAACGGCTGGTTAAAATCCGCGAATCTAGGTCGTGGACAAGGCGCTTGCGGCGGGCGCCGGCGCTAAATGAGCGCATTTTCGCCGCGAAACCTGCATTAACCAGCAAGGGCCGATACGGCCCGGGGCGCTCAGAAGTCGTTTTGGATCAAGCGATTCTTGGTCTATTAATTAACGGGTGACAGCGTTTGCCGTGGGCAATTAAGGAATAAGGCCGATCTCGGGCGTGATTCGCCGTTGGATGGATCGTTTGTGTTCCGCTTTCGTCGAGGCAGGAACTTGAGCAGGGCCTTATTGGCCGGGGACTAAAGTATGCAGGGACCACTTACATTCTTCCTCGCGTTCGTGGCCGTTCTGGTGCTGATCGGCGGCGTCGCATGGGGCGTGCGCCGCTACGCCACCAACCGCCTTGGCACCAATCCCAATCGCGGACGGATGCCGCGGCTGGCCGTGATCGACGCCGCCGCCGTGGACGGCCGCCGCCGCCTGGTGCTGGTCCGGCGCGACAATGTCGAACATCTCCTGATGATCGGCGGCCCTAGCGACATCGTGGTGGAATCCAATATCGTCCGTGCGATGCCCGGCCGTGACCAGATGGCGCCGCGGCCCTCCGTCGCCGGCGAGCAGCCACCCCGTATCGCGCCGCTGCCGGACGCCGGCTGGAACGACGATGGCGCGCGCGACCCATTCGATCACGCCGAACCGCAAATGCCCGAGCCGCCGCCGCGCCCGGCACGCCCCGCTTTCGCCGACGAGATTCGGCGCCCGTCGCCGCCGCCGATGGCGGAGCGCCGTAACGATCCCCGCAACGATCCCCGTAACGATCCCTTGGCAGGCTTCGCGCCGGAGCCGATGGCGAGCCGGCCCGAACCGCGTCCCGATCCGGTCCCGCCGCGCGTGACCCGCAGCGAACCGATGATGCCGCGGCAGCAGCGCCCGATGGAGCCGTCGAAGGCGCCGCCACCGGTTCGCGCGCCCGAGCGTGCCGCAGCTCCGCCGCCCCCACCCCCGCTGCCTGCGCCTCCCCCGCAGTCCAGCGCCGACCAGAATCTCGCAGAGATGGCGCAGCGGCTCGAAGCCGCCCTGCGCCGGCCCGCCGAGGCCCCGATCGCGCCGCCGGTGGCGCCCGAGCCGCCGCCTGCCCGCCCCTCGCGCAGCGAGACACAGGCGCCTGCGCCGGCACCAGCGCCGCAAAAGAGCGGCTTTGAGAATCTCGAAGACGAGATGGCCTCGTTGCTTGGCCGCCCGAAGTCTCCTTCGTGAGATCGGCGAAAGCCCCGCGTAGAGTTTTATTTTTTGTCGCACTGATAGCCGCCGGATCGCTCGCCGATCCGGTGTTGGCGCAGGATATCAGCATCAATCTCGGCCAGGGCGGTGGCGGGGTCACCGAACGCGCGATCCAGCTGATCGCGCTGCTGACGATCCTCTCGATCGCGCCGTCGATCCTGATCATGATGACGTCGTTCACCCGGATCGTGGTGGTGCTGTCGCTGCTGCGCACCGCACTCGGCACCGCGACCGCGCCGCCGAACTCGGTGATCATTGCGCTCGCGATGTTCCTGACTGCGTTCGTGATGGGACCGGTGCTGCAGAAATCCTATGACGACGGCATCAAGCCTTTGGTCGCCAACCAGATCGGCGTCGAGGAAGCGCTGCAAAAGGCCTCGGTGCCGCTGCGCGGCTTCATGCAGAAGAACGTGCGCGAGAAAGACTTGAAGCTGTTCATGGATATGTCGCGCGAGCCTCCGCCGGCGACGCCGGAAGACATGTCGCTGCGCATTCTGGTGCCGGCCTTCATGATCTCCGAACTGAAGCGCGCCTTCGAGATCGGCTTCCTGTTGTTCCTGCCCTTCCTGATCATCGACCTCGTGGTCGCATCGGTCCTGATGTCGATGGGCATGATGATGCTGCCGCCGGTCGTGGTGTCACTCCCGTTCAAGCTGATTTTCTTCGTGCTGGTCGACGGCTGGTCGCTGGTGGCGGGAAGCCTGGTCCAAAGCTACGGCAATTAGCGGGCTCGACCTGTGGTGTTGAAATCAACGGTCGGGCGTGCAGTTGCGCCGGCTTTGTCAACCGCAACCGACGTCACCATGCTGATACCGTCGCCGGCAACTTCTTCCTTCGTACCGAACTCCAGGAAGAACAAAGCAACTGTGCTGAGCACCGCAACCAGAACAGCTATCGCGAACGGAACCAAAGCTCCGCCCGTCTTCTTTCTTGAAACCTGCACTAAATTAAATCCGTCTCGCTGTATGGCCAGTTCGCAAACTACGATTTGGGATGGAATTAATTTCAATCAAGGGCTTACGCAATGGCAAATGCGCGACTGGTAAATGCCGCCGATCTCGACGCATTGCTGGCGCTGTTTGCCGATTCCGACGTCAGCAAAAGTGCGGAGCCGGAGCGGGCCAGACAGATCTGGGCGCAGACGCTCGCACGCGAGGGTGTTGCCGTTTTCGTGTCCGATGCTGAGTCGAGGATTGTCTCGACCTGCATGCTGATCACCACGCCCAATCTGCTGCGCGGTGGCCGCCAGTTCGGCATTCTCGAGAACGTCGCAACCCATCCCGACTTCCAGGGACGCGGCCACGGCCGCGCGGTGGTCGCTGCAGCGCTCGCCGAGGCGTGGAAGCAGGATTGCTATCAGGTCCTGATGCAGAGCGGCCGGGCCGATCCGCGCGTACATCGATTCTACGAAGCTTGCGGCTTCGTGCCGGGACTTCGCACCGCCTACGCCGCGCGGCGGCCTGCGGATTAGGACGGCGGCCGGCCGCCCGGCCCTCACCCGTTCAAGTCGTACTGCTTGCTGAGGTGGTCGCCGATCTGGACCAGCATCGCGACACATTCGGGATAGCCTGGTTTTTCGATCGTTGCCTGTTCGGCACTTACGCGGAACTCCCAGCCGTCGCCGTCGCGGAGCACGGAGATCACCATTCCATCGGGGCAATCGGCATGAACCTTCAATTCGGCTCGCGCCATCGCAATGAGTTCGGCTTCGGTCTTGGCGGGCTTGCTCATGGGCGGCTTCCTCCGACGGTGATTTCTGGTTGTATGAGTACAAGTTGCCGGTTCGGGAGAGGTCTGTCGAGGGGAGGAAGGACGGGCGCGATACCTTGCCGCGCCGATCGGTTTCAATCCGCACGCTCGAACCCGCATTCGAGAGGCCCGCGAACGGCTATTTCGGGATGTGCTTGGTGAATATCCGGACGACATAGCCCTTAACGGCCGGCGCCGCGTCGAACATGTCGGAAGCGATGCGCTCGACGGCATCGCGCAAGGTCGTGAACTGCGCCTGCCTTGCGAGGCTCTCGGTGCCCTTGACGCCGGCAAGCTCGTCCATGGCGGCATCGCTGATCTGACAGTCGATCGTCTCGTCGCCATTCTGCATGGTGAACTTGAACGCCAGACGTTCGTTGTCGTGTCCTACAATGCGTCCCCGGGTCAACGGCATCGAACGATGATCTTCCATGCGACAACAAAAGCAGTAGCGACTTCGCAGCCGGGCGGCACGGCGCGGATGGCGCCATTAAAGCCCAAACCCGGCAGCGTTGCCTAGACTGTGAAGCGAACCGTTATTTTACCGCACTGCTTTGCTTCACGCCGACAATCGCGGGCAAGGCGCCGGTGTGGACCGGCTCCCCCCTGGCCATTTCGGGCGACATCGGCGCACGGGCGGTGGCATCTGGGAAGCGGACCTTCATTTCGCGAATGAAGCCATCGAGCGTGTCGACGCTCGCCGCCATCTTGGCGATCGCGGAGAACTCGGCGCTGCTGGCAGCAGCCGGCTTGCTGGCGAGATCGAACGCCATCCGGTCGGTATCGCCGGACATCAGCGGGGCGTATTTCTCGCGGAAGCGCGCCAGCCCGATCGCATCCTCGGCGAGTGCATATCCCACCACCGCACGGATCACGTCGCCCTTCTCTACCGCGTTCAGCGGTTTGAAGTCGCGCCAGCGATCGGCGTGGTACAGTTCGATCTGCTCGGAAGCCTCCCGCCACTGCCGCGACGCCCAATAGATGTCGGAACGCAGCCGGATCGCCTCGCGCCCGGTGATGTTGGAAATGATGTCGAGCGCCAGATCATGCCGTCCGACGTCGCTTTGCGCCCGCGCCTCGAGCAGCAGGCGCTGCTGCCGCAACTCGCCCGAGAGATCGGCGATGCGCGTGGTGCGCAGTGCGGCGACCGCGCGATCCGGTTTGCGGTTGGTCAGATAGACCATGGCAAGGCGCGCCGCCACTTGCGCGCGCGCAGCACCCTCGAGCCGCTTGTCGACCTGGTATTGCAGCAGCTCGGCGGCCTGATCGAGCAAGTCGACCGCAACCAGACGGTCCGCCAGGCGCCGGATCATCTCGTCGCCGCGGCGGCCGATCGGCGTCAATTCGCGATATTCGTAGAACAGGCCGAGCGCATCGATCGGCTTCATGTCCTCGCCCTTGGCGCCGACAAACAGCTGCGCGAACAGCGCCGAGGCCAAATCCTGGCTCTGCCGCGACAGTTCGGAATTCGGTTGCAGCCGGGTAGACGTCTTGGTCGCGGCGAGCGATTCCTCATAGCGTCCGGTGTCGGCATAGATCTGCGCCAGCACGGCCAGCGTTTTCACCTCGATCGCATCGCCGCGCCAGATCGCCGACAGCGTCTCCAGTTCGCGTAACGCTTCGGCTTGTCCGAGCTGGTTCCGTTTCTGGCGGAGCAAAACTTCCAGCAGCTTGCCTTCGGCGGCCGCGGGCCGGTCGGACGAGTGCGCGGCGAACCGGTAGGCATCGAGCGCGTCCTTGTCGTGGCCAAGCGCCTCGGCCAGCCGTCCGCGCAACACCGCGATCTCCGGCTTCATTTCCTTGGGCACGCCGACCACCTCGAGTTCGCTACGGCGGCGCGAGGCCCCGGCATAGTCTTTCACCTCGAGCGCCGCCCGCATCGCATCCGCGGTGACGATGCGCTGCATTTCCAGCGGCAATGCGGCGATCGAGAATTCGGCGTTCTTGAACTTCTCGCGCGCATCCGCCCATTTGCCCTGGCGTGCAAAGGCGAGCGCCTTCCACAATTGGGAATCATAGCCGTTGCCGATCGCCGGAAGTGCAAGGTCCTTCAGTCCCCGCTCGGGATGGCCGATCAGGATGCTGGCGACCGCATGGACCATCACGACCGCGGCTTCCTCGCTCCCCACCTTGGTCTCCGACAGGATGAGGTTGGTCACGCCCCTTGCTTCGTGGAACATCCCCCGCGCCATGTAGAATTCGGCAAGGTCGAGCCGGGCTTGCGAGAGGTCGTCCGGGCCGGCGGCGGCCGTCGCCTTGATCAGCGCATCCAGTCGCGGAAGAAACTTCTCCTCGCGGTTCTTGCGCCATTCGTTGGCGTCGAACAGCGGCCGTACCGCGGCGGTGGCGCGTTCGGCGGAAACGTCCGCCGATGACAGCGTCAACCCTCCCGGCCGGCCAAGCATCACCTTGTCGGACCCGACCTCGGCGGTGATGTCATCGGAATTCGGGTGAATGACGACACCGTGGACGGATTCGAGCAGCGACAGCTCGACGAAGTCCTGCCGCTTGATGAAGCCGCGGGTCGGCGGCGGCGCCGTGACCACCAGCAGCGTGTCGCCGGCGTCGGGATCGATCAGCCGGTGCATGAGGCCGGGATTGGCCAGCGGCACGGTGACGTTGGCCAGCGCCGGATCGGTGATGTTGCGCAACACCTGCAACGGCAATGGCGGCGCCTGCACCCGATCGGCAAAAGTGAGCGTCCAGCTGATGCCGGCCGGGCGACCCTCGCCTTCGAGCGAGGGCATCTGCGGACGGTTGAGGCGAATACGGATGGCCTGGCCTTTTTCCAGCGGCAACCGGCTGACATCACCGATGATGGCGCCGCCCTTGGCGCGGATCCCCTCGACATCGATCGGCCCGGTCCGGTCGAACACCAGCCACACCGTGTCGGCGCGGCGGAACATGGCCGCGGGCGTCGGTGCGGTGAAGGCAAACGTCACGCGCAGCCCGTCGCTGTCCCGCCTCGCGTCGACGGACGCGGCCGGAGCTTCCGCTTTCTTTGGGGCCTCAACGGCGGCCGCCGCCGCTTTCTTCGGCGCCGCGGGCTTTGGCGTTTCCATTGCGGCCGCAGGCTTTGCTTCCGAAGCCTGCGCGGCTTTCGGCGTCTCCACCGGCGCCATCTTCTCAGCCGCGGGTGCGGGCTGCTCGGGCGCTGCCGGCACCTTTTCCACGACGGGCGCGACCGCAACCTGAGGCGCGACCTTCTCCACTGACGGAGGTGCGGGCTCGGCGACCGGCATCGCCTTTTCAACTGCGCGCGGCGCTGTCTCCGATGGGCGTGGCGCGGTCTCGGATACCGGCTGCATCTTTTCAGGCGCTGGCGGCGCCTGCTGCGGCTCGCCAGGCTTGATCTCGATCCTGGCCTGTTCGGCAATCGCCTCCGACGTGACCGGCGGAAGCTGCGCCGGCTGCTGCGGCGGTATGGAGTCGTTCAGTGGCTTGCTGTGGGCGCCCGCTTGAGCGACAGCAATCTGCGCGGCTATTCCCGACTTGGCCGACGCCTGTGCACGCGCAGCAGGCGGGGCGGCTGCCTGCTCTGTCGATGCGAGCTTGTCGCCTTGCTGGAAGGCGACGTCGATGACGTAGTTCTTTTCCTCGCGGAAGGAATGCACGTCGACTTCGCCGATCAGCAGGATATCGACCGCTGAGGAGTCGCCGTCGGTGCGCTGGGTGATCGAGGCGATATTCGGCGGCGCCGCCACCTTGGCATCGGCCAGATCGAACGCCAGCACGTTATTGAACTGCAGCGTCAGCTTCTGGTCGTTCAGCACCGAAGAAACGTTGACGCCGGTGGGCATTTCAAAGACGAAGCGGACGAAGGTCGGCTGCACCGAGGCGCGGACACGCACCGGCGGCTTCCTCTTGGCCGCGGCGACCGCAAGCTGCGCACGAAGCGCGCGCTCGGCGGCGCGCGCGCGCGTGGCCAGTTCGCGAATGACGTCGGCCGGCAGCGAGGGCGGCGGACCGGTCCAGCTATCGGGCAGGAAGTCGACGAAGATCCGCTCGCCCGCCGTCATGGTGTTGATGGTCGCCCGCCGCGCCAGCGACAGCCGGATCGCCGAGCCATCGGGATCGCGCCGTGCCGAGCCGACATAATCGGGCACCGCATCGCTCAATTTGTCGACGGGAATATCCACCGGACGCTTGAAGCGGATCACGATGATCGAGCCGGCGGTGATGACGTCGGACTCGACGTCCTCGGCGAGCTTCAGCACCAGCCGCGCGTAACCGCCGGAGGCCGAGAACGTTGCTTCGCCCTTGACGAGGTCCTGCGCGCGGCAGGGAGACACCATCGTCAAGCCGGCAAGCACGAGCAAAATCGCGAGCGTTGAGGGCAGACCAAAGGCTACGTCAAGGCAACGCCGGGCCATCCGCGCCAATGCGCAGCCCTGCGACCCAATTCCAGCGGCAGCCCTTTGCCCCATCCAGGATGTCTCTTGGCCTCAACGATTGCAGCGGCGAAGCGCCCTCGCCTTCGCGGTTGAATCTTGAATTGGCCGGCTTAAGGTTTTGTTAAATATCCGCGTCAATTGAGCTTTTGCGGCAGCATCTTGCCTTCAATTTTGGGCAAATCGGCCGTTGAGGCGGATCTATCGGTGCCGGCGCGACGCGCCAGTTCCACGGTCAGCCGCTCGGCCGCCTCCGGCTGCATCAGGCCGAGAATGTCGGACATCTTCCGCGGCGCGATCTGGGAGGCGATTTCATAGAGCACGGACATCTCCAGCCGGTCGAAAACCTTGGCGGCGTCCTTGGGCTTCATGCCCTCATACATGGTGATGATGCCCTTGAAACGGGCGGCATCGGTTTCGGCCTTTTGCCCGGTCGCGGTGGTAATCCGCGCCTCGGTGGCCTTCATTTCTTCAACGCGTCCCTCGATGCGCTTCTCGGCCGATTTCAGCAGGCTCTCGCGGATCTCGATCTCGCGCGCGCGCTGCTCCAGTTCCTGCCGCCGCGCCTGCAGCCGCTCGAGGATGGCGCGCTCCGACGGCGATACCGATTGCTGGTTGGGTTCGGGAAACACCACCGTGCCGCTCTGCTGCGGCGGCGGATCGGCGGCGGTGGGTGCAGCTGGCTTCGGAGGCTCCTTGGGCGCGGGCACCGATCCGGTGACGTCGTCTGAATCAGCCCTGGATGCAACCTTGGAGCTGCCCGGAAAATTCAGCACGTCCTGCGCCCAGGACTTCTTGGCCGGCTGTGGCTGACTGGCCGGTTGCGGCTGACTGGCCCGCTGCGGCTGATAGTCGAATACGTATCCGCCATCGATGACGAGGCCGGCCACCTTCAGCACCGCAAGGCCGAAGATGGCGACCAGCACCACTGGAATGACACGTATGTCGCGAAACGATTTCATGCAGCGAGGCCACTAGCCCTTCGGCGCTCGGAGAATGCTTCGGCCGCCGCGGCAACCGCTTTGGCGCTCGAGACCTTGGGGGCAGCGGCGGGTTCCGGCTCCGACGTCAGCGGCCGCGCGGCAATCGCGATCTTGGAGAGGCGGCGGATGACGCCGTCGCCCTCGGCCAGCATATCCTTCAGATGCGCCGACATCTGGGATGCCGCGGTGAGCTGGCTACCGAGATTTTCGTTGACGTCGCGAACGGTATGCTTGAGGCCGCCGATCGCGCGCTCGGCGATTTCGGTCGCAGTAATCAATTCGCCGATCGTGGCCTTGAGCGAATGCTCGTCCGCCTTCAGCCGTTTCAGGCGGCTGTTGAGCAGGATGCAATAGCCGATCGTGAGCATCAGCAGCACCGCCACCAGACTCTCGATCACAATTCCGAGTGAATGACTCATTGTGCCTCCATCAACTTGGTTTGTTCGTCGGCCTTCTCGAACATCGCGAAGGTGGTATTCGGTTTGCGCAGCTGCTTGGTGACGCGGATGGCGACGCGGTCGCCGACCCGGCCCATGCGCCCTTCGGTCAGAACGACGTTGCCGCAGCGGACCGACACCAGCGCGTCCTTTTTCATTTCCAGCGGCAGCGTGTCGCCGACCTTCAGCTTCATCAGCTGCTTCAGCGGAACATTGGCTTCATAGAGCACGGCGTCGACCGCGATCTCGGCCTGCGCCACTTCGGTGGCGAAATGGCCTTCCCAGATCGGATCACGGCCGAACTTTTCGCCCATGAACATCTGCAACAGCACCGGCCGGATCGGCTCGATGGTCGCATAGGGCAGCAGCAGCTCGATATTGCCGCCGCGGTCTTCCATGTCGATGCGCAGGCGCACCAGGATTGCGGCGTTGGCGGGCCTGGAGATCGCGGCAAAGCGCGGATTGGTTTCGAGACGGTCGATCGAGAACGTCACCGGCGACAGCGGCCGGAACGCCTGCTCGGCATCGGCCAGCACGACTTCGACCAGCCGCTTGACCAGATTGGTCTCGATCGTGGTGTAGGGACGGCCTTCGATGCGCAGCGAGGTCTGGCCGCGGCGGCCGCCGAGCAGCACGTCGATGATCGAATAGATCAGGCTGGAATCGACGGTGGCGAGGCCGAAATTTTCCCACTCCTCGGCCTTGAACACGCTGAGCACGGCCGGCAGCGGAATCGAGTTCATGTAATCGCCGAACCGCACCGAGGTGATGCGGTCGAGCGAGACTTCGACGTTGTCGGAAGTGAAATTGCGCAGGCTCGTGGTCATCAACCGCACCAGGCGGTCGAACACGATTTCGAGCATCGGCAGACGCTCGTAGGACACCATCGCCGAATCGATGATGGCGCGAATGCCGGAATGATCGTCGAGATTGACGTCGCCGACGGTGAAGCCGAGCAGGTTGTCGATCTCTTCCTGCGACAGGACCCGCTCGCCGCCGGCCTTGTTGCCGAAGTCGCGGCTGCCGTCCTCGACCATCGCGGCCCATTGCAGGGCCATACTCTCCGAGAGTTCGTTGGCCGCAGCTTCTTCCGCCGCCGCCGCGGGATCCTCGGAATCGAGCGAGGCCTCCCATTGGGCGGCAATTGCGTCCTGGTCGAGGTCTTTACCAGCCATGATTATGAGACCTGCTGCGTCACTGGACGATGATTTCCTTGAACAGCACGGCGTTCACCTGCTGCGGCGCCAGCGCCAGATTGACACGCTTGGTCAGTTCTTCCTTGAGGCGGAACAGTCCGGCCGAGCCGTTGATGTCGCTCGGGCGCAATTCGCGCAGATAGGTCTGGAACAGATCAGTGACGCGCGGCAGCGTCGGCTTGATCGCCTCTACCTGCTTCTCTTCCTTGACCTCGAGCACGACCTTGACCTTGAGATATTGCACGCGCTCGCCGGGGGCGCCGACCAGATTGACCATCATGTCCGGCACTTCGACAAAGGACGGCGGCTTCGGCGGCGGCGCCTCGGCATGCTTCTCTTCGCCGTGGCCGCGCATCAGGAAGAACCAGCCCGCGCCGGCGCCGAGGATGGCGACGAAACCGACGACGGCGATGATCAGCTTGAGCTTGCCCTTCTTGCCCGGAATGGCTTCCGCGCCGTCGGCAGCACCTTCTGCTTCGTTCTCCGCCATTGCCCCGCCCGATCCATTTGGGAACGAACGCGATTGCCACCAGCCGGACCAGACGAGGCCCAAGACGCGATACAAAGCCGCCAGCGCACACGCGCGCTCTACAAATGCAACGCTAGGGTAATAATGGTTAACGGAACCTTTCCATTGCGCCCCAACTAGGAAAAAACTGCCGGGCAAACATGGTCAACAAGACCTTTCTGCCGTCCGTAATCGGCCCGGTAAAACACCTAACCCCTTCAAAAATCGTCACTTTCCAAACTGGCACGGCTTTCGCTGAGGTGATGGCGGACCACGGGCTTGGGAGAGCCTGGGCGGTTCGAGAGATCGGCGGACAGCTTGGGAGAGCAGCACGCGGATCGATGAAGGGGAGAACCACCGATGGAGAATACGCTTCTCGTCGGACTATCGCGGCAGATGGTGCTGGAACGGCAGATGGATGTCGTCGCCAACAACGTCGCCAACATCAACACCAACGGCTTCAAGGCCGACCGGTCGTTGTTCGAGGAATATCTGCGCTCGCCCGCGCATGAAGACAATTTCATGCGCAGCGACCGCCGCGTGTCGTTCGTGCAGGACCGCGGCACCTTCAAGGATTTCGCAGCCGGCAATACCGAACTCACCAAGAACCCGCTCGACGTCTCGATCGACGGCAACGGCTTCCTCGCGGTGCAGACCCCGGCCGGCGAACGCTACACCCGCGACGGCAGCCTGCAGATCAACAATCAGGGACAGCTGGTCACCGCCGGCGGCAATCTGGTGCTCGGCAGCTCCGGCCCGATCGTGTTCCAGCCCACCGACAAGCAGATCAACATCGCCGCCGACGGCAACGTCACCGTGATCGAAGGTAGCGGCCGCACCGACTCGGTCCGCGGCAAGCTGCGGGTGGTTTCGTTCGCGGACGCCCAGAAGCTCGTCAAGGAAGGCGCCAACCTTTACTCGGCCGGTCAGGGCGTCGCCGCCGCGCCCGACACCACTTCGGTCGTGCGCCAGGGCTTCATCGAGAAATCGAACGTCAATTCGGTGCACGAGATGAGCCGCATGATGGAGATCACGCGCACCTACACCCAGATTTCGGCGCTGCTGCAGCAGCAGAGCGACCTGCACAAATCCGCAATCGAGAAACTCGCCGACGTTCCGGCATAACCCAAAGGCTTGATCGATGCGCGCACTTTACACAGCAGCGACCGGCATGGCGGCACAGGAACTCAACGTTCAGGTGATCTCCAACAACATCGCGAACCTGCGCACCACCGGCTACAAGAAGCAGCGTGCCGCGTTCCAGGACCTGATCTATGACCACGTGCGCCGGGTCGGCGCGCAGGCGTCGGACCAGGGCACCATCCTGCCCGTCGGCGTCGACATCGGCGGCGGCGTCAAGACCGTCGGCACGCCGCGCCTGATGAGCCAGGGCACGCTGTCGGCGACCGGCAACGAACTCGATATCGCCGTCCGCGGCGAAGGCTTCTTCAAGATCCAGGTTCCCGACGGCACCTATGCCTACACCCGCGACGGCTCGTTCATGATGGACGCGCAGGGCCGCGTCGTGACCGCGCAGGGCAACCCGGTGCAGCCGACCATCACAATTCCGCAGAGCGCTTCCGGCCTCACCGTCAACGCGCAGGGCCAGGTCTCGGTACTGCTGCCGGGATCGACCACGCCGACCACGGTCGGGCAAATCGGCCTGACGCGCTTCATCAACAAGGCCGGCCTGAAGCCGATCGGCGACAATCTGTTCACGGACACGCCCGCCTCGGGCACGCCGCAGGACGGCGTCGCCAACACCGACGGCTTCGGCGACCTGCAGCAATCCAACCTGGAACAGGCCAACGTCGAGGTCGTCACCGAAATTTCCGACCTGATCGCGGCCCAGCGCGCCTACGAGATGAACGCCAAGGTCGTCAGCGCGGCCGACCAGATGATGCAATCCACCTCCAACATGTTCCGCTGAGGATCTGTCATGATCGCCCGCGCCCTCCTCCTCGCCACCGCACTCTGCGCCGCCTCGGCCGCGGCGGCGTTCGCGCAGACCCGCAACGACATCATCGCCGCGCCCGCGCTGCGCGCCAGCGTGACCGTGACGGGCGACCTGGTGCGGATCGGCGACGTCATCGACAACGCCGGACCTGCGGCGCAGATCGCGATCTACCGCGCGCCCGACCTCGGCACCACCGGCTCGCTGCCGGTCGCGCAGGTCCTCAACACGCTGCGGTCGCATCAGGTGATCGGCGTCGACACCCGTGATCTCAGGGAGATTTCGATCACGCGTCTGGCCCGCACCCTCGAGGGCAAGGACATCGAGCAGCAGATCGCGCGGACGCTGGAGCGCAAGAACGGCCTTGGCGACGCCGCCAATCTGAATCTCACCTTCGATCGCGATCCCGGCGATGTCCGCCTGGATGCCTCTAACACCGGCGGCCTGCAGGCCACCATCGTGCGCTTCGATCCCCGCAACGGACGCTTCGACATCACCTTCGAAATCTCCAACGACAGCGGCACGGCGCCGACCAAGCTGCGCTTCACCGGATCGGCGATCGAGACCATCGAGGCCGCGGTGCTGGCTCGTAGCGTCGAGCGCAACGAAGTGCTGAAAGCTTCCGACGTGATGATCGAGCGTCGCCCGAAGGCCGAAGTCGGCAGCGACGCCGCCACCCGCGATCGCGCCGTCGGCATGCAGGCGCGGCGTCAGTTGCGCGCCGGCCAGGCCATCAAGGTGGCCGATCTCGCCAAACCGGACCTCGTGCAGCGCGATCAGAACGTCACGCTGATCTACGAATCGGTCGGGCTCTATCTCACCGGTCGCGGCAAGGCGCTCGAGAGCGGCACCGAAGGCGACGTCGTCAACGTGATGAATCTGCAATCCAAGCGCACGGTGTCCGGCGTCGTCACCGGCCGCGGCCAGGTCTCGATCACGGTCGCCACGCCCCGCCCTGCGCCGGTTGCTTCCGACACCACCTCTTCGCTCGGCAACGCCGATCAAGCCACACCCGTCGCCGTCGCCAAACTCAGTTCGTCAGTCGCTCCAAAAGCCGAGTAATGTAAATGTCAGTCTCCCGTATCAACCGCTTCATTCTCACCGGCGCCTTGCTGGCCGTAGCAGCGTTCGCGAGCGGTTGTTCCTCGATCGACCGTCTCTCCCAGATCGGCGAAAAGCCGAAGCTGACGGAGATCGAGAATCCGACCACGCAGCCCGGCTACAAGCCGGTGCAGATGCCGATGCCGAAGCCGGAACTGGCTTCCTACAACGCCAACTCGCTGTGGCGGAACGGCTCCCGCGCGTTCTTCCGCGACCAGCGCGCCGCACGCGTCGGCGACATCATGACCATCACCGTAAATTTCACCGACAAGGCCAACATGGCCAACGAGAGCCAGCGCAGCCGAACCTCCAAGGAAGACGCCGCCATCACCGATTTCGCCGGCAGCAAGCTGTTGACCGGAAACGCCGCCAAGGTGCTGCCCGGCAAACTTCTCGCCACCGAATCCGCCGGATCCTATGACGGCAAGGGGTCGGTGGTCCGGCAGGAGAACCTGCAGACCAACGTCGCCGCCGTGGTGACGCAGGTGCTGCCGAACGGCAATCTCGTGGTCGAAGGCAAGCAGGAGATTCGCGTCAATTTCGAAATCCGCGAACTGATCGTCGCCGGCATCGTTCGTCCCGAAGACATCCAGAGCGACAACACCATCGATTCCTCGAAGATCGCCCAGGCCCGCATCGCCTATGGCGGCCGCGGCCAGATCACCGACGTGCAGCAACCCCGCTATGGCCAGCAGGTGACGGACATCCTGCTGCCATTCTAGAATTCATCGGGCATGATCCCGAAAAGTGAGCACCGGTTTTCGGAAACGATCATGCCCACTTGAAGCGAGCTCCCACACTTCATTGCGAACCTAGGCGCGATGATGTGTACCAACGCGGCCTCCGTCAGCTCCCCTGACGGAGGCCGCGGTCGTTTTGGGGAAAGTTGAGCGAAAACGTCAGGCTGACTTCAAGCCGACTTGCGCGCCCGGCGCTTGCGAGCCGGCGGCGTCTCGCCCTCGTCGCGCAGATCCTTTGCGCCGGCGAACGCGGCCAAAACCTTGTCGGCGGAAACCACGCGGTTGCGGCCGGAATATTTGGCGGCATAGAGCGCCTGGTCCGCCTGCCCCAGCAGCCAATCCGAGCGCGTGTCCTCGCTCGGCACCAGCGTTGCGATACCGACGCTCAGCGTCACGAACGGCGAAACGCCGGGCGCGCCGTGCGGCAGCCGGATCCTCGCCAACGCATCGCGCAGCCGCTCGCCGAGCTTGCGGGCGCCGGCGGAATCGGTTTCGGGCATGATGATGGCGAATTCCTCGCCGCCATAACGCGCCGACAGATCGGCCGGGCGAAACGCGTTTTTGCCGATCGCGTCCGCCACCGCGCGCAGACACTCGTCGCCTTTTTGGTGGCCGTGCAGATCATTGTAGAGCTTGAAATGGTCGACGTCGCACAATAGCAGCGACAGCGGCTTTTGTATCCGCTGCGCACGCGCCCATTCCATCGCGAGCGTCTCGTCGAACGAACGCCGGTTGGCAAGGCCGGTCAGGCCGTCGCTGGCAGCCAGCGTCTTCAATGCCGTTTCCGCGCGCTTTTGATCGGTCATGTCGCGCAGGGTTTCGACCACCGCGATCAATTTACCGTCCTCGTCGTGGATCGGGCCGGCGTCGATGGCGAGGTACAATTGATTGCCGAGCTTTGGCATCACGCACCAGTTTTTGGCCGAAAAGCCGACGCCGTCATCGGGGATGGCGTGCTCGGGATAAAGCTGGCTCAGCTTGTCGGGCCGCCCGAGCGCGACCAGATCGGCCAGGCAATAACGCTGCTGCTGATAGAATGCGCGCCAATGGTCTGATGTGCCGATGACCTCGGAGGCGGCAACGCCGGTCAGGCGCTCACACGCACGATTCCAGATGACGACGCGCCGCTTTGGATTCAGCACGAAAGTAGGGACCACCAAATGCTGCATCAGCCGCACGGCATAGCCCTGTGCGACGTCTGAGCTACTTTTGGTTCCAATTTTCAAATCAAACACCCTCGCCTCGATCACGCAGGAGGCTATGGGTATTAGGTCAGCGATGAATGGAAGCCCCGTTAGGAATCCAAGTTAGTGTGGGGTTAAAAGGTCCACAATTTACCGTGCAATGCGGAAGATTCCCGTATTTTTCCCGTGACAAAGTTCCATCGAAACGACAAAGAGTTCCGGAAAGATGCTATTCGATCCGATACTCCCTTGGCACCCACGCGAACCAATCCTCCTGAAACCGGACATGACGATGCGCTTCTGCTGGCCGTTCCTTGCTGCCGCCGTACTTGCGGCAATGCCATCACTGGCCGCGGGTGCGGTGGAACGCGAAGAGCCCGACATCGACATGTACGCGCACATCTCGGGCAAGTGCACCAAGCTCAAGATCGCCGGCCGCGATTTCGGCTGCAAGGCAGTGGCCTATTTCCATGGCCAGCAAGGCCGCGCGCATTTCACCATCGTGCTCGACGATCCCAAGGACCACAGCCACATCATCTCGTTTTCAGGCGATACCGGCCGCCGCGAACAGGACAACGTCTATGAACTGCAGGTCGACCGGATGCTGCTGAACTCCAAGGATCGGCCGAAGGTCGATGGTCTGCCGGTGCCGTTGGTCGAATCCTCCACCGGCACATGCCGGCAGCAAGGGATCATCGCGACGCGACAAGTCTCCAGCATCTCCTGCGCGGCGACCGCCAAGGATGGCCGGAAATACGAACTGCAATTCGAATCCGACGGCGAGCCGGTGACGCTGCGCCGGATCCGGCAATCCGCCCTCACCGAGGAGAAGGCGAACGCCAAGAAGGCCGAGCAACTCGAATGCCGCCGCAAGGCCCATGTCGCCAAGATATTGCCGCGCGACTGGACCGCGTTCGTGATCCGGTGCCTGGCGGATGACGAGCAGAAGCCGGCAACGGCGGAGCAGCGGTAAGGCTGCCGGTGGCGCTTCGGCACAAACGCCGTCCTGACTGGCTGCGAGCCGAAGGCGGCGGCGTGCCCCTCCAATCATGACGATGAAGAGAGGTTGGCTACCCAGATTATCTATCTATAGTTGTATTTTTTGCATGACCCGCGTAAGGTCGACCCGTCAGGCGGGAGCGGCCCATGGCACTCAGCAATTACGGTGTGGTGAAGGGCGACTTCGACCATTTCGCCCGCGACCCGATCGATGGTTTTGGCAGGTTTCTCCATGGGCACATCTTCGTCAGGGTGCCCAAACCCGGCGGCGGCACGATGTTGTTCGACTGCGCGTGCGATGTGAACACGCCGAACGGCTTCATCGAGTATTTTCACACGCCGCTGCTCGACCCCGCCAAATTTCTGGTGGTGCCGAATTTGGCCGACGGGCATCACTTCCTGCCGACCGCGCACGCTCCGAACGCCCCAACCGGCGGCGCGCTCGACTACGTCCGCAGTCCCCTCATCACGCTGAACCTCGGCTGCGCCGCGATGGTGTTCAACTTCATCAACGCCATTTTCGGCCGGCACGAACAGGTGTGGATCAAGAACAATGGTGAGGAAGCTCTCAATGTCCTTGAGCCGATGATGACGGCCAGCGACATCGAAAAAGTCTATGTCTTCGGGGCGCGTTTCGACAACGCCCACCAGACGCCGCCGCAGGGCATGCACGATGTTCACTACAATCAAGGTGATCCGCCCGGTGAGTTCCGGCACCTCGATCAGATCTGGCAGGATGGCGGCATCATCGTACGCCACCGCGACGCCCGCTATGAAGGCTTCTTCGTCAAATTCAACACGCAGTCGCTCAACACGGACGACAACGGATTACCCAAATAATCTCTGACGTAAGCCTCTCGCGTCATGCCGACGTTACCTCGCCATTAACCAGCTGTTAACCAAGCCGTCTCATCCTCGTAATTCCAGGAGAGCATGAGACTGACCAGGTCGACCACCTGGCTGGCGCGCGCAGGCGCTCCCTCTCCTGCCCACTCATTTGATCGCGGCTGCAAACATGATCGCTGAAAGCAATAGCAACATCGCCTGGCACCGGGTTCAGCTCAAGAAGAACCGCGAAGCCGTGAAGGCACTCGAAATCGCCCGCTTCCAGGTTGGCGAGATGACCGGCGCAGCAGGCCATGCGCAACAAAAGGCCCTGGCCCAACTCAAGCGCAAGATCACTGAATCCCAGCGATGCATCGCCGCACACGAGCGGTGCACCAAGCGGCCGCTTGCGACCGATTTGCGAAGCCTCGCGCAGGTGAGCTGGGGCAGCTGGGATGCCTACAGTGGTTCGCGGCAGGCGTCATCAAGGGCGTAACGGGCCGGATGCGCAAACCCGCTGGGGTTGCAGCCTGCTGAGCCGATTGCTTCGCTTCACTCGCAGTGACATAAACGTCGGCACAGCTTTCCTCACCTTAAGGAAAAAGCCATGTGCCGCATTTGCGATGCCAACGACGCCGTTGCACGACAGGGAACGTCACGCCGCCGCTTCCTTCAATTCGCAGGCGGGATCGCCGCAAGTCTGGCCTCAGCACCGCTGGCGTTGGCGCCTTCCGCCTTTGCCAAGGATGCAAAGCCGCCGCCGAAGCCGCAGAACCAGATGTCGCCGGCCGCAGCCCTCGATCGATTGATGAAGGGCAATGCGCGCTATGTCGAAGGCGTCTCGCGCCGGCACGATTTCAAGCATGAGCGGGAAGCACTCGTCGGCGGCCAGAATCCCTTTGCCAGCGTCCTGAGCTGTGCGGATTCCCGCATCGCGCCCGAATATGCCTTCGACAGCGGCCGCGGCGATCTGTTCGTCTGCCGGGTTGCCGGCAATTTCGCCAATGACGATACCGTCGCGAGCCTGGAATACGGCGCAGCCGTGCTCAACTCGCCGCTGATCCTGGTGCTCGGCCACGACAGTTGCGGCGCCGTCGATGCCACGATCAAGTCGCTCAAGGACAATACCACCCTGCCCGGCCACCTGCCATCGCTCGTCAACGCGCTCGCGCCTGCGGTCAAGGCGGCCAAGGATCGGCCCGGCGACCTGCTCGCAAACGCCACTCGCCAAAATGTCATCGACGTTGTCGCCAGGCTCAAATCGGCGACGCCGATCCTCAGCGCCGCCGCCGCAGAGGGCAAGATCAAGATCGTCGGTGGTATTTATCGGCTAGACAGCGGCAAGGTTGAGATGATCGGCTGAGCCGTTACGGCCGCATTTGAACTTAACTTGCTCATCCCGGCTTGATCCCGGCCGCCTGCATGATCGGCAACAAGCGCTTTTCCTCGTCGTCGCGGAATTTGCTGATCTCGGCCGACGACGCCGGCCATGGCGTGGCGCCGAGTTCGGCGTAACGCTCCTGCAAACCGCGATCGGCGAGCGCTTTCATGGTGAGCGCGTTTACCTGCGCGACGAGATCGGGCTTCATGTTCGCTGGCCCGATCAGGGCGGTCCACGACGTCATCGAATATCCCGGCAACACCTCCGCCATCGTGGGCACGTCAGGCAATTCGGGGATGCGCTTCAGCGAAGTGACCGCGACCGCCTTGATCTGTCCGGCGCGCACGCTCGGCAACGAGCCGGGCAGATTGTCGAACAGCAGATCAACGCGGCCGCCGAGTAGATCGGTCAAGGCCGGCCCGGCGCCGCGATAGGGAATGTGGTTCACCTCGACGCCGCCCATGCTGTTCATCATCTCGCCGGACAAATGCAACGTGGTGCCGAAGCCCGCCGAGGCATAGGTGTATTTCTTCGGCTCCTTCTTGAACGCCGCCAGCAATTCCTTGATGTCGGAGGAGAACAGGTCCTTCCGCGCCACCAGGATATTGGGCAATTGCCACATGCCGCCGATGAAGGTGAAATCGCCGCGCGGATCATAGGGAAGTTTTGCGTAGCTTCCGATCGCGAGCACATTGCTGGCGATGCCGCCGAGACCGATCGTGTAGCCGTCCGGCGGCGATTTCGCCACCGCGTCCGCGCCCAGCACACCGCCCGCGCCGGCCTTGTTCTCGACGACGAAGGTCTGTCCGGAGATTTCGCTCATCTTCTGGCAGATGATCCGCGACAGCGTATCGGTGGCGCCGCCGGCCGGAAATCCGTTGACGTATTTGACCTGCCGGTTCGGCCAGGCCTCCTGCGCGAACGCGTTGCGGGACACGAGATAAGGCGCGGCGATCGAGCTGCCGAGCATGGTCAACAATTTGCGGCGGTTCACGGGCGTGAGCGACGGCATCATTTCCCTCCCTTGCGCAGGTGCCTGCTTGATTGGTCGGGCAAGGCTTGCTGCGTCGATGACAGCGTAGTGCGCTGTGGTCCAACGTGAAAGGGCCGAGTTACGCTTTGGCGAGGCAAAAAAAGACAGCCAATCAACGCGAAACTGTTTCCTCGTCGTCCCGGCCCCCGTGCGCAATTGCGCACTAGGCCGGGACGACGGGCAGGCTGTGATCTCGCGCACACTCTCACATGAACCTTTGCCCGCCTCACAGCAACTGAACGCATGGAAACGGTATGACAACGCGAGACGGACCGATGCAGGCTGCCACAATGAGAAAAGCAGGGATGCTGTTCGCCCTCGCGATGCTGTTCGCCGCATCGAGCGCTATCGCGGCTGAGCCCTGCAGCACCACGCCGGCGCGCTTCAACATTGCCGAGACGCTGTGGCAGGCGGCCGAAGAACATCCGGTTCACATCACCTTCATGACCCGGTCCGATGGCGTGAAAATGCCGGGCTATCTGCTGGCAAAATATCCGGACGAGATGACCGTCGTCCTGCAATATGAATTCGGCAAGCTGAACGTGAAGGACGATCGGTTTGAAGTGCTGGTGTGGTTCAAGGGTTATCCGGAACGGCTCGTGGTCCCCTTCAACGCCATCAAGGCGTTCTACGACCGCACCGAATTGAAGTGCTCGGGTAGCTAGCAAAGCGTTTTCGAGCGAAGTGGATACCGGTTCGCGAAAAGAAAACGCGTCAAAACAAGAGTTACTCACTCGTGGCGCGGCGGATCAACGCGCAGAGCCCCGTCATTCGGGCGATCGGATGCTCGACAAACAACCGGCAAGACTTCAGTGCGGCGGCAAGCGTGTCCGGCGGCGTTGCCGGTTTCAGATGCGAGGCCAGCATCGCGCCATGCGCATGCCCAAGCGCACGCGTCGAACGCGTCAGTGCATCGAGCCTTCCATCCGCCTGCAGCGGCACCAGCATGGTTCGCACCAGCGCCAGATATGCCGGCCAGTACGCCAGATGCCGGTACATGCTGGCGATCAATTGCGGCTCGGTGTCCTCGCCAAAACCATTCAACTCCGCGACCAGCCGCGTCACCTCGGGGTCGAACGCGTCCATCGGCGGCAGTTCCGGAATCCTGGCTCCGGATGGCTTTGGCGCCGCATCGGCCGCGGTCACGGCATCGGCCGCGCGCGGTTCGAAATGCGCGAGCAGCGCCGACAGCACGGTCAGCGCCAGCGCGTTGGTGTATTGATAGCTGTCCAGCACGTTGCGAATGATCGCCTGGTCGGATTCATCGATGCCGGCGGCGAGCAGCGTGTCGGCGGAAAAGCCGGGCAGACCGGGCAAGGCGATCGTGCGCCTGATGGCTTCGGCATGCAGCGGCGCGGCGCCGAGATAGAGCGGCCGCACCGTGGCCCAGGTCCACGGCAACGCGCCCGGCATGGTCGCGAGATTGCGCCAGATCAGATTAACGACGCTGGTGCCGAGCACCTTGCGGATATCAGCGAAGATCTCGGCGATCTCACCGCGCGCATCGGCCTCAAGGATCGAGGGAACGCTCTCCTGCCCGTGCATGATTCCCATTCAGCCCTTGAAGCTCGCGGCCACCTTGCCGAGCCCGTCGAGTTCCATCACCACGCTGTCACCGGCCGCGAGCCACACGGTCTTCACCAGGCTTCCAATGAGAACAATCTGGCCGGCGTGCAATCCCTTGCCCTCCCCGGCCAGATGATTGGCGAGCCAGGCCAGCGCATTATGGGGATGACCGAGCACGTCCGCACCGGTGCCGCGCCCGACTTCGGTGCCGTTGACGATGGCGCGGCCGACCACCTTGAGCAGATCGGGCGCCGCGTTGCGCGGTATCGCCTTGCCGAGCACGCAGCCGGCGGCGAAGAAATCGTCGGCCACCAGCGTCGGCGCGCCCATCGTTTCCCATTTGACGTAGCGGTCGTCGACGATCTCGATCGCGGGGTGATAGGCCTCGATCGCCTCCATCACCCATTCGGCCGTGAACGGCGCTTCCGAAGGCTGCAGATTGCGCGCGAGCCGGACCGCGATTACGCATTCGACGCCGACGCGGACGTAATCGCCGAAACGCAGCTTCGCGCCGGACTCATGAACGCCCTTGGCGAACACGCCGCCGCCGCAGGGATGGGGGATGTCGAGATATTGCTGCATCACCGCACTGGTGCAGCCGATCTTGTAGCCGACCAGGGGGCCTGTCTGCGGCAGCAAGAGATCATGGACCGCGCGCTGAATCTTGTAGCCCTCGGCCTCGTCCTGCGGCACGAGTTCGCCCGATAGCGCGGCCAGCGGCGAACGGCTGCGGCGGGCGCTGGCGATACTCTTGGCGGCCGCGAGAATTTTGTCCATCGGCGGCAGCTCTCTCGTTACCAACCGGCCATGCTGACCGCGCGCTGCGGTCAGGTGCCGGGCGTTACCCTACTCGTCCCGGTAAACCTTCTCGCGCTTCTCGTGACGCTCCTGCGCTTCCACCGACAGCGTCGCGATCGGGCGGGCTTCCAGCCGCTTCAACGAGATCGGCTCGCCGGTCTCCTCGCAATAGCCGTAAGTGTTGTCCTCGATACGCTGCAGCGCGGCGTCGATCTTGGAGATCAGCTTGCGCTGGCGGTCGCGGGCGCGCAGTTCGATGGCGCGGTCGGTTTCGGAAGAGGCGCGATCAGCCAGATCGGGATGATTGACGTTCTCTTCCTGGAGGGTCTGCAGGGTAATCTTTGATTCCCTCAGGATTTCGTCCTTCCACGCCAGCAGCTTGGCGCGAAAATAATCGCGCTGGCGGTCGTTCATGAAAGGCTCTTTTTCGGAGGGTCGATAATTCTTCAACTTTTCCAAGGTCAGCCCATCTTCACGTGCAAGGCGGAACGGAAAATCGTCCGCCCGCGCCGGCGTTATATAGCGGCGGGTTGTGACAGACAATATCGGCCAACCCAAAGGAAAGCCGCCCCGGAGCGCATACACAGGCAAAACTGTGCACCGCAGCGAGGCAGCCTGCCTCGTCAGTAGCCGACCGTAAAGCGTTGCCGAATATGGGCCGGACGCTCGATTTCGTCGGCGAGTGCAACTGCGAAGTCCTCAAAGGAAATCCAGCTTTTGCCGTCCGAGGCGGTCAAAAGCTGGTCGGTCCCAAGGCGGAACTTGCCGGTTCGCTCGCCGGCCACAAACAGGGCCGAAGGCGACAGGAAGGTCCAGTTCAGCTCCTTTTCCTGCCGCAACAGGTCGAGAAAGGCGCCGCCCTTCTCGGCCTCGGCCTTGTACTGGGCCGGAAAGGCCGGAATCGTAACCAAGCGGACCCCCGGCGCCACTTCGAGGCTGCCGGCCCCGCCGACCACGAGATAGCGGCCGACCTTCGAATCATGGGCCGCGCCGATCAGCCGGGCCGGGTCGCTGTCGAGGAAATGCACCGAGCTGATCGCGGCGTCATGGCCGGCGAACAGGGCGGTCAGGCCGGCCTGGTCCAGCACGTCGCCCGGCTTTGCCGTGACGTTGGGCCCAGCTGGGATCTTCTCGGGGTTCCGGGCGATGGCGGTCACGGTGTGGCCGCGGCTGGCCAGTTCGGTGACGATGCGCGAGCCGGCATTACCGGAGGCGCCGACGACGGCGATCTTCATCTTTGGTCTCCTTGCGATGGGATGGATGTGGTATCCAATGGTGACTAGATAACGCAAAGAGCGTAAGTGTTAAGAGAGCACTTTGAACTCACCTGATTACGCCGGAGTAACCGCCATGAAAGCTGGAAGCATGAAACCCAACGCCTACGCCGCCAATTGCCCAACGCGCCAGATCCTCGATCGCGTCGGCGACAAATGGGCCGTGCTGATCCTGCTGTTGGTGCGCGACGAGCCGAAGCGCTTCAACGCACTGCGCCGCGCCATCGAAGGCATCTCGCAGAAGATGCTGTCGCAGGTGCTGAAGAGTCTGGAACGCGACGGATTGATCAAGCGCCGCGTCATCGCAACCGTGCCGGTGACGGTGGAATATTCGATCACGCCGCTGGGGGCCACGCTGTCAACCGCGGTCGACGCCTTGCGCGACTGGGCCGAAAGCAATCTGAAGGACGTGCTGAGCGCGCAGCGCCGCTACGATGCGCAGCGCAATTCGATGGCGGCGTGAAATAAAACGGGATGCGCTAGAACTGTCCGGCCTTGGCGAGTTCGACTTCAACCCGAAGCTCGATCTCGGACAGCACGGCATCGAGCCCGGGATCGCCGGAGGAGGATTTCAGATTGGCCGCGGCATCGCGCAGGCGGTTCATGGTGGCGGTATCGAGATTGCCGGAGAGCAGCCCGAGCTTGAGTTCGTCGAGCACATCGAGCGCACCGCGCCCGCGCGCCACCGAGCGCTTGCGGCGTTCGGTCGGATCCTCGACGCCCTGCATCGCCAGCAGCGCATCGATGCTGCCGGCGGCCTTCGGCGGGGCGGCGGAGCGGGTCTCTTCCGGTGCGGCCGGCGTATCCGGCAGCGAAAAGCCGGTCGAGCTGGTGCGCCGCGTGTTGCTCGCGGGCGATCCAAGCGTGGTGCCGTTGGGTCCGTAAATGCGCATCGTCGTGATCTCGCCGGGCGATTGCGGCAGCTTCGCCGCTTTATGGTTAATGCCGCGTAAACGACCCGGCAAAATCTGCCGCCGCGCGGCAGTTTCGCCGGTGCCGCCCGCCCGGCCGGATCGCGCACCGCCGCATAAAGCATAGCATTTTCAACCAAGTAGGCCATCGATTCCGCGTGGCACAGCCTTCGCATAGTTAATCGCGGACTACCGTCATGGGAGTGGCGTTTCGTCCGGGAAGACTTCAGGGGAGCATTGGGATGCCCGGCATCCATACGGCGAGAGTGATTTGGCTGGGCTGCGCGGCGCTGCTGGCGCTGGCGTTGACCACAATGTCCGCAGGTGCGACCTCGCGGATCAAGGATCTCGCCAATATCGAAGGCGTGCGCCAGAACCAGCTGATCGGCTACGGCCTCGTCGTCGGCCTCAACGGCACCGGCGACACGCTGAACAACATCCCCTTCACCAAGCAGTCGCTGCAGGCGATGCTGGAGCGCATGGGCGTCAACATCCGCGGCGCCACCATCCGCACCGGCAACGTCGCCGCCGTGATGGTCACCGGCAATCTGCCAGCGTTCGGCACCCAGGGCACGCGGATGGACGTCACCGTCTCCGCGCTCGGCGACGCCAAGAATTTGCAGGGTGGCACCCTGCTCGTCACCCCCCTGCTCGGCGCCGACGGCAACGTCTATGCGGTGGCGCAAGGCTCGCTCGCCATCGGAGGTTTCGCGGCCGAAGGGGCCGCCGCCAGTGTTACGCGCGGCGTGCCGACCAACGGCCGCATCCCCAACGGCGCGATCATCGAGCGCGAGATTGAATTCGCGCTCAATCGCCTGCCCAATGTCCGGCTCGCGCTGCGCAATGCCGATTTCACCACCGCCAAGCGCATTGCCGCCGCGGTCAACGACTTCCTCGGCGTCAAGACTGCCGAGCCGATCGATCCCTCCACGGTGCAGTTGGCGATCCCCGCGGAATTCAAGGGCAACGTCGTCGCCTTCCTGACCGAGATCGAGCAGTTGCAGGTCGAACCGGATCTCGCCGCCAAGATCGTGATCGACGAGCGCTCCGGCATCATCGTGATGGGCCGCGATGTGCGCGTCGCCACCGTTGCGGTGGCGCAGGGCAACCTTACGGTCTCGATTTCCGAGAGCCCGCAAGTGAGCCAACCCAATCCGCTGTCGCGCGGCAGAACGGTGGTGACGCCACGCTCGAGCGTCAGCGTCGCCGAAGACGGGAAGAAATTAGCGGTCGTGAAAGACGGCGTCTCGCTGCAGCAACTCGTCGACGGTTTGAACGGTCTCGGCATCGGCCCGCGCGACCTGATCGGGATCCTGCAGGCGATCAAGGCCGCCGGCGCGATCCAGGCCGACATCGAGGTGATGTGATGCAAAACAGTATCAACAGCCTCATCGATCCCGCATACGCCAAAGCCTACACCCGGACCGCGTCGCGCACCGACCCGCTGCTGGCCGAGGCCTTGACCAAGGTTTCACCCGAGGCGCAGAAGAGGACCCGCGCCAAGGCGCAGGACTTCGAGGCGATGTTCCTGAACACGATGTTTTCGCAGATGACCTCCGGCATCAAGGGCGAAGGCCCGTTCGGCGACACGCCCGGCACCGGCGTCTGGCGCTCGATGCTGACGGATGAATATTCGAAGTCGTTCGCCAAGTCCGGCGGCGTCGGAATCTCCAACGACGTCTTCCGCACCTTGATCCTGCAACAAGCCAACCGCGCCGGCTGATCCAGAGGAAACCCGCGATGAATCAGCGCCTGCAAGCAAAACCCGCCGCCGCACCGGCACAGGCGATTTCGACGCCGGTCGAGGCCCGCAAGCTCGCCGAAGCGCTGATGGACGTGATGAGCGGACTGCTCGGTGTCATCGAACGCGAAACCGAACTGGTTCGCGCCGGCAAGATACGCGAGGCGATAGCGCTTGAAGGCGAGAAGGGCGAGCTCTCGCGCCGCTACATGGTAACGGTCGAACATCTGAAGACCTCGCAAAAATATCTGGCGCAGGTGTCGCCCGAATTGCTGACCACGCTGCGGCGCCATCACGACACGTTCCGTGCCATGCTGCAGGTCAACCTCACCGTGCTCGCGACCGCGCATGCGGTGTCCGAAGGCATCGTGCGCGGCGTCAACACCGAGATCCAGCGCCGCAACATTCCCAATACCTACACCGCGAGCGGCCAGCGCGCCGCGCCCGGACCGCGCAACATGACGCCGCTCGCGGTCAGCCGCTCGCTCTAGCGACTTCCCGTTCGGGCTTGCGCGAACGCAGGTTTGCCCGGCGCAAACCTTACATTTTTCATCAAATTGGCGCGCCCGTATATGCACGGGATTCAGCGCGTTCCCTAACGCCGTGTTGAGAGGTGCGAAGCTATATTGCGGATTGAGAGGGGTTGGGATTTGACTCGAAGGAAGCCTGGAGGCTGCCATGAGTACAGATTTCAACATCAAGCCGGTGGGGGCACCGGTTGCCGCGCCGATCGTTCAACCGATCAGCGAAGCAGCGCATAATGCGATCGCGACCGAATTGCCGGCGAGCCAGAGCGTCGTCGCGTCGGATGCGGGCGCGCGCACCAGCGATTCCGCTCCCGTCCACGTTTCGATTTCGAATGCGTCCCTCTCGAACCAGGTGGTGATCGATCGCGACGCGCGAGCGGTCGTCTATCAGGTCGTCGATAACAGGACGAGCCAGGTGGTGAAGCAATTCCCTGAGGAAGCGGTGCTGCGCCGGCGCGCGTATTTCCATGCTCTCGACCTGACCAAGGACGCGCCGCAGCGTCTGCGTGCGACCGACCAGCGGGCTTGAAAACCGGAATGCCCGCTAATCAAACCTCGTGCTTCGCATAAGCGGTGTCCACATAGGTCTGTCCGCTTACCGGATCGGTGCCGACGTTCTTGATCAGCGCTTTGCCGTTGCTCTGCAGCGTGAACTTGGTGTCGCCGACCCGAAACGAATTATCCTTGATCAGCACGTCCTGGTATTTGCTGGTAGAGCCGCTTTGGTAGTGCACCTTGGCGCGAAACCCCGTGACGTTCGAGACCGAGATCTTGAACGTCTTGTTGTCGGGGTATGTTCCGGTCCAATCGCCCTGATAGTTGGCGGGATCGACCGCGAAGTACGGGGTCTTGCTCGGGACCGTCAGCCCGACCGTCTTATAGTTTGCCGCGATGGTCGCCAGCAAGTCGGCCATGCTACGTCTCCTTTGTCGGCGCGCGGGCGTCAGCCACGGCCTGACAGGCCGGCTGCGAGGTTGCAGTTGATGTCGATCAGCGACTTCAGCTTCGACGGATCCGGATTCAACTGCATGTCGACCGTCTGCTTCATCACGAACACTCCGATATTGGCGATGTTCTGACGGACTTCGATCGGTTGCTTGTTCTCTTCGGCCTGCGCCGCACTCATGAAGATCGACCAGAGCCGGCGATTGAACAAAAGCGCGCTCTCCATGTCCTTGCCGGGACCCGCCCAGTTGGTCTGGACTTCCTGGAGCTGTCGTGCGGCCTTCAGCAGCGCCTGCGCTTCGATTTCACGGGGGGACGACGTCGTGTGCGACGTACGCGCGTAGGCCTGGGCTGCATGGGACATTCAAGAACCTCGGTGGGAGCGGTTGGCAGGACCGCGGACTGCGAAAACTGCCCAACTTTCATACAGGTAGTGCCTTTAAATATGGTTAGCGGCGGTTACCGATTGTGTTCGCGGTCCGTCGGAAATCCACATTTTCACCACCATGCCCGCGGTGCGTTCTGATGAGATTAAGATCGAGGTGAAAATTTTTTGCGTTGATGCGTTTTATTCGTGCGGCCGGACTTCATTTCTCGTGGCCAAAAGGAAAGACGGCGGAGTTTCCCCCGCCGTCTTGAATGTTGACGTCGCAGCCGAACTTAGCGGAGCAGCTGGAGCACGCTCTGCTGGCTCTGGTTGGCCAGCGACAGCGCGGACACCGCGATCGACTGGCGGGTCGACAGCGCCTGGCTGTTCGCCGCTTCCTCGTTGGTGTCGGCCAGCGTCAGGTTCGACGAGCCGGTCTGCAGCACGTTGATCAGGTTCTTGTTGAAGTCCTGACGGATCTGCACGATCGACAGGTTCGAACCGAAGGCCGAAGCCTGCGAGCGCAGCGTGGA
>Ga0307517_10000050_pt1 | contig 157059 bp, 161 predicted proteins | sample 23_EM_MG_FD_194515 | JGI IMG/M metagenome (GOLD analysis project Ga0307517, IMG submission 194515) | Populus trichocarpa ectomycorrhiza microbial communities from riparian zone in the Pacific Northwest, United States - 23_EM | ecosystem: Host-associated > Plants > Roots > Unclassified...
GAACGGCAATCCCTGAGTCCCTTAGCCCAACTTGTCCTTCAACTATTATCCTTCTAAGCTACCGGTCCCTTGAAGCCTCCCTTAGCACCAGCGCTAGCAGGTCTATCGCCGGTCCTATTGTATTTTCGTTAGACAGGAATAAACCTGTTACAGTCATGGACATATAGTATTCTGCCTCTGTGGTCGACAGAGCAATAGAGGTCTGCTTCTTGCTCGACCAGGACACTGATCCTCAATTAAGGAGAAAAACATATCCTCCAACAGACTTCCTGTCATTTCCAGAGCCCCAGTCCGCATCCGAATATCCTCCGCTGCTGTTTGTAGCTCCATATCTTAAGCATAGTCCCCGCGTTCCAGCAAGATAACGAAATATCTGCTTCACTGCCATCCAGTGTTCCCAAACTGGTGCGTGGTTATACTGACTAACAATGCCAACAGCATAAGCAATGTCTGGTCTAGTTCCAAGCATTGCATACATTAGAGCGCCGACCGCAGACTGGTAAAGCTGTAGACTGACTGTCTTAAGTCCTTGGGAACCAGTATCACTGTCCTTACTGGGGAGGAGTCGGGTACCAGTATTAAGTGGTGTCAGGCTTGGCCGCGCATCTTGTATACCATGCCGACAAAGTATCTTCTCAATATATTTCCCTTGATGAACAGAGAGTAACCGCTGACCCCTATCCCGTGAAATCTCCAGTCCTAGAAATGTGCTCAACTCTCCCAGGTTGGTCATTTCAAAAGCTTTGGCCAGCATGGTCTTGATCCAAACTATATCAGGCAGACTCGCAGCTGCAAGTACAAGATCATCAACGTAGACCAGAACTAGTAGCTTTCTTTCATAGTTGATGTACAAGCTGTAGTCTTGCGTGCTTGGAAAGAACTGATGCTCCAGAAAGAAGGAATGGACCTTTTGATACCAGGCCCGTGGTGACTGCCGTAACCCATAGATTGCCTTAACCAAACGACAAACCTTCTTGCCCTGGTATTCCTCCATTATGCCTTCCGGACACTCCATAAATATTTCCTCCTCAAGGACCCCGTTAAGGAACGCAGTCTTAACATCCATACTATGCAGCTCCCAATTATTCTCTGCTACAGGCGCAAGTAGTATACCGAGCGTTGTAAACTTTGCCACGGGGGCAAACGTTTCCTGAAAGTCTATCCCTGGCTCTTGGGAATAGCCTTTCGCCACAAGACGAACTTTGAATCGCCCATCTTCCTTCTGTTTAAACAGCCACCTACATCCCACTATATTCCTATCCAGTGGGGCATTCTCTACTACCCAGGTTCCATTCTTCTGCAGTGAGTCTAACTCACCTTCCCATGCCGCTTTCCAAGCAGGTCTATCTTTACCTGCAAGTGCTTCTTGTAGGGTGATGGGCTCTTCTGCCACGGCAATAAACGCCTGCCAGGCAGCTGGACGAAACATTTCTCGAACTGGCCGAGTTCGCTCTGGCCTTAAAGTCTTGCTGATAGCTGCAGGACTAGCGGTTTCCCGCATGTTCGGTCGATTACCTACTACCTCAGGATGTCGAACCGTAATTGTATCACAATCATAAATCAGCCTTGGTCTATCCCCTTCGTCCGGATCAATGGGTGGGAGTGGCTCCGCCAAACCAGGTCCTTCCTCATCCTCACTCGATAAGCAACTCTGTCCTTGCCCCTCATTGTCTTCTAGTGCCCCTTCCTGCTGTTGCATATCTGCTGATACCTGTGGGCCTTCCACCTGAACGGCAGCCCTCTCTGTATGCTGAGTTGTGGTCTTGATAGTTGTTGTTTCATCAAATACAACATCCCTTGTTATTAGAACCTGCTTCGATGTCGCATCATAGACCCGATAGATGCAACTACCACTTTCTTCCTTATACCCTATCATTCGACACTTTTGTGCCTTAGGGTCCAGTTTCCGTCTTCCCGCAGATGGAATGTGCCGATAGGCAAGGCAACCGAATACCCGTAAGTGCCCAATAGATGGTGGAACTCCAAACCACATCTCAAAGCGCGTCTTCCCTTCATGCGCACTTGAAGGTAGCCTGTTAATAATGTGTACAGCTGTAAGTGCTGCGAACCCCCAAAACTCTTTCCCCATTCTGGAGTCAAATAACATGCACCTGACCATCTCCATGATCGTGCGGTTGGCCCTTTCTGCAATCCCATTGTGTTCTGGGGTATAGGCTGGAGTAATACGCTGTATAATCCCATGCTCGGTAAGATAACTCTGAAAAACCTTCCCAGTATACTCGCCCCCGCCATCACATCTTAATGACTTGACCTTCTTTCCGGTTTCTCGCTCGATCTTTTCCTTGTAATGCTTAAACCGTTCGAACGCTTCTGACTTCTGTGTGAGAAGTGATAGAGCAATCCGCCCTGAATACTCATCTATGAACGTAGCAAAGTAGCGCTCCCCCATAAGGCCTGTAGTTGCCATGGGACCACACACATCCGAATGGATAGTGTTTAATAGTTCTGTGCTCTTTTTCCTTTCTCCGGTCAGACTTTCCCTACGTTGCTTTCCTTCGGCACATACTGTACATATCCCTTCTCCCGATAACTCTTTTTTGGTAAGATTAAAGTCCGTTACTGACTTTGTTATAGAGCTGACTGCGCTCTCACTCAGACTTCTGTGAGCGATCCGTCTATGCCAGATTTCCTTTGTTGTGTAGTCTTTTGGTCGAGACTGACCTGTATATGCTACCTCTTGTAGCCCACTTAGGCAGTAAATATTGCCCTGCCGTTCCCCAATCACCTTTCCTGTATTCTGTTTACTGACGATACATGCACTTTAAGTACACTCAACTTGGAACCCTTTGTCCACAATGCTAGCAACACTATTCAAGTTGCTCCCTATATCCGGTACGTGCAAAACTCCCGAAAGCCAGATTATTCCTGACACTGTACGAAGACTAATATCCCCTTGGCCAACTGCAGTGATTTCCTTTCCATCCCCAATCGTGATAGATGTAGGTGGAATACTAATATAGTTTCCTAATGGCTCCTTTTGTGCAGTAAGATGTCTTGATGCAGCAGAGTCAATGATCCACTCTGTGCTTCCGGTCGCTCTATTAGCCAACCCCATGAAGGCCAGATGCCCTTCCCTATTACCCTTCTGTAAGTCATTCTTTCTCTTAAAGCACTCATTCTTCCAATGGCCTTCTTAGTTGCAATAATGGCAATGCCCACTAACTGTCCGCTGTCGTAGCATTCCACGTCCTTTACTGCCCCCGGAGCCACCACCGTGCATACTTCTCCCTGTACCTCTGCTGCCGAGCTGACTATATCCCCGGCCCCTGAAGCTACTCGAATGAAATCTGTCCCCTGCTGCGAATGCTGACAAAGGCTCAGGATCCTGCTCAACCATTGAGCTTCGTGCCGCCTGTCTCCGCGTTGCCTCTTGGAGCAACCTCCCAGTCAAAACATCGAAGGTAATGTTTTCTGCCTGCGATTGAACAGCCATGATCAAAGGCTCATAAGACTCCGGTAGTGACAGGCTCAACATCGAAACGAGATCACTGTCCGGGATACCAATACCATCCGGTGAGAGATTGGCCACCTGAGTTGAGAGCTCTTTGAAACTATTAACATGTGCTGTCATGTCCTGCCCTTCCTTCAAGTCAAGGCTCCACATTTTCTGCATAAGGACCATCCTTCCATTCGACCCAATGCCCTGGTGAACCTTGGCCAAGGCCTCCCAGGCCTCTTTTGCATTCCTGGCTGCTTGGATGTGAGGTATTTGTGAGTCACGGATATTCAAAGAAATAATCGTGAAGGCCTGATCATTAACCCTCTCCCTGGCAGCCAGGTCAGCTGCATCACCATCAGCATTATCACCAGCATTCTCTAGTGCACGAGCAAGTCCTTTTTCCTTCAGGATACGAAGTATGCGAAACTTCCATGCAACATAGTTGCTTTTTCCTGTTGCCATTGAGCCATCTAACTTCTCAATAGAGTGGGTAATGGAAGTGAACGGATTCGCATATGGTGTAGCAACTGGTGGCGGAACGGTGGAGGTACTGGCTGCGGCAGCTGCAGCTCTGGTGGTTGTCATGATCGAGGATACAAGTTGAAGAAATTGAAGAGTCTGAAGGCTACTGACTGGCGCGGTCCGGGCTCATAACCTCTTGTAAAGTATTCTCAATCGCTTTATTTTCCACGTCCCTATCCTCTACTTCTGGCCAGAGCGGAGATCTAATATACTATAACAAAGCAGTCACAACAGAAGGTACTCGTGTCCTCACCTCGGCTGCTATATACAAAAAGAATTGACAAGGTCATCCACCTGTAACCAGGTCCTGAGCTAACCCTTTCAGCCAAACCCTTCTCAGACCGCACATCTCCTATCCAAACCCTTTCAGCTTCCACTAACCTCTACGACCACATGCACCCTACTTCCATTTCCTACTTCGTCCAACTCTTATCCAACATCTTCCACTTTCTGTAGCCATCCGTGTCATATAGAACCTTCGTGAAAATTCTAACAAAACCGGTCCTCTATGGGGACAACCTTAGTTCCCACTTTCTCACGCGCAATGCCTCGCTCCATCGACGTTCAAAACATATTGATGTGCGCTACCACTACATCAGGGAAAAGTACGAACAGGGACACTTTGAGTTGGAGTTTGTTAGTGGAAAGGAAAATCCTGCCGACTTGTTCACGAAAGCTCTTCAGGGTGATCGCCTTTCTTACCTTTGTTCTCACTTCTTTTTCTAGTTGTTTCCTTTAGGTTTCTTACATTTTCGTATGTTCATGTCTATCTGATCCTCAATTGGGGAGTGTGTTGAAACCGTGGGATGAAACTGTGTCCTCACCGTACGGGTGAGGTGTTCTCTTAGGTGTTAGAGATGTCGTAATGGATGTCGTAAGGTTAACTGCCTTCGCAGTCACCTTAGCAGTCACTTTAGCAGTTACCTGTGTGGGGTTGGCAGTCGTGTGTTTTCTTATATATAGCCTCCGTCCTGGCTCGTAGCTAGGACATCGAACCAGTCAGTCATTTTTTCATGTTCATAGAACAAGTCTCTACTCATTCTTAAATCAAAATGGCTAGCTTTCCCCAGACGGCAGGGGGGTAGTGGCAGGATTCAGTGTCTTGTTACTCTACGAATCATGAACCGTGACGAGTCATGATTCACCGAACTTACCCCCCATTGGTCGCCATCGTAAACCCTGTTTAAACAAGCCGGGATGCCAGGAGTCCGTTTGGACGCAGAAAACCGGGCCGGGGGGTGGTATTGAGGGGGTTTTTAGGAATTTGGAAAGATCAAGCGGAGAGAGGTACTAATCTATCGTGGTTGGTGTGGTACTTGGTGGAAAGAATATTAGCTTTTGATGTTATCCAATCGCACCTCTCTAGCCAAGAATATTTCGGGCAAAATCCGGTCAGTGAGGTTAGGTCTAGTGTTTATTGGAGCAACTATGGCTAACTAAATGATATGAAAAAAATTGGTTTGATGGCTGCTTGCGGAGCACCCGAGTACCCGAGCACCCCGTGATGGCCACCGCTGGGGATTCAACCCCTACTTGGAGGCCTGGGGAGTCTCTTCGAGGGATCAGAATATTCCCTGTTGAGAAATGTGTTATCCGGGCGGAGGTACGAGAGATTTGCTTAAGGCTTCCTACTCACTATTGCTTATGAGGGAGCTTACGCGGAAGTGTGTATTCTGCTGTACATAACGGGTTGCGTCATCATGATAGGGTATACTTATACTGTTCATGTTCCGCTTAGCTAGCTGGAAAACTTAATCAACAATCTTCCGCTGCACAACAAAAACGTTCACTTCTTGACATTACCATTGAGGCAGGCAGTGAGTGACAGGTGATGATGAAGCCAGTCGCCCCCCTTTTCGCCAGTAGTTTGTGCAAGGGTTTTTAGAACTCTGCGTATGCCCTCCCGATGCATACCGTTGATAGGCTGGTTTATAGAAATCAGGTGGTCAAGACTATTGAAGGGTGGGTCTGCTGTATTGAGGTGTGCTTTGAAGTGTGCTAGGCGCGTTATGCTGACTCCCCGCTTCATGGTCAGGTATTATTGTGAGTTTTCACAATGGTAATCATGAGGATTGGGTGGTGGGTACGCTGTTACTAACGAAGATGATAAGCATAATGGTTGAAGGTTTCAAATGACCAAAGGAGGATATGGAGACGTGGGTTACTCCCAGCTTTGTTGGGGTTCTGGTGAATTAGGATATCGATATTTTTTCGGATGCCGATAAACCTCTGAGGCGAACCTTTGCTTCCCCAAGGGTAGAAGCCTACATGAGGCATTTCCGTCCGTGTTATGGTGTAACCACGGCCGCCCTCTGAAGTGTCTTGCATTTCAGGTATTCGCGCTCCATCCCGTGATGTAGCGGCTATTATCACCCATTTTGATTACTGTCTACTGTGCAGATAAAAAAAGAGAAACCAAAAGGTGCAGGGTCCGGGATTCCCACACGGTCACCCTATGTAGCCCTGGCCGGACAATACAATGCCTATTTACCGCAGAGCGGATGGGATACGAAATTTTCATCGCTCCATTGCTGAACACACTGAGGTGGCGCTCTTTTCCTTAACAAGCAGCAGCAACAACGCTTCTTATAAGCACGTGCATCATTGCAACACAACCAGAAATACACTATTCAATTTGAGGTTATTCCTAATAGAGGGCCATACTAGCGCATCGGCAAAACCATCACACATGCCCCCCCGCTCAGTTGGGTGGTTGTCATACTTTGCTAGGGTGATTCATAATATATCACTCGAAACGCAAAGAACGAGCAATCGGTGAGTTGTTTCTGAAATTGAAGAAAGCCTCCCACCTGAGCTAGGGCTTTATTAAAATTAAAAATAAAACATGTTCGATTTTTAGAAAATAGGCTCTCCACCGCACTGGATACCAAAGTAATTCAGATGGGGTAGACGACAACAAAGATGGTGACATCCAGGTAATATCCTCCTACCCGCCGCTGATGACGTCCGCCCTTCTCTTTTTACTTCACCTACGTTTACCCATTGTTAGGTAAGTTTATCTATGGGTCGTTCCCGACAATGGGAGCCTCTCTAAAGATGGTAGCAAAGGGATGAACTACCTACCAAAATAAAGTTATTCCTTCTAGGGATGCTGAGCTAGTACCAGGTCGGTCGTTGCGGGAAGTTCGCTACGGATCTGAGTCGTTGCAACCGACGTAGGTAGTTCTAGTGCCCATTGCATGGTGGGCCTTTCCAAAGGCTCACGAGTAGTTGCCGGGGCCGGATGGATGATTTCGGGCTCTTCTGCGCTATCGTTGGATCGGAGGCAGCAGAGGACGTTGAACCCAGCGCAAACAAACAGACTAAACGTGACACTCATTTGAAGACTAAACCGGATTTTTGTGAGGTTTGCTAGCCAGAAGGGATTTGAGAGCTTTTGTAGAGAGGGTGGGGCTTTGTTTTATGAAGAAGAAAAGAAAAAAAGCAGAACAAAAAAGTCCAGAGCAATGGGCATAAAGTTTGATGAAGGCAAAGCGGCGGCGGCGGGTGCTAATTTATACGACACGTAGCAGATCAAGGCTCAGCCGCTGTCGCCCCCGCGCCCTGTATCAGCGACAACAAAGCTGCATAAGAGAATGTTGATACTCACGCACTGTACCGCAGAAGCTCCGAACAACCGGACTTGTTTACTAGGTACTGCCTCGACGTCTGAAATTGACCCCGATCTCGATCAAGTCTAGCGACGAACGAGTTCCAATAACAAAATTCTAGGAAATCTGCTGCTTGATAGAGTGAGTATTGGGAATCCAAGAAGCTGGCGAAGGAGCTACGGAGGAGTCGAACCTGCTCAGATACCGTACCCGAATAGAAAAAAGAATGAAAAAAGCAAAAATGGAAAGCCAGGCTATCAAAAAAGTAAAATCTATCCAAGCTATGATATCAAATCAAGTACAGGTAGGGAAAATTGAAAAAAGCAAAAATGGCGAGCAGGCAGCCGACTGAAAAGCCAAGCCATCAAACGAGTTCATGCACGACCGTAGGGAAAATTGAAAAAAGCAAAAATGGTTGACAGAAAGGCCAAGCAAACCCACTCGAGGAGGGGAAAAAGAAGGAAAATAAAAGTTCATACACAAGCCGACGGTAGCTATCGGACCCGCTCAAGCAGGGGAAAAAGCAAAAAAAAAAAAGTGATGAGAAGAGCCCGCTAGAAAAGAAAGCAAAAAAGAGCTAAAGGTGGAAGACAAGATCATCCTTGGAGGAACAAGCAGGATCACGAATTACGGTACTACTAGATCCCGTTACTCGAGTACTCGCGGTGTCGAAGCGTTTTTAAAAAAGACTGCTATTGCATACCACCAAAATTTGGCCTTTTTGCTAGGATCTCGGCCGTATGCAATAGCAGTCTTTTTTAAAAACGCTTCGACACCGCGAGTAGGCGCCTGAGACAGTCCGACACAAAGTCTCACATTCATGAGTGCCTAGGACTAAACTTAATATGGCTAACAAGTACATGAACTCTAATCCAGAACCTCATTTTATCTTGCCCCCCTCGAAGAGTTGACAACGTTGCAGTGGATGACACTGGAGATGATCAATGTTCCGAGTCATGTGTCCCCCGCACCGTGCTGGCGATATTACTGTAAGGTTTGTCTGGGACCTCGGGCCTGAGAGCCTTTTTTGCGGGACCATCTCAAGAATCTAGGGGATACTGGTGCCGCCCCCAGCCCCTCTAAGATACATATAGAGAAATAAGGGCTCTAAAGTTTGCCATGGAGGCAACTCCAGCGTCTAGCGTGAGGTTCAATTACAGTCTTCACCATCGCCTCGACGAAACTAGGCGGAACAAATAGGGATCGGTCGCTAGTCATTTTTTGTTCCCCTACCTTGAATATTTCCCTTTTCGCCTACCGAATGTCCCACCATCACTAACCCAGTTCCGCCGTGGAAATTGTGAAAACTGTGTTCCAGTTGAGGGCACACTACCGATAATGTACTGTATCATACTGTACCGGTAGTGACCAGAGAGGGCCAAAATTATTTGTCATTTGCTCCCGCCACAACATAGGTCAGACAAATAATTCAGCTCCTGTCTTGTCACCTCCTTGGTACTGTACTAGTACCGGTATACTCGAGTACGATACTCGTAGTTGCGCGATTTATTCTCCTTTTTTTTGCTGCGTATCTGGCAGCGGAGCGGCCGAACGGGAACCGGTGAGATACTCATCTCTTCACGGGGGTGACGAATGGAGATCGGTACTGTGAAGAATAAGGTAATTCTCTATAACCTTACATTGGCAATGTCGCATTGCTGCTTGCCAATGAGTGCTGCTCGTCCCCTGCTGCCCTCGTAGCCCGTTGAAGGCTATGGCGACAAGGGCCCAGTAACCGGGACGAAGGAGGGTACGGTGCTTGTACTAGGGTATGGGCATGGGTGACCGGACAGCCAGGAATTGGGGACGCAGGTATCTTCCGTGAGCTCATAATCCCTGGCTGCTGCGGCCCGGTCACCACGTCTATCCCCGAGTACAAGGTTCAGAACCTATTAAACCAGATCAGCCAGGGGTATATTTGGTCGATTAACCCCATAACTTCTTGCTAGACCTTCTACTGAATAATATATTTGGATGGTTAACCCCAAGAAATTGATCTATTACATCATAGTAATTGTACTCAAGTATATTATCTCGAATCTTATCCCCCTAATCGTATCGCAAGGAGTGCGGGAGTCCCCCCTCCCACTTCTATCCCCCATAAAAGCAGCAATCGTCTATTAATCCTAAATTAGTAGCCATCGCACTGGTGATTGGATTCCCGCTCATGCAGTCAGTACGACCACTCACTCGCTCACCCCACCACCAAATCTGATCTGTGACCTGGATCAGCCAAGACCCCACAGCGTTTGGGGGCAGGAAGGGGAAGTGCAGTGTGGCGGATGAAATGAGCCCCCATGCATGATGAGGGAAGGAAGAACCCGTCGGTCATGATATCGCAACTACGCGAAACGACACAGACTACCATAAAAACTTAAATAATTGGACGGTGTGCTATGCCGCTGGACTTTCCTCTCTCATACTTGTAAGGTCAGGAAAAAAAGGAAGAAAAATTCTGTCTCGGAGGGGGGAAAGGGACCGTGTTTTTGCTGTGTTTTTTGCCACCTTTCCAGAGAAAGGGAATTGTGGACTTCTAGCACACCCTCCAATTATTCAAGTTTTTACGGTATGCGAGGGTCGGGTACAAGAGGCTTACAAGTAGAGTACAAACTAGTCAACTGACAATAACCCAAGCCATCCCAGACGAACCAAAGCCAAGGCAGTGACCAAGGTTAAGGTGGGTCCTAACGAAATCACTCTCAACCCTAAAAGCACTAAAGCTACCCATGTTAACCGGGGATAAAATAAAGGCCGGCATGCCCCAAGCCAGGTTTGTGCGGGCAATCTCGGGGAAGGCCGCACAGTTCAAGACTGACCGGATGCCCGGAGCCCGAGTTGTTTGTAACCTAAAACCAACAGCGGAAACAATGCAAGGTCATGGTGAATACGAATTTGTTGCTGTTCCGCTTAATGCTTATAACCCTAACCCACTAGGAGGGTTTCGCAAGATTCAGCTGTGAGAATAGGGAAATTTATAAGTAACTTAAGGCTGTGATGCTATTTAACGGGAGTGTCAATGTGCACTGATCCTTAGGCCTTGGTCCATCCACCAAACCTTAGATTAATTTCGGGAACCGATCTTAGTGTTCGAGCTCTCTTTTAGGGGGCCCTCGCTACCACCGGATTGCACCATGCATCTAGAAAGAGCTAGACAGAAGACATCCAGAATACCACAACGGTCCCCAAGGACTCACGTCTGCCCCTCCCGGGCTTCCCCCAGATGACCCTTGCAGGAGCTGATTGGTACACTACGATGCCGCCTCGGGTTGGGGTTTTGACAAGCTGTCGGAGGTTTACGTAGCTGTTATTGTACCTTGAATAGCGTGACCATTCGAGTGCAAGGCTTCGGATTTGCCATATGAACAGAAAACCTTACACCTCTTTAGGAAGTTATTGGCGTGAGGATCTGGGCGTTTGGATCTGAATTTGGTGTGGGCGTTCAGATACCCACGGACAATTTGCAATCCCTTTAACTGTATTCAAGCACTGGCACTAAGTGCGGGTCCAGCTGGTAGCGGAAAAGATTGGAGGTGAAGTAACTAAAGAGAGCAAAGTTAAGAATATCTGTGACAACTATGATGTAAGTATCATATGACGAACATGAAGGGTGGTACCAGTATTTGAAAATCTTGAACACTAGCTTATTCAGGTCATCATGATATGAAAAACTTCATACCTGTAGTGCTCAGAATAGTGCTCGATGAGTACTGTTCAGCATGGTCATGATGGAAACTAGGTTATCTGCGTAGATTTGCTCCCAACCACGGTACAAGTACGAGTACTTTTAATTTATCTTGGTGTGTGGTCTATCATTACCTTTCCTGTCATATCTAACCCCAATAGTCCTAGTAGCGCGACGCTAAAAGTGAGTGAAATTCGGGACAGACAAAGGGATACAGTATTTACTCGAGATCCACCATCGGCGGTCAGGCCCCTCGCCCTCGCAATCCGAGACAAAACACCGCAAGAAGGAATGGTGTTCTCCTGAAACGGTATAGCTTATTTAAGCTGAGCCCGTCGAATCTTATTAACTGCTATTCTTAATCCCGTTAACCCGCTCTGCTAAGCCCATTGCGGTTTTAGCGAGTAAATACGGTACAAGTTTTTGATTCCTGTATTCGGGTTCTATGGTGAGGGTACTCTGTACTCGTACTTGCAGCCGCAGTGCTTAGCCAAGAAAATATGGTCGTCCACCAAAGCATTTTTAACCACCCGTCTAATGATAATTATGGCTCTATTAGGTGATAGATTGGGTGATTGTCTACACACTAATAGAGAGAAAATAGAAATATCTCAAGTTCTCATCGAGATATAGGGGTTTAAAATGTTTAATATTTTGGTGGAAAAAGGATGAATGTCAGTAATAGGTTAATTACAGTTAAAATTCAGAGGGAGGACAGTTGATTGATATTTGCCAAGACATCATTAACCTTAAGAGAAGCCAATTTTGGTAAGTTAACCTACTGTTAATACCCATGAATGAATGTCTCCCCGTTCGGACTACAGAGTTCCCTCACCATACGAGCTGGGGACTTGTACGTATAATACCTAGCCCACCCCCGCTGTGAGAACCCGGGCTGCAGCACAAGTCGGGCCTCGCGTTGGGGCGTTGGAGTTGTCTCTCCTAGCGGGTTAGTGTGTTGTGTCTCTTTTTATTTGACTTGGATTACATCACTTCGTTCCTGGGCCCTGAGGCCTTCGCTAGTTTGGAGCGGACTCAGGTATCATACTTTCAACTACCTATTTCTTCTCCCCCTTCCACGCATCCTAGGCTTACCTCTCAATTGGGGGCGTATACTGGGTGACTTCTACAAGGCTATCCCTACCCGCAAGTTTCCCCCGCTCATTCCCTCCCTCATTCATCCCATTTTATCAAAACCAATACCATACAAGTGAGCTAACACTCAATGAAAACAGAGCCGAATCAACTACCTGAAAGCCCTTTCTGCCGAATTTCTTGAAGACCGAGTCGTGATCCGAAAAATTGGGGCGGGAGGAAGCACAAGCAGGCTATGATGCTGGGCACTTGAAATCAATCAAAAACTAACACAAGAATAATTCTCTAGAAATTTCAACTACCACCACATCTTTGAGAAGATATGGCTTCATAGAAGTGTTCACAAGACACTCCTCTTTAATTATATGTGTTCCAATTTTCAATCAAAGCAATATCAGTAGAGATAGTAAAATTCCGAATTACCCATGTATGGTCATTTTCGAAGTTACTTTTGCCAAGCCCCAATATTTATGTGTATTAGGTAAGCAAAATGAATTACCCATGAAGGCTGATTTCAAATGCCAGGCACCATACCAGCCCACTTGTATCGCGCAACCCTCATACATGTTTCGCACTCCACAGCACCATTGGAAAAACTAACGCAATTCATTATCATACCAGAACGTACGGCTAGTTCTCCCGTCATTTCACCAATCCATATGCGGCAACAACGAATTCATGCAGCCCTTGTATCACTCGCATTCGTGCAGTCCTACACCACCGCCATAAAAAAAGAAGCACCGCCTCAGCAACCGCAGTTAAGGAAATAAAGTACCTAGCTATCACGACAAGCGGCGCACCAACCATTAACACTCTAGTACCGTAGTTCATTACTGCTCCACAAACCCCCCTGCAGCGATCGCGCGATTTCCCTGATCATGAATAACCACTCGGTGGTGATCCTAAGCTCCTTGTGGCAATGCGTAATAGCTAAAATGGAGGGGTGGCGATAGTAAACGGTCAAGATTATTAATTGAAACTGTGTCTATATGAATAAGAAAGATATGTTGGGATGTGTGTATGTGGTACGTTGTGTGAGGTGAGATGTTCGTTATAGACTACGGTAGTCGTACAAGAGAGAAACTACTTATAGGAAACACCTATGCAAGCCCACTCCCGCACAACCAATGATAGACCTAACCCACACAGTAGATGACCTAAGTGGGTAGTCGTACCTCAACATTATCGTATAGCTTAAGAGCTAAGATATACCCCAGCATATAGTGAGGTGGCTCGGACCTGCCATCAGCACGGGGATCTCTCAATACGCTCAACAAGGAATCAAGAAAACAAAGATCTTCAATGAAATTCTGAGGCTCACTTGCCCCCCAGGAGATCTCCTAGAAGTAAATTACTCTGATGGAAACTCCTGCCTATACACTAGACCTTAATCCAATTAAATATATTTAGTCTCTGCCCAAAGATACGACTCGTAAACATTGTCCTAATATCTACCCATGAAGGGTCCTGTCAATGAGGCCAAAAGAAAATGCAATAGAGGAGGTCATTACCCGCTGGGAACTTCTTGACCGATATGTTTTAGGTTCACCGGAAATGTCTCCAGTGAATAAGCTAGAAGTAGCTATCAGGGCTTGCAGATACCATGCCAAATATTAATTTCTATTACATATTAAGTTCTTCCTTTTTTTGGTATCCCAGTGGTGAGGCTGGTAGGGAGTGCTGTTGCTAAGGCCAAAAATTCTCCACCTCGCTATGCACAAATAATTTTGTTAAGAATACCTGCCCAGGAAATCCAGCCCCCTGCAGCCACTTCAAGAGTCCTATAGCCACACCACATAACGGAAACCCAGCCACCACAAAGAACACAAAGCTGATCAGAGCAGGAACAGAGACCGGGCTCTACGGGAAAAAAAAGACTCCTATGCTTACATTCCTCCCGGACGTCGTCCATTTCTACATCTTATCTCCAGAGGCCAAGAATTCCAGAGCACAGCAGGGGGCTACCAACTCGAGCTCAGTGGATGTCACTCGGTTGGCTAGCTTTTGTTGGTTATCTGTGGTTGTTCGCCGAAGCTTAGTCATACGGTTGACTTGGTTGCCATCGGGGTTTTTTGTTGTTTTTTTTTTAAACATTTTCCATTTCGGGTAAGCTACTCTAAAGCATGACCCTAATCGTTCGACAGTCATGGACCCTACATCTGCTATACAAAGGATAACTTTCCAGGCCGCACTCCCATCTCCCCACTCTTCATCACCAACATCGTCAAACCACTCTGTTACCTATCGTCAAGCCACACGCAAGCCCCGAGCCTATTCATCTGAGACGTTAGCGCCCACGGTCTCCGCCCGCTGCGAATCCTAAGCCCCTCTTGACCCCAGTCAACCCTTAACGATACGGCCTATTCCCCCACCCACCACCACCACCACCAAAATAACCTTTCCCGCGCATGGGCACTACCCCGCCCACTCATTCCCATCCCACTCGGCCCAACTGGAGCACCATCAACTCCCACCATACCCTTCAGCTTCCTCGAAATCGAGGTCGCCACAATAATCCTTTCCTCAACAACCTCCACCTCACTCTTGTCCACCTCACTCCCCTCATCCCCAACACTCCCATCAACTGTCTTTCTCTTACCCTTTGGCAGCCTTACCATCGCCACCTTGGGTTCATCATCTGCCACCACCACCACTCTACTCTCAGCTACCAGGGGCTCAGCCGCTACCCCCAACGCCACCCACACATCCTCATCCTCCTCTGCTACAATCACCCCACTCATACACTCCAAGGGCTCAGCTACCACCTGTGGCTAAGGCTCCTGAACCCTCATGGGCGAAGCCACCTCAGAACAATCTTCCCCTCTCTTCAATAACTCTTTCGACAATACATGATTCTGCTTTGACAAGACTGAAACATGGTGCCTCAATCTGGAGACCTCTTTCTCCAAATTTCAAATCTTCTCCAACGCGGCCGAAGCCGCCAGCCCAGCTTTAGCAACCTTGGTTGCCAAAAAAGTTGTAGAATCTCATGTTACAGGGTAGCTAACACGGTAGGATTCTGAGCTAACTAGTTCAAGAATATTCGAGACAACGGATTAACAGTCAGGAAGGCTCTTAGTTATTCAAGTTCGTTTGGTAAAGGTAAAGTAATAAAGTGTAGTCAAATATCAAAGAGTTAGAATATAACTCGCTAACTTGTTATATTGTTAAGGTCTCTTCTCCGTTGCTTGATGATTCTTCAACCACTGGGAGAGAGGCCTACTATTTATACTAATGTTCATGCTACTTCTACTTCTTTAGTTAAGAAGTATCTTCTTAACAATTCAGTTCGTCAGAACAAAGTGTGAACACCACTTGACCCTGAAAACTTGCCAGTACCCAGCTCAACTCAGAGAATCTCCCGAACTGCTATTTCATCTGAGGGTGTCCCCACTCCACCAGTAGGCAGTCTTCGATCTCTTCGTCATGATAGACTATATATGAATATGCAGTCCAAATGCCTACATACCAATAGTAATACGGAATATGGAGTGATCAGTTCCGATATCCAGCTATCAAAGCATATTGCAGGAATATGCATATGCGACTAGAATATGAGAGGAGTTGTGTTCCCTAGGGATTGTTCCAATGAATTAAACATATCTTGTAACGTGCTCTCATCCAGTGGTCCGAGTCGGCCTCCAGATGCCTCTAGGAAGCTCATAACTTTGGGAGCATAGGTTCGGATATATGGTCATCGTATGGAGCCATATACCTCACTCTTAAATATTAGGTAAGCTATTGCCGCTAGGCTAATACCTCGCTTAACCATAATTAACAGATACCATGTAGTTAATCGAAGATGAGGGACTAAAAATAATAGATGGAAGAGATAAATCTATCTTCCAGTGATGAAATTAGAGTAAGAGTAGGATGCTCTTAAACTAAAGACTTGAAGCCGTCGTGAGAGGGGGTCCAAGGATCCTGATTGGTCAAAAACAAGAATGTGATTGATCACAGGGAGGCGCAATTTCAATGACTGTGGTTGTAAGCGATGTGGTGGATGGTTGCCATCGGTTATGGGGCCCACTTGTCTTCTTTGCGCTCTGTTCCGTTTAGCTTCTCTTCTCTCTCCACTCAACAAGTCCTTCCTACACAGGAAACTAAAACCAACGAAACTGCTCTTAACGCGACTCTCATTTTAACCTTGAATCTCTCTCTTGTTTTCACCCTCAGTAAAGTTCTTTCCGCACTATCTCTATCCATCAAGCGGTCTGCAAACACTTTATTCTACCCACCGCTTAAAGTACTCGGCCGGCCACGAATCATTTCCAATAGCTTTCCCCATGTTGGAAACTGTGGTCACGGGTGTGCTCTCTGTCGGAAGTATTACTTCAATGTGATGTGCGGTGCACATATGTTCGGCCAATGGCCAGGAGACTTGGAATGTGGTGTACGGGGAAGTAACTAGAGTCATATTGATGTATGTTGATACTGCGGATTGTTATAAAGTACCGCAGTCTGGCGCGTCTATAGGCGAGCAAGCAAGACAGAATAAATCTCTTTCTTTCTTTCATCGTTCGAGTCCTATTACTATACACTGCATTTCCAGCCTCTTCTGCGCGACCTCCGACACTCTCATCTTCGCGGTTACGAGTGATACCTCGTGACTACTTGCGTCACCCCCAGTCCCCTCTCAAAATCTACGCCCTTCTCTCTTCCTTCTCTCTCTTCTCTTCTTTCTTTTCTCTCTTAACCCCCTCCATGTTGCTTAACTAGCAATGCAAGTTGTTCGCTTACTCTGGAGACCGCTCTCCTTTTGAACTCGTGAAACTGCTCGCTTCCACTTACTCACTCCCGATACCTCCCAACACCCCAGACGGCAGGGGGGGGTGGCGGGATCCAGTGCCTTGTTACTCTACGAATCATGAACCGTGACGAGTCATAATTCACCGAACTCACCCCCCATTGGCCGCCATCGTAAACCTAGTTTAAACAAGCCGGGATGCTAGGAGTCCATTTGGACGCAGAAAACTGGGCCGGGGGTTGGTATCGAGGGGGGTTTTAGGAATTTGGAAAGATAAAGCGAAGAGAGGTACTGATCTGTCGTGGTTGGTGTAGTACTTAGTAGAAATAATATTAGCTTTTGATGTTATCCAATTGTGCCTTTCTGGCCAAGAATGTTTCGGGCAAAATCTGGTCAGTGATGCTGGGTCTGGTGTTTATTGGAGCAACTATGCTTAAGAAATAATATAAATTTTTTTGGTGGATGGCTGTTTGCCGAGCACCCGATCACCCTGTGGTGGCCACCGCTAGGGATTCAACAGCTACTTGGAGGCCTGGAGAGTCTCTTCGAGGGATCTGACTATTACTATTGAGGCAGGCAGTGAGTGACAGGTGATGATGACGCCAGTCGCCCCCCCTTATCGCCAGCAGTTTGTGCAAGGGTTTTTAGAATGCTGCGTATGCCCTCCGGGCGCCTACTGTTGATAGGCCGGTTTATACAATCAGGTGGCCAAGACTATTGAAGGGTGGGTTGGCTGTATTGAGGTGTGCTAGGCGCGTTATGATTCCCCGCTTCATGATTAGGTATTATCGTGAGTTTTCACAATGGTCATTATGACGATTGGGCGGTGGGTACGAGGTTACTAACGAAGATGATAGGCATAGTGGTTGAAGGTCGCAAATGAGCAAAGGAGGATATGGAGACGTGGATTACTCCCAGCTTTGTTGGGGTTCTGGGGAATTAGGATATTGATATTTTTTCGGATACCGATAAACCTCTGAGGAGAACATTTGCTTCCCCAAGGGAAGAAGCCCACATGAGGCGTTGTTGTCTATTTACCGCAGAGCGGATGGAATGCGAAATTTTCATCACCCTATTGCTGAACACACTGAAGTGGCGCCCTTTTGTAAATAAGCTGCAGCAACAACGCTTCTTGTAAACACGTGCATCATTGTAGTACAACCAAAAACACTCTATTCATTTTGAGGTTATTCCCGATAGAGGACCGTGCGTCGGCAGAACCATCACACATGCCCGCTCAGTTGGATGGTTACTCGGCTAGGGTGATTCATAATATATCACTCGAAGCCCAAACAACGAGCAATCGGTGAGTTGTTTTTGAAATTGAATAAAGCCTCCCACCTGAGCTAGGGCTTCATTAAAAAAAAAACTAAAAAACACGTTCGACTTTTAGAAAATAGACTCTCCACCACGCTAGACACCCAAAGTAATTCTGATGGGGTAGACGACGACAAGGGTGGTGGCGTCCAGGTAATATCCTCCTACCCGCCGCTAATGGCACCCGCCCTTCTCTATTTATTTCGCCTACGTTTACCCACTGTTAGATAAGTTTGCCTATGGGTCACTCCCGGAAATGGGACTTTTTCTCACGACGGTAGCAAAGGGCTGAACTACTTACCGAACATAAAGTTATTCCTTCTAGGGATGCTGAGCTAGTACGAGGTCGGTCGCTGCCGGAAGTTCGCTACGGATCTGAGTCGTTGCAACCGACGTAGGTAGGTCTAGTGCCAATTGCATGGTGGGCCTTTCCAAAGGCTCACGCGTGGTTGCCGTGGGTGGATGGATGATTTCGGGCTCTTCTGCGCTATCGGTGGATCGGAAGCAGCAGAGGACCTTGAACCCAGAGCAATCAAACAGACTAAATTTGACACTCATTTGAGGGCTAAACCAGATTTTCGTGAGGTCCGCTAACTTGAAGGGCTTTGAGAGCGTTTGTAGAGAGGGTGGGGGTTTTGTTTTATGAAGAGGGAGCAAAAAGAAACAAAGCAAACAGGTCCAGAGCAATAGGCATAAGGTTTGGCGAAGGCAAAGCAGCGGCGGGTGTCAATTTATACGACACGTAGCAGATCAAGGCTCAGCCGTGGTCGTCCCCGCGCCCTGTATCAGCGACAACAAAGCTGTGTTGGTGCTCATGTACCGCAGAAACTCCGAATAATCAGGGCGTTCACTAGGAACCTTGCCGGGTGTCCGAAATCGACCTCCATCTCGACCAAGCCCAGCAACGAGCGAGCTCAAATAACAAAATTCCGAGATTTCTTGATTCGAAGGATTCTGCTTCTTGATAGAGTGAGTATTGGAATCTGGGAATCCAAGGAGCGGGCGAAGGAGCTACGAAGGAGTTGAACCTGCTCGGGTTGAAAAAAACAAAAAAGAGCAAAAAAGAGCCAATGGTGAGGGCGAAGCCAACCTGCTCAAAAACCCGAAAATCGAAAATCTAAAAAAGTAAAGAAAGCACAGGTGCGGTAGCGAACCTACACCAGGAGAGAACGAAAAAAGCAAGCAAAGGAAGCGTAGGCATCGAATCTACAAGTCCTCCAGGAGAGAAAATGAAAAAAGGAAAGGAAATGTGGGCATCAAATGGATAAGTACTAGAGCACGCCAGGAGGGAAAGTGAAAAAAAAGCAAAAGGAAGCGGAGGCACCGAATCTACAAAACCTCCAGGAGGGAAAATGAAAAAAGCAAAGAAAACGTGGGCATCAAATGGATAAGTTCTCGAGTACCGGTACTCCAGGAGAGAAAATGAAAAAAAAAAGCAAAGGAAGCGTAGGCACCAAATCTACAAATCCTCCTGGAGGGGAAATGAAAAAAGCAAAGGAAACGTGGGCATCAAATGGATAAGTACTAGCACTCGAGTACGCCAGGAGGGAAAGCGGAAAAAAAAGCAAAAGGAAGCGGAGGCACCGAATCTACAAAACCTCAAGGAGGGAAAATGAAAAAAGCAAAAGAAACGTACCGGTGGGCATCAAATGGATAGTACCGGTACTCGAGTACGCCAGGAGGGAAAGTGAAAAAAAAGCAAAGGAAGCGTTGGCACCGAATCTGCAAATCCTCAAGGAGGGGAAATGAAAAAAGCAAAGGAAGTGTAGTTCAAAGATTTCCTACTGAACAGGGTTTATTTTTCGGGTTAACCTAAATTAACTGTTCGGAAACTTTATCCCTATGCCTTGTACAAGGGTAAGGAACAATTAACCGGAACAAGTGGGATATATTTGGCTGGTTAACCTTAAATAACTGTTTCGTAACCCCTTCCAGAGAGTTATGTGATACTGGTATGGTTCATGCCATTCAAAACGTGCACCAGATTTTCATCGATTTTTAAAATAGAAAGGCTCTACAGCCAATTACATAATTGGGCAAAAAAAACCTCAGAACTATGGAGAAGAAGATGGAGAACAATCGTGAGGTTTTTTTTGCCCCATTATGTTAATATTGAGAGAGCCTATCTAATTTCAAATGTTGAACTTTTGGTGGAAGAAGGGAAATTGTGTTACGTTAGCCACAGTTGATATGCTTAGTAATTCAATATTTCACACTTAGAAAGTAGGCTTTTAGGGCCAAAAAATAATTATTAATACAAAATATCTTAAGTTAAACCTGAACCTCTTGCAAACTGGATAAGCCCTAATAAAACTCTCTATAACCATAGAGCTAGACTAGAATACCTATATAGTTTAGATTTATTGTATTTTTAAACATTTTTACCTTGCTTCTCCACTGTGGTAATTATTACAATCCTGTTGTTTTCATATAACAATCCTATTGTTATTCAAACCCTTTACCTCAAATACATGTTCAATATTTGGCTTGGCATTAAAACTAGCATAGCCACATGTAACACTAATTTTACAGCCTCGTGCACGTTTTGAATGGCATGAACCATACTGTACTACCGTACTCAAGGGGAGAAAATTGAAAAAGCAAAAAAGACCAGACCGTCCTCCGAGGGAACAAACGCGCTCTCGAATTACTGGATCCCGTTACTCGAGTAGGCCACTGAGACAGTCTGACAAAAAGTCTCTCATGCATGAGTGCCTAGGACTAAACTTAATATGGCTAGCAGGCACGTGAACTCGAATCTACTCCTAATTGCCTGACGTTTGTAAAAACGACTGCTATTGCATATGGGCAAAAAATGGACCAGAGCCTCAGGTTTTTGGTGGTATGCAATAGCAGTCGTTTTTACAAACGTCAGGCAATTGGGAGTAGAACCTCATTTTTATCTTGCCTAGTTGACTATTCGAGTACGTTTCAACGGATGACACCGGAGGTAATCAATGATCCGAGTCATGTGTCTCCGCACAGTGCTGGCGATATTAAGGTTAGTCTGGGACCTCACGCAGGACCATCTCAAGAGTCCAGGGGATACCGGTGCTGTCCCCAGCCCTCTGAGACGCATGCAGAGAAACAGGGGCCCCAAAGCTTGCCACGGAGGCATCTCCAGCGTCTGGCGTGAGGTCCAATTACAGTTTTCACCGTCCCAGAGACGAAACTGGGGGACCAACGGGGGCGGTTGTGGGTGGTTTTTTTGTTACCCTACTTTGAATATTTCCCTTTTGGCCTACCGAATGCTTCCATTCGTCACTAGCCCGGTTTCGTCTAATTAGCGATGGTGAAGACTGTACCGGTATTCTTGTTTCTGCGGGTACACTGGCGATAAGGTAGTGACCTGGGACAGGGCTGAAATTATTTATCATTTTTTGCCGCCACAACATAGGTCAGACAAATAATTCAGCTTTTGTCTGGTCAATACCCCGCTGCTGTACTAGACACTCAAGTACGGTACTCGTAGTTGCGCAATTTATTCTCTTTTCTCTCTGCCGCGTATCCACGGGGGTCATAATTACGCGACCGGGGATAGGTAGCCAGCCTTGCAATTGATGCACACCTTGTACCCCTACTCAACTCTACATAGCTAGTTCATCACAGACAAAACTCTCACTACATTAATAGTCTACTTGTAATTTCATCGCGTATTCGGAATCTGGTATTAATAAACCTTTATAGCTTAGTGCTATGTCCAAATATGGCTAGGAGGAGCCACTATTACATGTATTATTCAGTCTCGTCTGGGTCAAGCTTCTGCTCAGTTCCCTACATTTGACAGGGCCCCTACCATGTGCTCCTACAGTTTTTCCTCACAGCTTTTACCCAGGTATCAGCTCACAATAGTTCTAATAAAAACTGTGCAGGTTTTTGAGACTCTTTCACCCCAGCTTTATATTATGCCCAAAGTAACCTTTTAGAAATCACAACTCACTCCTCTCATATTACTATCGTCACAATTGTGGTCACCCGCACCACAATTATCACCACTAAAAACATAAAACCACAGTGTTTTGTCCTCTAGTCCGATTGGCTAACCTGTTATCATCAGCTGCTTTCTCCTCTTTATATTAACCCCATCATACATTTGATATTTCTCATAATACTGACATACTGGCCGGTACTTTTGTAGCAACCGGATTCCGAATACGCGATGAGAATACAAGTAGGCTATTGAGCTCTGATTTCTTCTGCAGTCTAGCCCAGAGCATCCCTGAGAGAAAAAACACTGGTGAGTGGTGCGCCATTTATTTACTTCTATAGATTTTATTATTATTTTTATATATATTGTTATTAAGATATCATTTCGTATTGCCCGGAGTCGAGGTAGATGCGTCGCAACGCTGGGTACCTACCCCCGGTCGCGTTATTATGACCCCCGTGGATATCTGGCAGCAGAGCGCCAGACGGAGGTGGTGAGATGCTCACCACTTCACGAGAGTGACGAATGGAGATCGGTACTGTGAAGGATAGGGTAATTCTCTATAGCCTTACGTTGGCAATGTCACATTGTTGCTTGCCAATGAGCGCTGCTCATCCCCTGCCTCCCTTGTGGCCCGTGGGAGGCTCTGGCAACAAGGGCCCAGTAACCGGGACAAAGGGGGTTCAGCGAGGCGACACCCTCAGCGAGGTTTGGCAAATATTTAGCAGTTTGGTTTGATGCGTACCGAAATCTGGTCTCAATCCACGCCAAGCCTCGCTGAGGTTGTCGCCTCGCTAAACGCTCACCCGGTCTACTAAGGTATGGATGTGGGTGGCCGGGCAGCCAGGAATTAGGGAGGCAAGCATTTTCAGTGAGCTCCTAATCCCTGGCTGCCCTATCACCCACGTCCATCCCCGGGTATAATACAAGGTTAGGAACCCATTAACCAGATCAGACAGGGGTATATTTCGCCGGTTAACCTGAAATAACTGTTCCATAACTTCTTGCAAGACCTTGTATTATATTTGGCTAGTTAACCTTAAAAATTGATCTAGTAATTATTGTTCTCGAGTATATTATCTCGAATCTTATCCTCCCAATAGTGTCACAAGGAGAGCGGGAGCCCCCCTCCCACCTTTATCATCCCCAATAAAAACAGCGATCGTGTAACGATCCTAAATTAGTAGCCATCGCACTGGTGATTGGATTCCTACTCATGCAGTCAGTACGCGTACTCGGACGGCCGCTCACTCGTTCACACCCCCCCCACCAAATCCGATCTGTGACCTCGATCAACCAAGGCACCACAAGATTCGGGAGGAATGAGCCGTGCTGTGTGGCGGAAAAAATGAGCCCCCATGCATGATGAGGGAAGGAAGAACCAGTCAACCAAGACATCGCAACTACGGTACGCTAGTAGCGAAATGACAGCGAGGGTACTCGCAAACGCATGACGTTTGTGAACACAACTGTTATTGCATACGGGCAAAAAATCGGCCGGAGCCTCATGGTTCTGGTGTATGCAATAGCAGTTGTGTTCACAAACGTCATGCGTTTGCGAGTAAGTAACTACAAGAGGCTTACAAACTAGTCAACTGATAATAACTCAAGCGCATCCCGGACGAATGATAACTAAAGCAGTAGCCAAGGTTAAGGTGGGTCCTAACGAAATCACCTTCAACCCCAAAAGCACCAAAGCTACCCATGTTAACCAGATTACACCATGCATCTAGAAAGAGCTAGACAGAAGACATCCGGAATACCACAACGGTTCCTAAGGGCTCACGCCTGCCCCCTCCCGGGCCTCCCCTAGATGACCCTTGCAAGAACTTATTGGTACACTACGGTACCCCCTCGGGTTGGGGTTTTGACAAGCTGCCGCCGGAGGCTTACCTGGTTGTTATTGTGCCTTGAATAGCGCGACCATCTGAATGCAAGGCTTCGGATTTGCCATATGAACAGACACACCCACACCTCTTCAGAAAGTCACCGGCATGAGGATCTGAACATTTGGATCTGAATTTGGTGTGGGCGTTCAGATACGCACAGACAATTTGCCTTACAAATTTTTGATTCCTGTGCTCGTTCTACAAGCCGGGAACTTGTACGTGTAATGCCTACTGTACCGGTAGCCCACCCCCGCTGTGTGAGAACCTGGGCTACAGCACAAGCAGGGCCTCGCGTTGGGGCGTTGGAGTTGTCTCTCCTGGTAGGGTCGTGTGCCATATTTTTCTTTTCATCTTGGCGAATGGCTGAATCGCGCATTTTCTCTGGGTATGTTTCTTGCCATTGTCCCAATCCTGAAGAGGGAGTTCTGGGCCCTCGCGCGGGGTCCGGTCAATCCAGTCTCCACAGCGCTCCCCACGCGGCAACGGCAAATTCATGCAGCCTTTGTATCGCAGGCATTCATGCCTTCCAACATCACTATCATATTCTTAAGAAAAAGAAGAAGAAAATACTACCCCAATAACCACAATTAAAGAAACTAAGCTTCCAGCTATCACGACAAGCAACGCACCAACCATTAACACTCTAGTACCGTAGTTCATTACTGCTCTACAGACCACCCTGCAGCGATCACCCGATTTCATTGATCATGTATAATCACTCGGTGGTCAGCCGAGGCTCCTTGTGGCAATGCGTAATAGCTAAAATGGAGGGGTGACAATAGTAGAAGGTCAAGATTATTAATTGAAGCTATGTCCATATGAATAACAAGAAAGATATACCCCAGCTACACAGTGAGGTGGCTTGGACCTGCCATTATCCCCAGGACCACACGATACGCTCAACAAGGGACCAAGAAAGTGAAAATCTTCAATGAAAATCTGAAGCTCACTTGCCTTCTAGGTGATCCTCTGAAAACAGGGAATTGCCCTGGTGAAAATTCCTGCCTATATATTATGATACCAGACCTTAATCCAATTCAATATATTTAGTCTCTGCCCAAAGATACAACCCGTAAGCATTGTCCTAACGTCTATCCATGAAAGGTCCTTCAAATGAAGCCAAAAAAACACAATAGAGGACATAGGTTTTAGATTCTCTAGCAATGTCTCTAGTGAATAGGATAGAAGCAGCTATTAAGGCTAGTAGATACCACACCAAATATTAACTTCTACTATATATTAAGTTCTTCCTTTTTTTTGGTATCACAATGGTAGGGCTGGTAGGGAGTGGTATTGCTACAGCCAAAAAAAGCTCCACCTGGCTATGCATGAATAATTTTGTTAGGAATGCCAGCCCAGGAAATCTCTCCCCTTACAGCCACTTCGAGAGTCATATAGCCACACCACATGATGAAACTTAGCTACCCCAGAGAACATAAAATTGAGCAAGGATTTACGAAAATAAAGTACGCAGTTTCATCCCCACAATACTCGTTTCTCCCTATGTTACCGCTTTTCCCCCAGATGTCACGAGTGCTCGGGAGGCTCAGACAAGCTAGAGGAGAAATCCCAATTTATCGGCAACCTCTGAGATCAGCAGTCAGCCATTGCAATTATGGACGTCATGGGGTGCTTATACACTATTCCGGAACTTGTTTTCCCCTCGCTGATGTTTGGACCCCCGGTTCTGCTATAATTCCCCCCAGTTAACCACCACGTACAATTCTATGCTCCCTGATGCTCAAAACGGCACATTACATCCTTCCGACTGAGCGCATGCTCCCCGTTTCCAACTCTGCGGCCCAGATGACGATGCTTACTCCCAGTCGAAGTCACCAAATGTCACTCGCTTTATCAAGCTCATTGAAAATCTGAATGCAAGGGGGAACCCACGGCAGCGACAACGTTGGCGCGATGGCGCAGCCTGCGAACTCTCTAGGGCCTCGATCACTGCAGTGGTTTGTCGATTCTAATAGATGCTGCAGCTGTACTTTCCCGCTACTACAACGTTCACTATGACAATAGATCCAGCTTCTTCCCCCCCACGCATAGGTAAATCCTAGGGGTGAATTAGGGACTGTAGGAGGATGCTAGAAAATAAGACGAATTTCTGCCCCCCAGTATCAGAAAATAAAAAGACGAGAAGCCATGGTGGACACGGAACGCTGTTTACTAAACCAATCCTCAGAATAAAGTGAAAAGGCTTGCGCACCTGCTCTAACACGAACTTGAATGGGTAAGCTCTAATCGAACTATCATCGTTTTTCTTCTAGTCCTTACCATTCTACCATCGGATTGCAGCCCATATCTTATATTTGAGTAATACCATCCGGAAAAAGGCAAAGCTAACACCTCCCCGTGGACCAATAAGCTGCTTAAAAGAGCATCTCCGAACCGGCATCTTCCGCCTAATGGAACACAACCCCACAGGGTTTACGAGATCGGCAGAGGTTTCGATATGCTTGGGTTGACCCAAACTGACATTCGAGACTCTATAATATGCGGTGGCGAGGGTAGGGTGTGGTCTGGGCCCTCCACTCAGTACAGGATGGTTTGTTTCTGGACTATGCTTATGGTATGATATGATACGATGCCTCGCAGGAAGTCTGTTAGCATGAGCGTTTTCCCAAGTGGGATACATGTATTCCTAGGTCACCCTGGATTTCGAACGTGAGAATTTGAGGCCAGACTGTAGATAATCGTGAACAAGAGTTAGTCGGGCACATTAGTCAAGAGCTCTGAGGATTGCCCAGCACACAAAGATTCCCATCACGATACCCCTGAGCTCTAGTAGCAATGTGGGGATCTCCCTTACATCATGAGTTATGTTACTGGCTGGTCAGAGAAGCAAATGCAGACCGGGCTCTACGGAAAAAAAGGATTTATGAGTTTAGATTCCTGCGGGGCGTCGCTCATTTCTATATCATATTTTCCGAAGCCTAAGATGCCGAGGCACAGCATGGAGCAGCCACCAGCTCGAGCTCACTGAATGTCACTGGGTTGTCTGGCGCTGGCGGCGGGTCTTTCCCCCATGGCAGGAAGAGGGGCGGGTGGTATTCAGTGGCTCTTTACTTGACGAATCATGAGTCGTGAAGAGTCATGATCCACAAAGTGCGGTAAATACCTTCAAAACTGTAACAATCGAGGATTATGCCATGTCGTTAGACTTGCCTCCTAGTAAGCTCTGGTGTCTTTTTGCTTTTGTATGTCTCTCAGAGGGGCTCAGCAGCTCTCTTCTTGCAATGTTTTTCGCCCCCCCCCCTTCCAAAGTGGGGAATTCTAAACTACTGGTGCATACATGAGACAATACTCGATTATTACGGGTTTTGGGGTATGATACCAGACTGTAAGGGCCGTAATAATTGAGAATCCAGCTAGGGCGCTGCAGTTGCCCCTCCTAGTAAGACCCGTTGTATTTTTTTCCTTCCATTCCTCCCGATTAAAAGGGAACCCTTTTCTTTGTGTTTTCTTCCCTAAATGTAAAAGGGCAAATTCTAGACATCTTAGGGTCGTTCTCTGTTCTTACGCCGAGACCAATAACGAAAGCCGAGTATCATAGCACTAAGTAGATACTCTATCCCAAGGTCACCCAACGCCCTCACTAGCACCCTTGCTAGACCCCAAACCCCACAATCTTTTAGCCGCCCATCCACCCACTGCCTGCTCAACGACTATAGGAAAATCCAAAACAGACACTAAATCCAGCAACTTTAAAGACAAGTCCAAAGATGCCTCCTTCTACTCATCTATGACCACCGCAAAGGGCGATAGAAAATCCAAGCTCAAGCTCGTGAACTCCGTAAACGTCCGTCACACCCCCCCGCGAGAACCAAAGCAAGATGGAAACCGTTCTGGAGTGGCTCGCAAATGGGGAGAAGTTCGATGCTACTGCTAGGGAGCTCAGTGAAGATAAGGCACGCCAGGGCGGATCGTTGGGGTGGAAGACTCACTGGCCGCACAAGAGGCTTGAGGATGCTGCGCATACCCTCACGGTGTCTACTGTTGATAGGCCGGTTAAGACCATTGGAAGGTGGATCCACTGTATTGAGGTATGCTAAGAGCGTTAAGATGACTCCCAGCTTCATGATTAGGTATCATTGATTCATTGTGAGTTTTCACGAAGGTTTTTACGTCGATTGAACAGACCCAACGATAAGAGCCCTTTCCCTTTCTTGCTTCCAGGAAACGAGAGTGGTAACCCCCTCGGCGCAACCATCCACCACCCATCCCTCCCAATCTCCCTCACATCCTCCTTTTCACCCCATCTACTATTCCCACCAGCAAACTGCTCTGCATAATTAGCATGAACCTTCTTCTCACTGGTCTTCCTCTTCTGTATTGTTACAGGAGCAGGAGCCAGCTGATCATCCGTCGAACGCCAACTGAGCGCCTGACTATCCTCCTCCGATACCAAACCCTTGATCTTCCCGTCGGGCGAGATCTCGACTTCCCAGCTGAGCGCGCAGATCACACGCTATCGCTCTGTCTGGGTGAACACGTCGAAGGAGGTCGTCTCAGAGGTGCCGCCTGTGAAGACTTTGCACTCACCATCCAGACGGGGCCAAACGTGCTGGTTCGGGAGGTCTGTGCTACCATCGCCGCTGTTGGGGTTTTTGTACAGGAAGAAGGGACTCCAAGGTGGGAGCGAGGCGTACGCATCCTCACCCGTGGGGGTGATGTCTGTCGCTGATGCCGATCCCCTTGACTTTTCGGGGGGTGTATCTGAAGCTTTTTGGGGCGGAGGGGCCTGCGAGGGGCACGTCTTCCGGGTCCTTGGGCGAGTAAAAGTATGCCACTGGGAAGGACGCGATGAGTAGGGTAATGCTAATCAGCGTCAGAGCTAGTGCGTGGAAGTGTATTTCTGGTGGCTGCAACTCGTGCTTTTTCAGGTTCGTTGAGGGGATGAGCGCTGGAGATGCAGATGTTAGACATGTATTCATAATGTCGCTCTCCATTTGATGTTGGGTCACCCGGATTCGGTGTGTATGACGTTCTTGGCGCATTTGTTGCCCAGAGGGCGCCAAAGCTCATTGATATCTCCTCCACTGTTGGTGGGTAATTGATTGAATATAATGTGCAAGCCGGGCTTTAACACGGCTATATACTCCTCCGGTGAGGATATCGATCCCCCTCGAACGTCGACATGGTTATGTCCCGTCCCATGCCTCCGGGGGGCAGGAACAGCGTTGTGAGTGGTTTCAAGGGATTCTGTGGTATAATACTTCAGCATGGTGTTTTTTGCTTTGGGGATTCTAAAAATAGCACTAACACGTACATCATATGTTTCTACCATTGCTAGTAGTGAGCTATTTGCATAGTCCCTTCCCTTAATCATAGACAGCCCTGGGGCCCTCTCTTTGGGTTTCGAGGAATTTTCCTAATAAAATAAAAATTTGCTAACTTAGTACTCAATCTGATAACGACTTTCAGCAAAATCCCAAATATACAGACCTCATCTTGGCCCTCCCTAGAATTCCTATTTGAGCGCCTTTCAATATAGTGATTCTCCAGAGGAGTACTACTCAAAAGTGCATCAGTTCTTGAGGGCCCATAGCTCTAAACTTTTCCAGACATCTTGACGCACTGCTGTGGGATATTGCAAAAAAGCTCTTGATAAAGGAACTCAAAGTGATTTCTAGTCTTCTGTAAGAATCCAGCAAAAGCTATCATCACTGATTCACCAGAGATCTCCGGTTTTATCTAAGGGCCGCCATGACGCAGAAGACCGGAGGAATATAACAGTGGCTTAGCATTAATCCTTGCCCTGAATATCAACAACGCAATACGGTACACATCCAAGCACATCATAAGCTGTTTCCCTGAAACCTCATATTGGCTTGCTGCCCATCCCTAGAGGGTTGTTGGTATTCGGATTTCTCAAAGATGCTGTTTCTCGCCCCGATCACAGCCCCCCGAAGCCCGCTTCAGCCCTTCTGGCTAGGGGAACGAAAGTGGCCTCTAAAGAGTGGTGGTCGGAGGAAAAAACCCTTAGGGAACTCCGGCGAGAATGACATTTTACTCGCGCGGCCGAATTGATTCTATCTAGTTACTAACTTGTACAGATAAAAAGCGGGAAGCCAAAAGGTTCAGGGTCCGGGATTTCCCCACGGTCACCCTATGTAGCACTAACCGGACAATGCGATGCCGTAGAGCGGATGGAATGCGAAACTTTAATGGTTCTATTGCTGAACACACTGGGGTGGCGCTCTTTTTCTTAACAAGCAGCGGCAACAACGCTTCTTGTAAGCACGTGCATCATTGCAACACAACTAGGAACTCTATTCAATCCGAGGATATTCCTGATAGAGGGCCGTATATCGGCAAGGCCATCACTCTTTGCCCCCGGCTCAGTTGGACGGTTACTAGGCAGAGGTCATTCATCATATATCACTCGAATCACAAAGAACCAGCAATCGGTGAGTGATTTCCAAAATTGAAGAAAGCCCCCAACCTGGACTAGAGCTTCATTAAAAACAAAAGAAGAAAACATGTTCGATTTCCAGAAAGCAGGCTCTCCACCACGCTGAACACCCAAAATAATTCCGATAGGTAGACGACTACGAGGACCGTGGCGCCCAAGCGATATCCTCTTGCCCACCGCTCAAGTCTGCGCTGATGGCACCCGCCCTTCTCTATTTATTTCACCTATGTTTACCCACTCTTAGATAAGTTTGTCCATGGGTCGCCCCCCAACAATGGGGATTTTTATCATAACAGTAGCAAAAGGCTGAACTTACCGAACATTAAGTTATTCCGTCTAAGGGTGTCGAGCCAGTACCAGGTTGGTCGCTGCTGGAAGTTCGCTAGGGACCTGAGTTGTCTTAACCGACGCAGGCAGGTCTGGTGCCAATTGCATGGTGGGCCTTTCCAAAGGCTCACGCATAGTTGCCATAGGCGGATGGATGATTTCGGGCTCTTCTGCGCTATCGGTGGATCGGAAGCAGCAGAGGACCTTGAACCCAGAGCAATCAAACAGACTAAATTTGACACTCATTTGAAGACTAAGCCAGATTTTTGTGAGGTTCGCTAACCTGAAGGGCTTTAAGAGCCTTTGTCGAGAGTGTGCGGGCTTTGTTTTATGAAGAAGTAAAAACAAAAGAACAGAACAGAAAAGTCCAGAGCAATGGGCATAAAGTTTGATGAAGGCAAAGCGGCGTTGTGGTGCTAATTTATACGACACGTAGCAGATCAAGGCTCAGCCGTTGTCGTCCCCGTGCAGCAACAGCAAAGCTGCGTAAAAGAATGTTGATGCTCACGCACTGTACTGTACCACAGAAACTCCGAATAATCGGATCGTTTACTAGGTACCGCCCCGCCGTCTGGGATTGTCCCCCCATCTCGATCAAGTCTAGCAACGAACGAGCTCCAACAACAAAATTCTAGGAAATCTGCTGCTTGATAGAGTAAGTATTGGGATTTGGGAATCCAGGAAGGAGCTGCAGAGGAGTCGAACCTGGTCGAATTGTGAATACGAAAACGAAGTTTCCGAAACTGCTCAGATACCGAAATAGAAAAAAGTGGGAAAAGCGAAAACAAAGTCTAGAGGAAAGCCCAACTATCGAACCCACTCAAGTACGGTAGGGAAAATTGAAAAAAGCAAAAAAGGTCCACAGGGAATCCCATTTTTCAAAAACATCGTAGGAGGATTAAAAAAGCAACAAAAAAATAATTCTGGGATCAAACCTGGCTTTCGAAGGTAAGAGGATTTTTTAAAAAAGCAAAGAAATCGGGCATCAAGCACGGCTTTCGAAAGTAGGAGATTAAAAAAAGCAAAAAGTCACAGGAAAGCACAAATATCGAACACACTCTGGTTGGTTGGGAAAATTGAAAAAAGCAACAAAGGTTTATAGGAAAGCCCAACTATCGAACCTGCTCAAGTAAGGAAAACAAAAAAAGCAAGAAAAAAAAGTTCAGAGAAAAGCCTAGCCACCGCCCGCTCAAGTAGGGCAAGTGTACTTGTAGGGAAGAATGGGAAAGGCAAAGAAAAGTTCAGAGAAAAGCCAAGCTATCGAACCTGCTCAGGTAGGGAAAACCAAAAAAAAACAAAGCAAAGTTATGAGAAGAGCCCGCTCAAGAAAACAAAGTAAAAAAGAGCTAAAGGTGGAAGACAAGATGGTCCTTGGAGGGGACAAGCAGGGTCACGAATTACGGTACTGGTACTGGATCCCGTTACCCATCCGGGTAGGCTCCTGAGACAGTCCGACACAAAGCCTCTCATGCATGAGTACCTAGAACTAAACTTAACATGGCTAAAAGGTACGTGAACTCTAATCGGCAACCTAATTTTCTCCTGCTCCCTCCAAGAAGAGTTGACAACGTTGCAACGGATGACACCGGAGACGATCAATGTTCCGAGTCATGTGTACTAGTATTAGTACTGTAAGGTTGACTTGGGACCTCGCACATGAGAGCCTTTTGCGGGACCATCTCAAGAATCCATGGGATACCGGTGCCGTCCCCAGCCCCTCTGAGATACATATAAAGAAGGACCGGTAGGGGCTTTAAAATTTGCCATGGAGGCAACTCCAGCATCTAGCGTGAGGTTCAATTACAGTCTTCACCATTGCCGCGACGAAACCAGGCGGAACGAGTAGGGATCGGTCTCCAGTCATTTTTTGTTCCCCTACCTTGAATATTTCCCTTTTCGCCTACCGAATGCCCCACCATCGCCGGCCCAGTTCCGCCGCGGCAACTGTCAAGACTGCACCCCACCCCCGCGTGCACACTAGCGACAACGTACCGTACCGCACCGGTAGTGACCAGGGAGGGGTAAAATTGTTTATCATTTGTTGCCGCCACAACATATGTCAGACAAATAATTCAGCTTTTGTCTAGTCATTACCTTGTTGCTGCACTAGTACCGGTATACTCGAGTACGGTACTCGTAGTTGCACGATTAATTCTCTTTTCTTTTTACTTATCTAGCAGCGGAGCGCCTGACGGGAACTGGTGAGATAGGGTGACCAATCGAGATGGGTACTGTGGGGAATGAGGTAATTCTCTATAACCATTGGCAATGTCGCATTACTTCTTGCTAGTGAGTGTTGCTCGTCTCCTGCTGCCCTCGTGGCCTGTTGAAGGCTATGGCGACAAGGGCCCAGTAACCGAGACGAAGGAGGGTATGGTGCCTGTACCAGGGTATGGGCGTGGGTGACCGGACAGCCAGGCAAGCATCCGCAGTGAGCTCCTAATCCCAATCCCTGGCTGCCCGGTCACCCACGTCCATCCCCGAGTACAAGGTTCAGAACTCATTAAACCAGATCAGGCAGGGGTATGTTTGGCCGATTAACCTGAAATAACTGTTCCATAACTTCTTGCCAGAGCTTCAACTGAGTAATATATTTGGCTAGTTAACCTTAAAAAATTGATCTATTATAATAATATTATCATAGTAATTGCCGTACTCGAGTATGATATATTATCTTGAATCTTATCCCCCCAATCGTATCACAAGGAATGCGGGGGGGGGGGGCCCTCCCACCTCTATCATCCATCATACTGTAAAAGCAACGATCGTCTAATAATCCTAAATTAGTAACCATCGCACTGGCGATCGGATCCCCGCCCATGCAGTCAGTATGGCCGCTCGACTCCCTCACCCACCACCAAATCTGATCTGTGACCTCGATCAGCCAAGACCCCACAATGTTCGGGGGCAGGAAGGGGAAGTGCAGCGTGGCGGAAAAAACGATCCCCCATGCATGATGAAGGAAGGAAGAACCCGTCGGCCATGACATCGCAACTACGCTAGTAGCGAAACAACATACGGTAAAAACTTGAATAATTGGACGGTGTGCTATGCCGCTAGACTTCCCCTCTCTCAGTAAAGTCAAGAATTATTTTTTTCCCCCTTTCTGTCTCGGAGGGGGGGAAGGGGCCGTGTTTTTGCTGTGTTTTTCGCCTGCCTAGAGAAGGGAATTCTGGACTTCATAGCACACCATCCAAGTATTCAAGTTTTTTGCGGTATGCGAGGGTAGGTGACTACTCGAATACAAGAGGCTTACTACGGCGGTATCTAAGGACAAAAGTAAAGAATAAAAAAGTCCACATGGCAACGGTTGCACCCAGTCAACTCACCTTCCTCGTGCAAAGTAGATTATCTGTCGGAGGTCGCGCAGAAGAGGCCGGAGATGCAGTGTATAGTAATGGAACTCAAACGATGAAAGAATGAAAGAGGTTTGATTCTATCTTGCTTGCTCGCCTATAGAAGCGCCAGACTGCGGTACTTTATAACAATCCGCAGTATCAACATACATCAATATGACTCTAGTTACTTCCCGTACACCACATTCCAAGTCGCCTGACCATTGGCCGAACATATGTGCACCGCACATCACATTGAAGTAATACTTCCGACATTATCACTTCCAAAGCTTGAAGTGATATTGACCATGGCCGCACAAAGTAAATTATCACTTTCACAGCTTTAAGTGATATTGGCCTTGACTACGCAAAGTAAATTATCACTTTGACAGCTTTAAGCGATACTGGTCTTGACCACACAAAGTAAATTATCACTTCCACAGCTTTTGTTCGTGCTTAACAAAAGCACTAAAGAAGGAGCGAACAAAAGTGCAATCAAGATAGACTCTGAATGGGCAAAATGCTGAGATAAAGGATCGATACTCTCTGACACTCGTGCACTACACTAGGAGATAGATATCTCCGTCTAAACAGCCAAACACTCCCAAACTAAACAAACTCTAAGGAAACAAATGCCACTGACAAAACCTGATCTCCAGTACTCTAGAACAATCTCATGATCCTTCGTGATCCATCAACCCTGAGCCTCAAAAAAGTGCAAACTCCCGTATACCTAGTGGTATAGGGTATAAAGAAACCATGAAACCGACCCCAGCATAGCGTGTGAAAACAAAGCCTCTGCTAGGTGCTAAACCGTCGGAAACCACAAAGCCTCATACCCTATACTGGTCTCTCTCCTAGCCGCATAGCCGCGACCCTCCATATTCACAAATCTGCATAACTCTCTATCTGTGCAACTGCATAAACCTATGCCCTATGGGCCACTATTCAACAGCTTTAAGTGATATTGGTTTTGACCGCGCAATGTAAATTATCACTTCCACCAATCTACTATTCTTGATCAAGCCTCATGAAGCTTACACCTGCAACAGTGATAATTTACTTTATATAATAAAGGTTAGGACTACTTAAATTGGTGGAAGCGATAATTTACTTTGCGCGAGGAAGGTGAGATGACTGGGTGCAACCGTTGCCATGTCGACTTTTTTATTTTGTACTTTTGTCCTTAAATACCGCCGTAGGCCTACAAACTAGTCAACTGGCAATAACCCAACCCATCCCGGACGAACCATAGCCAAGGCAGTGACCAAGGTTAATTTTTTGAGTCCTAACGAAATCACTCTCAACCCTAAAAGCACTAAAGCTACCCATTTTAACCGGGGATAAAATAAAGGCCGGCATGCCCCAAGCCAGGTTTGTGCGGGCAATCTCAGAGAAAGCCGTACGGTTCGGGGTTGGCCGGATGCCCGGAACCCGAGTTGTTCGCAACCCAAATCCAACAGCGGGAACGATGCAAGGTCGTGGTGAATTCGAATTTGTTGCTGTTCCGCTTAATACATATAACCCTAACCCACTAGGAGGGTTTCCCAGATTCAGCTGTGAGAGTACCGGCAAATTTATAAGTACTCGTGCCAAGGTTGCGGCGTGCGGCCGCAACCCCCGCATGTTCGCTGGCTCACAACCGGGGCCACTCTAAAGAGTGCCTGACAGCTCAACGCAAATTTACAGCTCAACGCAAATTTGTGGCTTACCATAGTAACAGTGTGGCTCAGCACAATTATGTGGCTCAGCATAACTTTGTGGTTTAGAATAACTTTGTAGCTAAATATGATATATGAACATTTAATTTACATTTAATTTGACAACCTAGGATGCTGCCTCATGCTTGGCTTTTTTGATATCAGCCTACCGTAAAAACCCGCTGTATCCACTATCGGGGATCAGGCTCTTGACTTTCACAATCCGAGACAAAACACCCTGTGAAGGAATAGTGCTTTCCACACAATGTATACCTTGGGGAGGCGAAGCTTGCGGGATCTCATTAACTGGTATTTGTTATTTTGTTAACCTGCCGTGCTAGGTCTATTGTGGTTGGGTGCTGTAGTACAGGCGAGATCTGTGATAGTAGATACAGCCGGTTTTTACGGTAGATTGGCTGGGTGGTATAACGACTAACTTAGATGCCAGTGCCATGATCGATTTGTATTGTATTTTGTATTGTCTTGGTTTTCCTCTTGGAAAATGTGAATGGGTGAGCTGTTGGAGAAAAAAAAGGTATTCTGGTTTAAAGATTAAATTTCTGGTTGGGTGGGTTCTGTATTCTCAGGTGTCTGGACCAAGCCACAAAGTTGTGTTGAGCCACACTGTTACTATGGTAAGCCACAAATTTGCGTTGAGCTGTAAATTTGCGTTGAGCTGTCAGGCACTCTTTAGAGTGGCCCCGGTTGTGAGCCAGCGAAATTGCGGGGGTTGCGGCCGCACGCCGCAACCTTGGCACGAGTAACTTAAGGCTGGGATGCTATTTAACGGGAGTGTCAATGTGCACTGATCCTCAGGCCTTTGTCCATCCACCAAACCCTAGATTAATTTTTAGAACCGATCTTGGTGTTTGAGCTCTCTCTTAGGGAGCCCTCGCTACCACCGGATTGCACTATGCATCTAGAAAGAGACATCCGGAATACCACAACGGTTCCCAAGGACTCACGCCTCCCCCTCCCTGGCCTCCCCTGGATAACCCTTGCGAGAACTTATTGGTACATTACGGTACCGCCTCGGGTTGGGATTTTGACAAGCTGCCAGAGGCTTACCTGGCTGTTATTGTACCTTGAATAGCGTGACCATTCGAATGCAAAGCTTCGGATTTTCCATATGAACAGAAACCCCCACACCTCTTCAGAAAGTCACCGGCATCAAGATCTGAACATTTGGATCTGAATTTAGTATGGGCGTTCAGATACGCACTGACAATTTGCCATACAAATTTTTGATTCCTCCGTTCAGGTTCTATGGTGAGGGAACTCTGTAGCCGGAGTGCTTAGCCAAGAAAATAAGGTTGGTCTTCAACCACCAAAGCAACCTCAACCACCCGTCTAATGAGAATTATGGACCTATTGGGAGATAGATCGGGTGATTCTCTACACACTAATAGAGAGAAAATAGAAATATCTCAAATTCTCATGGAGCCAGTCTTGGCACGTTAACCTACTGTTAATACCCAAGAATGAATGTCCTCCCGTTCCGACTCCAGAGTTCCCTCACCATACAAGCCGGGGACTTGTACGTGTAATACCTAGCCCACCCCCGCTGTGAGAACCTGGGCTACAGCGCAAGCCGGGCCTCGCGTTGGGGCGTTGGAGCAGTCCCTCCTAGCGGGTTTGTGTGTTGTATGATATCTCTCTTTTTATTTGACTTTGCTAATGCCGAATGGGAGGTTCTTCAGGATTGCATCACTTCATTCCTGGGCCCCGAGGCCTTCCCTAGTTTGGAGCGGACTCAGGTATCATACTTCAACTACCCATTTCTTCTCCCTCTTCCACACATCTTAGAACGGCGGGGATGTATACTGGCAGCTGGGTGACTGCTATAAGGCCATTCCTACCCGCAAGATTCCCCCGCTCATTCATCCACTCCCTTATGCATCCCATTTTATCAAAGCCAACATCGTGCAAGTGAGCTAGCACTCAACGAAAACAGACCCAAATCAACGACCTGGAAGCCTTTTCTGCCGAATTTCTTGAAGACCGAGAAGCAGCAGCGTCAAAACACCGACGACCGAGCGGCCATCCGAAAAATCGGGGCGGGAGGAAGCAGAAGCATGCTATGGTGCCGGGCACTTGAAATCAACCGAAAACTAAAACACAAGAATAATTCTCTAGAAATTTCAACCACCACCACCACCACCACCACATCTTTGAGAAGATATGGCTTTCATAGAAGTATTCAGAAGACACTCCTCTTTTAATTCCACTTTTTCCAATTTTCAATCAAAGCAATATTAGTGGAGATAGTAAAATTCCGAATTATCATACCAATGTATGGTCATTTTTAAAGTTACTTCCGCCAAGCCCAATATTTATGTGTGTTAGATAAACAAAATGAATTACCCATGGTGAGGGCTGATTTCAAATGTCAGGCACCATACCAGCCCAATTGTACCGCGCAACCCTCATACATGCTTCGCACTCCACAGCACCATTGGAAAAAACTAACGCAATTCATTACCAGAACGTACTGTACAACTAGCTCTCCCGTCGTTTCACCAATCCATATACGGCAACGACAAATTCATGCAGCCCTTGTACTGTACCACTCGCATTCGTGCAGTCCTAATACATCACCATCATATAAAAAAAGAACCACCGCCCCAGCAACGGCAGTTAAGGAAATAAAGTGTGCCCCAGCTATCACGACAAGCAACACACCAACAATTAACACTCTAGTACCGTAGTTCATTCCTATTCCACAGACTTCCCTGCAGCTATCGCCCGATTTCCAAGATCATGGATAGTCACTCGTTGAGACGGGAGATCCTGACTCAAACCCTAGGAACAAAAGTTCGGGCTGAGAGGGAGGAGGAAGAAGGGAGAAGAAACTCCGGCCGCGGCTGGTACGATAGTGGAGGGGGGGGGGGGTTATACAACTATTTACTAAGAGGTCTACTCTATTAAGAGGTCTACTCTATTGGATCGGACACTGTAGCCAGTGTTCAATTCAACAACCGATTCAATCCAGGATATTCAGCCCAGGTCATACCGTGCCGGCACAAATAGCGAGAGCAAGACGATGAAGAAAACTCGGGGGAGGGAAGAGAGCAGGCTCGCCTCCTACTCTTCGCCCCGCGGATAGATAGACGTGCCAGGCACCACAGGGTAGGAATACGGATTCTGATACGATGCTACACATACTACCGGCTCACAACCTAGCCAAACACAACAAGGTAGAGGAGAAAGCATACACAAACCCCACGCTGAAAAGATTAAAAATGATAATGTTTACAAGTGAACAAGAGAAATTAGTGTAGTAAAGAAAAAAAGTATCATACTTGAACTACAGCAGTTATCCTCCGATAACAATTAAGCCATCTCCCGGAAACAAAAAACAAGAAAAAAGAGAGAGGTCACATCTTACACTGGCACCCACACCCGGGCACTGGACACACCTTCCGCAGTCCAAACCATTCCTTAGCATGACCAGCATGCATCCCATGCCCGCACGCCAAGCAAAAATTAAACCAGCGATTATAATCGTCTTCCCTATCTGCCTCCCTTTCAACTCCTCCTCCTCCTCCAGCGGAAGTGCCCACCCCAACGGCAACCTTCCTGTACGCAACCGTGCCTAGGTTCAGTAGACAAACCGCGCACCTGGGCAGTGACTTTTTGCAGTGCGGGCATACAGTAGCTTTAGTAGGGGATGTGTTGGGGGAGGTGTGCGCTATGTTTCCGCCGCCGCCGCCTGGGGTGATAGCGCGGGAGGGGTGTTGGGGATGCGCATGCGGGTGGTGTGGGTGGTGGTGGTGGTTGGGATGGTGATGCGCTGTGGTGCTGATCTGCGAGACGCTCCTGTCGCAGTTCGCGCAGCGTACATACACTTGCCGCTGCACTGCATCGATGGTCATTGTGCCGGTTCGGTTTCGGGATAGCCCGCCCCTCGCTACGTCAAATTTCGCGCGCGCGTGAAAGAGTCGGAAGGAGTTGAGGATATGTCTGTAGCTATCGTGCCAATTGCTAACCCTGTCGTCGGAGAAGTATCTCGGCACCGCAAACGCCGATACTAGAGCTGCTGTTTGGACGTCACCCGTGCGGTTGATGTACACTTGTAGGAGGTCTATAGCTTGCTCGGTCACACCGGTTACGACTATTCCGTCCAGGTCCCCGTCTACTACCAGTTTCCGGGTTAGGTCTGCAAGGTAATTCGTCAGCTCAGAGTCTTTGAGCCAGCGCAAAGCTATGCCGAGACGTTCGCGGATGGGGAGCCCGAGGTCATCGAGGACATCTTTCCAGTCGCCGTTCGAGACATAGGCGAAGATGGAGCGGAGGTAGGGGTCGTCGAGCTCGACGGACATGGCACGGCAGAGGTCTTTCCAGGTGTTGCCGTTTGTACTGTTTAAACTGTTTGCAGAGGGGCCCGAGAGAGCAGATTGAGCATGTGAATGATAGCCGGCGACAGCAGTTGACATTAGTTTCATTTGCTGCCCGCCTTGGGCAAGAGAATTTATGGAGCGCTCAATGTCGCCATGGAAAAGTGCCCATCCGGCAGCTTTGGCGTATTGGCCTTCTTTCTCAAGTCTTGATCCTGTCAAATTTGTCGAGCGGTGAGTGATATCTGGTGAACGTACCTTCGTATTTCCTGATCAAGCTCGTTGGCCGAATAGTCCCACCCACACATTGCTAATGCTAGAACCCTCTGCTCCGGGTATTGGCTCTCACCTTTGAACTTCTCCCTTCTACACCTCTTATTAATATCTGTAACTGTATCCGTCCAATCACTCATCAATGGCCTCCTCGCAGCCGTCAGTCTGGTTTCTTGCGTCTTGCCTGTCCCCTTATCAGTAACTTCAACGACTTTAGACGTCTAGCCAATTGAACCCGTACCTCCTTGCCATATCCCCGACACACCCATATAACTAAGATCCAGCAATCCACTAACCATGCTACTACTTCTCGCAGACTCGCAAGCGCCCTGCAGCCACATCCACATATTCTTCAAATAAACATCCTCTGCTAACCCTGCATTTTTTGCGCACTGAGTCTCATTAGCTCATTCCCCTCTCTATCTCCTACCGTAGCGGGCAGGCAGAGAAACGACGAAAGAGGGAGAAAAGGGAGATGTCATCGGAGACAATTTACTGACATCCACCTCATATCCTTGTTCCACTCTTCTCCTCATGACAACGCATATGTCGTTACGCAGAACCTCGGCTGGGTCAAGAAGGAAGTCTTCTCGTCGCACAATGCTATTACTTCTTTCGGCCGGTCGTTTCTCATGCATACCTAGCCTAGAGCCGGGGCTTCCAACGATGGGGCTCGCCTCCTCATCGTGCTCCGCGCTTCGTCCTCTACTACCGGGCTTAATGGCGTCTCTATCAAAACTATCTGGGGAGGGCAGAATCTTCAAGCCCCTCCCAGAGGTAATAGACAGCCCATTTCTGCTGCCCCAGGCAAGACTCGTAGCGACCCCCGAAGAGTGGATAACGTCCATAGACCCATCACTCCTGAGGCACAGCGTCCGGAGCACTTCCCCCCGACTAGTGCCTTGAGGATCGGACATCCAATCAAAGCTCACGATCCTCTTTTCGTTCTTGGATCCCCGCGCAGTGGCTAAATCATTGATCCTTGTAACAAACAACGTTTGCCCATCTGTTCTCCTATCCTGCGCTCTGGAAATTGGCACGCCTCTCATACCGCCGCTCAGCAAACTGGCAGCCGAGCCGCCCCATCCACCACGTTTATCTGGTTCCGCAATGGCACTTGCGACTGTTGCGGGCGCACCGTAGAGTCCGAGTGGGGGCGCTAGGTGTGGATCCTGATCAGATATCTTGGCAGTATCATAGGTCCTAAGTCTCCCCCCAGAATTGAGAACCCCAAATGTCCCCTGTTTAGTACACGAGTGCCGTAGGGATGTGATCTGTGTCCCAGACCTCCCATATTCATCCGTTGGGCGAGTGAAATTCAACGCTGGCTCCCCAGAACCGGCGTAGCGAATGAACCTCCGATCCCACACGGCGACGGTGCCATCGTCTGAATACGCGGCGAAGTAGTTCGGATCGAGGTCTAGTGTTATCCCATTCGCGCAACGCGAAGTGCACATACCCATTAACTGATTATTCTGGGGCTCCCTCAGGTCCCAGGTCCTTATACCCCTGTTGTTAATCCCGGCGAGAAGTACGTGGGCATCATCTCGTATGAAACAAACGCTGCTGATAGTCTCACTTGTGGCCAGTTGTCGGAGGGGCTTTCCGATGTCGCTGCTCGACCCAGCCCGTTCGCCCAGTCGCTGGTTCACATCCCAGATGTTCAGGCAGGCGTCGTTCCGAACTTTGTCAAGACCTGTTGCGAGGAACTGGCCGGTGCAATTGAAGGAAATTCCATTGCAGGGACGCTGGTGCTTGGCAGCTAGTGGAATTGAGGTGTTATCGGATATTCGGAGGAGGACGGCCTCACCGCTAGGCGGACCGACGGCCACTATGTCTTGATTGAAATGAGCTTCTAGAAACTTTATGGTTGGGGAATAATTCCTCACCCTCGTCGTATGGCGACCAGTCGATGCACTATCTCTCCTCCAATCAGCTCCCTCCCTCCAGTGGGTGTATGGATAGATTGATAGGCTGTGGGAGAAGCATGGGAACATACCCGAACATATGGAACTTTAGTATGCTTCGCGACAAGCTTAATCTTGACGTCCCTAGTGTCGGTACTCTTCTGTACCACCACCACCATCGCATGAGTGACGTCTTCGCTAACAAAACACTCCAAAGTATCGTACCTGGTGAGAAACAGTAAAAAGACTCAACTCATGATCCTTACTATTCCGACGGACAATCTTCAGAAAGCGCTGATTATCCGGTCGTGAATGTGGTGACCAGCGGATGGTAGGGCTGGTTTCGTCCACAGGATCTGCCATAATTATATTGGGAAGACCGGGGATGCGCCGGGTGGGGTTGGGTATTATCAAGTTAGAAGGAAATAGAAAAATAGGGAATAGGAAAAGAGATTATCTATGAAAGTTAGCTGGGCCGCCTATAATCAGCATTGGGGGTAGGTCGGGGAATACGAGGAAAATTTAATGCGGAATGGGGAGGAGAGGACAGAGCGACAACCCATCACACACTTTCGCCGTCCGCCTCTCAAACCAAACTCGTTGCCTCTTATCTCCACGATGATAATCATCGATCCACCCACCCTTGACGTCGCGACTACGCCTCATTCCCACCCCTAACCCATAATTCGTTTCAATCACCCCTCTCAATCCTACGGCAGCGCACCAGTACACTCCATCCACTAAGCAAAAATCCTTCACCACCTCCACCACTGCCAACAGAAAATGCCGCCCAAAACCCACAAATACCAGAAACGTCGGCGTCGGCCCCTGATAAACCCAACGGGCCCAAAGACTTCCATAACTCACCTGAAAAAAAAGGTCCGCGACCTCCAACGCCTCCTAAACAACCCCAGCAGTTCCCTGCCAGCCGACGTCCGGTTAGAAAGCGAACGCGCACTATCAGCCTTCCAATATGAACTCTCGGCGGTTCAGAGCGCGGCGAAAGAGAGGAGTATTGCGAAGCGGTATCATATGGTCCGGTTCTTCGGTACGCCCTTCTCTTCTAGCCTTCCCCCCACGCGGTTTGTAAGTGGCTAACTGTGAGACAGAGAGGCAAAAGGCCACGAGGAAATTACGCAAAGCGGAGAAGGAATTGAACAAAGTAGAGGGTGAGGAGGGGAAGACGGAGGCAGAGAAGAGGGTTTACGAGGCGAGATTGGACCTTAATTATATTATGCATTACCCCACTGGGGAGAAGTACATTTCCTTGTTTAAGGATGCGGGGGTAATGCGGGAAAAGAGGGAGGGGATCCGCAGGGAGGTTGAGAGGCGGATGGAGAGAGGCGGGTTGGGGGAGAGTACAATGGACTTTGATAATGAGGGAGAGGATCAGGAAGAGGGGGGTGTGGAATTGGGAAGTGGTGAAGAGGAGGCTGAGGGGAGGGATAAAAGGGTGGAGAAGAGAAATAAAAAAAAGGGCGAGTCGAAAGAGAAGGTCCCAGGGGAGGGAAAGAAGCTGGAAGAGCAGGACGACTTTTTCGAGTTTTAACCTACCGCGCCAGTATCATGGCAGTTGGCAGACGGACGGTGGAGTAACGTGTACAAAAACCAGGGGGCTGTTGTTTTTTGCCTTTTTTCCCCAAAAGTTCTTATATCAAGTCTGGCGTCCAGCAATCCTTCATAATAATAATCCAGATATCATATATTCGATTTACTCTACGAGAGAATCGTCGGGGCATCAGGATATACACGCGACAATCCTGGCCTTGTTCTCTACCCTACCAACTATCTCACGACACCGCAGTGCTGAATTTGATGCCCAAGCGAGTGACCACCACTAAACCTCCTATTTCGCCATATCCTCCGAAAAAATAGCTGGCTCGCCCGCCGATAGCCCGAGCACGGCACAACACAACCTAAGTGTGGACACAGTCCTTAACAAATTGAACTCCTGGCTAAACCCCCAAACGCCTTTCCCAAGGGAACCCAGTCCAACCCACCCCCCTTACCTCCCCAAACCATGATCATTTAAGCTTACATCCCGGACAGCCAATCAACAGCTCCTGACTACACCCCGAAAAGAAATAAATCCCATCAGGTTTGTGTTCCTGCAGCCCTCTCTCCGCAAGCGCAACCTTCGCCGCCTCGAACCAAACCTCGGTAACTTTGGGCGACCACTTCCTCCGACTGGCCTCTCTCGAGTGGCCACTACCGCTCCTCCTCAGCGCCGCCCCTCCCCCAAACTTAATCTCAGCATCCATCCTCTCCCCCTCCATATCTTGCATAAACTGTTTCCTCAGGCTGCGCGGTGCACCAGGACAATCCGCGGCAAAGAATTCCACGCAGCGGTTCAGTGGCATTTGACAACGGAGAATTATGGCGACGAGTTCATCGTTCTGCTTGTGTGGGGGCTCCGGGGACATGCCTAGGCGGATGGAGTTCACCAGGAAGTGCAGGGCGTGGTGCGTGGATATTAGGGTTTGGTTGTCAAAAGTGGTTATTATGTTTGATTGAACGCTCAAGTAGGCGCTGGTCAGGTCGCTGGGGGCTAGCGGCTCGTCGGAGTTCTCGGCGGCCATAGCAGCTTTGTTGGCTTCTAGGCGGAGGCGGGAGTATGTTAGGAAGTGGAGGACCTAGGATGCAGTGTTAGTTGGTTGGATAAGCGCTTATCTTGCTACCCCCTTCCTCCAAAATTTTAAGAAGGCCATAAACCTCGCCCGGGGCAAGCTAAGAACACAGGGAAGCCAGGAATGTCCTTACATAGTACCTAAATATCAACCATATAAGCTTTCAGGACTAATGAGACAGGGACCAAGAAACCTGATAGGGAGACAAAGAGAGGAATCAGGTCCCTCAAGGGGGGATAATACAATTGCTTCGTCAACCTCCTCTGTACCGTCCGAATTGCTTGATCCTTCTTAGCCTTGGCCTCCTCCCTATCCTTCCAATTGATGGTGAACTGGGTCCTATACATCGGCGCAACCGCCTTATCACAAAGATAATAGGCCAACTGGGAGCACGTGATATGTCTCTTCTCCAGTCCGTAAAAGTACTGTATCGTAGGGCGGCGTACCCCGTCTCCTGTCTTGGACTTTGGCGGGTAGAAGAGCTGCGACAGCAGCGCTATATACGATCCGGGGACCATCCATCCAGTAGCAATGGTGGACTCGTTCGCATCGACGAGCTCCTTGAAGGCTCGGGAGACGAGGCGGAGACGCGTAACGTCTCGCCAGTCGGTCTGACAGCAGATGTTGATTATTAGCTCAACGGGGAGGTAGTCGAAGTACGAGCCCGTTAGGACGTCGGATGTCCGGTTGGTACTACGGGGGCGGGCAGAACGGGGGGAATCTTAGTATGAATTGTAATCAAAGCTTGAACTGGGCGGCTCATGTGATAATTTTTTTTGCTTTGCCCTCCTCGGTTTTGGAAAAATGGGTGATTTTTGTTTTGTTTCTTGTCTACGATCTCTCTCCCATCTGTCGTCTCCTTGGCGAGAGGCAGTTGGTTGAAGATGGACGCAGTAGGGGAACAAAAAAAACAGGAGAGGGGAGCACATGAGAGCACGCACAAACACACATCACACACCTTGGGGGTCTCGTTTTCTGTAAGAACTGCATGCGCGCCCGTTCTACTGCGCGACGAAGTTTTTGAGTCTTCTGCTCAAAGGCATCGGCCGGTGATGAACCGAACATTGCGGGGGAGGGGGGTATGACGGAGAGCACCGGATGTGCGGGGATCAGTGTGGAAGAGATCGGAGAAAAGATTGCTGGATATAACCCGATTGAATGAGTGTGCAGTACAATATGTCAATGTTGATGATGAAGGCCGAGATCGTGTGCGAAGGGTGGGCATTGAGGGGGGGGTTGGATAGGCTACCTTACTCATCCAGGAAAAGGAGCAAGATCTGAGGGAAACCGAAAGGAGCCCGACGGATGAAATCCACACAAGGAAAAAGAAATAAGAAACGAGCTGAAAAACATGGCTTTTTTTTCTCAGGATGATTCTATTATTAGAAGCTCGTTTGGGTTGAATTGAAACGAAACTTGGTCTATTCGAGTGGTACAAATCGCCAAGGGTTGGGCTTATGATACTCGAGTATTTGTGCGAGTAGACGCTGCATGGAATGAACTGAGATTCATGACAGCGCCTTCTGTCTTGCCCGCTGCGGAGATCCTGAGTTATGGGGGGGGAAGGGTCCTTTCTCACCTGCCAAACTCCCCTCTGAGCCAATCCATCCAACCCGGGCGTAAATCCTTTCCCTGGGTGTGGATGAATTACCCCGTGTGCTCCAATATGAAAGGCCAGGCGTTCTAGTTGCCTCTCCTAGTAAGGTGCTGTGTGTTTTTCCTTTTTTGTCCCAACTGAGGGCCAAGCTTGGCGTGGTTTCCCCACTCCTAACTTATCCAGTGGGGGAATTTTAACGACCTCGCACATTTCTCTCGTATTCAAGCTGAATTAATTGAAAGTTCCGTCTCACCACGGATTTGACAAAAAAAAAACGAAAGCTCCGTTTCGGGCCTGTAAAGTCTGCCGTGCCGGTAGTGTGATTTGTTATAAGACACCTCAAGTACGATACTCGGGTGCTGCTCAGGCATAGGACCAACTTGGTAGCAGCCTACCTCCATAGAATCTACTGTACACCCAGCTTGTAAATTACTAGTGCATAAGTTAAGCCAAAGGATCAATAGCAAGCGCTTGCCAGTACTGTATTTGCATTGGAGCCTTACGTACGAATACCCCGATCGAAGTCTTGCCTTAAAGGGCTTAGACCTAACACCTTATGCTGCATTCCCGCTAGATATTGCCAGGCACACACTTCCCTTGACCAAGCCAACCACCACCCCAAAGCACACCCAGTCACTCGCAACTAAACGGCAAACAGCAGGTTGTAGGCAGCTCCATAGGCCTCCTTTTAGTGGCACAAATTGATGACACGAGAGCAGAAATTTAACAGACGATCACAGGTGCTTGTAAGGATAGACAAGATATCACCGGAAGCTGCGCCTTTCCCGCCTATCATTGTCTCAAGTGCTCCCGGTTCCGGGTAATATGCCCGATCCGTCGAGAAACCGTTTGATATGTGTTTGAGCTTGCGTTAAAATGCGGGGAAGAGGTATCGCAACCTTTTGAAAGCAAGGCACGGTAGTCGCACCTGCACATGTGCATACACTGTAGAACTTAAATTCATGGCCCCTAGGAGGGGAAAACATGAAAGGTCATCAGAACCACTGTCACAGGGTATGCTCGAGTGCCTAAGTCATAAGCATGATGTATATTGTACTATTAGACACAAAACCTTCTCCCCCCGTTCACTGTAATCGTCACCCCGGTGAATTGCCTTTTATCTCTATTCTCCACCCCTCGCCGGATGCAGCAAAGCGGTACGGGTAAAAAAAACCTCCGCGACTAGCGGGAAAGAGTGCCTAGAAAGTACTGTGCAGGTACGGTAACTCTTTCTTCGACCATCCGAGTTATCCACAAAGTTCCGAGAACACTACCAGGTATAACAAATGCATACCACACCAAACAACCCAGTAATTAACTTATTCACATACTGCACCAAACCGCTCTTGCGTGACCTACAAAATCGGAAATGCCATCATAACTCGAACATTTAGAAAAAGGAAAAAGAAATGTGCCGGGAATAGCCGTAGCGCTGGCAATGTTATGATGCCCAAAGCCGTAGAGTCGATAGCTCTAGATACCTGTTTGACGGGGTAGCGCAGCGCCCTACGTGTTAGTATTTTGGTTAATGCAATAGATTTATAGTCTACTATAGCTGAAGTAATGGTGGAGTAGCATTCGCTCAATGGATTCTAACATACAAGTAGTATATCGACTTAACCCAACATAACCAGCCGTATGCTACGAAGGCTAAGTGCCTGAACAGTGCAGACTGGTCTCTCCTCCTCCACTATGTGGTCGTGAGTAGGCATGGAAACCAAGAGATCGCGGTGCGCCAAACCAGAGTGCGGTACCTGTACCTTGGAGGGGTTTGGCTCCAAATTGGATATCAATATACTTGCTGTTTTCAAAAGTATCCAGATGCCTTGGCGCCAATACTGGAAGATTTAGGTGTGAATTTGGGCGGCTTGGCGCCCAGGCATCAGGATACTTTTGAAAACAGCGGGTAACCGTTCTTTAACTATTTTTACATGCACCGCAAGCACATACTAGTACATTTACAATCTGCTTCCCCCCAGAACGAGGTGCGCAAACTCATATCATACTACCCAGGGCGAGGTCAGAACTGGAACTTAGGAATCAGGAAATATAATGAAATGGTGGCATTAGAAGTGTTGTGAGATGTTGAGTTCGCTCTTCAATGGAAATCCCATGTTGCGGTTATCAAGAGTATTATAAGAATTTTTTGTCTTTTTTTTTCTAGAGTGCGAAGAACACACCCACGCGAGGGGGGGGGGGGGGCTGCGGTGCAGCTTCCGGTGGAGTGGGTGCTCGTATATTAACCGTTCCCCACTCTCCAACGACAAGGAGGGGACCCCGGGTTATCGTCATAAGATATTTATGGCACCATACACGATTTTTCATGGAAATCTGTAATACTGTTGCTGCGTTATGATCCTTGTCTGGAGTCCGTTTTCGGAAGGGGGTATCGTGAGATTAGTAGTTCTGCACTCCATCAGGAGGGGCTCTATTGCGGCTCAGATCACTACCGTGCGAGGGGAAAATACCCAATCCCCAGGCTACTTTGAAATTTAAAGTGAATATTTATCTCCCCTGCTGTAGGCATTAATATTCTCAAAACTCCCCAATCTCGAAGCCATTAGAAGTCTCCAACCGGATTGCAGAGTCGTTCCCACTGAGAAGGTTGAGAATGTCGGCCTTCAACTGGCCTAATCATGCCCCATCCCACTTAAGTAAGTCCCTTAATGGGCCAGTATCTCAATTTGGGGAAGGCTGGAAGTACCTTCCGTCGAATGGCGCAGTGTCGTGCAGGTGCGGGCTTGCTTGTCATACCAAATCAATCACTTCATCGAGGTTAAACATTCTCCAAAGCCCAGCTTGTCTCTCTATGGAGTCACATCCTGCCCTGACAACACTACCATATCTTGTTATATCAGCGGCGATTCCCATCTCCATTCTCCCCTTTCATTATAGCTTCCTAGCGAGTTCTGCGTAGTATCGTAAGGCAAGTTGCCGGAGCTCCCGGGCTTGCTCTACCCACCGCGGTTTTATTGGCGCTATGGTACTCTAGACGACCACAACCAGCCCATCAGAGGGGAGAATTACGGCTAAGGGGATTTTCGTATGAATACCCAAGATAAAGCCTTTTCTTCTTCCGACGCTTCTGTCATGGCGGGGGGCATTGTTTAACATAAAATTACCTAATTGGAGGTAGATGCTCCCCTCGTGCCATAAAATGATGTACCCTAAGCAGAAAGGTTATCATTCGGTACGGGTTTGAACATTAATATCATTTAACCCGATCTCGCAGAATAGTCCTACATCAGCTCATTCGCCGTGCACTTCCCCGCCCCCTTCCCCCGATAGAAGCACAAGGTTGCGGAGGTTGAACACAGAGCTTATGTTATCGAAGCAAGGAGAGAAGGAAGTGGTAGGCTATTTCGTGGGCATCTAGGGCGCAAATTAACTCATGAATGTTCCACTATTTATACATGTATTATATGAGAAAGAAATTTGCAAGGGGGAGCTCCTGTATTCCCTTTTAGGGGCAAGGGAGTAGTCTAGTGATCTTCCTGTACCTGGCTATGGAGGATGAATCTCACCTCTTCTAGAGCATTGCTCAACGGTTCTAGGTTACCGTCAAGGAGGTATCTATCATTGGAAAGTGTCATAGGAAAGACACTATTCCCCCCATGTGAGATTCTATGGTGCCTTCCTGCCCCCCCCAATGGCCTTAGTTCACAAAAAACTGATAAGACCATTATACAAGCAGCTGCGGTAGAGCATCCCACAATTACACTACCTTTCCACATCCACTACCCATCCTCTCCAACTCAACCCACCACCAAAGCCTAAAAGTTCATCGTATTAAATTCTCTCCAATCCCCAGTCAACCATGGATATAGTACAACCAACCCGAAAAGTATAAAAAATGTTGAGAAAAATAATAACTTTATATACAGCCATATGACCAATAGATGCATCCCAATCTAGTACGCTAGTCCCGCGTTTTTGTACTTGTTCTGCCACCATTGGTTGCCTTGTTCAAGCGAGGGCCCTTCGGAGTGTATCGCACGTGTAACCTGGTACAGTACTCGCATTAGATAAACACCCCCGCAAAACGCCGACACCATGGAAGCACTGTACCTCATCCGCCGCCACCTGATAGCTATGTAGGTACCCTAGCTCGGCTTAGCCAGGGTAGGGTAGGTTTGAGTTTTTTTCTCTTTTTCTCCCCCCTCCTTCCCCCCAGATCTGGATCATTGCCGTTGCGGTGTGGTTGGTACTGGGCCTGGTGTGGTGTGGTATAGACTTGGGCATGGGCGGGAGGTTCGGATGCTGGGGGGGAGGAGTGAGGGGGAATTGGTGGTGACGTCTAGGGTGTAGTATGATATGGTGTGTAGATACGAGGTGCTTGCGGGAACACTGTTTTATGGCCTGGTTTGAGATGTGGAGGAGGGGGATTGCGGATTGGGTGCTAATCAAGGTAGGGTGTGGTAGCAAGCTTTGCGGTAGGTATAATGCGATAATTGGTGAGAGGGTTTAGCCTGGGAGGTACTATGTTCGGAGAGTAATACCCACAACAACTATACCCGAAATTGTAGCAAAACTGGGGAATAACAATCCCTCTCTATATCCTACGTCACCAGCATTCATTCACCAGGCTCAGCAGTCTAAGTGTGTCGGAAAACAATCGGCAATACGAAGGTGTGTGTGGGAGGGGATGTCAATATAAAGTCCTCCCAACAGGCCCACCATATTCACATTTTCTTGTTCACTCCTCGCAAGTTTAATAACTAAACTGCCTAGCCATTGAGAATTATCGTCTTGCTTTCTCCCTCCCAGTCAATCGATCGACCTCCAAGCAAAGCAAATCCAATCGTTCTCTATAATCTCCACAAAATGAAGGCCAGTTTTGCCCTCAGCCTCCTGACCACCCTCCTGACCGCCCTCCTCGCCAGCGCCCACGCCATACCCGCCGCGGGCTTACAAAAGCGTGGGACTACCCTCTTTCCAAACTACCTCATCCCGCTCAACCAGAGCACCCCCGACACCGCCTATCCGACACAATTCACCGCGACAATCCTCTATAGCGGTGATGAATCCACAGGAAATGAGAAGAGGCTGATTGGTAAGCCTCTTTATTCCTATTGCCTCCTCCATTCTGCGCTGGGACTAATAGGTGTGTGAAAAATACACAATAGTCGGTTTCGATGTCCCCGACAGCTCCGGGCACAATTGCGCCATCTCGTTCGTTCTCCCGGAACCTGTTCCGGGCGGGTATCCGAATACTGTGACCGGATCTGGGAGTTTGGACGTCTACGGATTCAACGGGCAGGTTATCAATGGTGTGACCAATTGGAACAACCGCCCGCCGAGGTACCCATCTTCTGCCCCGTTTTGGACTATCGTGGTATGGATTATTTTTCTTTTTCCTTCTTATCCCTCAGTGGTCTGGTGATCGCGGCTAACGCTGGGGATAGCAACCAACGAATTTCGGACCCGCTAATGTTACCGGTGGCTCGCTGCCTTGTAATCATGGGCAGAGAATGGACTTTGAGGTTGTTGCGACTAGGGGTGTTGGTCCGACTTGTTTTGATTGGTTTGGTGAGTTGTCTTCCTTCTTTTTCTCCCTATTCCCTTTTTTCCGTTAGCCGTATGAACAACTGTTAATTGGTGAATGGGGTGCTGCAGAATTGACTACTCCCAAGACTGGCATAACGCTCGATATGTGGTAGTTCTTGATCTAATGCTACAAGCTGCTGGACGATGGCTAAAGGGGGCGTATTTCCTGGCGCTCTTCCCGTGGGACAATATTTATCTTTTCTTGTTACTAGCCAGGCGGGGCGGCAATGGGAGCTTGAGATTTCGGGTAGGACGATATTGGGTTGGTTAGTTAGTTGGCTTATTGATTGATGACTTAACGAATATACCCTATCTTTTTATCAGTCTGAGGCTATTTGCCCTGCTGGGATTGCAGGAGTGAAGGGGTGGATAATGGAGACGTACTCATGCCTTCTCACTCGCTAAAAAAGATTTGTATGTTTTGCTGCTTGTGAGAGTTCACTGATGAATCAACCCCTAAACCTCTAGACAACCTTCTAGAGTGCAGAAGTGCATGATATGATAGTTTTTGTTTCGCTGTAGCCCCCCCTTGACCCGCGAGAACTAAGGCTAAGTTCTTGGTGCTCACCAGGGATTTATGTTGCCCAGGCCGACGGGCTCTTCTGAATCTCCGATATCTGTCCATGGAACCTTCCTGCCTATTCGTACTTCCCCTGGAGTGTCCTGGACAGGCTGCTGACGGTTACCGGTGTACATGGTGTGCTTGGCAGATGTTCTTAACGACCTCCAGAGCACATTTATACATCACTTCTACTTCTTCATCTTCCTCCAACCCACCTAGGATCAGACCCAAATGGTCAATACCCACCTGGGTGCTGGAGTGATCTGAACCGAGAAATTTCTCACCGTTCGCTAGCGATTCTGGATGTATCGTCTGGGAATTTTCATACTTTCCCTTCCCTTTAAGCTACTGCTGGATTCTGTGTGCTCCTCAAGGCCTCGAGGTGGTTCGGTCCTAGGTCCTTTGGAACATTCCAATGCTATCCTATGTATTTTTTTCTAGTTCACTCCTCCAGAACTAAGCCTAGGGTGCTAACACTAGCCAGATATACCGAACAATCTGGTACCAGCTACCTATCTTGGTAATTTAGTTTACTCTTATAGATTTTTTTTCCGTCTTGGTACCTTCCTTGTTCTTGTAAAGCTAAGCATGGATCGCCGAGCTATGTGAGAGCGAAATCGCTATTAGGTCCTAGATTCTCTTCAGGAAGTGTTACATAGGCCGAGACATCCTCCCTGCCTCATCGCATTTCCCCTAGCCCGGGGGAATCAGCGCCAGGGTCCCGAGATCTCCTGAGCCTGAGAGCGAACCAGCTATATCTTAAGCCCAGAGGGCCTAACCTGGTCCACTGCCGTTGTCCCTTACGGCCCTCGCAGTAATATACAACGCCGAACCTTTACTGGAGGATTTGTAAATACCTCCGTGAGTTACATGCCAGTAGCCTAGGGCATGATATTTAGCGTAGAGGCTCAGTAAGTCGTTGTCTTCGTACGGTAGTCCAGAGATAATACTGCAATCACTTCCAAAGCCACCCCCCCCCGTCGAGCTACTTTCCCTTTCAAGAGATATGCTGCCATCGAATATCCAACTAATTAATAGAGGCCTCAATTGTGTATCCTTGCTAAAGATTTGCCAATAAATACCCCGGAGGCAGCATTTGAGGCTGGTGATAAAAGATCATAACTGCCAGCGGCAGGTAGTCCATTTCTTCGAGTGTCCCCCTTACGGACTGTTCGCCTGCATCACTGAGACCACTTAGGCTATGAAAACGGTTAAAAACGACCTTAGAGCTTCCTCGTTCTCCGCCCCTTCACCCCCAATAACCTTACGACTCTGTCAGCGAGCAACATGACGAGACCTCGTTGTGATTACCACAGCCCCCTTCGAACCCTGAACCACAAAATTTCCAGTGTTGCTGTTAATATTGCTTGAGTCATTTTTACTCGCCTTATCAAAGAGAGGGATCCAGTTCCCGCTACCGATATACTATTGAGATGACGCAAGCCATGATGTGGAATACCCTCCTCCACGCACAGCTCTAGGAAGCTCAAGTACTCCAGTAGATCTCGCGTACGGTAGTACGTACCATCATAACCTGTGTTCGGACAGCCACTCCGCAGGAGTGTTTGTGAGACATACATATCACGAGTTAGTCATGGAGGCTCTCAAAGCGGAAATGATTGGACGGGGATTGTTGCCACAACGAGCCACATCGCCGCGCTTTTTTCAACTCTGATTACCCGAGTACAGAATGTTTATAAACTCCCCAAGTCCCTACAAATCGCTGCACAATTTCTACGTTCAGCCAACATTTTGGATAAGGTATCATGGCTCATGCTTCATATTCAGTCAGCGTTGGCGACGGTAACGTCAACTCCGGCAACATAATAGGGGGTGTCAACAACTTCTATAACTCCGACGAGGATGCGCAAATCATGCGTTGGCTCTCTCCACTGGAGCCGAATAACAGACACCAGAGCGTGCGCGTTGACCGGTTCGACGGTGTAGGAGATTGGTTTTTGGAAACGGGTGAGTTTCGGGGGTGGAGGAATGGTGAGGGTGGAGCCGATAAGGCAGTGTTGTTTTGCTCCGGGAATCCGGGAGTCGGCAAGACATATCTGAGGTGAGAGGTGGGATTCTTTGAGAGAGGTGAATACCACTGACACCTAGAAATACTAGCTCGTTGGTGATCGACAGTCTGTGCGATCAGAAGGAGGAAAATATCGCGGTTGCAGCCTTCTACTGCGACTTCGCTTCCCAACAAGAGCAGACAATTAACAACGTCATGGGAGCTATTCTGAAACAACTGGTAGGTAAAGGGGAGATCACGAAAGGTCTACGGGAGGCGTTTCAAAAAGCGAAAAAGGAAGTTGGTGGTAGAGGACCTCGACTCCCGGATCTGATGGGGATGTTGAGGACTGCCGTTGCTTCACTACCCAAAGTTTTCATCTGCGTTGACGCCTTGGACGAATGTCTACCGAAATGCCTGCCGGAGCTTCTCGGGTCTCTGAGAGATATTGTTCGCGAGTCCCCTAACACTAGAATATTCCTCACCGGGAGACCCCATGTTCGGGAAGATATTCAGAGATATTTCACCAAGGCGGTTGTGATACCAATCAGCCCTAACACGGAAGATGTTCGGAATTATCTAGAAATGAGGTTAGACATGGATGCCGAGCCAGAGGCGATGAACAGTGATTTGCGGGCGGATATTGTGAGGGTTATCCTGGAAAACATATCTGATATGTGCGTACGACCATTTCGCATTTCTACTCTATCAATGATCTATACTTACGAGAGAGTGGTTAGATTCCTCCTTGTTTCGCTCAACATCGACGCTATTCTAGGAGAGGTGACAATTCGCCGGAGAAGAAAGAAGCTTGAGGAGATGACACTTGGCAATGGATTGAGTGATGCCTACACGGCAACTCTGGCGCGACTGAAAGCGCAGAAGGGATATAAGTCAGTACTCGGGATGAAAGTCTTGATGTGGGTGCTGTATTCGGAACGGCCATTACGAACTCAGGAACTCGGTCATGCCTTGGGGGTGGAGATAGGATCCGGAGATATGGATCCCGAAAACGTTCCCGCGTTACGGACACTTGTATCATCTTGTCTGGGCCTTGTCACGGCCGAGGTGTCTTCGTCCACATTCCGACTAGTGCACTTCACTCTCCAGGAGCATCTCTCGCGCGATCCGACCCTCTTCCATAGTCCTCACTCAGAAATTGCCGAGGTTTGCTTGACATACCTCAATTTTGGATGCATCAGGGATCTTTCGCCAACTCTCGACTCGGCCCCCGCCACAACTCCGCTTCTAGAATATGCTTCCGTGTACTGGGGGAGGCATACGAGAAGGGGGATAACGGAAGGTGTCAAAATACTTTCACTAAGGCTTCTTGATAGACTTGACGAGCATATATCTGCTCAACTACAATTATTGCAGAATAATCGAGATCACAGCAATGACCTATACTTTGATGGGACAGGAGAGCCTACGGGATTTACAGGACTCCACGGAGTAGCATTTCTCGGGATTGAGGAGATAGTGTCTGCTGTATTGGAGATGAAGGAATGGGATGTTAATGCATTCGATTGCATGGGGATGACGGCTCTCACGTGGGCAGCTGCAAGAGGGCACGAGGAGGTCGTAAAGATGTTTCTGGGACGAGAGGACGTCCATCTCAACCAGGCAGACACCGAATATGGCCGGACACCACTCTCGTGGGCGGCTAGGGGCGGGCATGAGGGAATAGTAAAGATACTTTTGGAACGGGAGGGTGTCAATCCCGACCAGACAGAAACCAAATATGGTGGGACGCCACTCACGTGGGCGGCTGAGAAAGGGCATGGGGGAATAGTAAAGATGCTTTTGGAACGAGATGGCGTCAATCCCAGCCAGACAGACATCAAATATGGTGGGGTACCACTCTCGTGGGCGGCTGGGGGGGGGCATGAGGGAATAGTGAAGATGCTTTTGGAACAAGAGGGCGTCGATCCCGACCAGGCAGATACCGAATGTGGCCGGACACCACTCTCGTGGGCGGCTGGGAACGGGCATTCGGGAATAGTAAAGATACTTTTGGAACGGGAGGGCGTCAATCCCGATCAGGCAGACACCGAATATGGCCGGACACCACTCTCGTGGGCGGCTGAGAACGGGCACGGGGGGATAGTAAAGGTGCTTTTGGAGCAAGAAGGCGTCAATCCCGATCAGGCAGACACCAAATATGGCCGGGCACCACTCTCGTGGGCGGCTGAGGGCGGGCATGAGGGAATAGTAAAGATGCTTTTGGAACGAGAGGGTGTCGATCCCGACCAGGCAGACACCTTTTTTGGCCAGACACCACTCTCGTGGGCGGCTGGGAAAGGGCATGGGGGAATAGTAAAGATGCTTTTGAAACGAGAGGACGTCAGTCCCGACCAGACAGACACCTTTTATGGCCGGGTACCACTCTCGTGGGCGGCTGGAAACGGGCATTCGGGAATAGTAAAGATGCTTTTGGAACGAGAGGGCGTCAATATCGACCAAGCAGATACCAAATATGGCTGGACACCACTCTCATGGGCGGCTGAGGACGGACACGAGGGAACAGTAGAGATGCTTTTGGAGCGAGAGGGCGTCAATCCCGACCAGGTAGACACCGAATATGGCCGGACACCGCTCTCGAGGGCGGCTCAGAACGGGCATGAAGGAATAGTAAAGATTCTTTTGGAACGAGAGGGCGTTAATCCCGACCAGGCAGACACCGAATATGGCCAGACGCCACTCTCGTGGGCGGCTGAGGGCGGACATGAGGGAATAGTAAAGATGCTTTTGGAACGAGATGGCGTCAATCCCGACCAGGCAGACATCAAATATGGCCGGATACCACTCTCGTGGGCGGCTGAGGGCGGACATGATGGAATAGTAAAGATGCTTTTGGAACGAGAGGGCGTCGATCCCGACCAGGCAGACACCTTTTATGGTCAGACACCACTCTCGTGGGCGGCTGAGAACGGGCGTTCGGGAATAGTAAAGATGCTTTTGGAACGAGAGGGAGTTAATCCCGACCAGGCAGACATCAAATATGGCCGGACACCACTCTCGTGGGCGGCTGGGAAAGGGCACGAGGGAATAGTAAGGATGTTTTTGGAACGAGAGGGAGTTAATCCCGACCAAGCAGACACCCAACATGGTCAGACGCCACTCGCGTGGGCGGCTGAGGGCGGACATGAGGGAATAGTAAAGATGCTTTTGGAACGAGATGGCGTCAATCCCGACCAGGCAGACACCTTTTATGGCCGGACACCACTCTCGTGGGCGGCTGGGAAAGGGCACGAGGGAATAGTAAAGATGCTTTTGGAACAAGAGGGTGTCAATCCCGACCAAGCAGACACCGAATATGGCCAGACGCCACTCTCGTGGGCGGCTGAGAAAGGGTATGAGGGAATAGTAAAGGTGCTGTTGGAACGAGAGGGCGTTAATCCCGACCAGGCAGATACCTTTTATGGTCAGACACCACTCTCGTGGGCGGCTGAGGGCGGACATGAGGCAGTAGTAAAGATGCTTTTGGAACGAGAGGGTGTTAATCCCAACCAGGCAGACACCGAATATTGCCAGACGCCACTCGCGTGGGCGGCTCAGGGCGGACATGAGGGAATAGTAAAGATGCTTTTGGAACGGACTGATGTTTACACCGTTATGCCGGATAACACAAACCAAACTCTGCAGCCGCCGGCTCTCTCTGAAGAACACGATGCAGTCGTGAGCATCCCACGGGCGCGTGGCAATGTCAATTGCGCCGCAGCAGATCACGATAGCCCGACATCCCTCCCACCCTCTGCTGTGACTCGGAACGAGTGTGTGGTGGGGGTGCAACTCCGATCTCGCGATTCAAATACCAACATGACGGACTTTGATGGCCAATCTGAACCCCTGCCGGCAACCCACCATCAACAGCTGAGGCTTTTGGACCTTCCCAAGCCCGCAGAGAGTGGCCCCTCAGCCCAATCACGGCGGTGGCCCCAGTACACTCCCCGGAGGACTGATGCTCATCCTAACACCCAATCCTTCCCGCCACTTGCTGTCGACAGATTTTTTATCATCGCCTCTCTTGTTTGTCTTTTCGCTCTTTGCCTTTACTTCTTACCTTCCTCGTCACTAGATATATTCTCCTTCCGTAAATGTTTGCCAAGTGAAAGATTGGCTTAAGCGGGGTCTCCATAGATTCACAAATATAGTTCCATAAGGGTGTTTTTCTGGTTCTGCTGGCTATTCGCTACTTACCAACTTGTGTTTTGTTCCCCTTCTTTGCCCCTTTCCTCCATTGGAGTTCTGGTCAGGCTGACACTGTTCTTGCTCATTCCTATTATTCGTGATGTTGGTATTTATTTTAGGTATTGTGGACAGCGGTTTACAGTACAGTTCTGTCCGTCACAAGTAATTGAGTAGGAATTGAAAGTAAACTAGAAGACCCCTTTCCCAGGCCCGTAAACAGCTTCGGTGGTTAACTCATGTGATTTCCACCCAATTTTGGAGCCTCTGTATTAGGTTTCGTGTAATATTTGACCTGATCAGCCATCTATTCCATCTTTCACAAAGTCTCGCTCTATACTACCGTAAAAACTCAAATCGAAGAGAAATGTGCTGGGACGTTGGAATTTCCCTCCTCAGCTAGCGAGGGGAAAACACCACCAACTCAGCCCCCAGTTGAGACAAAACAAAAGGAATATACGGGGCGCCTTACTAGGAGAGGCAACTCCAACGTCCTAGCACATTTCTCTTCTATTTGAGTCTTTACAGTATGATAGAAGGAAAGCAAACTTTTGGAGTTCCTAGCGCTCGGATAGGCTCTACAAGAGACATCGACGAAGGGGTCATGCGCACCCACGATAGCTATACGTGAAGCGTTTCCAGCCATAGCATCTTTTAAATTGTAGTTTAAGCTTTCCGGACGAGAAGAGAGGTCGTTTTGAAAACTTCTCCTCTAAACGGCGTAGTGTATTAGGAGCTTCCCTATCAGGTAGTTTATCATATGTGGAGGAGCACCTGCATTAGGGATCATCCTGAGGGTTTCCACAAACCCTGCGTCAACTGTTCTACTAACGGTAGTAGCTTCGGTAACCTCATCTTTGAAGCCCAAATCCCCCCTTCTTTAGTAATGCACGAGGAGCATCCACGTCTTATTTCTATATCGCCCGACCAAGCGGAATCCCCCACAGGTACGGATCCTGCTGGAACATATTTATTGGTACCATACCCGATTAAGAACCCCCAGGCTACTGACAAAGGTGGTTTAGAACAGGTGGCAACATAGTGTAAAAATCCTATCTCCTGTGCTCTCTTTCACTTCACCGAGATCGGGACCCGGAAGTCGCAACAGCATTGTGAGAAGATGGCCACTTTCTTTCCCTAAAGCAGCATGAATATACCCGAGTTTGACTGCAGTAGGCTCTTGTTCTCCCAAGTGGGGTAAAGCTATGAGATCGGCTATGGATCACGATGCCCTTTGGGAAGGGTTGGGGGCCGCGGGGGGGGCCTTGTTTAACTCCCCCTTTGTTTATTAATCATCGAATAGGGGAAAAGAATGGTTTGGCCTGAAGATGCAATAGTCCAACACTTCATCTGCCCAGAGACCCTCTTCACTAAAGGATCACAGAATATCACTCAAGCGATATCCACTGTTATTATATAATACCTTATCAGAGGGCGATTGGTACAAATGTGCAAGAAGCCCACTAGTCATGCCCATAGAGAAATTACAATGGAAAATTGCCCGGGAGAGTTCATACATAACTTGCCTTTGCACTGTTATCAACTCACCGAGGCTTACCAAACCTAGCTCCAATCGGGGGGATGGATACAGTGGAAACTCGGTTAAGTTAACTGCGCTGCCTGAAGCCTACGTGCTCAGCGTATGATATGGCTCCCCACTTTAGAAACATCATCGCATATGGGGGTTCCAGAATTTGTAGTACCGGTAACCCACCTAGACGTCTGGTAGATGGCGGAGCTATGAGATAGTGTCTAAGGAGGTTTGGCACGTTGGGATCCGCAATTTCCTGAATAGGGAGCTGGCAAGTGATCATCCGGATCCCCTCTGATTTCAACACCACCATCGGATTCTAGCTGCTAGGCTTCCTCTGACCTCCTTGAACCCCTCAACAGGAGTCAATACCGAGTGATACTGGATGATCAAATCCCCTTTGCCGCTTAACCATGGGACCGGCCAATTAACTCGTGACTCCCGACACGAAAGTTGGATGCAATGGCCTGAGCGAGATTATCATAAGTTATGTATATTGTATCACGGCACCCTGCTGTTAGACATCAATCAATGCACTTGTGCTTTGATAGCCTTCTGCGATATATCTGTAATTTGTAACCCTCCAAATATTTTTTTTCCCGTAGCTAACCTGCTTCTTTACACCACCAATATTCCAGCTACGCTTATTCCCTTACGCTTGAAGAGGTTCTATCGTTATCTACCAGTAATCAGTGGTTGTAATCTCCTCTTGATAGCATCTACACCTATAGTGTATTCAACGTTCAATAACATTCTATCGCTACCCCCAACCCTACCCGGAGAGAAAAAACAAAAATCTACACGTGATGCAGGATAAGTATAATATTCGTTCCTATGATAATATTATATGAAATACCTAGCTGGCGCAGTGGTTGGGATGTCAATAACCAATTAACCCCCTGCTCAATTAGCAGGCGCCTAGGAGTTCAATTCCTGCCTTATAAGGAATTATTATTGAGCGATCCATCATGTAGGGCAGGAAAAACAAGAAATCCTGCCCTATAGGGACTAGGGGTTGAACCCCTCGGACTTCCATAATGGGGCTATAAGGCAGGTCGGTCTTTCTACAAGGTGGTAGAATCCGACTCTAGGCGATACACCAAGGGGTGAAGTCCGCGATCGGCGTGGTATCATAGCAGAAAGAGAAAAAGAAGAAATCATCTTTTTCCCCTCCTGGGTTGGGAACAAGTAATTGTGAATCACAAACCCTTAGTATAGAATCCACCAGATGTATCGGTGAGGGGCCAATTGTCATCAAGGGGCCCTTTCACCACTACCCATCTTTGTAGGCCTTTTTCCCTATAATCAGAGCCCAATACCACATCACAGTTCAGTGTCATTTTTTTTTGGGAAGCTAGTATGATATTACCCTCTGGGCGCAAGTGGGTGCTCGCCCTCAGCCCATCATAAACTTCGAGCTATTAGGTTCCACAAGAGTAATGGCATCTAGTATGATAGTGATAATAGTGGTAGTAACAATAATAATTGCACTCTTGATGGTATTCTTAGAGCAATTATTCTTTCCCTTGAATAATAAAAATATAGAGAGAGGCCCTAATAGTGCTACAGTAGTATTAGGGCTTCCAGTGCTATAATATGTAGCGATTTAGTATTCAGTGATAATGGGCCACTGCTCTGCCGCTGCCGCTGGGTTGGATGGAGTGTGTGGTTGGCCCCAAAGCTTGAATACTATTGGAAGAGCGAGATTATATGATATCAGGGGGATCTGCAAGCCTGAAAGCTCATTGTACATGCACCCGTGCTTTCTACAATTAAGTGGGGTTGTAGGCATTGATCGATCAACCCTAAGAATTGGGTAGGGCTTCTGCTTAAGAAATTGATCTAAAGGTTTACCTCTGGCAACTGCTCGGAATTGGACCACATGTGCTCGTTGGCAGACTAGAACATGGAGTAGCAGATACCGCATGTCTTGTTTCCGTCCTATGAGGTTGTGGCCAATCTCTTAGTATTTGTGAAGAATGAAAATAGTTAGGATATCTCAGGACAGAATGATTTTGGAGCGAGACCTCGATAAAAGTGAAGAATCTCAGGATTATAGTCAATCCCAACTACAACTGATCCAGTTGAATAATCAACCTCTTAGCGATTTTATCAATCGTCATGATTCGGCGCCCACAGAAGGCACGCAAGTGTATACAATTGCTAGTATCTTTCTCGAACAAGATTAACATATTACACTATATCAGACTACCTTGTTGAAGTGCTCGCAGGAGGGAAAATCCGGAAAACAGGGATTCAGGAAGGAGATGGAAAAAAAATTCAATGCGCATCTGAGCGCCCATACAAATTCATGACTCCTGTTTTCTGGTATCATACTTCTTGCCTGCTGCGAGCACCATAGAATACAGTGTGGCTCGGAGCACTAGGGATCAGCCTCTGCACATCTTTGGTCCGCCCCTGTTTCAATTATTCCTATTCCAAGAGTGATTGTTTGATTATTTGATGTGACGGAATACAGCCACAGACGAATCATCTCGGAGAAGATGGAGTTTAATGGGGTTGTTGTTGGCTGTGGCCAACCTTTTTTGTTGAACCTGCAGGAAGCCTGGAGTGGCTGGAGAGTCTAATCAGTTCAGGCTGTTTTGGGCTCTCGCGTTTCGAAATCCTTGGTTATGTAAGCATCTCCACTGCCACGTTTGACCCCTTCTCAACACAACTTGTTGCCCTTCTCCTCTCTTACTCTCTTACACACACCTACCCTCTGATCTTCATCAACAACACCAAATCTCAACTGCAGTACGTGATTTAACAAGCAGGCTTTTCATCATGTCTTATCGTGGGAGCGGTGGAGGAATTACCGGAACAAATAATGTTCCTCTTGGAAACCGGAGAAGATTTGGCGAAGGAAGTACCGGAAGTAATGACTCACCATCACCAGCATCTGGAGGAGGTCCATCTTCGCGGGACGAACAAGGGGGAAATGGCCTCGCCGAGCTCAAGCGTGGAAGGTCGCCTGTTCGCTGTAAGTTTTTCTCCTTTTGTTCTCCGATTCTCGCGGGTTTCTTTATGAACGCGGCTCTAAACCCCATGACCATGCGCAGCCCACCCGGACGGTCCAAAAAAGAGAAAGAAGAAGAATCGCTGGGGCGATCAGACAGACAATAAAGCAGCTGGTTTAATGGGTCTTCCGACCGCTATTTTTGCTACAATGACAAGTGAGCAGTTGGAGGCCTATGCCCTTCATCTGCGTATTGAGGAGATCTCCCAGAAGCTCAGGATTAACGATGTTGTTCCGGCTGATGGCGACCGGTAAGCAACCTCCATTTCCCTATCAGCCGTTGGTAGTTCTAACCGGGCATTAGTTCGCCGTCTCCACCCCCGCAATATGACAACTTTGGTCGTCGTGTCAATACCCGGGAATACCGTTACCGCAAGCGCCTTGAAGATGAACGTCATAAACTAATCGATAAGGCAATGAAAGCCATCCCCAACTATCACCCTCCGAGTGATTATAGGAGACCCACAAAGACACAGGAAAAAATCTATGTACCAGTAAATGATTATCCAGAGATTAACTTTAGTATACTAACTCCCCTCCTAACATTTCTGCTATCCCATAACCATTCCACAAATGAGCTTGGTGACCTTTTAACCACAAAGTCATCGCCAGCTTCATTGCCTGCTCTATACGAAAAATATGCTTTAACAGTCCTTACGCACGCGCATAACTTAACAGGGAATCATCTCGCTAACCTCTAGGAATTTCTTCTGTTACTAATAGTTGGACTCTTGATTGGACCTCGTGGCAACACCCTCAAAAAAATGGAGACTGAATCTGGTGCTAAGATCGCTATCCGTGGGAAAGGATCTGTGAAGGAAGGAAAGGGCCGTTCCGATGCTGCCCACACCTCTAACCAAGAAGAAGATCTCCACTGCCTTATCATGGCAGACACTGAAGAGAAGGTTAACAAAGCCAAGAAACTTATCAACACCATCATCGAAACTGTATGTTATTCTTTGATTTCCCATTCGTTGTCTTTCTATGCAATAAGCTCTTAACATTCTCCACATTAGGCCGCGTCGATTCCCGAGGGTCAAAATGAGCTCAAGCGTAATCAACTTCGTGAGCTTGCTGCCCTCAATGGAACTCTCCGTGATGATGAGAATCAAGCCTGTCAAAACTGTAAGTTATTACCTTTTCTAATATCCACAGCCCGGTGGACTAATGCTTTTGATAGGCGGTCAAATTGGTCATCGCAAGTATGATTGTCCTGAGCAGCGTAATTTTACTGCCAATATTATCTGCAGGGTTTGCGGCAACGCAGGGCATATGGCCAGGGACTGTCCCGATCGCCAGAGAGGCCAGGACTGGCGCAACAATGACAGAGGTGGCCGTGGCGGTGCCGCTGGTGGCTTTGGTAGACCCGGGGCTGCTGGCCTAGGACAAGGAGATGCTGTGGATAGAGAATATGAGGTAGGTTGATTTTTCACGAGACCCATCGAGTTAATTGTACTAACAAACTGTTTAAGCAACTTATGCAAGAGCTCTCTGGGGGCGCTGCCCCTGCCATTGGTGGTGCTGCTCCGCAAGGTCGTATCGAAGCTGGTCCAGGTGGTCCTGACGGTGGCTATGGTGGTCGTGACAGCTATGGAGGGGGGGCATATGGTCGCGACAATCAAAATGACCAGGATCTTGGCCCCGATGGTCGTGCCCTGAAACCGTGGCAACGCGGACCTACTGGAGGACCCGCCCCATGGCAGATGGGTGGACGCGGACGCGGTGGAGCTCCTGGAGACAGCCATACCCCTCCTACCAATGCCCCAACCGGGCCGAGTGGTGCGCCTTGGCAATCTCAATCCCATGGGCCGCCCACTGGACCAGCGTCCTCTGCCCCTCCCCCTTGGGTTGGATCACACGGTATCCCACCGCCCCCACCTCCTGCGAGCGCCGCCCCTCCATGGGCTTCTGGTGCTCCCGGGGCTGCTCCGGGCATGAGCTATGGCGCTTCTCCTTACGGTGCTCCTGTAAGTTATCCCCCACATAATATATGCTATCGGCCCATGCAAATACTCACGTTTCATTAGCCCGGAGGCTATGGCGCCCCTCCGCCGCCCCCACCGTCGTTCGGCATTCCACCGCCTCCACCGCCTCCCGGGAACCCACCACCACCACCACCGTCTTCCTTAGCCCCGCCGCCCCCGCCACCCCCACCCCCACCCTCCTCCAACGAGCCTCCCCCACCTCCTCCCCCTTCACACTACCGTTAAGGCCATTTAACATGGTCATTTTGGACAGAATGCAGGGGCAGGATTAAGGGAAGTCTGTTGTTGTAGGAAAGGTACGGTCAAACTTGTAATACCGCTGGGATTTTTATCGATTTTTTTTGTAACGCCTAAAGGAGGGGACTGGGGTGATGGGGTTGCAGGTAATTTCAAACAAAAAAGGGCTGGCTGACTTATTGACTATTTTCCTATTATGTGTTTCTTACTAAGATTGGCAATCGAATTTCTGCGACGATTTCCGTGTTTCTATTAAGCTCAAGGACCCCTATTGGACGGATAGGAGGGGAATATAAGTCTGTAGCTGCTGTAGGATATCGTGCAGTGTCCGTAACGTCTTGTAGCGACAACTTAGCGCTCGGCCGCATCTCATCTAATATCGTGATTATGTCCCCACTGAGCCACTCATTCAATAGCGGGGTTCGACCTTGAGAGGAATGGAGGATCCCATGGATTTATGCGTGAAAGTCTGGCAAACACAAGGATCAAAGATGACAATTTTTTCATAAAGAAAAGGTGCAAACCTAAGAGACAGATCCCGAGATGCTGCGCGGTCCCGCACGTATGTTCTAGATGGTCCTAAGCTTAGCTGGTCCCCCTCCTCTCCGTGTCATGCAGCAAGATTCATCCTGCGTAGCCGGGAGGAGAAAGCGTCTCCGTCGCTGCCGGTCATCGATGTCATGACTGGTACCCTTGCCTGAGTCCTCTGTCGAGTTCTTCTATTCTTATAGGTGGCTCATCCCACGCTGTGGACCTGGGGTGCGGTGTTCGGCAAAAGTCTTGGTTAAACGGCATCTCTCGTTGACGGAGATTTCTATAGCCTGAGGGGGGATTACGCAATCGGTATCTGTGTGGCGGAGGGGCCCGTTTCCTCGGCAAGAGAAATTCCCTTTCAGGGAGACTTTGCAGAGTTAGCTGTACGATACCGATTAGAATATAGGGGCAACTTTGGGGGCGAACTCTGCAGGGAGTCAAATACTGCTGCTTCGCGGGGTTAGCGTAGAATAGGGAATGGCGACTTACCTGGCTAGGACGAGCATCAGACTCCGGCCCTTGGGGTCTGAGGAGAGCTTACTGTATTGTAGGATAGGCGGCTTGCCAACAGTGAGCAAAAGGAACCTCTCGGAAGGCCGCGACTGCGACCAGGCGTTGGAAATTGGTCCGTTTCCTCCATCCGTGGTAGGGGTGTCTCCGGGGTCAGCGATTTCTCTTTACATGACGTTCAGGCTCCGTGACCCGGAAACCCAAATTCGAAAAGCCATTACTATATTGCTCCTGATTAGAGTTGGCCATTTCTAGTATCTGCTCTTTCGGGCATATCACTGCTTCCATCGAGCTGCAGAAAACGTATAAGCCACACGTAAACCATTAACATGAAAACTTAAGGAAGATTGATACTTCGAATTAGTGACGGGGTGAAGTAAGGACACCGGAAAAACAGGCATCGCGCTATTGAGCATGGCCTGGAATGGCGGGTGATAGAAACCGTAGATTACTGAATCGTCAAACAGGATTACCCAATTCACCAGTAGATATATCGAGTGCTAGAGGGTTACGGTAGGTTGCCGGGCCATGGTCTTCAGCAAAAAAAGCCTGCCGGGATAGTATATATTTCGGTCCCCTCTTCTATCAAATAGCTGAATGATGGTTTCAAGTTTAGACGCACAAGGCCGGCTCAGACCTGTCTGCTGTGGGTTAGCGCTCCACCCAACCAATTTATCACCTACCGGTATATTATCCCACCGCTCCAATTATCGCAGCCTCCCTTAACATCTCCATTACTGCCATCTACAGTGCAATTACCCACACGGTCCCGTCTTCCACCTGCCCGGTTAGGCATTGACCCCAATGGTAACGTCAAGCATATAGCCTATTTGCCACAGTCGCCTCTATCAGATTTTAACTGAATACTACCTCGGAGCAGTAGAAATGTTTCGAGAGCCCCGAGCAAGCTGGGTCCATGGAAGGCCCCGCCTAGCGTGTGTTGCATTCGTCTTAGAAACCCGGCTCGATCATTGGCATCTTTGGGCGAGTCCGGGAATCGATCAAACTAGAAAAAAGTGACCCAAGGTTAGTTAAAGTCAGTGGGGTGGAAAGAGAGAAAAGGAAGCTAGTATTTGGGTGAAGTTCTGCGAAAAAGTGAGCCTTCCCGAACCATATTTAATCAGAAAACTGGCTCAATGTTAGACTATTAATGTCCAAACTCTAAATTTCGTCAAAATCTTATCACAGAAAGATTGCCCACATCAGCATGTATCATACCTGGGAGGAATCAAATAAGGAACTAAGGTTTTCTTCGCGTTTTATCTCCTCCTGCCCCCAATTCGTGCGCTTGGTATATTTCTACAATAGACTCTTCACTGCAATCTACCGCACTCAGCCCACTATTCCCCACCAATCCTACAAGCACATACTCTTTGGCTCCCGGTTGTATAATCCCTTCCTCGAGATTAGCCCTGCTAGATGTAGGGCTGGATTCTACAACACTGCGGGAGATTGAGGCTTACGGCTAGGCTTCTGACATCCGAGATACCGCATCACTCACTCTGTAGAGACCATACAGTATCTCGCGAGATCCGAAGGTTAGTATTGGCTGTTTTTCAGATGTTCTCAAATTAAGCTGCTTCCGAGGTGGTGCACTATGGGAATTTCCTTAGCATGGAATTAATTGAGCAGTGCATTTGAAGTTGTATCATATGATAGAAATCATAGTGCTGTAGCTCGCCGTACCGTATCACCGAGCAAGGCTATATGAGGCTCTACCCTACCCTTTCCCAATCCCTAGAATTTTATCTGGCAATACCTAAGAAGCAACCTTTCAAGTGAACATATACCGTTTTTCCACTTTCCCAGGAAATATGTGTTGGTTGTTAATATCCCTACCTCTAGGGGTTAGAGTTGTGGGGAGCCCCGACGGTTTCAACGCCATCAACACCCTACTAGCCGATGCGAAGCCCCCAAATTCTCACTTAGCTGCCTCTATTGAAACTCTAGAAACGGCACCAGGATGTCCTCCCATACCAGCTCGTGGGAGTGAGATGGTGGCTCCTTCAAAAAAGAACTCTAGGGATGAGTTAATGACGACGGTGTGTGAGTCAACCCACTGTTGTTTCGTCATCGCAATACAGGCACGGGAAAGACACCCTGCAAGTAATATAATATGATCTCCTGGAAGCTGCCACAATCTAATTCCCAAAAGTAAATGTATAGATTATCGATCGAGGCGTTCTACCCCCTAATGTCGTGGGGGGCTCTGCAGGATGCCCCTACGCCATTCGAGAGAGCATTTATGCAAATTTCCTGGCCAGGTGGGCCTCTCTCAGCCATGGGACGGGGACTTTTAGAACCCTTTGCGACATGCCATTCAGGGTTCCCCAGACACTCAGATATCCCCCATCGGGAGGTCGCATCTCCGGAATGAGGTCTAACTTAGCAAGCATCTAACAGTGGAGTGCGGACGTGGTAATGATTTGTGTAAGCCCTTCCCAAGAAGACATCGAGAGGTACCCTCAATCAGGACTAGAGAAGGTCACATAGAGCGGGGGCATGAGCGAGGGTTTGGGGACGGACGGATCTCATAATATGGTTGATTCAACAGACAGTATCAGAAATGTATGTAGAAGTAGTTAGGCATTTAAATTTCCTTGGCACTTCGTTGACTATACTGCTGAACTTTCCTCTGGTCTCCCTAAACATTGATGGAATCATAGCATAGTTGACTATCTAAAAAATAAGGGAGAGCCCCAACCAACTAGCGAGCGGCCCGGCCAGTATATCCTACAACCTAGAACAAACCATTGTATAGAAGGAGGCAAGCCAGCCCTCGGGATAGAGGCTTTTGTGTAGATCCCTTGCTCTGAGCGTCCTTTGAAATCGAAGGAGCCATGCCATGCTCTTGCTGTGAGAATAAGGCCTACATGTATTGTGACCGGAAATCTTCCATTGTTACTAACAATTCTTGGCTGCATCTTAGGACTTGTGGGCCTTAATGAGGGAGCTTCGATTATCGGCCTAACACATTCCGCACACATACTTTCCAGGAATACCCCAGCAAACACAGTTCCCCCCCCACAAAAACTCATTTAACCTCATGATTCCAAAAACTCCTCCAGCGTATCTAAACGCCCAGAGCATCAGACATTTCCCTCCTCCTACGGAGGCGCCTCGTCAGCTACCCTATTACTTAAACAAGCTTCTGCGAGCTAGAACCAGGCAGTCCAAGAAGGGGACCCCATACCCCTCGGAGGGAAGGACTATTTGCGCTCCTTAGCCGATATCATACCAGTACTACATATTTGCTAGACAGCCACTAGCCCGCATGGGATCATACCCAACATACATGAGTTCCGAAGACCCATCCAGACTACATCGTGCTGTCCTACGAAGCTTGCAAGAAATCTGGGTAGATTTGATTGTAACGAAAAAATGGGATGTGGGGGGATTGTAAGAGGGCTGTGAGGCTATAATACTTCTTAAGCATAGAGGCGTCAACCCCAAGGCCATAGACCGGCATGTATACATTCCCTATTTACTGACTGCGGGCGAGGGACGTGAGCAACTACGGAGACTTGAACCCAGAAGTGACGTGGAAGAGTTTAGCGTCTTGCACCCTCATGCTAGACATTCTCGGACTGAACTAACAGGGGCACTTGATGATTGGCTAACTTCTCCTCACCAACTCCTAACAGGCCCTATTTCTACTCTTATATCCTCGAGCCCGCCTACACCTTCTCTCGGTATCCCCAAACGGATCAAGAAAGCATAGCAACTTCCACCGCCAAAAAGGACCAATATTTCCAAGCCAAAAACAGTCCTTACATCAACCGAGTGACCGCCAATGAATCAAAAACCTATACCCTAAGATAAAGACCAGAAACTCAGAAACCACAGCTATCGAGAAAAACTTCCATCCCCTTTCACGACCACAGATACCCCTCCTTCCCTTATCTTTAATTCGGGCTATTATATACTTAGCTGGGTGTTGTCCATACCACCGCCATACCTTTGCGCATCATAAGCTTAAAAGCCAGTCAGAAACTCAGTAACACACTCCATCACTCCATAAGGTGGTGTACCCCATCTGCCATTCATTACGCTCAAGACATCTTATCTACAGTCGACCGCCGCCTAAATTGACCCTCACCTACACACTCCAGGGTTCACCTACGAGAGTCAGAAGGCAGCTACTACCTCAAGAAACTCCGTCCTCGACAGCAGACTCCGTGGGATGTATGTATGCTTAAGGGCGAAGAATCCTTGGCAGGGGTAGAGTCCATGTACCGCCCCTATCCCGTCCCCTTTCTTTCCCCCTCCTTCGCCTTTCACCCTTTTTTTCCCCTCTTTTGCCTTTCTCTCTCGCGTAAGCAGGTTTGCTTACCTCTTGTAACCTCTAGTATGGTGGTTTAGCGTGATGCAGGTATGACGAGTTCGAGCGGTGATAGGCGTAAGAGCAGAACGGGGGGTTTTTTTTTGGATTACCCATGGAGCATGTAGTTAGGAGGGATGCAGCCATGAGATACACGATCTGCCAGTTGTGTCTTCACATACTATGCCTAACGGTGCAGGGTATCTGTGTTGGGTTTGTCTTCTCCATGGGAGCAATCATTAAACGTCGGGTGTTTAGTTTAGTTTGCTATATCCCTAACCTACACCATTTAGCATAGGGTATCGAGTTTATACATGTAGTTTAGCTTTTCCCGCCGCCCCGTAATTGCTGCGGATTGGTTAGGATAGTGGTGGATCTTCCGTCTGCTTTATTAGTGGGTCTGCTGGGTTTTTGTCGCTATAAGAGCGTTTCTTTTTGATTTCGTCAGTTCTTTAGCGTTCGCAGAGCCTCACTAGGGTCTTAGAGCTATCTACTGTTTAAGTAGATATATGCACTCCCCGGTCTGCCCCTAGCTTGTCGTCTCCGCCGGCGGTCTAGTTCATCATTTATTGGGTCTAGTTGCCCCAGATCTCCGGTGGGCCTACTCCGCCCTCCAGTCATTCCCTCGGGACTGGCACAAAATACCTCAAGTTTTATGCAACAGGAGTATTAGATATCGTGAAATTTCGTGCTGCAGTTGAGTGCCTGAAGTAGTGAGGACACCCCTCGAACGACCCCCTCGTGCAGTGGGAGTAATAAAGTGTGAATTCACTTTTCGGGGGTGAGTAATCATTAGGCTACAGCCTCGCCTCATGAGCCTCATCGTCCGCACTCAGCACCACACCTTACCTCCTCGTGATCGCTCCCAACCATGGCTTTTCCAAGTCAATTTGAAGGTCATATCTAGCTACCTACCAACATCTATCCCCCACCACCCTAGACAGATAGCCCGAGTGATAGACAATGTTGGGACTTAATCATCCAGCTACCACCAAAACTCGATGACTCGCACATAAAAACCAGAATACTAGTGCCCCATGGTTGGCGGATCCCCTCTCCTTCCTTCCTTCCTTCTTTGCCTTCCATTTGCATGTCCGCCATCTACTGGACTACCTAAAGCACAGGCAAGCAAGGCCGGCATGCAAGGTGCCTAGCCCTTGAAAATAACATTCACAGGTGACCTGCCCACTTGCGTGACACACACAGAATAGAGAGGCTTGACTGAAGTAGCCTCGAGAGCGACCATCCATGGGGAGTTCGAAATTTTACCATCTCCACGAATAAAATTATTATTGAAAAACTAGAAAGCATAGAAATAGAGGAGGGTGTCTTCCGGAGGCTTCTATGGAGTCATATCTTCGTGGGGGGTACGGGTATGGTTGGCAATTTTTGGTAGGATTGGCCGAAAACCAACACAAGCGCCCATACCCGCTCCCAACACATCCCGCAATCCAAAATGCAGGTGCAAGGCACCGAGGACTTGGATGCAATAAGGCACTCGGCTATAGTGGGGGATTCTTCTTTCTCCTGCCAACTTCCTAAAGGCGTTCGTCTTGGTATGATGTTGCTGGCAGGAATCCAGGATTAAACCTGTTCATTTTTTTCTTTCGCCCCTCAGGCTGCCAAGATATAAGTTAAATTCAGGTTCACGGGAGGTAGAGGCGAGAGCGGTATCATAGTTGGAAACGAAAACACTGGATTTGTTACTGTAGTACAGTAGTATTACCGGTACTAGTACTACCTCGCTTTACTAAGAAAAGAAGCCATTTATACAAGGAAATAAATAGGGAGAGGGGCAACAGCTGCCTTCCCAAGGTAAAAGAAGAATTATTTTTTATTTTTTATTTTTTACTTTTTATTCTTACTTTTATATTTTTTTATATTTTTTTATATTTCTTTCTATGCCAACCCCCTCCCATTCGCCTCTGCTACCCGCCGATCGCCAACCTTTAAGGTCTAGAGTCGGATTCTACCTCCTCGTAGCAGGATTGATAAACCCCACAGCCCTATTGATGAAGGCTAAGTTCTTCAATCTCCCAGTCCCCATAGGGCAGGATTTTTTTAAATTCTCCTGCCCTACATGACGGATCGTTCAATAATAACTGATTGTCAGCATGGATTGAACTCCTGAGCTCCCGCTAATTGCGACAGGAGTATTAACCACTGCGCCAGCTAGGTATTTCATGAAATGTCAACTTGGGAACTAATATTTATCCTACCGGAAGCCCGATTTTGGGATTTTAATGGGTCCGCTCCCAGCAAGTAAGCATCGTGGTGGGTAGTTCATGTTGAAAATATCTCTTATCCGCTTATTAGATCAGAGGTCTCATCCACTTATAAAGTAAACTGAGATCGAATTTTGATATCGACGGACAGTACATATACAGACTGTATTATGCATAACTTCCCCTCCTCCCCCTTCTATTTCCTAGCTCCATTCTCCCGACTTCAGCTACCGCAACCCACCCCAACCCCTACCTCTGGGGCATGGCGCAATCAGGCTGGCTATGATATCATACCGGTAATCGCACAGGCACGAAGAACCACTCCTTCCACCAACCAACTCAACCCAACCACCTAATAATACCGCTACTATAGCCTAAGGCTGAGGGTTAGGCTGACCACAAATATGGGGGTGCTAGCCTAATTCACTGAGAGAAAACCCTCCGACTTGGTCTAAGCCTAACTCACTGTTACTCCCGTACATTCATAAGGGATAGTACAATGGGCTACCGTAGTCGGTGGGCTCATTAAAAATCGGAAACTACTGGGTAGCGATCCAGGACCATCCCGATCGGCCGGCCATGCTTCTTAGAAAAAAAGACAATGTTACAGAAGTCAAAAAAGCCGGACCAGTTATTTTGAAGTTACACTTAACCGACAAGTGAGAATCGAAGGTTTAGAGGTAACCTTCATTATCTTTGTGAACCTGTATAGAATTGGATTGCTCCTTCTGACTTATCTCTTCTATCCACTATTGTTAAGCTACCCTTGGGGTATCATACTTGGTACAAGTAGCTACTCCTAGTTGCTATTGTCTCGAAAAGGCTTTGAGTGCCTAAGTTCTTTACTGTTTTAGATCACTAGAATCTTGATGGTCTCCGATTTTTGATGACCTCCCCGAGTACCCCACACTTTTTTGACCCCACCCAACTCGAAGCCAGATGCTTTACTATAGCACATTCGGGTACTCTATTGTGCATGTATTTTCTAATTATACCAGAACTCCTTACATCAAAAATGAGCGCATATTGTATGAAGAATGTCTAAAGGAATAACTTAACATGAAACAGGATAAAATAAGAAAAAGAGATCGCTTTTCAGTGGAGGGTGAAAGAATGAGGGAAAGGGGGAGAGGGGAAAGAAAGCCGTGAATGGCGGAGTTTCCTCAAGGCTTTTTTAGGAGTCCGAGATTTGCGATTCCCCAGAACTTGATGACAGGTGTTAGTGTTGAAGAGGAAAGAGGGGAGGGGGGGGATACTTGTTCGGCGCCAAGTGGATCAACTTGATCCTGTTTGGCCTTCCATTTCTCATCCACAGATGTCAGGTAAATAGTGTCTCGACTCCCACCCACAACCCCAACGATTGACCTGAGAGCCTCATCCTGTGCGAGCTGCGATGCTTCACGCTTATCCTTTATTTTAGGGTTCGGAAGTGCTGCGTGGGGCCAGCCGATTTCTACGAAATCATCAGCAATCACTCCTCAAAGTGTAGCTACAATGACGGTAATCAAAATGCTTTTTCACCAGTAATTCTAATCGGCTTCCAACACCCGGCGTCGAAAACCGCCCTCCTTAATTCCTTCAGCACAGCATCTACTAAAAACTTTCCCGCATCCTTCGCCAGTTGGTCAGGATTGAACCAGGGATGCACATTGACGGCCATGTAATCACTGGCCTTGCAGAGATCGGGATAGTCCTTGACCACCACCCAACTGTCCACGATCACTACGGGAATCTCTGGGTGCTTCTTGTCCATCAAGTCCTTCCTGACTTGGGTCGCATAGGCGGCCAATTCACCGACACGCTTGTTCCTCGCGGCCTTGTCCCCCTCCGGAATCCCGAGAACCACCTCGTTGCCGACGGAGATAGAATCCACCATTGCAAAGTTGTCGCCGAGGGCGGACCAGAGCTCCTTGAGCTCCTCGATAGGATTGTCTCCCCTCACGCCCAGCATGAGCTTCATGTTGAGCTTTAGTTCCTTCATAGCTTGGATGTACTTTTGGACCTGCTGGCAGCTCGTGCCATAGGACCGCACCACACTAAACTCCTTCACTCGCTCCAGGTCTTTTTTCAGCTCTGGTACAGACTTGCACCCGTCGCCTTTGATCTCTTTATCTCGGTATGGGGTCACTACTATCCCCGGGAATTCTTTGTTCTTGTTAGGAGGCTCCACAGCTTCGGCCTTAAGCCAGTCTTAAGGAGGTTTCATTAGTAAGGAGTCCGGGTAATGGTTTAGTAGAAGGAGGGGGGGGAAGGTATACCAAGTGGGTTACTAGGCAGTTGCTTGAGGATCGCTGGTCCTGCACTTGCGGCCTGAGGTGGGGGTTCAGCAAGCGGGACACCAACTACCTCCCCTACACCCCCTACTATCAAAAATGACAAGATCACCAGGATCTTCATAACTAAGCTCTCCTTGCCTTTCGTCCGTCAGTTGGTTCCTCCCTCTCTTCCAGTGCGTTTAGAGTGGTAGACTCAGACGCAGGTGAATGTTGACAAAATGGCTTGCCTACACCATTGCCAGAGGAAAAAATAAATCAAGAAAGAATAATGGGGGATTATGAAAAGCGATATATATCAGTAAGCCATGGCTTACACCGGACCGGTGTAGTCTATCGGTGAGCCTGTGGGGGGGTTGTAGGGGATTGTATGGCGCGGGCCGGTGAGTGCTAGATTTGGTACTGCGGCCAGCAGGGAGGCCGATGAGCAGGAGGCTTTATTTGACTCTGATAAAATATGCAATCGCCGGCATGCCATGTCTATCGCGATATCTTTTTTCTGCCTGTGGAGTTTAATCACCATCTTGTACAGTACTAGTACAGCACTCGCTCGCGACGCTAGCTGTGTAGTAGTATGAGACAATACCGGTAGTCTGACTAATATTTGGACGAGACTAATGTCTCTTGGCAGCCACACAGGTACTCGAGTAATACTTGCGCATCGTAAAAGTTTCCAGAAATGCAGACTTTGGCGTGGCGCTAACTTAGGTGTGCCTAATAAACCTAAAGCCCCTACGGCACTCTTGAGGCCCTGCCTAGTTGTAAGTTACCTAAATAAATAATAGAGCAGTTGAGAAATCTCTTAGCCTGCGCCTGTCGCTTTTTAGTTCTCTAGGATATCTAGAGGTTAGGAATAGCTCAGGTATGGCTATCGGGTAGATGTTCCCTACTGGTTAGGTCCCAACAAGAGCTCCCCAGTTCTACCACTTTTGGTAAAGGTCAGAGGCTAACCTACCCCATTAGCTCCCCTAAAAAGCTGCGAAATCTATACGCAGATTAATGGATATATAGAAGGTCAATCCGTATTATGATACTAGACTTTGAGATCAGATTGCCTAACATCGCAGCACTACCTACCCTACCGGAACAACCTACCTTATCCACCGTACCAAATCCCGAAGATCTTGAACACACACCAAACTAACCTCTCGTGCAGCAAACGGGGCCACCGAACTTGATATTGTATAGCAGCTCAATTCTGAACACCGAGTGATGATCTATGAGCAGCATATCTCGCTGCGACTGGCATGTGGCTGCAGCGCACAAGCAGCCCATTTGGCTACGAGAACGGCAATGCAACCGGAGGTATGCAGGTCACGTCATACAAAGATAAGAGATAACATAATCGAAACACCCGAGACGCGATCCTGCAACGGAGTTCTCCAGCTCTTCCCTGCATTGGCCACCGTCATTAAGAATAGTGCCATTTCAGTTAGGGGTTTCGGCATCACGAGAGCGATAAAGAACAAGGATTTTGAAAATAGTCGTGAACCTTTTCATTATCACCAACAAAAAAAGCAATACATGATTTAAGTTACAAAATGTAGTGTAAAGACTTTTTTTGTGACTTTATTCACATTTCTTAAGGAAAATCGTGGGAAAGCATCTGAAAGCGACATAGCGAAGGGCGGTAAGGACATGAGGACGTTAGAAAAGGGGAAAGAGAAATAACGCAAGGACTCGCCATGAAAGAAATATAAAATCCACAACGCTGCCCATGTAGTCGGCGTATCGAAACCGCTCTATGCGAACACCCATAATCTCAAGAGCATGCAGAGTCGCTACCAACTTCAGAAAATTTTTCCAGCTAAGAAAAGGACTAGAACCCAAGAGTATGCAGAATTGAGAGAGCAGGACGTAACTGAAATAAGAAAAAACATTATACCCATCGTAGATCCAATCTATGCCTTCGTCCCAACTTCAGGGCGAGCGTCGAAATTATCTCGAAGCTGCCTGCCGGCGCGACTCTGGAGTCTTGCTGCCCCAGTATCTGGGTAGCAGCTTTTGAAGATTCATCGAGCGGCGCTTTTCCTTCTCCTATGGTTAAGAAAAGGATTGAGTCAGTATATGTCATCCATCTGCGTCCCTTCAGGAGTGGTAAGGCTTACCTTTGACTCGGGAGACTTGGGAGGTGATTGAGACTCGATGGAACGCTTTCCAAGGGAAATGTCACTGTCAGTCTTCAGGCTAGCACTAGATGAACCAGCCAACGACTTCTTGTCCTCAGCCTCAGGGATGTCGACCTGTGTTGCTCTATCCTCAAGCTTCGGGCTCTCGGTCTGGGCTGAGCTGTTGCTGTAGACTGGGGAAGGAGGTGAGACGGTAGCCTCCGCTTGAGCTTGAGCCTCCACAGGTACCTTAGGAGAAATGGCTCCCTTCTGAGCTTCGGCCCGGGCGGCATCGTTGCTCATATCTGCATTACTGAGGGTCGATATGAAAGAGGGTGGAAGGCGTCTAAGTTCATCGAGCTTTGCATGAGGGTCCTGTTAAAAGGGTGTCAGTAAACATTCCAAGTCTTACAATAGAAGCGAAGTTCAATCCGTACCCAGTCCTCCGGAGAGGGAATTCCACGAGCACTTGGGAATTGGGGTTGCTCCTCAGCGGTCCATTGTGCAGTTCTTGTTTTGACGGGATTCGGAGTCACGGGCAAAGACGGCCTTTCCTGACTAAGGAGGGGGATGAAGTACCCCGGGATACGGGGACTGGCCTCTAGAGACTGGATTACGTGACCCCCACGACGTTTTAAATCCGAGACATAGTCTTGGATTCCTGGTATCGCATCCCACTCATTTTCTTGAACATATGTCCTCCACGCGGTGGCCTCCTCCTTAGTGATTGGGGGCTCCGGCTCCTCCTGTACCTCTTCCTCTTCCTCCTCATCTTCCCCCTCTTCCTCATCGTCTTCTGGCTCTTCAATATGTTCCTCGACGGGTGGGTCATCGGCAAACACACGAGTAGTGGTCCTTGGTTTATTCTCCCATGGGAAAATCTGTCTTAGTGGAGGTTCCAGCGGAGGCTCGGGGGTCTTCTCACGGCTAGCAAACCATCTCTTCTGTCCCTGTGGGGGGGCAGGCGGCGGAGTCTTGAATGCTGGTGCGGGGTTATCCCATTCATTGGAGTAGAACTGACGGGGGAAGCGGTTGGCTTCCGGAGCACCATCAAGTGGTGGAGCCGAGCTAAAAGGATAGTCAGGACACTATCCAGATCGAAAAGAGAAAAAACAGAAAGCTTACCGAGTAGGATCCCAATTGTAATATGGTGTAGAGAATGGTATCACCTGGGGCACCTGTTGCTCCTGTTGAGGTGGGGGGGAAGAAGATTGAGGAGCAGGGCGTCCAACCTGAACATCGGAAACCTGATAAGTGGTTGGGCCAGTTTGAAAGAATTGGGCTTGGTCAACGGGTCCTTGGGGAGTATCAACGACATCCGGGAATGACCCATGGAATGGCAGTTGCTGGGGTTCCGGGGCAAGTTTGTCAGTGTTTTCACGTGCAGGGGCCTTTTCAGACGCTCTTGATTGGTGTTGAGTGCCAGATGATCCGGTTCCGTACTGCTGAGATCCCGATTCACTAGCCTGGTTTCCAACTGGGCCCGAATAGGCTTGCCTAAAACCAGATCCAGGCACACCAGCAGACCCTCGATAGCCAGAGCTACCAGTGGTTGAGTCATTCGAGCCTTCCTGCTGGCCTCTGAAATGCTTATCCCAAGTCGCCCACCAATAACCCAAAAGCTGGTGATATGGCGTACCGCTTGAGTTAGTCGAACCAGAGTCCTTGATAGAGGACCTCCCGAGACTCCATGGCTTCTCGGCCCCGATGAAATGTGCCAAAGAGATGTTCGCTCCGTAGTGTGTGAAGGCGGGGACGTATCTGGCAACAATAATTAATGAAAATTCATCCACCCGGGCGAGAGTAACTAACTGATAATGGCCTGAAGGCGTGCAATTGTATGTGAAAGAGATGCGATGCCAATTCTTGAAATAGGAATTCAGGAGACCCTGATCGGCACCTGCTCATTTCATTAGCGTTAGCAACAGAGGAAGAGCAGCGCTGTAATAACATACCATCAAAAGAAACACCACGCCCAGCAAGCTGAAGGAGAGAGTAGTAAGTTCCCATATGAGGACGAAGCAACATCACTCCCTAGATGAACATTAGCCACCCCACAAATCAATATTGATCCCACAAGATATAAACCTACCGAGTTGAAACAATCGGGCCAACCAATATCAGGAGCCGCCTATCGAAGGAAAAAGCATAATTAGCACCTTAGAAGATAAACCCTCTTTACGGGAAACTGAGACATACAGCGAAGTCGGCCTCAAGCTCAAACAACTCATCCGGAGGACGGATTGAGACAACGTCGGCATCAATATAGACAATCTTTCGGAATTGAGTTTGCTTCCACAAATTTATCTTGGTGAAGGCAGCATTGAGGTCCAAACGATTCATCAGCCTAAGATTGGTAGTAGCCTCATTATAGATAGGATCCACAGGTATGACGTAGTCAAAGAGACGCTGGAATTGAATAACCAGTGAGTTTCTAGACAAATACTAACTACCCTCACTATTTAGAAAAGCATTGAGCAAACCTTCAACTCCTCGATTGTTTCCTCGCACAAGGTCTCTAAGGTCACCATAACCGCGAGCTTCTTTGATGTGCCCCCATCGCGGAGAGAGTATGCCAGTACCTGGGCGCCTGAGATGTTTGTGAGCAAAAAAATCGATTTTATTTATTAAATTTTCGAAATGGAAGGAAGGAGGGCTAACCTGGGAGGTAGTCGTCACTCAACAGCAGCTGTAGTGAAACAGTTTGGTCAGCCACATGTAACGGGACACAAGGAAAAACTTGGAGGATCAATGGGCTGATATCGGGGAAAAATTGGATATGACGACAACCAGCCTTTAAGGGATTGGGGTGTGAATAGAGGTAAAACTCACAGTGCAATAGACGTCCATCATCTTGAAAGCGCGTCCTGATTGTTAGAAAGAATAATTCCTCTCAACGACGGATGGGGGACTTTAAAGGAGGTTGAGAGGAAGAGTTGAGAAGAGGAGCAGAGAAGAGAGGAGGAGGTGAGAGGCTCGCCGCCGTCAGCACCTAAGAGACAAAAAGCGGAGGTGGGGGGAACACGGGACAGACAGGGAAACGAGTGGGACGGATCCCAAAAGCGAGATTTACCAGCAGTGCAGAGAAGGCTCTCCCGACTTCTTGCACCTCGTTCGCTGGTCCTCCCTTTTTTCCTTCTTTCCTTTTTCTCCCTCTCTTACACCTCACACATGATCCGGATATGTTCTATCTGTGGCTGTTCCCAGTTGTCACTCAATTACCCTTTTGCCCTACATACCTCTTTTTTCACCTCTTTTCTCCCTCGCCTACTACACTCTCCGCAAGCAAATCAAAGTTGCGCGAAATGGAATCCCTTTCTTCCCTGATGCAGATCTAGTGGCGGAGCTATGCTCTTCGGTAGCTAACGCGGACCTTTTTCCAAAAAAAAAAAACCTGCTCTCTCGCTCTCTTTGCTGCTCGCCTGCCTGCTGCTGCTGCTATTGCATATGCCAGTCGCACATACTACAGTTATTGCATGGCACTATCGAGTAACTACAGAATTTAGAGCACCTAGACCAAACCACAACTCGATACTTTCTACCAGCTTGCTGGCCATGCCTAATCTCCCTCCCTCCCTTCTTTCCTTTTCGTGCGGGGGGAGAAGAAACGGATCCGCAGAGCACCCTAGTAGGAGCAATATCAAACAGAACCAAAGCCGCAACGGCAATCCTCTTCGCTTTTCGCTTGCCTTGCCGTTGACATCCCTGAGGAGCAGATCACTTCCTTTTTAAGTAGTTTGCTTTCTATTCCACGTTACGCACGTTCTGCTCCGGTGGTTGTAAGCTATCAACCCCTCAGCACCACCGTTCCCTTAGCTTCTTTTTCCCCATCCTGAAGGAAACAAAGGGACCCACTGAAGAGAAGTGGTTATCATAGGGATAGAAGTAAGCGGTTGTTCCCCCCATCCAGCCACACTTCTCTCAAACTGGCCCATCCAATTACTCTTTCCCCCTGCCAGCAAATCAACTTCATCGAGAGCAAACTAAAGAAGGATGTCTATCTCTTCGGGTCCATCGGCCGTTTGTCCGGATAATTTTCTTTAGGGTTGTAAAGAGCAAAAGAAACATTGGTTCCCCGGCTGTTCAGCGATAGGTTAAAGCTATGTTTCAATTCATCCGGAAGCGTGGGATCGGAACAGCCGCCCTGAGCTAAGCCAATAAAATAAAGTTGAATCGAAACATCGCCCCCCTCCCCCTCAACTCATTTACTGTATACAATACGTCTAAAGACGCGAGGCATTAAGGCCGTTTTTGCTAGCGATAACTTACAGCGGAACAAAGCGAAAAAAGAAAGAAAGACACATACCCTAACTTACCAGTTTATTACTATGCTAATGTTATATTCTACTGCGATAGCTGCCTTCTTCCCCCTCGGCTACAGACAGCATTTGATAACCCGTTATTACTGCGCACGATTCTTACCAAGTATTTGATCTCCCTAACCAGAGTTGAAACCATATAGTTAAATACGGCCACCCCCTAAGGTCTTTAATGTATCGTGTTGTGTTGTTACTACCGACCCAATGATACTGGCCAGTTGAACGCGAGTGCAAGGAAAAGGCCACTAGGGGAAGTGGTAGTGGCTTGCCGCTTTCATGGTTAAAATCCGGGTATTCGGTGTGCACCCAAGGATCTTTGGAGCTTCAATCGACTTCGTAATACTAGGAATCCCCCCAGCCAAAGGATTTGGTGGGGCTGAATTGAAAATGCTTAAGAGAAAGCATTGAAGAGACGACATTGGACGCCCGGGTCAATTTACTTTAGTTGCAGGATGAACTACTCCTTCCTGCATATTTGCTTCGGGTGAGGATTGAACAGCACAATCTGCAATGCATTCAAAGGACATTTTTCTTGAAAAACGAATTCTAAACAGACTGGAAGATACCCTATTCGAGGTGGGTTTATCAAAATGCTCTACCCTACCCACGGCAACACGAAAAATGCAAGGCAGAACTATTTCTCTTAGTCAATCAGGAAAGAAGCTTATGCAAGTAATGAATGATGCGTACAAAACCCAGGCCTCCCACGCTCCTGCCACACAAAAAATACCTCTACTTTGATAATAAATACACAGACTCTGATACAGATATCGCAAAATACCTTTGCAGTGTTTTCATAGACTCAAACGAGACTAGGGTGCGTACCAACGAAAATAACCGCCAAAGCCGAGTGATACTGCTCGAGCACAGTACAGTACCTTCATTGACCATCAAAGCGCAGATATTCCGGTTGTCGGCAATAAACTATAAAAAGTCTTTTGTGAGGGGCGGCAGACAGGCAATTGCCAAAAGTCACTGGGTACCGTATGCATGCCAGCTAATCACCATATAACCAACGGTTCTAGCGCTATCCCAACGCAACTACCACACAAAACATAAAAAATTAAAAACTTTTCCTTTCCCTTTCGCCCCACCATCAATTTCGATAACCAGCCAGTGTCACAGCAGCATCAAAGGGAGAAAATCTGCATCAAAGTGCAAGTGCGGTACTCAAGCACGCTACTCGAGTACAAAAGAAAGGCCTCGGCTGAGACTAGAAAGAAAAAAAAACCCCCCTTCCAATAAACGTTGCGAAAAAACAAACGTTTCCGTTTCGAATACCCGAATGCAGATTTTCCTACTCGGCACCGCATGCAGGGCATCTGAAACCGCTGGTTCACAAGATCTGATAAAGCACCCATCCAAACCGTCAGACCACGCCTTGGTAGGTCTCATCCTCAGGAGTGGGAAGTAGGAAGAAAGAGGGGCAAAGTGGGATGAAAGGGAGAAGGGAGGTCGAGAAAAAACACCTTGCAGGTACAGTACCGCACTGAGACAAATATATTCCTGAGAACACCACCGTCGATAGCGGCGATAATCTACTTGGGCTATTCTTCAATCCCATTCGCTAAATTAAGAGCTAGAAGGAGGTGGACAACACACTTCGCATCTGTCAGGTGGCGATTTCCCTCTCTCTCTCCCACTCTCGTCCTCGCAGTACAGCACTGTATTGTGCGGTGCTCTTTGGTGAGTGCTTTGGGGGTTCATATTTTGGCTAGACACGTTCGGGCGATGATTTACCATACTGTGCAGACGAGTAAAAGAATAAGGGAAGGTAACCATGAAGCAAGCCCACAAAGAAAGAATTCGACAAAAGAAAAAAGAAAAGAGGGCTTACGCTGGCAGATCCGAAGGTTCTAGTTTTTAAGAACGCAATTAAGCTATATGCAGTGCTAGGCCAAAACCCATCGTACAGTACCTACTTACTCGAGCACCGACAGAGTAGGGGTGCGGATAAACCAAACCATGGTACAGCCCAGCACAACCAAAGCAGCCAGAATCAGAATCATGAAAAACGTAGAAGCAAAGGTAGGAGTATTGGAAAGCAAACTCTTTTCATCCAGTATCAGCAAATAGCACCAGCCAGCAAGCCTCACCGCCATCGCTGCCGTCATCACCACCACCACCTTCATCGCCAGCATTGATTTGATCAAAGGGAAAAAAAAACATTCATCAGGCGATGAGATTCTCTATCCATCCCACCCATCCGCCCAATGTAGGTGGTAGTTATCCATCTAACTAATGTTATATCTCCCAAATTAACTTATCTACTCACGATATCAATTGCTCCGAAACATGGCATGAAACGCACTCTATTCCTTTCAATTCTCTTACCGCAGCACTCCACTTCCGAGACTAATACGCACAACATATCACTCGCACTTTTTTGTCCTCACTCACCCAGCAGCAGGCAGCCATCGGCACGATATATATCAAAATCCCAACTGGTCAATCAACCTCCCATCCCTCTGGTGCAACCAACTAATCCCCGAACAAAGCCGCTTGTCCAACCAGCTCGTGCCCAAACTGCCGTACGTATGTGGGGTGTTTGTGTGCAGTCGGCAGACATAAGGAAGTAAGGGGTATATAGATACATTGGGTTGTTTTCTGCATGAGTTCTTTTTTATCTATTTGACTAATTTCTCACATTGATTAATTTGGGTTGAGTATAGTACACGGCGCTGCCGCTAGGAGCGAACTAATTTCAGGATTGATCATGGGATCTGAGCGAGGAAGAACAGGTCATCAGGCCATTGCCGGACGGTATATGGATAGGCAGAAAGGGGTAGGGGGAGTTGGAAGAAAACTGAGGTGGGAAAGGAGAAGAGAAAAAGGGGGAAGAAATGAAACACTCCACTTCATACAGGAATCGGCGTGAGTGTGAGTATTGCTTCCTTAACCACTTCCTGAATAACTGGCGTACGACCAGGTAGACAAACCCGATACCAATACAACAAGTAGCAAGTACAATACGGCACACTCCAGCTGAATCTGAAGCAGCATGCACATACACCCACCAGCAAGGTAGGATGAATCATCACGCCACTCACATCGTAACCCGCCCCTTCACCGACAAGCCTCCACCAACCTCTCGACCATTTTCCGCCACGACAATACTCTACCCGTGCATACATACGTACACACATACATACACACATACATGCATACATACACACATACACTAATCATCAACACTCCTGCGGATCCCCAATGCCCAATTGAATCCAACCCTATCCTAAATCCGTCCCACGTATTTCACGAGTGATTGATCATGACTACAAATCCAACTCCTCACGCGCGAGCGGTGGAGGTTTAAGTATGGGCGACATTCTTCCTTTTTCTTGTTCTCCCCTGCCGAAGGTGGACGGATCGGAGGGAGTAAGCGCTTCATAACAGAGAAGGAGATCGACTGTTCCTGCTCTGCTGGCTTCCGATGGCGACACTGGTATCATCCTAAGGGGTGCACATGTTGGTACATACTACAGGAGAGCAGAGGTAGATATGGGTAGATTGGCGTGAGAGTGAGACAAGCATAGGTATGTACTACCATCATTCCGAATCTATCTCTTTCTCTCCCTACCTTTCCCCTCCCCGCCCCGTCTCCTCCTTATCTTATCCTACCGCGATTCCCGGAAGTTCTGACACCTGTCAGAGTCTCGTGCAACGCGTGCTACACGCACAGGAATCCCTATCCTCAGATTGGCGAGCTCGAAACACAAGTGAATTTTGTCCTACTAATTTTCCCCAAATCCCATACATACCTATACAATGCCATCGATCCTACCCAGGGCGCATAGAAAAATAAATAAAAACATCAAATGCCCCGATTACGGCTGACGAGTGCACATACTCATACATCGCCGCCGCCGCCGCCGCCGCTGTCGGCCCGGTATTGTATCGTGCGCGTTATCCCACCCTGCCACGGAAACTATGGAGGAAAATGTCAACCAGGGATCAAGATCCTCAAGAACAAAAATAAATAAATAAAAACGCTATCATACCCACACTATAAAGTGTTGATGATAACGACAAGGAGCTGCTGCTGCCGATGGTAAACTATAAGATAATTATGGAAACTGTCAAGATCAGGATTAACCACCGAGATAAACCACGAAAAGTATCAAGATCGAAATCAATATTAACCGCCGAACAAGAGCAAAAAATAAATAAAAACACCTTCTTACTTTGCGCCGCCCCGCCCTTAATTACACTATACTCCTCAATGCCACAAATTGACATCTATCTTCCACAATGTCCACTTTACACCCACTCATCTCCGCTCTAACCCCTCACTCCCCCCTCCCCCACACGGTCCACACCACATACCCCCACTCCAAACCCCAAACCCTACCATATCAAAACTCACTCCGACACTTGATCTAGAAGCCAGGGCAAAGCAGGGGTTCTCCCCACGTAGCGACCAATTCACCTTCCCCAGATAAATATTATTATCATTAAACTGCCGACCTATATGGTTCCTCATATCGTGCCTCATGTTTTTTCCCCTCTCTATCTTTCTTCACTCCGGGGAGGGCTGTGAGAGGTTGGGTGTCCATGAAGTGTTTTCTATGCCCGTGTAATTGAGGTTTAGGTTTGAGGTTTTAATTATGAGGGAGGCGGTATGCCTATTCATAGATTGCCATTCGGATTCGAAGTTGATGAAAAGATGTTGGATGTTTGGTGATGTTTGTGAGTGGTGGTTAATTCGGCACATGCTCGTAGAGAGGGCGCGGCGGCCTCGAGCTCGGGGGATAAAGTAAGGCATCAAAAGGGTTCGGCACACTAGCGCCAGAAGCAGTCGGGCGGGATCTGGGTATGATACCGGCAATCAAAGAAGACGTCACGGTGGTATAGACCAACCCCCCCCCCCCCCACCTCACCCCCCGTCTGCCCGCGAAGCATAAACTCCGCCCACCCCGACGGTCCTCCCGTTCTTACGGCACCCCTTCGTCACTCGTTTCCGGGGCCGGTGTAAGCGGAAAAATAATTACAACAGAAATGACCCAGACCTCCACTCCCACCTCCAAGCATTCCGCCTGCCACTCCTGCACCTGTCTGCCACTCACGCCCCTTCCCTCATGAGCCGGACCTCCCCCCCGCCCACGCACACCCTCCGAACTGGAAGCCGCGCTACACACTTGAAACTGCTATACGACCTCCCATCAACATACTTCCTCCTCTGGGAGATGCAATCCTACCCAGCGGAGGAAGGGATGTTCCCGCGCGGGGTTCTCTATCGCATTAAGGAGAGCTATGACATTACCCGGGCACAGCACAGTGACATTGGCGACACGCGGGTGATCGAGAAAACAGGGGGAGGGGGTGAAGGTGAGGGAAGAGGGCAGCGCATAGATGTTTATAGCGGATGTGCAGAGGCTTGATCGTGAGATTATAGCCAAGGGCGGGAAAGGCTGGGAGAGGCTGGAGGGATAGAACGCCTATTTATGTTAAAAGGAGTAAGAAGGTAGAGAAGGCCGGACAAGGAGAGGCTACGGGGGATGAGCAGAGGTGATTTTGGTATGTGCTAGCGGCGAGAGGGATTATACAGTACGATAATGTTGCTACAAGTAATACTATTAATCAGTTACCACTCATGCACAAGTGCCATAGTTCCAACGCTTGGCCCAGCCCCCACTCTCCAACCAGACCAAACGACACCGCAACCTTAATCTCCAATTCGCTCCATGGAAAGAGCCTCACCAGCCCCTCCCGTTTCGTAACACCACCACGTGCCTTCTTATGAAACCAACCATGCAAGCCTTCCCTTCCCGCGAAGCGAACCAAACCACCCACTAATGCAAGTCTAACCGCGAAAAAATGATCACAACGTCCTGCTTCCAGACCGAATACCACTCGTCCGATATCCTACCACAGCAAAACCCGTTTCCCTCTCCCCCCCTCCTCTTTCCGCCCAGTTCAATTCATAATACTGCCCACGCCGTGCAATCCAGGACAATGCACCATCGTACCTCAATTTATTACATCTCATCCTTTTTCTTCTTTCCTTTTTTGTCTCACTCCTCTCTTCCACTTCCACAGAAGAGTTTTTTTTTTTCCACAGCATCACGTCCAGAACCCCCCAATCAAGTGATAAAGAAGCAACTCACGTGAGGACTCTCCTGAACATGTGGTTATGAGGCTTCGCGACCACGACACTTCATCCCGCAGCAAGAAAAGTGAAATATTATACCTTTTCCTGTGCTGTAACGGACTCATACTAGTACAATACAGTACTTGTATGGTACTGGATCGTTCGGCGGCTCGGCTTGCGGGCCGATCTACAGTACGCCACTGCGCTTCAATAAGTGCCGTGAAGTGAGCTAAACATGCTATATCACACCGGTACTCAACCAGCACAGTATACTCAAGTATATATGATGGTCCGAGCGTAGTATTTTACGCTAGCTTGACGGTGGAGGAAAATTCACTTTTCTCGTTGTGCATTCTACATGTTCTGCTCTTTGACCTATGCGGATGGATGACTGGCTATTCTGGCGTGGGGGGTTAGTCTATCTTGCTAGACGCGAGAGACGACAGGTTATTCCAGTATGAATGGATGAGTGGATGGATGGATTGATGGATAGTTAACGACGGGGTCATTGATTTGCGGTAGGTCTTTCCTCGCGAAAGAATGGGACGTGTGAGGAAGAGGAGGAGGAGGAGGAGGAGGAGGAGGAGGAGAAGCATCGATAGGCGGGGTGGGGAGCCACTTGGCGGGTAAAGCAATTTCAGGTGGCTAACTACTGTAATATCACCCAACGGTCTGTGCTTCTGATGTGACATAAATGATACAGTAGACTACCGGCACGATATTCCAGAAGTAGCGTGCAGGTCTAACTTATATAGATGGTAATAATCATTCAATCTGCTTCAGTGTCCCCGATCACCAGTAGGCTTTGTTAATTATTCGATCCTTAAAGTAACGGGCGTGATTATGAGAGAAGCCGTGGAAGGAGCTCAGGTGCTTATCCTTCAAATACGCATTGTCATACCTTGCAAGTGTCTCGTGGCATATCTGCTGACTTGGTGAGACTTTAGCTCCTTGCTAGGCTTGCATATGCTGTAACTACAGACAAAGCACGGGGCTAAGTTAGTCCTTATGTCCATAGCAGAAATTAATCTTAGTGGAAGTCTTCAGTCATGAACACTTGTATATCACAGTATCCTGGGCAATAAGTGATGACAGGATTAACATGCTGTTGCCCAATAGCAGCATGGGATGACTTGCGTTGTATTATATAGAGGCGCTGTTAATAAATAATAAGATCTTCAGCACTAAATTCCAGCACAGCTACATCCTACCAGGTATTTCTTTCAACTTTCACCCGGTCCTTTATCCGACCACCTGGCCCACCCCATCACCAACACCACTGCTCACACTCTGTAGAGAAGCCCTACACATATAACTTTCCAGGATGGAAGCCCAACCATCACGGTTAGCACTTCCGACGCCCTGTGGTCAGCACAGGGGCTATTACTTGGAATATAAATACAATAGTAATATAACACTTGAATCAGCTACCACTTCTAGCACCAATAGATAGGCAATTATATCCTTCGTAAGCATGACTACTAATTAAGCTACAGCTTGGCTATGTCGAAGATCCCTTGGGCAAGGGAGGGGGGAGGGGGGCGAGAGAGCTACCGTCGATGTTAAATACCGCACGTACTGTAACACCGGATTTTTCGACGCACTACTTGGAGGCGGGTGGTGTGTTGTGTGGTAGTCTCTTTAGGACTCTTAGGGATTACCATTGCAAGTGCAGGCAGGGCTAGTAGAGTACTGTACATACACCGCTCTCAAGCTATCGTGAGCGTGATTACCAAGCCACAACGACACTGCTAACGAACCCGGTAAGTTAGTACATAAGTTACCCAATACCAATATCATAACAACCCAACACTCAAGACCGCTTCCCATAAGCCCTACCGTCCTTCTTTCCCTTTCTCCCTGATTAGCATGGTACCGTAACCTATCATGTATGTATGATATTCGACAACCCCCCCTCAACAACCTGAGGCACCAGTCCTTTCCGTAAAACAGCTCAAATACCGGTAGATATCTCCCAGGGGAGGCCCTATGCGTCGCTATACAGTATCCAGGGTTGGGTGGTACTGTGCCGGCAGTTAGGTTAGCCATAGGTAGGATGATATAAGACCACCTGTCAAGGAGCTAATGATGTCTGGTGGGTGCGCGAATCTGGCCGTCAAACATCTCAGCACAAGCCCGGGCGGGGCGGAGCGATGCGAGCCGGGTTATGTGGTTACCAAAAAAGTGATCACCAGCGAACAAAAGCCGAATTCGGGACCTCTGCAATATAGTACAGTGAGGAGTTTTAATACTTGTACTGATACCAGTATTCTTCACCATATACTACTCAGCATATCACCTAACACGCATTATTGTACAAACCCATACGGGATTATTAGAAGGAGGCCGGCCAGTGTGTTGATGGAACAGGATCCTCGAAAGTGAGGGTTGGGTTCAGAAGGGCACCAATGTCTACAAACATCACAGTACCCAAGGGGCCCCCGCACGACAACCAGCAGCAAGGACAGCCAGAATAGAGTAGAGCAGAGACGATTGCGATAATATTCCCCGCTGATATCTGATCTTTGCCCAATCCATCCTCCCAAATTAAATCCTCCAAACATAAACAAGACAAAAAAATCGCAATTCGAACTCCGCAACATTGTTACCAAAAGCCAGGTGTAGGGATAACGAAAGCAAATGGTGGAAGTATGAAAAAAAAGTAATCCAAATCTTCCCTTTTCTCCATAGCCATGTCCCCATTCATGCTGAGTGCTAGCAGTCCCTGTTAGAAAGAAGCACCAAGAGATAAACGGAAAAGTTAGCTATAGTAGCTGACTGTCCAGCGGCACGTACAGCCGTGTCGTAAGTTCCCATACCCTTCATTATACCCCAAGGGCAATACCTATTAAGAAAAATAGAGCCCCTTAGATAATCCTTCGGGTGTGCCTCTAGGGACACTGGACCCTATCAGAATCCGCCCCTTACCGAATTACAGAGAGAGCTAGCGAAACATTTCCAAGAACTCATAGTACTTAGAAGGGTATGAGAACTTTGCGGAAGCAACTATATTTCAACAGCATCACTTCCTCCTCCACACGCCTACGCCCGTTCCCCGTCGATTATAGCCAAGACGAAAAACAAAAGAAAAACGAAAACGTGATTCCCCAATCCAAACCAGACTCCAGATCAAACCAAAGAAAAAACCACGTGCCATACAAACTAAATCCCAGAAGGGTTTTGCTCACTCCACGCCATGTTGGTACTGGCATCTGCCCAATCCCACTCGAAGGTCATTGGCATCTGCCAGAGGTCTTGTGGTACGAAAGGTTGCTGAAAGGAGGAGGAGGATATGGGCGGCGGCAAGGGGTTATGCGAGGGCGACGGTGATATAGGGAATCCCTGAGCTGGGTTGGGGTTTCCCATTTCGTTCAGCCAGGACATAGGGTTACTAGGTGAGAAAGTTGTTCCGAATTCGCCATACAACTAAGGAGAATATAAAGTTAATATAAGAACCTTCCCCGAGAAGAGGTAAGGGGTTAGAGTAAACCTGTGAGGTCATATCCTGGTTCAAAATACTGGTCGGCGGCGATGCATTAGCAGGGGGAGTGCTTGGCGTTGTTGTCGCATGTGAGCTAGCAGATTTAGTCGATTTTGCAGAGTACTGAGCACCAGAGCTCGGCGGCTTCGGTTCTTCATTCTTTCGTTTCCGCCGAGTCATGGATTCCTTCTCGGCTCTATCCAAGACCAACTGCGATATGCGATGGAACTCCCCGCAGACAGTCAACATCCGCTGTATCGACGGGGAATTCTGCTTCGCATTCTCACTTTCATCCTCTTTCTGCACAGTTTGTAGAAACTCCACAACCGCATTCATCAGCCTGAGGTCAGAGCGCGCACGTGGATCTTGAGGATTCTGCAAGATGTTTGCAAATAGCGTTACCAGTGCGGATACTGGATAGTACATGATCAACCTAACCGTGAAACTGTTAAATAGCTGTGAACACAAGTACGATGGGGTAAGGTAAATCTGGGGCAAGGGGATGTCTACCATATACATGGATAATCATGTTTATTGATGTACTTGATCAAGTGAATCGATGCCCTAGCTGCCGACACACAGAGCGCCGCGCTCGAGAATACCCTAGGGTTCAGCGGCCTAGCGCTCAGCCCTGCGATTGCATAATTTGATAGTCTGCTAGTCCAGTAACCGTGATGTATTGACATACGGTGTATGGTTGTTAAACAGTTGTAGTAAGCAAAGTGCAACATAACGAGATGCAAAACCAAAGGTCCGTCGTCCATAGAAATCTCATTCTCCGGTCGATAATCCGCTGGCACTGTTTCTTTCCATTCTTCAAGTTCCTTATCAAGATCTCCAATCGTATTCAGTAACTCCCCGTCTGACTGCTTGGCGGCTTTAGCAGAGTATAATTGCATGTAAACCTTGCTTTCAATCACAGCAAAAGAGGACATAAGCCTGAATAAGTTGGTCTTTCCCTTCCCGTCCCTTAGTGGGACATTCCCAACACCGTCCGCGGGGTCTTCATCGGGAAGCTCTACACTAATGTCGTCATCATTGATGCATGGTGGACGTCCAGACCGGAGTGCCATATCCTTGTCCAAAAGATACATGATCCAGAATACCCTTCGCCTCTGCTCAACCTCAACCTGATTCAGCCCGAAGGAGTTGCCACGTCTATGCATACCAATGCTATTCGATATTCTGACTGCGGCAGCAATAAGAAAATATGATGGTTGGGGGTTTGCTGTTCCTTGCAAGTACAAAGCCTACGAGCAACACTATATCAGTACGTTGCACATTCGAAATTAATTTCCCAGTGTATTGGGCAATACCATCCCCAGGATCGCTTGGATGCTTAGCAGATCGGTATTTTTTAGCAATAACTCAGTGAGGACAGTTGCGGCATTCTGGAAATAAAGCCATGACTTCTGCACGTGAGATATGGAATGCTCCTCATCGGGCTCCATCGCATGTGTGATCCGTAACCGGAATGAGATCGCGAGAAGCATGTTGAAGGCACCATACCAACCCGAGTGGTTCGGGGGGTCATCTGAATACTGCTTCTCAAAAAAATGCTCAAATGTTGGCCTATGGAAGAGCGGGAACATTGTATTAAAGTTTTGAAAGAAGTCTGTCGTGAAAAATAAAAGTTATGAGAATCATAAAACATATACCAAGACATAGATCCTTACCTTGTACAAGGATAGTAGCCAGTTCTCGCGATGGAAGTGGGTTTGCTCCACGCCGGTCAAACAGGGGACCGAAGACGTCAGGCTTCCACATCCCCCATTTTGATTCCGAGGATGCGGCTTCCATGACCATCTGTTGAAAACTCTTGTCACCCGTTTTCTCATTGACCCACTGGATTCCTTTGGGTGAAAATATTGAAAACCCAGACGATGAACCTGTAGCAGCAACATCAAAAAAAGATTAGAGTGCAGTTTTGCCAAGCAGTAACGCTTTAAAGCTTTGACAAGAGCCTACCAATAAACCTTGTTTCGCCACAGTTGTTTGTAACGAGAGAACACATTTGATCGGACAACGCTTCAACTTCATCTTCCTCTTTATGCAGCCCCGGGGAATTCACAGCAGATTGTAAAGCCGACGAGTTTGGAGTCTCTAGCATCGACTCTGACGATGATCTGCCAACATTGGATGGCGTCTTTGCCGACCCAGCACCACCCGATTGCTGCGCTTGATCCTGTAAACGACGTTCCAAATCTCCCAAATCTGTTTTGCCATCTCCCTCAGGCAACAAACCCGAGAGCTTAAGGAGGGACTCCATTCGACCGAGTCGATTTTCCAAACCCTCGATATATTTTGCACTGTATCATAGGGGTCAGCGTAAGATTTTGGTAACATCAAAAAATACTTGAGTGTGACGCAACAAACCCTTTCGGGGGATTCCTTTTCTTCTCTACAAGTGTAAAGACACATTCTGTCTTATAATTCATGCAATGGGTACACGCTGGGAGCTTTCCGTCGCACTTAATCTATAGATCACTCAGCTTTCAAAATTTCCAGCAAAGCTCCATATATAAATAAAGGCTCAATTCAGTGAGAGGACAAACCTTCTTCTTGCGGCACATATCGCAAGCCCTAGCTATCCTCCTGCGTTTCGGGTCACCGCCTCCATCATCGGGCGATGCTCGCCCCGGGTTAAACATCGTGGCTGGTATAGTCGTTCCTCCGTTAGTATTACCGAAAAAAATCGGCGGCGCTGGATTCGAGTGTGTGGATGACGGAGATGTCATATCGTTGGGATCCATTTCCCTTTTTCCTCTCTATTCGAAACCTGACTGGCCACTGGCTGTGGATGTTTGTGTGAAAGTTTGGGCAGTTTGGCGGATTCGCCTCCCCCTCCGATCCGGTTGTGGTAAAAAGATGTTTGATTACTGTAGAATACGTATGCTGGTGCGCATGTACCGGCGAAGGAAGGACTTTGCGCGGGGTTTGATGACACGGAGATAAGTCAAAAGATATAGCCAAAGGGGAAAAAAGAAAGATTCGAGCAGACGCGGGTGTGCGGGCAGTCTAAATAAATGTAGTAATGCAGGTCGCCAGGCTTGCGGCGAGTTTGCTCGTCCCTCTTTTCCTGCTCGGTCTGTCTCCTTTCTACAGTATCCTCGTACTGGGGGGGGGGGGTGTGTCTGGGCTTTTGTGATTCCTTTTGACTCGCTTTTTCTCCTTCCTTTTGCCTTGGGATCCCTGGTCTCACTTTAGTATCTCTCTCGCTTGCTATCCCTTGCTCAGTCTAACGACTCAAGTCAAGAAGAAGAAAATCCGGGGGCGTCGAAACAGAGGGCTCTACTTTCTTACTAATGATGTATTGAAAGTATCGAGAGAGTGGGAGTTCAACGGTGTGGATGCAAAGGAAGAATGAGGGGCCGATTTTCAGTTGGCAGTAGAATTCGACCCCCTTCGAGTGTCCTTCCAAGCCTAGCTCTGTCGCTTTCTTTAAATTTACATATCCTTTGACCTCGTTCTTGTGGAACGGAGGGTTAGCACGCCGGCTCGTAGGAACCCCTGCCTTTTTTCTAACATCTTCTTCATACTCGTACTTTCCGCTGCGGTGTAGCCAAGATCCCACCAATCCGTGAACGCGAGGCTCGCTTCATATGGGCTTGCATGCTTCTTGCCTCTTCTTTCCCCTACCCCCATACTCGAGTACTTTTGCATCACAGTACGATTTTAGTGACGTCCGCTCGTTACTCGAGCACTGCGTTGACCCCTTACTCGTACCATTTTTCGCACCTCCATATTATGGTGCCATTGTGCTAGTATAAACACAGCCTGACAGCTCCACCAAACAAGCATTCTCATCCCTTCGAGTTAAGCCCCAATGAGTACGCACAACACCTTAACACCTCGTGAAGTCCACTATCTCCGTCAACCCCGTAATCTCCGGATTTAGAGACATAAGCTCCAGAGAAGGCTTAGTGCCTTCCTGATGCAGCACAACGGAAAGCAAATATTATACTTTCACATTTTTTAGGTGTTAGGGCTTACTAAAAATGTGAACGTATTTTTGCCGAGAAAACCTATTCAGTACCAGCGAAACTCGGACCCTCCCTACAGAATACCATCCAAGTTTTTTTATCCCAGCAAAAACGCAATGTTTCACCCACAGCTTAAAAATTAAACAAAAGATCGTCTGTTTATGAAAATGCCAAGGCAGGCATCCTTGCAGGCTTATTATCACCTTGCTTGGCACTATAAGAAATCAGTTTTTCAGATAAATTTCATTTCTCTACCAGCTGGCTTTTGAGGCAAAAAAATACCAAAAAATACACCTAGGTCTCGCTTATTTTTAAAGAAATTGTTAATTTTTTAGGAATTTTTTTGATGGTGCCTCCTCGCCTAAAAGTTGAAATATTAGTTTCTTGGCTGTGGGTGAAACGTTGTGTTTTCGCTGGGATAAAAAAACTTGGATAGTATTCTGTAGGGAGGGTCCGAGTTTCGCTGGTACTTGTACTGAATAGGTTTTCTCTATTTTTGCCCCCAGCATACTCGTACAGGCCCAGCCCGCAAGACATGTGGGATCTTGTCAATTGGCATTCGCAATTCTGTTAACCCGTCAAACTAAACCCATCCCGGGCTAACGCCTCGACTTCTGCTGATAATCTGTCAACGGGGGGGTTCCGTGAGATCTCACTCCGCCTACGGTACTTGTGGTGATCGATCAATGTTCACCAGTTATCCTCACCACCTCGTTAATACTATACCTGCCCCGTGATCTATTCCTATATAAAGGATCAACCCCACAGCTCTTTTCCAAGGGGCCTGCTCAAAATGCCCCGGTGACGCGTCGAAATAAGCTGGGCACAGCTCATAGTCTTATTAGAGGCTGCCCTCTCAACCGGAATCCATGTTCTTTGTGGCTATACATGTTGGTGCTCGGATGAAGGGTGACAATCATGATGCAAAAATACCCAAAAATAAGGTTAAAGTTATTGTGCCGGACGGGAACAACCACAACCCCCACAGCAAAGCCAGAATTGGTGATGGGAGAGTAAGAATACCGGTACCGGTACCGTCCTGCACTGCCGTTCGCGGCGAGCATTCCGCCTTCGCACTTGCGCTCCTAATTGCCGCCCACCCTCATCGCCGCCGTCGATTTTCTTTGGGACCTGATACCTGTGTCTGTGATATGATACCACATTTCGCCACGCGACACAAAGGCAGGGCCCCACAACATCCCTCACAACGATGATTACTGTGGGAAAAACGCATATCAATGTGTGTTTAGGTCTACGTACTAGCACACGAACTCCGAACTCGCCCCGGTTAAGGCTCAATTACTGCCTAGCTTAACTTTTCTTTTCTTTTCCAAACTCATGCCATGATCAAACAAACATTGTAGCATACTGTGCTGGCACTTCTAAACGGCCAGGGCTGAGGATTGGTATCGGGATGATCGAATCCCAAGTCCCGGAGCTGTGGTTACAATGGAAGCACCGGGTTACAGGACATGCCAGGGAATGCAAGCGCCCGAACTACCGCAGTCGGCGGGCTTCAGTCCACAAAACCCCTTATCCTGAACCGGCCCCCGCCACCTCCTAGGACTGCTTAGTCACCTATGGCTTTGTAAGCTATTTGAGAGCTGGTTCCAACGAGTCGGATGAGCCATTTCCGGATATCCGTACCGTATTCGTTCTCGATCTGTTGCTTATCTGCTCGAGTAATGCCGGGCCGGCTGCCCAAGGTAGGTTAATAGGGGCCGGAGGGAAAGTTTGATACCAGGTGCTCTCCCTAAAAAATAATACAGCATGGTGCCCGGCCGGTCCCAACTTTTACTTTCGTGGTGTGAAATAGTAAAATTCATCACGAAGCGCGCCAAACCAAAGGTATGATAGCTGTCAAACAGCTGTTGTTGGTAGCAAAATCGGACCCCTTAGATCTTAACTGACTCAGCACCTCCAGAGCTGCTGAGTTCTCAACGAATCACAAAATCTGATTAATTCCACATCCGGCTTAGTCTGTCCTGTAGCGAATCCTACCGTTTCACACCACACCCAGGGATGATCCAAGTGCATCGGTTGGGTTCTCTCACTGCTTGCCCATCTTTCACAGACCAGTACCTCACCCTCCTTCTCGGCTTCCCATCCATCCTACCGTAGTGCTCACAACAACACCGGTACTGCGACCTGTTCCCAGCATTCGATCAATACTGATCCGCATACTGGTATTTATCAATGTCTTTACCCCTGGAAGAAGTTCGGGTTCATCCAGCCTGGTCCACCGTGATCGAGTTGCAAACTCCGAACCGGCAGGGTGCTACTCTCGTCGCGAAGAACAGGTCCGGCGGGCCGATCAATATCGCCTACGAAGTTCATGGTACAGGCCCAATTCATCTTGTGGTACGTATATTCGGTCATGCCTCCGTTGGAATGATTCATACGAAGCAGAACTATACTAACATATCCAATCAAAGTGGATTATGGGGTTGAATGCTCCCAAAATAGCGTGGCATCGTGTAAGTTACAACGGGCATTGCGTGCAAGGCTTTCCAATCCTCCTCCACCATTTCGCATGAGAACAGTCGGGATGAATTGTAATCTAATCCGTTTTTACCTGCTTTTTCCTTTTCGCCGGTGTTTTCATTTGGTGTTTCTAGCAAACCAGATATTTGTAAGTAGACCTTTCTAGCCCAGGATACTTTCTTTTTTCCCTCTCCCTTTTATTTCTGTCCGCCTTCTTGAAAAACTGAGCTAGTGGTTTATTCACTCATCAATTTGCCTATTCCATCCCTTCTCAATACCGCTATTCCTATTTTAAATCTTATTTATTTTATAAGCTAATTATCACGATTGCAACCTCGCTTGGTGATGATAGTGGTCATGAGCACAAAGACAAATATGTGTCATTGGTCTTTGATAATCGAGGTATTCGTGGTCCTATATTCCCTGAAGGAGATCTCCCAAAGCACATTTACCCCAAACGTCATTTTTTCCTTTGATAATTAGAGTCGCATACGATACTTTCAATTTTACTGGGGTAATTATTAACCTGACCCCAGGGGTCGGAGGCAGCGACAAGCCTTATGCTAGATACTCCACGTCCGAAATGGCAAAGGATGTAATCGACCTTCTTGAGCATGTGGGATGGACTAATCCAAACCAATTGCACGTGATAGGAGTGTCTATGGGAGGTATGTACGTTTTTCCCAACTGGTAGCCTGCGCGACTCTGTGCTTTGGCTTTCTAGGCGCAATTCACTCACTAGTCATGAAGGAATGATTGCTCAGGAACTGTAAGCCCACTCCCGGACCCCCTCACCCTCCCCGAATGATAAACCTTCCACCAGTTCGGGTTCCCTTTTTTTCCTTCTCACCCACTGTCTTGCCTACGGCGCTGCACGAACCTATACTGCTGCACTTATCCGATGGGTCTCATACCCCACCTCATTATCCTTTATTTGTCACCTAAACTTTGCGTGCTCTCCTTTCGTATCAGTTAATCAAGATTTCGATTAGGGCTTTCCTAATACCGGAACGAATCGCCTCTCTATGCCTGCAAAGCACAGCAGCCTGCCTTGTCAGCTCAATCGTAAGTTTGAATCCCTGCATGCACCACTATACGAACACGAATACGAAAGGGAAAACATTGGATCTCGCCTCTAACTTCTGCCCTCCTCCTTCTCCTCGATACAGCCATGGTATAAACATCTATATCGCCGCGCATACATGATTATGCCCAAATCATTGCCTGCCCGCCTCGCGGCCACTCAGGGAAACGTCTTCGCAGCAGCGTGGCTGAAGGCCCCCGACGACATTGGCGTCTTCCCGACCAACAGCGACAGGTATGTGGCGGAGGAGCTTTGGCGTCTAGAAAACCTCCCACCGCCTGTCTACCAGGGCTTCCTCCTCCAGGGCCTCGCGGCCTCTTGGCACCATATGGGTCCCGAGCGACTAAAGGTGCTCGGCGAGCGGATCAGGCACATCCTTGTCTGCACCGGCGACGTGGACGCCATGATCGAGTGCAAGCATTCCGACGTGCTCGTCCGGGGCATCGGCGCCGGGGGCAGGGTTGCGAAGAGGGTCTTCGAGGGCTCTGGGCATGCGCTCCAGTTCGAGTGTGCCAGGGAGTATAATTGTATGATTGAGGAGTTTGTCACGGCGGCTCATGAAGATGGTAAGGGGGCTACTATTAATCGGTGGATCTGAAATAGGGTAGGGATTTCTTTCGGGTTTGCTTTGGAAATGGCGTTTCTTCCCTCCTCTGGAGGGAGGGGGGGAGGGATGGGAAGGGGAAGGGGGAGGGGGGAGGGGGTAGGGGCTAATTCTTTGGATTCCTTTTGCTTAACTTAACACCACACTTATTGTCTCCTGATTGAATGCATTATGCTTTTGCCCCTCACGAACAAACATCTGTGACAAATTACTCTAGCTTTATTTGCACAATGATGCACTACCGGTTCAAGTACCGTGAGTTTGGATTGGAGCTAAGCATCGCTAAGGGAAAGCTAGAGTGAACGAGCCAACCGGACGCAGAAGAGCCTGTGGGTTTGCCACACGGTGGTCGATCTGCCACGCTGTACTCGTAAAGGGACGAAAGGAAATGGTTTGGCAGAACAATAAGCCATTACGAGCGCCAAGCCGGCTCATAGAAGAACTTAAGGTACAAGTACCATACCGTATAATCTCGTGAAATCCACTATCTCCGAGCTGTGACGAATACCCCTGTAAATCGCGACATCAGCCCACGATAGGTTTAGTTTGTCAAGCTAACGAGATCCAACAAGACAGAATGACTCAGGCTATACCGTGTCAGGAAAGCACTAATCCTTCTTGGGGACTTTTGACTGAGAATCCGGAGATTGGGAGCTGATGGAGATAGTGGATTTCACGAGATTTTACGGTATTGGTGCAACTCCAACCCGATTCTTCGCAAAATGTATCCCAAAACGAAACCACCTCACATATCACACCACCTATCACGTGTGTGCTAGAACCCTTTCCCTCAAAGAACACAAAAACCACTTATCATAGGCAAAAATACCATACTCCCTGCTCCTAGAGAATCCCGTAAAAAGACCCGTTAAATCCTCTATCGGATTCCGTAGCGCAAAACAGCTGCACGAACCGCAACAGGCTCAAACAGAGCAGCAGCCCGGCAGAACCACAAATACCAGCCAACGATATGCAGCTCATCCAAGTTATGCCCCGCCTAGAAACCACCCTTCCCCCCCCTCGGGGCGCGCCCCCCGACACCGAGACACCGTAGACTATCCCAGTTCTTACTATGCAGTATGCATGGACTCCCTACTATTATACGCTTTCTCTAATCCCTGTTCCCGGCTAAGGTAAAATGTTCTATGCTACCCCCCCTCTATAAACTCTTTTTTTACGCCTAGGGTTTCTATTGACAATTTAAGTTCATCAACCCATTCTTTCGGTCCTAACAGACTACCCTGCCCTGCCCTTCCCACCCTGTTCTGTTGCTTATCGCCTGGGACGTGTGTACCTGTCAACCATAACTACCGTAGATCCATCCATTCATCACATTCACTGGGTTTGATCTCGAACGATACCCGGGAAACGCTAGTCCTTCTCTGGAGCTTCTATCTGCGAAGCTGGAGATGCCGGGGTTCGCGGAGATGCCGGTAGTGGGGTTTTCAAGAGCTGTGGGGTGTGATACGATATGGTGGGGGGGGGGGGACGTGCCGGTCCTGTGCTGTACTATAGTATCTGTGCTCCCCAGTTTAAGTTTGATTGCATATCGCTTAGCCCCTCCCCCCTCTTCCCCCCACCTTACTTCCATACTCGCATCTTGATCAGGTCACACCCCCGCTCCAGCTTTAAAACTTTCCGTATCCTGGAGGTAATCATGGGATATCACTCGTCGGGAAAGTGCCCGAGGTGCGGGGGTGCCGGAGAGGTGGTGGGGGGTGATGGGGTTTTGAGGGAGTGGGATAGGTGTTGGGAGTGGGGATCTTGTGTGGTAAGGGGTATGGTGAAGTGGAGGAGGGTGGAAGGGTATGGGTGCTAAGCTCGTGCCTTATGGTGTGGCTGGTACGGTGCAGTGCAATATCTGGTCTACTAGTCTACCTAGACAAATTTTCCTGTAGCACCATACACCCAAGACATGCGACAAAAGTGGGAACCATACCACACTATATCGCACAGTCCTATGCAGTCCCCAAATTGCGCCTTCCTCGAGGTTTGACGACAAGGGCAGCAAGGGCACTCGCCCCGAACATAGCATGAAAGAGTCCTTTGGAGTGCGGGCTTGGATTAAATTCCTACAGTAATTGTAGGCCATAGATAGAAGTTCAGATTCCAGCTTCGGTTGTGTTGTATCATATATCGTGATTGAGAACTTATGTCGAGAGTTTGGGGAGGGCAAGTCGTGCTCTCTATCCGTTCAGTGCAACATCGGCATATCCGGGCTGCAGGCGGGAAAAGATAAGCCAAGCACCTGGATTTCATAATCAGGATGAGCGGAGGAGATGTGGTGGTGTAATGTGTTATTCTAACGTACGGATGTTTTCCTCGCTTTGTTTTTTTAGTTACCTCGTGAGGGCATCGTGATCCCTCTGGCAGAAGCTTAACAAACAAGCTCCGAAACTTAATTTGTCACGTTACCCGGGTGCTTCTGTCGCTGCAATATCGTACCTTCCTGTAATCGGACTTCGGGGGCCGCGTTTTCGAATTCGGTCACACTATACAAATCATCCTCGGGGTATTTCACGGGATGTTTGGGGGTGTTTAGGGATGATCCGGAATTATGTCTGTGACGATGTGGGAGGGTTTTCCGTGTTGACTTTAGGGTTGTTCTGGTTCGTTGCGTCGAGTGTCAGGTACTATTTTTTTTTCTTATTCCCACAGAAGTGCCCTGCAGCTGGCAGCAAGGCGGTTACCGGCACGGTGCTCTCGAGTGCTTGAACCGGTACCGGTACAGTATCTGAAGAAGTTCGGACTGATTCAGAACTGAAAGGGTCGATCATATCATAACTCCCCTTCACCTCGCCAAACCGAATTTAGTATAAAATAAAGGCGGATCGCACTGGATGATACTTGTACTATACTTGTAGCCCTCGGTGTCCCCCCGGGAAGTTCCCTTCCAAACATGTACTCTAAAGCACTCAATGGCACTTTAACCGCTACTCTCTATTCGTCGTGAGGTGGTTGATGGGGACGAGCGAATTTCGTTTAGTCGACTTACCGGTATCCAGGGTGTTTGTTGGCTTAGTCATAGGTCTAGTTTGTAGGGAAGGAAATGCGCCTCCTTCGAAGCTACGCAAGCCCGACAACATCTGCGAGGTGAGAGGGAAAAAGTCCATTTTTGACTCAACGCAAACACCCCCACCAGAACCCCACCCCACCATCCTCCCCACAGAACAACCAACGCAAACCCTCCGGGAGCGAAGAGTGTGAGAGAGGAACATCGATTGATAAAACCATAATGCTCCCGCGATCCCGAATCCTCACGAGGTATCGTACGGCGTGCCCGGGTGTCGCACGGGGCAATCTTTCACTTCTTCGCCACGGCTACCCACCGCGATGGTCCACAGCGGCGTCAAAAACAGTACGATTGGGAAGACTACCAGTGCTGGTCAGCGGGAGGAGGAGATGTTATGCTACCGTGAACAACAACAATGGTGATCCGGAGAAGAGGGGCAATAGGAAGCAGGATGGTGGGGGCAGTGACAGTAAAGGCGATAGGAAAAGTTCCGATCTTCCGCCGCTGGAGGAATTTAAGCCTCAGGATACGTTCGACAAGTTGCACCCGGAGTACAAGAAGTTGCTTGCGAAGGTTGCGGATGATCCCGAGACCATGTGGAATAAGTGGTCACCCGCGGAGAGGTTGTCGTTCGTGACAATACTCATCAAGAGTAAGGAACTTGGGGAGAGATTGCATCAACCCCCCGGCTCGGGCCTGTTTATGAAGGCTCTGAATAATCTTCTAGGATTTGGGCCCCCGAAGGTTGATCCCAAAAAGGATTCGAAGGAGGGGCCGGCCAGTGGGGCACCGCCGGAGGAACCCCCAGAAGATGGAGGAGAGAGAAGCAGCGGCGATGGTCAGCACAAAGGGAGACAGCAAGGGAAGAAGGAAGGCGCAGGTGGTGCCGGCTCGGGTTCAAATTCGTACGCCTTCAGATTGGATACCACTTCTTTAATAGTCTCGTCGATCCTCTCCTACATGATTTACCGGATGCTCCCGGGAGAGCAGTCGAGGGAGATCACTTGGCAGGAGTTCCGGAACACTTTTTTCGATAAGGGACTTGTAGAGAAGTTGACTGTGGTCAACCGGAGTCGAGTGAAGGTCAACTTACATAGAGATGTTACCGCCCAGATGTATCCCGACTCCCCAGCTGCCAATGGGAACGTCTACTATTTCAGCATCGGATCGGTGGAGGCTTTCGAGCGAAGATTGGATGACGCTCAGAATGAATTGGGAATTCCTAGTTCCGAGCGGATACCAGTTGCTTATAAGGATGAGATTTCTTGGACTGGAACTGTACTTTCTTTTGCCCCGACCTTGCTGGTAATAGGCTCAATCTTCTGGCTGTCACGGCGTGCTTCGAGCGGATCTGGGCAGAGCGGGATTTTCGGCATTGGAAAATCCCGGGCCAAACTCTTCAATCACGAGACGGATATCAAGATAAAGTTTAAGGATGTTGCCGGTATGGACGAAGCAAAGGTCGAAATCATGGAATTCGTTTCGTTCTTGAAGCAGCCTGAACGCTTCCAAAAGCTCGGTGCCAAAATCCCACGGGGTGCAATTCTCTCCGGACCCCCAGGTACTGGTAAAACGCTCCTTGCGAAGGCTACTGCTGGAGAAGCCCAGGTCCCATTCTTCTCAGTGAGTGGTTCGGAATTTGTGGAAATGTTCGTCGGTGTCGGTCCTTCCCGTGTACGAGATCTCTTTGCCAAAGCTCGGAAGAGTGCGCCATGTATCATCTTCGTTGATGAAATTGATGCTATCGGAAAGTCACGTGCCAGGGCGAATATCGGGGGCGGTAACGACGAGCGAGAGAGTACGCTGAATCAATTGCTTACCGAAATGGATGGTTTCAATACTACGGAACAGGTGGTTGTTTTAGCTGGTACTAACAGAGCGGATGTTCTCGATAGGGCACTTATGAGGCCCGGGAGATTTGATAGACACATCATGATTGATAGACCAACCATGGACGGGAGGAAAGCGATCTTTTTAGTTCATCTTAGGAAGATTGTGACCTCTGAAGATATGGATTACTTGAGTGGGCGCTTGGCTGCATTGACTCCTGGTTTCTCTGGAGCTGATATCGCGAACTGTGTCAATGAAGCTGCTCTCATTGGTAAGCGCAGGCTCACATCATTCTCAGAATATGTCAACCAACTAATAGCTCTATAGCTGCACGGGGAAATGCCGACCAGGTAGTAATGACCCATTTCGAGCAAGCAATCGAGCGTGTCATCGGTGGTCTCGAAAAGAAATCGCTTGTCCTTTCACCGGAGGAGAAGAGAACGGTAGCATATCACGAGGTAGGGCTTCCCTTCCTCAACCCCCCCGAGCCGGACAATAGCTTACCAAATACAGGCTGGCCATGCTGTTTGCGGCTGGTTTTTAAAATATGCCGATCCCCTCCTCAAAGTCTCTATCATCCCGCGTGGTCAAGGTGCCCTCGGCTACGCACAGTACCTCCCACAGGGAGAACAATATCTCCTATCATTGGCCCAACTAATGGACCGAATGGCAATGACTCTCGGGGGACGTGTCTCGGAGGAACTCCACTTCGACACTGTCACCAGCGGGGCCTCAGACGACTTCAACAAGGTGACCAGGATGGCGTCAGCCATGGTGACAAAGTGGGGGATGAGCAAGAACATTGGCACACTATACTACGACGACGACGAGCAGAAGCTGCAGAAACCATTCTCGGAGGATACGGCGCAGAAGATCGACTCAGAGGTGCGGAAGCTGATCGACGAGGCGTACGATAAGTGCAGGAAATTGCTCACCGAGAAGAAGGCGGAGATTGGGCTTATTGCTGAGGAGTTGCTGTCTAAGGAGGTGCTTGGGCGGGAGGACATGATTCGGATATTGGGCAAGCGGTAGGCGTGCTTATTAAATAAAAACGACTTCTGATAATTGTGAAAAGCTGACGATGGAAAAATAGACCGTTCGAAGAGAATAAAGACTTTGAAAAGTTCTTTGATAGGGGTCATACCTCTGCTCCTCCGTAAGTTCATTCCGTCTCCCCTCCGCCTATAAGCACCGTGTTAATTAAGAAACAAAAGACCCTTTCCTAGCGAAGCCCAAGTCCCCCCACCACCCCAAGAACCCGGCGTCCCAACAACACCTCCATAGTCATTGCGAACCCACATTTTCTCTGCTCACTCTTCCTTCCGCCCTCCCACCCATCCATCCACTCATGCGTCCATCCATACATTGAATTTTAAATTCCTGTATATCAAAATTATAAAAATAAAAACTTGGCATATTTTCTGGATCAGGTCACACCCTTGCTGTCAGTGGGGGTTTCTTTTTTCTTTTTCGATTGATCGATTGACTGTATGAAGAATAGTACGCGCATTGATCTCCACCCCCTCTAGATTCATATAAAAAAACCCTCTCGTGGGCCTTTTGCCTATTGTTCTTCCCACGCTCTTTTTTTCGCGGCCCGATGGGTGGAGGTGTATTGTATTGTATTGTATTGTACCGTAGGAATGGAATAGTGACTACCTAATTGATAGCATGTGCTGTGCCGTACAGTGATGCTGGGATGTGATGTGCATCTTGCACGATTCGCAGGCATTAAGGATCATAAAGTATCACCCTCTTTATATCGATGAACTCCCAGGATATTGCACAGGGGAGGCGCGGCACCGCACAGCGCTTCAGCGATGCCGACGGCAACCGGCAACGGCGGCGCTTTAGACGGTATCATAGTAGGGCAGTGAGGGTATGGTAGGCATAGTGGGTAGATTTCATTGCAGCGGTGATAATATGGCACCGGTATGCCGGTATAACAGCCCCATGGGTCGTATCAACCTTAGTCTAACACTATCTTTACCCATTCCATTGCATTCCATTGCATTCCATACGTCCATCTATTTGGCCGCGAAGTGTGGTAGCGGTAGTAGTGCATTTCCTCCACATGTTCCCCCGCCATTCCCCCGGTCTATCCTATGGAGAGAAAGAAGGAATACCGTATGTAACCCCGTATTCACAAATCGTCACTCGGTTCGGCTTACTGTTTGTGTTCTCTGGATGATTATAAAATACCTAAGTGGCGGGAAGATTGGTATTATAGTAGGGCGCTGATTGGGCAGGTACTATACCAACTATGCATAGCAAAGTGTTGTGAAGGTGCCTACGGGCCTCTCCGCCATGTCCTTCCAGAAGGGTCTTGCCATAACCAAGTTTCTTCTACTAAAGCACTGCTGCAGGTGTTACAAAAATGAGATGCGCTGGTAGCTATGCTGGACTAGGCACCCGGTGGTGCGCGTGGGCGCACACTTCGGACCTGACTTCCGCGAGTTTATCATATTCCGTCCAGAGCAGGTATTGGTACCAGCCGGTATCCGTCCGGCGGGGTGTCGTATCAGAACTATGATACTATGATATGGTATCGTGCTCCCTCCCTCCTGGCGGAACCCGAATTTCCCATCCACCCCCAGCCCACATCACTATTGGAGGGGTTGAGGACTCATAAAGTATAATAATATCATAATTCTGTATTGTAAGATTCTGAACAGGTAGGAGTGTGATGGGAAAAATGAATAACTACGGCTACAAGAAAGAGACCAAACAAAGAACCGGGGATACGAGAACACCTATGCAAATAAGGAAAGGAAGAAAGAAGGAACTAGTGGTGGTGGCAATAATTTTTGTAAAAACGAGAGAGAAGGAGAGGGGGAGAAAGAAAAGGGGAGAAAACTCCATCGCCATATTACTACAACAACCGCGGTATCTTGTGGGGTGTTTGTACTTGTGTGGGTATGTGCGTGCTTGTGTTGGGAGAGAAAAAAAAGCTCTATGATATCTTGTTTACACGTTTCTTTGCGATTTTCATCTTTTTGCCGACTCTGTTTTTTGTTTGTTAGCCACTCCATGTTATGTGCGGATGGTATAGGAGGAGCTAACTTGTCAACATCATGATCAAGATCTTCCAGCATCTTATTCTGAAGATCGATCTCCTCACCAATTGCTACCCCGATCTCCTTCATTCGACCAACGTTCTTTAGCATGCCCTCTACGGCTCTATCCTGCTCTTGCATGTATTGGTCATTAAGCTGTAGTACACCCTGATTATCTAGTTCCCTGGTATGTTCCGTTTCCGGCAGTGGTGCGCCGAGGACCCTGCCGCCAGTGAAAGTATTCCTACTTGCGTTGGCCCCTGTAAAGAGTGCACTCTTATCAGCTGCCATAGCGGTAGCGGAAGAGTTTTGGGCGGCCCGCTTGGAGGCGAGCGAGTTTGCTAGGGATTCTAGGCCATCCCGCTCCTTACGGGCTGATGATATCAAGTCTCTTCGTCGTCGGATCTCTCCGTCGAGTAGTGCCTTGACTTCCTTGCCTTCCTTGCCTGCCCCCCATCCGTTATTACCCCTTCCACCACTACCAACCTCTTTGAGTCCGTTATCCAACGCAGTGATTAGAGAGCCAACCTTGACGAGACAACGTTTAGCCCCCGCGGATGCCTCGTGCTGCTCCCCAGCTGACCCTGCTTGATCACGCTTCGACAAGTACATCCTCGCATCGTGTAGCAGCGTCTTCAATTCCCGATACGTATCCAACCACAAGGTTGGATCCGTAATCGGTCCTCCCCCTATACTCCCACCCGGCGTGTGTCCCAGAGGACTCGGGCCCAACGCGGCCGACGATCCAGCGGACCAATTCGCAGGCAGGTTCAGAAAGGTTCTCCAGGCAGGTGAGTCACGCCAGCGAGAGTCGTTCGAACGCAGGATTCCGAGGAGGTATTTTTCAAGCCCGTCTCGACGCTCCTCAGTCATCACGGGGTTGTTGACGGTCCGAGAGAAGTAAGACTTTGGCGGAAGCGGCTTGGGCGGCACACTGCCGACAATGTCGGTCAGTCGCGAGTGCAGTTCGGCGAAGTCATTGTAGCGCTTTTTGACGGTTATAGAACGGAGAGGGAGACGGAGGAGAATGTGATAGACTGTGTGTGGCTTCCCCGGTGATGTGGCGAGGGAGGTTGTTGGGATGGAGATTTCAAGAGTTGTCATAGCGGCTCGTGGCTTTTCGTCTGTTGAGGAATGGAAGAGAGCTGGGAGGAAGGGGGTATGTTTGCTCGTTGGAAAAAGTACCGGACCGGTGATCCCAGGGGATGTCGGGTAAGGCGAGACAGGGTGAGAAAAAAGGGAAGGATCGGGCAAAAGCAAGATCGAGCTATAGACTATTAGATAAGATCCCTCTTAGAAGAGTCGGGAATAAAATGGGTTGCTAGAATCTCTGTGATGCGATGATAGCTTTCTGGGGACTTGATAGTGTGGGGTGGGGGTTAACTTAACAGTAATGGGTGGTCCGAGTGGATGAGTGGTCAAGTACCGTATTTTCTCGTGTTTTACGGTTTTTTGCCAAGCCGGTGCCTGGAGTCTGAAATGGGCCCTCAAATTCCCCCAGCCAGCATAGTAACCATGGTGTGGGTTTTAGGAGTCTACAACAATGCGGCTGAGTGATCGTCTGCAAGGGTTGTGTGCCCAATCTTGGGCAAAAACCGGTCTTGGCAAAAAACCGTATAACGCGAGAAAATACGGTATGCTGCTGCGGACGGGAAAGGGCCAAAAGCAAGCCTTAGAATGAGATGAGCTCCTCAAACCGGAAAAACAAGTGACACGGAAGCTTCCAAGAAGGAAATAATCAGATTGTGGCAGGTAGTGAGAATGTGGCTAAGTGTGGCGGAGGAAACAACTGGTCTAACCATTAACAGAGCGGGGGGGAAAAGCCACAAATAGCAAATCGCCGCCGGAAGCCTGACAAGTAATCCCCGGCAACGTGACTTTCTTGCTGTGGTGCGTTCCGAAGCAAACCCAACACCAAGAAACTCGGTAGACTATTTGTGGCTACTTGATGTTTCCGAACAGCTCTTTAATCATATATCCTTTCCTCTCCCGTGATACCCTCCAACTCTAGTCCACTATATTCTTATAGCCCCCGTGGGAAACACCCGTTCGTCAAGTTTTCATCCCCTCAAACTATTCATCGGTCTTTTCCTAGCACAGATTTAGTCTTACTGCTTCTGCTGGCCCGGGGTTCCTTTCGCCGGTGTCTGTCTGGCACTCTACGCCCGATGTTGTCGAGACCTATATCGTTAGTGTTAGTACATTGCTCGGCTCTCATTACTTTTTGTTTGTCTGTCCTTAGCGGTTAACTGATACCTGCGTGTGATGACGTATAGTCCCGTCACTCTAAGGGAAGCTGCTCTCGACTCTCCAATATTTCGCGGCACGGTAGTTCACTATGGAGAACAGGTGGAGCTAGTCGAGAAATGGCTGGAGGGCTACTTGAAAGCTACCTTGAAGCTCTGTAGCGAGGTGAATGGCAAGTCCGAGGCTCCACCCCCGAAATACGATAGGGTTTGCTAACATAGCCGAATATAGGGCTCGAGGAAGTTGTGAACAATTATTTAGGGAAGGGGGTTCCTAATGGTCTATCCGAGTTGATAATTGATCAGGACTACACGCTACTCGCCATTAAGAGGTTTACGGAGGGTTCAAGAGGGTTTTGGGGAGCAGTTATAAATGGGGCCAAGAAAGTTGAGCAAACCGTCGTGGAACCCTTACTAGGGTTCCAAAGGTCGGAGCTTAGGGTATTCAAGGCAAGGGTCATGGGCAGACACTTTCTCATGAACCCTCACTCACAATTGTCTTTAGGATTCACGACGTTCCCTTGAGACCACTCAGGCGAAATACGATTCTCTTCTTGCCCGCTATGCTGGATTGTCAAAATCGAAAGAGCCTTCATCACTCCGTGAGGATGCGTTCCAACTCTATGAGGCTAGAAAGTTGTACATTAGAGCTTGCTTAGATTTCTGTGTTGCCGCACCCATCTTTCGTGCCTCGTTGGACCGTACCTTGACCAAAGTATTGTCAGACCAGTCTAGGAAGCAGATACGCCTCCGACGCGAAGGCACCGCAGTAGCCGAAAAATATGCAGTTGAGATGGATAGGATAAGGGCTTGGAGTGAGGGCATGGAACAGAGCGATAAAGTGTTTCGCAAAGAGCTTCTTATGGCAAGAAAAGAATTGGAAGAGAGGGTAAAACGAGAGTTGCACCCCGCCAGGGAGTTGGAGGAGTACGCAAGTAGCACAGTTCCTTATCTATCCAGCAAGGGGCCTGGCATTGCCCCAGAAGGCGAAAACATATCAAGTGAAAAACAGGGTTGGTTGTTTATGAGGACATTGACGGGTAAACCAACCCGAAGCCTTTGGATCAGACGCTGGTTCTTTGTGAGGGAAGGGATATTTGGATGGCTCATACAAGGATACAAGGGCGGTGGAATGGAGGAAAGCGAAAAGATTGGTGTCCTGCTATGCAATATTAAGCCAGCATTCCAGGAGGAACGAAGATTTTGTTTCGAGGTCAAGACGAAAGATACCACAATATTGCTCCAGTCAGAAACCCAAGCAGAACTTACATCATGGCTCGCAGTCTTTGAACAGGCAAAAAGGACTGCTGTCGAATCGGCATCCTCTACGGCATCAGCCCAAGCTTTCTCTATCATTCCACCCTCGGCTCCCGTTCCCGCTACTGAGCCGGCATACATAACAAAGGGCCATGATGGTAACAATGCTTCTTCACCACTCACACCACAACCAATAGGCAAAGATGGTATCTCTCTAAACCCACTGAGTGTGTCGAGACATCTCCTTGTCCACCGTGAGCGTGGGAACGATGATGAAGCTTTTGGAGTCGACCGTTCATTAACTATGCCTCTCAACGCCCTTGGAAACGCTTCCAGAGGAACTTCCTTCGACATTAGTAGGAATGACAATTCAACCCCGGTGGCTTCGGGGACCCGGGAAAAAATTGCACAGAAGCTGGATATCCATCGGAAAATGGGACCTAACGAGCGAAATCAGTCTTCGGTGGTTCCACCAGCCTCACCAGGCAATAATAATGGTGGAAGTGGTGTTGGTATATCGGCCTTGATCTCTGCAAGCCATAACGCTTTGCCATTCCATCCGCCAGCATCGCCTCCACCTGATGGAAAAATTGTAGATGGACCTACCAGCCTTGCTCCAGCCACTTTGGTCAGTACACCGGCACCAGTTACGTTGTCAAAGGCGGCGATGGTAACATCGGGGCAAGAGCCAATAAACGATGATTTTGGGTCTAAAGGTCACCGAAAAACTCAGAGTTTGGATGCAACTATTGGGCCCTATTCACCGGGTAGGGATAATGGTCTACCTGGAAGAAAAGACGAATACCCTTCGGGGTATCCTCCAGAGCTTAGGGCTCAAGATAACCATTTCAGAGTCTTGTTTCCTGGAAGAAGGCCTAATGAAACGGTATTGCTTGGTGAGTGATAGATTTTGTTTCCCACCTTTTGGTGTCCTACAGTGGCAGGGTTAATAACAAGCGCCCATCGGACAGTTTTCCGAGCAACATGGAGCCCAAATGATACACAGGAGCTTCCGGGCCGTTGCTACGTGACGGTTGACAATGTGTATTTCTACTCCCATTATCTTGGCCTTGTGTTTACTAGCGTGATACCCCTCACGTCTATTACTGAAGTGAAAGCTGCTCCTGGAAAGGACTGCGATTACCTGTTCTTGCATCTTGACCCCGAAGACAAAGATGTAGGAGTTGACCAAGAGGGACATGAACCGCACATCACGATCAAGATATTCCTAGAGCCAGTAAGGCTCTTGCAAAGGCGTTTGCTCTTTTTGGTCAAAAACGCCAACGCATCGAACGAAGACGAACCTCCGAAGCTCCCAGCTAGAAAGGTCCTAGAGAGGCTTATCGCATTGGAGCGCGAAGTAGAGGAGCGGACTGGGACTGATACTGAGAGTTGGGAAGATGTGGGGTTTGTAGATGTGCACGACGAGCTCGAGCGGAGGAAGCGTGCGGGCGAGCTGATGAGAGTACGGATTGACGGGTGGGTTGTTGCTTCGAGACGAGACCTGAAGTCTGATACTGAAGCAATGTCTAGTGATAATCTAATGTCTCACCCAACTGCCACTCAGAGAGGCATTGACGGTAGGGTCGGGGGGGTGACTCGCTTTAAATTCCCTTCGGCGCCGGTCGTCTACGAACCTGATGGAATGGATAAAAAAGCGTTTGAACGGGAGTTTGAGGTTTCGCCGAAAGCGATGTTTCACGTCATGTTTGGAGACAAATCGGCTGTTTTCCACACATTATACTACGAGAGAACAGCACGGTGTATGAGTTCCTGGCAACCGCAGAACCCTTACGATTTCGGTAAAGCAGATGCTGACTGCCTTGCTTGGTTCCACAGACATTCAACAGGGCGCATGGACCCAGCTAGCTGGTGGAAAGATGAAGCGGGAATTCAAATACCAGATCGAGTACCATGACATTTTACGTAGGTCCCCGAAACTGGCGCTAGCTGCTTGTGCAGTGCTGATAAGAGACATCTAGGGAGATTGCGGACATCAAATGTGGTCGATCATCAAACAATCGAGAAACAGGACGATCATTTGTAGGCTCCTAAACTGCCTGACGATCCTTAAATACATGGGGTATAGTAGGCTAACCTATCCTTAGGTGTTATATAATCACGGACCGAAAAACACCCTGGCATTTGCCTCACCGCGAGCATTTCATGCTTGTTAGCAAGGTGATCATTACTCACGTAGCGAAATCAAAGTGTAAATTATCCATCTGGACTGCTGTCGAATGGGAAAAGGAGCCGACGTTCTCAAAGGGTAGGCCATCCTTTCATATTAGAAATTATGGGGGCGGTTTGGTTGATGTAACATTGGCTGTCGCAGGAATTGTTCACAGACAAGCCCTCAATGATCTCGACTTAGACGCCCTTGACCTAGGAGATGTCGTCGCAGATCAGGCACGGAAATTAGGTTCTCAAAGCCGCATAGATAATATTGTGGACGTCTTTGGGGGGATAGGCCAAGAAACTCCAGGCTCCTACCTGACAGTAGGGGGGTTGGACGGTGCGCCTCTCGCCTCGGATCTTGACCCAAGAGCCCCGAGGCTACCGATCGCCCACAGGTCCCTCTCCCAGATGATGCTGGAAACTGGCTTGAGCTTTCTCGAGAGCGCGGTGTCTAGCCTTATGGTGTGGACATTCACGGCTCTGCAAAAAGCCTGGGGAATCGCATCAGCGCAGCGCATTATCTTGCTGTTTCTGTCCATATCCCTCTTGAGTAACACAATGCTGAGCTCGAGATCTACGGTTTCATACTGGAATGAAAGGAGAGCCGCAAAATTTATGAATGCCGTGGGAGTATCGCCTAATGGAATTATGTCCCGAGCCGTTTATTTGAAGGATATGGATGAAATGGTTCTTAATGGCACAGATTTGGTACACGATAACTCTAGCCAATGGTAATATTTGCCAAGGCCCACTCGTCAACCCCCGCCCTGCTATTCGAAACAGCACGTACTGACAGCCTTGCAGCTATGTGAAATTTAGAGAGCTCGCCAGTTTCACTGATATGGACGCAGATGCGGCCCTGGCCAGCAAAGGATTTTTTAGTGCTTCGACTCGTGCCACCGCAAAAAGACTCCGGCTCTCTAGGCAGCATCTTGGGTCGTACCGCCATGACTTGCTCGTAGCGATGAGAGTTGTCAATAGCTTGGAGAGAAACATGGTGCACGCCGAATGGGACAATTGGCTTTTCGAGGAGACATCTAGATGCAAACAGGCACTCTTTGTTTTGAGTAACCGGAAGCCGCTGACCGGAAGTGTCGGTCAGAACAGCGCATCTGAGGGTGATGATAGAGGAGAGCGCAGCGAAACTGCAAAGTGGCTTTCAGAATATTGCGATAGTTGCAATAGAGAGCGGAGTGAATTTGATGCCGGACGACGTCTCGGTCTAGCGTTTCCTTAAGTTTTTTTCTCTTCTTTCTTTTTCTCTCTCCCCATATCTTATCTTGTCTAGGTTAGAATTTCCTTTGTTCTATTTTGCGCCGTGCCTTTTTGCATAGGTCAGTCGGTGATATGGCTAGATGGTGCAGCACCAGTCTCATCCATTCGTTATTAGGCTCTCAACCTTGATTCCAATCTGCTGCCATACCTTATACTTTGTGCTTAAATTCGTCATTCCCCTTCTGCAGGAGTTATTTCTTCTCTTTGCCTCCTTTAATTCTGTCCTATCTTCCGTACGAGTAAGAAGCCTGTACCGTACTTGCACCTTATACATACCGCACCGGTGGATGGAAAGGCCTAATGCCCTTGGTGTTAGCATTGTTGTAATGAGGGTTGGGGTTACGACTAGCAGCCCAAGAAATCAATCTTGAGTCTCTAACAACGCTGGTATCATAGCAACTACGAAGCAAACCAAACACCATCCCAACCGAACCAAGCTCCTGATATTGCAAATAGAGAGTTGCCGTAGAGAAGCCCTCTTCTTCTGCTCCTTCCATACCTTACTGTACGCTACTATGTCCGAGTCTAGCACGGGAGCATTACATCCGGTACTTGTATAGTATACCCATCAACTATTTTACCGCAGCATTATATTATGCTCCGGGTGAATTCATTTCATCTCCATCTCCGTCGCCATCCTGATGAGAAACTGGCCAGCCTCATCCTGCAAAGCATGATCAATCACAAACAGCCCCAATCCCCAAAAATTGCGAAATAAAAACCCAATTCAATGCGCTTCCCTCCCTCCCCCTCAAAGGAAAAAAAAAAACTTTATTTAGACGTGAAGCAATTATCATACTCACACTGCCCTCACACACCGACCGAGCGAACCCGGCCGGCCCGGAAGTACAATAACATGCAAGCCTCTCGCAACACACCGCAGACATCGTGCTCTGCCAAAACCTGCCAGAAATATAAATAACCCATCAATGGGGCTGGCGGTTGTGAGATTTGCCTTTTTACTTATTTACTTGTTTACTTGCTTACTTTTATTTTACTTGCTTGCTAACGGTAGCGCACTTGTACCACGTTGCTTATCTTAGCAATTCTGAAACAGGGGTAACCGTAAGTTTATCGAGCTTTTTTGTTCGGCAACTCTTTTTCTTTCTTTTTCTTTCCTTCTTCTCTCCCTGCTCATTCTGGCGGTGCTGGGGGGCTTATGGTGCTTACTGTACTCGTACAGTAACTGTACGGTACCTGTGCTGTGCGATTGTCCGGTTAAGCTCCGGTGGAGATCATTTATTGGCGAGATAATCATTGCTGCAGTACGGTAGTTGGCCCGGAGGGCAAGGGGGTTCTAAAGAACACAAGAAAGTCCAGGAATGGAATAGTCTATGGAAGGATAAGAGTTATTCGTGGAAACATCCATCCACCCACTCAGTGAGAAGTAGCCCGTGTCATAGTCCGAGGCTTGTTTGTTTGTTTGTTTGTTTGTTTGTCCGTCCGTCCGTCTGTTCGTCCGTTCGCTCGTTCCAAACTGTGCAGTATCATACGTGCGTGCTTCTGACCGGCCACGGCCACGGACGGATAGACGAACAGACAGACGTACGGGCGCTACTTTTGTACTTCGGCGGCTGCGGTGGATTCCATTACCGTAATCCCCCTCCCCTATTAAGACAACTAGCTCCACCGAACTCTCTTATTCGGGGCTCCGCGATGTATGGTTAAGATTGTGATTGTTGTTGTTCGCGCGTATGTGTGTGCGTGCGTGCGTGCGTGAGTGGTTTTCAGTCAGTTACTATTATATATACTTCTGCGGTTTCGTTTCGGGATGTTTCTGTTTGTGTGTTGTGTGGTTTTGCATGGTTTCCCGCTAGAACTTGACTACGGTACCCGTGCGGGGGGTGCGCGGTAAATTCATTATATATATGTGCAGTACGGCACGATCACGAGTTTGCTGTTGGGATTCGATTTCGGCTTGGACCGATGTCCGTGCTCCGATTTTATTTTATTTTTGCTGCTAGTCTATATAGGGTTTAGACATTTTTCTATTTTTTATCCACGGTATTGTGGTGGGAAGAAGGGGTGGAAGTACGGGGCTTTGGACGTGAGTTGAATGCAAGTGTCTTTACTTCCTACAGTGCGGTGCTGTGTGGTGCTGTAAGTCAAGATCTACTGCAACGTCTTTTCGTTTTTGTGATATAATAATATTATGATGATATTTTCTTTTTCATCCTTTTTGCTCAATTCCTGTCTGCTGGGTTCCTGAATGAATGGATGAATCGGTTTATGATATGGGGCAAGTCTGGGCAATGCCGTGCTGCGTGGGAAGTCGTCATTCTTTCTATAATAAATTTGTATACTCGCAATGTCGAAGCGTTTTTAAAAAAGACTGATATTGCATACCGCCCAAATCCCAGCAAAAAAGCCAAATTTTGGTGGTATGCAATATCAGTCTTTTTTAAAAACGCTTCGACATTGCGAGTACATACTGTCGATCATGGTCCACCCTATGTTAAACTTGCACCTAATCCACACACACACACACAGAAACCATCGTCTCGACTGTAAACTTTTTTCCCCCTGGTGCTGGAGCCGATGTCATTCCTTCTTTTTTTTTTTTGATTTCTTTTTTTCCATTTTACCGCCGAACTGGCCGCCCGCCTGTCAAATAAACTTCCGCGTTTCTTCTGACTGTATGTGGGTAGCGCAGTTCGCCCACCGCTTGGGCCGAAAGGTGCGAAAAATGGTTATGGTTGGGGTAGGGGGTAGGGGTACGAGTACCGTTGAAGTGGCAGACAGTTAGTTGACAGGGATGTTTTTTGTATTATTTTTAGAAAGCGAAAAAAGGCACTTGGACCTTAAAGAATTTGATCATAAATCTACTATCAACCAAAAATTGGCTTAGACTACCGGTACAGATGTGGCTATATTATGAAGTAGGTTTCCCCAATTGCAGTACAGTAAACAAAAAAATTACCCGGTCAGATTAGATCAGATCAGGTACCTATCATAGCCCGGTGCCGCGATGATGATGGTTTGATGCGAGTAAGCACTCCATTCCCTCGCCGCGCGAAGGACGGCGGAGGAGAATGGATATATTGAACCGGAGGTGCAAAAGGTGGGGGTTGGTATTTGGGGGAGTTTGACGAATAGGGATTGAAGCGAAGTGAAGTAACGTGCGCGTATCATAATGCTGAGAATAAGAAAGGCGGGGGGCGGCGGAGGGGACTGACTAACTTAGACTAGCCTAGAACCCAAACACCCGCTGGCAAACTCGTTACCGTACCGTATGTTCGTTATGAGTTCCCCCCCCCCCCGTTCGTTTGTTAACCTACAGCACCGTGCAGCACCTGTTTCCTGTTTCCTGTTTTCCTATACGGTGCTACACCTGTACCATAACATCCCAACCCCCTCCCTCCTTGACCCCAGGAAAAAACAATTCCTTTCCCTCTCTTCCTTCCTTCCTCCCCCTTCCGCCCACCCTCACTCACTCGCACCCTACTTGGATGAACAAAAGAGAGGGAGAAGGGGGGGAGGAAACGTCCGGACTGGGCAGGTAAGCCTGGTGCAGGTACTGTACCGTATAGACATTTCATATTCCCACCACAGCAGCAACCCCTGTCTCTTTTCTACTCCAGATTTGGGACTGCCATACTGTACCCACAGACGTAGTGTTACATTTCCAATTTTGGGATACGCCATACTTGTATGGATGGGTAGATGTATGGGCGCACAAACGAGATCGAAAGAGGTAGTACGTCCCCCATCACAAAAGCAAATGTCTAAGACAAGACAAAACACAAAAAAAACCCCGAAGGAAAAAGGAAAGAAAAAAAGAGGGAAGCAAGTGACAGGTTGTGGTATGGGTAGGTAACTAGCTAGAGGTATCATACAGTATTGTACATGCTGTTGAGAAAGGATACCGGTAAGTGCAAGCACCAAAGCGCCAGATGCAGGAGTCAGTCGACCCAGATCCACGGAAGCATGCACAATTTTGTGAGATGGATTGATGCAATGTGATGGCGGACTATACTTAACTTAGGTTTGCCATGATAACTAACTGGCTTGACTATTATAACAAACACAAACAGAAAGTTTGTCGCTCAGCAGGAGGAAAGGAGGAGGCAAAGGTGAGGTAAGAGGTAAGAAGTATGAGGCTAAGGTTGGTAAGGTAAGAAAGGGAAAAGATATGATATATTGAGCGGGTATCATACCAACTATCACTAGAACTAGAACTGTATGTATGTGTGTATGCAGGTAAAAGGTAATACCGTTGTCTACGGCGGTTCGCTAGCTACTAATGTTTATTTTTCATCTTCATCATCATAATCATAATCATATGGGGCGGTGGTCGAGTGAGTGGGAAAGAGAGGACACTACCTTGGTTGTCGTTGTATCATACCGTACAGAATGTCATTTCCACCCCTAGTCTTAATCCGTAGTCTACCCTAAATGCAAACAACCCCGGAGCAAGGGAAATTTTGCACTAAACGGGGTTATTTGGTCGGATTTGGTGCGGTCTGGCTTTTTTTCCCTCCATCTCTCTCTTTCCAAATCACAGTTAGTAGGTAGAGAAAGAGAGAGGAGAGACATGCACATGGTCAATGTTACGGTCGTGGAGAGTGAACCTCCTCAACCTCCTCCCGCTAGGGATTTTCCGTTTTAGGAGCCATGACAATACCGGTAGAGTCAATCGGTTTGGTGACCGGGGGCCTCTTTTTCTTTCCTTCTTTCTTTTTTGGTGAGATTTTTGTTTCCTTCTTCCTCTTCTCCCGCATGTTCCTGGTTTGGGGCTTTTTAGAGCTTGTACCACCACCTCATCACACCCATTGGCCCTGCCAAGCTTACTCCATGCCGCATCGAAATGCACCTGCGTTTTCGCGATTGTTTCGGGTTGGTCTCAAGCTAATCTTCAACTCACCATCTATTTGGCTTTCTTGTGTTTTGGGTTGCGAAGCGGGCTGTGGGGTGAGTGAGAAGGGGGAGGGGGGAAGGGGGGGGGGTGAGAGCGAGTGATGGGGGTGGAGGTGCTAGGGGAATCTCCGTTCTCGTTTCATGTGGGTATCAGTCGATGCAACCCGAGATGTTCACACTACACAACAGACGATCCCGTGAGACTGTGCTGCTCCCGGAATCTCAAATATTTTTTCCTTTTTTTCCTTCCTCTTTCTTCTTTTCTTGTCTGGTTCTTTTTCCTTTTTTCTTGTCGTTGTCACGGCGCAAAATTAGCTCCTTTGGATGGGGGACTAAGGCGAGTTGAGTGAAGCGGCTGAATGGTTCAGGATCGTGTTTCGTGGAGCATGTTGTGGGCTCCCTCTTCCTTCCTATCATATCTCTATTCATTCTTTTTTATTTCATTCTTCCAAATAATTTGCTGATAGAATGGGGTAGCCTTACCAGACTAGAACGGGTAAGATTGGTTCGATCTGGGATATTTCCCCGTAAACACTCTTCGCTGTCATCCCAATAGTCTAGTTGCGGGAGATGCCTTGGTGGGAGGAGCATCAGCATCAGCATCGGCAGAGAAGAGGTCGAGATGTGAATGTGCTGCTCCACCCGGTTATTCTGACGTTGCGAATCAACTACGGCACCCTAGTGCGATGGGGCGGGACCTCTGACGCTACAGTCTGTGTGTGGCTACTTTTGTCAAAACTGCTAATTCTGCTATCATACTATTATACAAAATTGCACTGCTTGTGTCTAGGGTAATGTCCAACCCCCCCCCCCCCACCTCTCCAGAGTAATGGGAAGAAAGGCGAAATACTAAAAAATAAAAAATATATAATCATCCCTGGTCATTGAGGAGGCTCCTGCAGATCGGGCTGGGTACCAGAGCCTCGATTGAACCTTCCAGCGGCTCCAGAAAATTCGGTTGACAGGGGAGGTATGGTATTGTAGACGCTGAACCGAATTTAAACTCTTTTTCGGAGTGAAGTGAGGGGGGGAGGGGGAGAGTAACATGGAACATGTACAATACAGCGACCTACTGTGAGCGCTTCGACCAGGTATCGAAAGGGACATTTGGAAACCTAGTGGAAGGGCCCGCCGTTCGTGCTTACAATATAATCTTTTGGGAGGGCATCCTAACTACTTCTTCCTACCCCCCTCCTCTTTCCCATCTATCTCTTTCTCTTGTCCTCCATCGCCAACTCTGTCACTCTTTTCACGAACCAGCCCACCGGTTGGATTTTGTTTAGTTTTTCTTTTTCTTTTCTTTTTTTTTTCCTTCGTTCTTTTTAGTCCGTTATTTTTTTCGACCACTACTAGTATATCTTTTTAATTGTCCTCCGAGAGCTGGCCCTCTCTTTCCGCATCCGTGCTTCCCTTCACCTTGGTCAACAGGTTGACGACGTTCTTTAAACTCTTTAATATCTTGCCTTCCTCCCTTAGAGGTCGCACATCTACATTCTCTCCGGCCGGTCCGATCATTTGGCTCTGGGTTTGCTTCAGTATATACATCTACTACCTCCACTGCTACTGCTTGCTACGGCAACGACGACGGGTGCTGCTACTACTACTTATTAAACTACCATTATTACTACTATTGCAACTATTATTACTGCTACTGCTTCTACTACACTACTATTACATACCCACGCACAACACATAAATATTCGTACATACACACACATACATTTGCAACATCTTTTTATTTTTATTTTCTTCCCTTTTACTGTACCAGTAAGTAGTTTGATCATTCCCCCATAAGCTCTCCTTGCTTCCTCGGCCTATGGTTCTGCTTTAGGGTGCTGTAACCCGGCGGGATGGGCAGATGGAGACTTGGGATACAGATTGAGATTGAAATTACGATCGTGCTAACGGATGTCTGCATTTTCAGTTATTGTCTTTGTACTACTTCTAGAGGTTGAACATAGATGAACGCGCTCACCATGGATTCAATTCTTGCACAGTGAGTTGGAACTGAGAAAAATGCCCCAAGAGAGATAGAGAAAGGGCCTCTTGCGATTGCTCTATTTCACTTTGCTGCTGCCCAGATGGCTAACGATGAACTTTTTTCTTTCCCTAAGTAGCCAACGAAGTGCTCCCAAAAACCCTTTTACCATTTCTCAGCCTCCACAATTCAGGCTCTCAAACCTGGCAGATACTTTCCCTCGGACATTCCATCCAGCTATGGGCTCTCCTCTCCCAGAGTCCTTTGCCCTGTGGCCGCCGACCCCTCGCACGAATGGAAACAGACCTGCGACGGTTCATGAGACTAACTTTTCATATTCTCTTCCTGAAGAGTGCTCAGCTGCTACTACGTCTTGGGATCCAAATTGCATGTCTATGGGATTGCCCTCTGAGAACCACAATATGGAATCTAGTGGGGCGGACATGTCCCAACAATATGAAGACAGCTCATTAGATAGTAGGTTGCACCAGGGAGGGAGGGGACCATAGAGGAAAGATAGTATGACTTTCAAAGCGAATGGTTACTGATATTAAAGCTTATAGGTAATGATTGGAACCGCCCCCGTGGGGGTGACTATAGTTCAGTGCTGCGTAACCTGGACAATGATGTGGACCGTCTGGGGTCCAGCTATGGGAGCAGCAGCAATGGCACAAGTCTACTCGATCCTCACTACCCATACTCCACACAGCCCAGAGACGGTGAGGGTTTGAGTTTGAACACCAACTTCCCTCGCCGTTTATCAGATGCCGCTTCGCTGTCGAGTGCAGATGCGCTGGTATCAGCATCGGACATGCCCTACGACGATTACTCTTCGTACGAGGGCTCAGCTGTGACCGACTACACCCACAGAACACCACTGACAATGTCCGCTACTTCCACGCCGCTTTCACCTGTAATGTCACCACGCCAGGCTAGCCAGATGTCGGCTCGTAGTGGTAGTAGGGGCCGAGCTTCACCTTCCCCGTCTCGCGCCCTAAATGTTCGATCTGCGCCGTATCCTGCTGGAGGCAGGGACGCAGGGAACAAGAGGTGGTCCACCGGATCCTTCCTACCGGGGTCGCAGGCTTCGTCTCCGTACGTCGGCCACGTAGATCCGCACTTGCAATCACACTTCAACTCCCACCACTCCTCGCCAACATGCTCCTCCGCACACCCCGCCCCGCACCAACTCCTCCTCTCGCACAACCATGGTTTCCCCCGAGCAAACGGTTTGCTGCCTAGCTCATACATGGATGTTTCATCATCACCGCACGACTGCCATTCGCAGATACCGAACCACCTCTTTGTCAAGATGCTCCAGTCCAACGCAGCGGAGCACTACCGCAGCCACTACACTGACCTCACTGAGCCCCCAGATCTCTACGCTTCCCTGAACGAGGAGCAGATCCCGCCTCCTCCGGAGGACATGGACCCCGAAGACCCGGACCTCAAGCCCCACGAACAGGAGCTTAGATTCGAGGGGGACCTATACACACCAAGATGGGTCCGCGGCCACGGGAACAAGCGCGAGGGATGGTGCGGGATCTGCAAGCCTGGGCGCTGGCTGGTACTGAAGAACTCTGCGTTTTGGTACGATAAGTCCTTCACCCACGGCATTAGCGCGGCCACCGGGCAGAGGTTCCTGGAGCCCGAATCAGTGAGGAGGATGGAGGGGAATCCGGACGTTTGGGAGGGTCTATGCCATTCGTGCAAAGATTGGGTCGCCTTGGTTAGCAATAAGAAGAAAGGGACCACTTGGTTTAGACATGCTTATAAGGTTTGTTTTGCTAAAGAAGTTAAAAGATTAGAAATTAATTAAAGACGAGACGCTAACTATTCGGCCAATCGGTTTAGTGCCATACACATCCTAAAATCAAAGACGCGCCAAAGCGGAGGAGGGAGAGCAGTCAAGGCAAAGCCGCTGCAGCTGCCGCGGCTGCCAAAGCAAAGGTGGACGCCATAGGGATGAATGGGATGCATCACGAGCTGATGGGATGAAATGCCCTTCCTTTCCCTACCTTCTTTGCCGTCTCCTAGTTCAATGATCTTTTCCACTTCTTTTTTTGCACCTTCCCCTTCGCCTATGTTATTTTTTTTACGGACTCTCTTGCTTTTTATAACGGTCTCTCTTCTACCCTCTTCCCCTCTAATGAGATGGATACGTAGCCCATTTCTTTTTTTCTTTTTCTTTTTCTATTTATTTTTCTTTCCTTCCTGCTTTATAACTGGTCCGGAGTGTTCGTTTTGGAGACATTTTTCTTCTTTTCTTTTCTCTCTTTCTTTTTGGTTTTGTTTATGGCGAGAGGGGGGCATTTATGTTATGTGGAAAAGGAAGGAAGGAAGGGTCGTGTTTCATCATAACTATTTCTTTTTGTCTACCGGTTTGCATATGGTTTTACGTCCTAGTATCCATCTCTTCATCGAGTGGTTTTCATCGCCATACCCAAACCCCCTCTTCTGGGGGGTGGCTTTTCTTCCAAATAAAAAAAATTCGTATTATATTTCCCAGGAATTTGTTTTTATCTCTCTCTCTCTCTCTCTGTGTGTGCGCATGTTTTGCGTGATCGTTTGTGTTTCGTTTCACTTCTGTTTCCAAACAACCCGTGCTCAGAGCCCTTTTATCTTTATTCTTGCGAGATATTGGTTCAGGGTCGGGTTGGAAGGTCAGGGTACGGCATTTTTCTGAAGCGGTTGTCGGTCCGGGTCATTGGCGGGCGGGGTTTCGGGGTTTATTGATTTTTGTGTTCGTGTTTTTTTCTTCTCCAGTCTTCCTATTTGTTCTGTAGAGTGGGCTTTTATGATGGATGGCTCTTCTCTTTCCGAATTCTGAGCTCCGATTATTTTTAGTTGGTTTTCCTTTACCCAATCGTTCTTCATCTGTATTTTCCTCAGCGTTTTTCTATTTTCCTTAAAGTCAATTGTCCTCTTTCTCTCCAGTTCCTTGTTCCTTTTTACCTATGATAGACAGAATTTAGCGGAATAAAAGTCAAAGCAAAAGAGAGCGTCGCGAGCTGCGGGCTCCCGTTCTGTTTTTAAGAGTTTTATGGAGTTTCGTTTAGCTCGAGTAATTTGTCCGCGTTTCGCTGCTGGGTTATGATCCGAAGACTAGGCAGTGTCAGCTTGGGAGAAATTGTTGCTAGAACCTTCGATCAGGCGGGCTGGGGAGGTTTTTTTTTTTCCCTAACGGGCAAAGCCTCAAGTCAAAAGTCAAGGTTCAAAGCGGCCGCTGGGCTTCCTTTCCACCCAAACCCCCCTCTTCCGCCTGTTCTCTTGTTCTCTTGTCCTCTTGTCACCACTCCCTCTTCCCCTTCCCCGCCCCACGAAATCTGTATTTCTTACTTTCCAGGTTAATCCACTAGCCGGACCCTATCTAATTTTGCCATTGCACTTGGCTTCTCCAACCTTTCAGTTTGGGTAGTATTTATTTCATCCCACCGCCGTCGCCTCGTACTCGGGACAACTCAAGACTTTGTCAACTGTTTTTCTCCTTCGCTTTCCTTTTCCTTCCTCCCTCTTTCCTTTTTGCCTTACACACCAAGGCTTAGTCAATAAAACCGCACACACACTAAAACAGCACCTATGTCTTCTATGGACATCGATTCTGGGCCTTCGGTAACCCTAGGAGGACTAGGAACATCAACATCTCCGTCCCTAGCCCCGGAGACCCCAGCCAAGACAAACGGCGTAAACGGCACACATTCGCTCCCCCCGGACCCACCGAGGGAAGAGCTCGACGGAGAGACATACAAACAAGCAGGCAACAAATTCTTCAAACAAAAGGAATATGGAAGGGCTGTCGAGCAGTATTCCAGAGCCATAGAGAAGGAGCCTGAGAATGCCACATTTCTATCTAATCGTGCGGCTGCCTACATGTCAGCAGGAAATTTTAACCTCGCTCTAGATGATTGCGTACAGGCCGATCGTCACGCCCCGGATAACGCAAAGACATTGTTGAGAATGGCGAGAATCCAGGTGGCTTTAGGGAGGCCGGAGGACGCTTTGGAGACGTATGACAGGATGAATCCCCCGGCTAGCAGCAGGGACAAGGCTCCCGCATCTCAGATGAAGCAGCATATTAAGACTGCTGAGGGTTCGGTAGCTAATGGGACTGCGAGCTCTATGACGCTGTTCGCTATTAACCAGGCGGAGGATTTACTGGGCACCGGTGTCGAACCCCCGAAAAAGTGGAAACTCCTTCGAGGGGAAGCAAATCTCAAGATGAACACCGCGAATTCACTGGGGGAAGCTCAGAACGTCGCGATGTCTCTTCTTAGGCAGAATGCACAGGATCCCGATGCCTTAGTTCTTAGGGGCCGAATTTTATATGCTCAGGGTGAAAATCAGAAGGCTGCCCTTCATTTCCAGGAAGCTCTCAGATGTGATCCCGATATGAAGCAGGCTAGGATATACCTGAAACGGGCACGGGAGCTTGAGAAGAAAAAGGAAGCTGGAAATGAGGCGTTCAAAAAGGGTGATTACAAAATTGCCAGGGAGCTCTATTCTGAGGCTCTGGCTGTTGACCCTTCGAATAAAGGGACTAACGCCAAGCTGTACCAGAATCGTGCCGTCGCCAACACCAAGGTCTGTTAACTTATTACCCTAATAATTGGTATTAGACTAAAAGTACCTTGCCAGCTTCAAAATTGGGAAGATGCTCTCTCGGACTCTGACGAGGCTATTAAGCTCGACCCGACTTACACCAAGGCCCGCAAGACCCGGGCAAAGGCCCTGGGGCAGATGGGCAATTGGGAAGAGGCAGTTCGCGAACTCAAGGCGGTGGCCGAGGCCAACCCAGGAGATAGTAGCATCCGGAAAGAGATCAAGGAAGCCGAGCTAGAGTTGAAGAAGAGCAAGAGGAAGGATTACTACAAGATTCTTGGTGTGGATAAGACAGCCACCGACACAGAAATCAAGAAGGCCTACAGGAAGATGGCCATGTTACACCATCCTGATAAGAATCCCGATAACGAATCTGCGGCCGAAAAGTTCAAAGGTATGTAGCTATAGTCACGTGATTGTGCAAATGCCACTTATGAGACCTTGCACAAAGCTCACACTGACCTGAACGATCGTGCTATAGATGTCGGTGAAGCCTATGAGACTTTGTCCGATGCACAGAAACGGGAGATGTATGATTCTGGTGTTGATCTACAAGATGATGACATGTTCGGTGGTGGTGGTGGAATGGGTGGAATGGGTGGAATGGGTGGTGGTGCAATGAATATTGACCCCAGTAAGCTAACACCTGATTGATTCCTTGTTTCGTCCGGTTCAACTGATGTTTTTCGCCCTTAGACTTATTTTTCAACATGATGGGTAATATGGGAGGCGGTGCTGGCGGAGGCTTTTTCCCCCCCGGCGGCTTCCCAGGCAACGCAGGAGGAGGGAGAAGAGGGCCACGAGGTGCCCCAAATTTTCCAAATTCATTCACATTTTAAAGGAGTGGAGTCTATTATTGCGGTGCAGGGCAATTTGCATGGAACAAATGTGTTGTCAAAAGGTTCTCCGAATGCTGAACGGGATCTATTTTGTCATTCATCCCTCTCTTCCTCTCCTCTTGTGGTGTCCTAATGTATTTCAAACATGATTCTCGTTATTGAGTCTTAGGTGGCGCTAGTTTCTTACCCGATATTCCTTTCTTGTTGTCATCTGTTCATCCTCATTCTCCTTCTCTTCTTCCTCCCCTCCACCCGGCGACTTTTTTACGTCGTCTGTTTACTCCTTTTCTCTTTACCGTTGTGTTCAGCATTATCTCCTTTTCACACTCATCTTTTCTTTCTTCCTCTCGTGTCTTCATCATAGGGTGTTTTTTTTATATAAACATTGGTGGGTTTTGCTATGATTGGTTGGTCAGGTACTGGTGTGGCAACTAGGTTAGATGGTTTTCAAAGGCGGAGGGGAGAACGATCAATATTGTGAAATTTCTTGCCGCTGTTATTGTTGACAGGCTATGGTATTCGAAAGGCTGGCCCTTCCCTTCATATCATACAAATTTAAATGGTGACAAGTAAATAATATCTTAAACGTCTGACTGACTTACCGAAGAGTAACCTAATTTCTCACGTAACCCGCGCTCCCGCCAATTCAAACATCCTTCTCCTTGTTCAGGCCTGTTTCACCTTATTTCCCTCTCTCCGTCACTTCCTCCTTGTGTTGCATGCCTGCAGGGTTAGGGTCCATCATAACGTAATTCTGGGCGCCAATCCAATCCAGTCCAATCTGCTGCAACTTTGCCAGGCGTCCGGGCGGCATCTGAGGAGACCAGTGCCGGCTGGCGAGGTCAAGAAGAAAAAAATAAACGCGGCTAGCGGCTCGGGCTCCTTTCGGACCAGAACGCCTTCCTTCCTGCTCCCTTCCTTTCCTTCCTGCCTTCCCTCCCTCCTGACACGCCGGCATCCTATTCTCTTGTATTCTTAGGGGCTGTGTAGAAACGGAACTACATCATAACTAATTAACACGTAACTTTTTTCCCTTCTTTCTTACACCTTCCTTACCTTACGGGGGTACTCGTCTGTTCTTTTCAAATACTCTCCATTTTTACCTTATCATTTATTTCACTTTTCGACCGCTCACACTCCACTACGGTTAATAATGTCGATTCAAGATCGCACGGGCGAGTTCCACGCCCTCACAACGTCGGCTTCCAAACGGCTCAACAGGAATAATCCGAGTGGAGCGCATCAGCGATTACTCGGGCAGAAGAATAAGAATGGGGGAAGAGATGAGCAGATGGGGAATAGCGGGGGCGGTGGGAGGGGTGAGTTCGCTAGGAAAGCGAGGGATATTGGGAGGGCTATTACGGATACTATGGGGAAGTTAGAGAAGCTTGCGATGCGTGAGTATTCTCTGGGGGTGGGGAAAAAGGGGGCTGATGCGATGTGATGCTGATGTGGGCTGGGTGAACAGTGGCCAAACGCAAAGCACTCTTCGATGACAAACCGGTCGAGATCGCGGAACTCACGTACATCATCAAGCAGGACCTCTCGGCGATAAACCAAAATATAGGGGCTCTACAGGCGCTCTCGCGCCAGAAGAATAACGGCCGTAACGAGGAGGGCGAGCACAGCAAGAACGTTGTCGTCATGCTCCAGGGCAAGTTAGCCGATGTGTCGGTTGGGTTTAAGGAGGTTCTAGAGGTGCGGACGAAGAATATTCAGGCTTCCAGACATCGGACGGATCAGTTTGTGTCGAACGTTAGGCCGAGCTCCGCTGATCGTTTGTCTCACCCGGTCCCCTAGTCCCCCCCACCCCCACTTTTGAGTGCTTCGTTGGTATGGACGTAAAGTTAACATTGGTGGTGATGACAGCAACGGTTTTGCAAGCTTCACATTCACCATTGTACTCTACGCCGTCTACTACCCCCCGGCCTAACCATCAGCCTGATTTATTGTCCCTAGACCCGAACCCTTCCTCGTCGGCGCTATCGGGCCCCGCATCGGCGCAGCAGTTGGCACTGATGGAGGAAGGGTCCTCGGCAAACTCTTACATTTCCGCTCGGTCAGAAGCTATAGAAGCTATTGAGAAGACTATCACGGAGCTAGGCGGCATATTCAGCCAGTTAGCGCAGATGGTGGGTGAACAGAGCGAGATGATTCAGCGCATCGACCATGAAACGGAGGACGTCGTAGCGAATGTAGAAGGCGGGCAGAGGGAATTACTCAAGTACTGGTCTAGAGTGAGCAGTAATCGGTGGTTGGTGGTGAAGATGTTTGGAGGTATGCACACATGCTCCGCTACTATATGATAAAGTTTCGAAACTGACGACATTCCATATAGTTCTCATGATATTCTTCCTTCTCTGGGTATTAATTAGCTAAACGTTTCTTTTCTTTTCTTTTCTTTATCCACTCTTAGCCCTCAACCTTACGTTACTTTATCACTCTCCGTCGGGCGTTCTTTTTGTTTTAGAGGAGAAGCAACAAAACTAAAGAAAACTGGCGAAGCTGCCTGTCCGCCTACTAGGCCGCATAACTCAATATTAATAATACCTGGGGTATATATATATAATTGCCGTTTTTTTCTCTTTCTTTTCTTTCCTCCTACCCCTCTCTCCGCCTCTCTACCACACTCTAGGTTTCTTATAAGTTCGTGGCTTTAGTTAGATGGCGTAGTTCCCCTTCTTTTCCCCTTTTCCTTTTTTTCTTTCACTTCTCTCCGAATTAGTAGGGAGCGGTGCGGGTGGGTGGGCGTGGTACTAAACCGATGTGCGTATGTATGCATGTACATACCTATGATGGCTACAGCAAGTATTTCCGCCTGTAAAGTTAGGCATAATGTGCGGTTAACCTATATCCTATGCAATCACAGACGTTCTATAGAATTTGGCTCCGTAAGGTGGTAAGTTTTTCCCGCGAGCAGAGTGGTCCAAAAACGACGACTTATCATTCTCTCGATCAATCTCGACAATCCCTATTGAGCCCAACCCACCCCAGCCCCTAGCACGGTAAGATGCCGGAGAGGACGTAAGCAGCCTTTTCTTCCGCCTACTATACCAAAGTCGAGTGAGACTCTGTGATTGCAATTAATGAATGAATGAATGAAAAACGGAGGGAGGTACAGTATCGTGACATTGATATCTTATAAATTTATTTTTCGAGATTTATCTATTCCCCGCAGTGCTAGTGGTGGTGCCGAACCTCCCCCCGATACACGGCGTCGAAACCGCAACCCCCCCCCAAAAAAACATGACGTCTTTGCACTTTTTTCTGGAAGAAATATCCATCTATCGAGTGATATCAAAGAGAGCCATTACATTTTACATTTTCATGAAGGTCAAGTTATGATGGTATATATATAAGCCATTTCCTTTTCATCAATAGGGGACTAAGCCTATTATGAGGGTGAGTTACGATATGATACTAGTGGTTGTGAGGTAATGCAGCATGTCGGTTTCTGTTGCTGTAATTGATATCCGGTATTTGGAGTCGTGTGATGATGGATGGTGGAATTGCGCCTCTATGGGGGTTGGATTCGGCAATTATGAAATAGGGTAGGCTCTTTAAGGATTTGGTACCGTCGGCACTGTAGGGGATATTGCGTGGGTGTGAGAGGGGGCGGGATTGATTGATTGGGTGTGGTGAGTGTTATGGTATGTATGGCGTAGCTGATATACAAGTTTTTGGTATCGTGACGGTATTTAGTTGTCAGTGGGTGGAGTTGGTGAATATTGTTAATTATTTTGCCAATCTCTTGGCATGGTTTAGCAGTTGGATTTTTTAGAGTGAGCGGTTTTATTCATATCATGGAACTTTGGCACTGGGTATCATGGAGATTTTTGATGGGTATTTTTGGTTGTATCGCGGCCGGAAGCATGATGTTGAGATGTAGAGCTACTACCTAGTCCGATGTTATTTAGGCGGTCTTTGGGGGCTAGGACAGATAATCCCGATGCAGCAATTCAAAACATCATCGGGACGTTTTTCTGACAAACTTGTTAGATCCTACTTTAGGCCCAAGTCCTCAGAGCCACAGGACCTCCCACTTCTGCAGGCTAATCTTCGTATCTAGTCCTTGAATACGTCACGAGGTCATTAACTCCTAATCCATAGTTCTTGCAGAGGTAACAAGCCCACGACGGTTAGAAATGCAGACTAGAACTTTATGTCACTGAGCCAGATCTTCCTGCAGAAGGAACATTGTGGGGGCTAACAAACCAGGAGTAGTCCCCATCCCTCGACCTTCCCTAGTTGAGGGTGTCAGTGGCGTATCATCCTCTCAATATGTCCAATGCCGCTCACCGCTCTCTATTCACAAGCCTAGGCACGCAATGAAACTGCCAACAAATCACCAGGCCCCCCCCCCCCCAAACGCATGAGAGATGCCAAAACCAGAGCCTGGCGTTGGAAAGACATAGTCTCAGGAAGACACGAGACAAACCCATCAACAGAAAGCCCTGAGCACAGACTTCATTACCCTCAATCGACTCCCAACGGATGTGAACCCAGAGCAACAGCCTTGTATCTCCATGCTTCCCTGCTGCCATTTTCAGCCCGAGCTTTACCCGTCCAAATAGTGAACGCCAGGAGCCCCACTTAAAATATTATTGGTATCCCCTCGATTGGCATGTGTCTCCTCCCCGGTCTCATCCCGCCCCTCACAGATTCCATTTCTGGGCCCTGCTGACAATGTATCTCTCTCGCTCTATCCCCATTCGAGGACGGGAGTCAAGGGGCACCACAAGCGCTTCAGACAGTTCTCCCCCACTCTTTGGTGACTCTGTCTCTGATAATTTCTCTTGTGCCTGTCTACAGTTTGCCCATCTCAAGCACACCCGTCTCAGCCAAGATAAAAGTGAAGCTTGCTCATGAGAAGAGGATTCAACTGTTACATTCAATTGCGCTGTAATGTAACATAAAACTCCAGTCCATTATCAATAAAGTCCAACCTCAGGACGCAGTGAGAAAGGGGGGGGGGGGGTAACAATAGCGTGAGTACCACATGTATGAGAAAGACCGGCGCCAATTTAAACGCTTTCCTCGTCGTTGGTGCTCCCGGCGTCCGTTTCGATATCCCTTTTCACATGCTGGGTGTTGCTGAATATCACGTGATAAGGTGATACGAGTGATCCTCCCTGATTCACTTCATTTGCACTGGTTCCACCAGAGATTAAAGACGGGAGGCACCCGGGGACGACTAAACTAGCTAGCAATGAATATCAAACATACCCCAAAGTTACACTGATATATTCCTTCCTTCTTTCAGCCCTTGGAAAAAACTATGCTTTCGGTGGCGTTCAGGACAATATCCAGTCTAAGACCTATGGAAATGCCCCACCTTGCGGCGCATGGTTCATAGCTCTTATGGCGTAAGGCCTTCGACCTTCAAGTGATGAAAATTCCGCATCCCGTCCGCTCTGCGGTGAACAAGCATCACACCGCCCCGTGAGTGCTACAATGCGGTGATCAAGGGGAATCCTAGGTGGGAACTTTTTTATTTTTTTACCACTTGACCACAACCACTTTTAGGAAAGGCCAATCCTGTTGGAAGTATTACCTCAGTGTGATTATTTGGTACGAATATGTTCGGCCAGTTGTCAGGCAACTTGGGACATGTGGATGTAGGAAATGGCAGTGGTCATATTGATGTATAATATTCATACTGCGCACTGCTATAAGTACGGCAGTCCCAGGCGTGTCTGTAGGCAAGTAAGCAAGATGGCAATCGTCTCTCTCTCCTTCTTTCTTTCATCGACCAGTCCCATTACTTTGCGCTTCAACTCCGGCCATTTCTGTATGACCTCAGACAAATCTGTTGGAAAAAACGGTCGGAACTCAGACAGAGAAGTGATACTAGCAAACCGGACAAGGCAATAACATTCGGTCGACTAATTAATTAAATGATAGGAAAGAAACAAGCAAACTATATAGTGAGGTGGCTTGGGTCCGCTTCACCCAGGTTCCACTTCCATCAAACTTCCGCAACAATGAACAAAGGCTTTCAAAGAAAGCATATAAGGACAAAAGGAATAATAATGAAAGTATAAAGAAGACCCAACTTGTACCCGGCTTAGGAACAAATATAAAGACTTAGAGGAAAGAAAGAAACCATATTTGAGAGGAATAAGGAAACATATACGAACAAAAATCCCTCCTCCCCCCACCGAGTGAGTCTTCATGTTTATTAGGCGGCGGTATCCGTGGAGCGGAGCATACAGGAAGAGCCTGAATAGGCAGACCTTATGTTAGGATGTCGGACCTCTCCTCGTACAGTCTAACTTTTTTTTTCCTTCTACTTGTCACAGAAAGCAAGTATTTCGTCGTGTTCTCCGCCCCCTTCACCGTGTAGGAAATTTTAGGCTACCAAGCACACGACCCCTCTACCGGGTTCTTGGGTTCTGCTCTCAGGAAGAAGAAAAAGAGAGAAACTAAATAGCCAGCAATGGATACAAAACAATACCTATCACCTCTCTTCAACAAACAGCACTTCAATATCACTACACTCACCGACGCCAAAGCGGAAAAAATCCCCCACCCATGCTCGCTCTGAGAACATCGATATTACCTTGGGGCCTTACTTCTGCACAACAAGTCCAAAATTGCAACACGATGCGTCCTTCTCCTAAACAGTCATGCTCTGGATGCTTACGGCGGCCACGCATACATGCCTTCTCTTTGATAAGCAGACCGTGCTCTCCGATATATTGTAATTAATCATGTCAGGCAAGATATCTGGCACGCATACGCTTAGGGCCTTTTGGTGGATTATATAAGAGTGGGCCAATTAGCGTGACATAATATTATTATGGTGGCTTGCAACCAAGCTGGTAAACTGGCCAATCATAATACTCAACAATATGGATTACATAAGGAAGTCTGGACTCTGATTGGTCACCTTACATTTTGCTTGGTTGCTAACCATGGTTTGTAACCACCTAACCACCAGAATATGTCACTCCAAACAGCGCCTAAGTTACCGGTAGTTGGGGTCCACGGCCTTATCAGCTTAGGCAGTGGCGAATTAAAAGAGTAGTTAGGGAAGGGGAGGAGGTTGTGTGGGGCCTAAAGGCCGTTGTTTGAATTGATGATTGCTAAGGAGTGTTGGCAAAGGGGATATGATCATCCGGTATCACTCGGCATTGACTCCTGTTGAGGGGTTTAAGGAGGTCAGAGGAAGCCTAGCCACTAGAATCCGATGGTAATATTGAAATCAGAGAGGATCTGGATTACCTGCCTGCTCCCCACCCAGGGAATTGTGGATCCTAACGTGCCAAACCTCCTTAGGTGCTATATCATAGCTTCGCCATTTACCAGACGTCTGGACGGGTTACCGGTACTACAAATTCTGGAGTCCTCATATGCGATGATGCTTCCAAAGTGGGGAGCCATATCATATGCTGAGTACGTAAGCTTTAGGTAGCGTAGTTATGGGAGAGTCAGAAAGGCTCTTAGCACCGTACAGTACACTTCCTCCGAGTATTCCCGCCACCTAAAGGAATGGGGGCCTGCGGACTCACAAGGAATGTTGGGATCTGCTTACCACCTATCATATTACTAGTCCTCCTCCTCCCCCTCCTCCGCCTCCCGTGCCCCCCCCCCCCCTCCATGCAAACTGTGGCCCTCCGGTACCAATACTCGAACCAGCAATCCACATCCACTAGTCCACCTCCACCCACCCTCCCCGAGCAAGCAAATACCGACACATAAAATTATAAGCCCCTGTAACCCACAGACATGCACGATCTGCATGGCGCAACATGAAGGCTGAAAGTGCAATATTACATTTCAAACAGTTCTAGAACGTGTAAAGAAGTTATTTCGTTACTTGTTTTTTCGGATTGAGAGTGGGGGATGGCTTTTGTCAAGATGGATCTTGCCTTTGGTTTAGATTTGGTGGGGGGATGGGAGGAAGAATGTGTCACCTAGCTTATTATGCCGAAAGCAAAAGGTCGCGTGAACGATTGTGGTGGTAACGCAGTGTAGTTTGTTTTTTGAGTGAGTCGCGAGAATCGCGGGAGTCTCTCGCTTGGTTGCTTGGTTGCTGGGTTGCTGGTTTGCTTGGGAAGAGGTGAGGTGATAGTGTGGTCACGTTTCCAGGTCGGCGCAGGTTTGTTAATATGCCGGTATCTAACTTAGTCGGTATATTCTAATAAATAAGAGGGCGGTGAGAAGTCCTCTGTGTGAGATGATAGCGACGAGCACGAGAGAGGGGGGGGAGATGAATTGGAGTAATCTTATAAGGTAATGGAGTACCGGTAATCACCGATTTAGAGGGTACCCTCTATATACGGTACTAGCAGGTACGTCAGTGAATATTACATCTCGATATGGAGTCTTTGGTAATCATGCCCTTTCTGGTAGAGGATAGCCACTTGGATAAATGGGTAAGCAAGTGAAGTACGGGAGGAGGGTAAGCGTTGGGAAGGTACTATGCGCTTCACAAATTTTGGTGATATAATCAGAATCACAAAAAACCAAAACTCGGTAGCACACACTCAGCTTCCAGAAGAACAAAACTACAAGGCGTGAGATAATACAACGACCAACCTACCCATAGCCCCCAGCCAAAGCAAAGCTCCATGCCATTAATGAATAAACAAAAATCACACCAAGGTCTACTCCCAAGATCGCTACGCTTTGCCAAAACGGACCGCCGACCTCTTGCTGTAATTATGCGATAGCAGTCCTTATCACAATCGCCATGACATTACAAGTACCTTCCTCATTCTCCACCACTCAATCACTACCCCCAACCAAAACCAAGCCAACCGCCAAATAAAGCAAGCCGATAACAACCAGCCTAGGCACACACGAAAATCCCCCGCAATATCACCACCGCCCACCACCACCACCACCACGCCCAACTCTTCGGAATTAAAGCCGAGTGACGACTCGTGCTCTGCCGCTCCTTTCCCATCGCAGCTTGCCTCCCAGCGTCCAGCCTTACCCAACTCAATGACACATAACTTATCACACAGCGTCACCCCGCTGAGGTGATGGGGTTCTTTGGATACAAGGTAGCGAGGGGCTGGGGATAAGGCTGATCTGTGCTCCTATCCGAGCACGTGCAGAGTGGATAGGGTAGGGGTATCTGGAAGATTTGTCGGGGATATCCCATCCACTTTTCTCTCGATATTATATTACGGCGGAACCAAGGGTGATCACCATCCGGTGTGCTGCAACTCTCGAGTACCGTGGTTGGGGGAGGGAGGGAGGGAGGGGGAGTTAGCTGACCTACCGGCGGTGGCCTATAACGGTAAAAGACAGAAAATTAGAATTAGAAGGAAAAGGTCACTCGTGACTAACCTAACGTCATCACCAGGCTTCCCCCATAGTACTTGGTCGATCCAGCGCGTGGAAAGCTACCCCGCGCGTTTCGAATCGTACCCGAGCAGAATGGAGCAGAAACACATAAGGCAAATGCGAGTACGTACCGGGAGATTCGCAATCGTACCGTCACTAAATCCCTAGAACCGAACACCCGCCCGCGCGGTACCCATGACCAACTTCGCCTAAGGCACGTCACTCATGATCACTCGTTACTTCATTGCGGCACAGTGCAGTGCTGTACCTCCGATTGGGTCGCCGGACAGATGCCGAATCGCACTAAATATTGGGAACTTCCGGGTCAACATGATAACATTATGATAATTCGACAGGTGTCAACGAGAGGCATTATAAAATTTAATGAGAGCATTAGTGGAGGGTGGGAGGAATGTATTGTCCCAAGCCTTCCAAGAGAAAAAAATCTATCTTTCGGATCATTCTTCTCGTTCACGGCAGGAAGCTATTTCTGATGATCCCATGCGATTCTCTGTAGAGACAAGAGTTATGTTTTCTGGTTCTTAATGCCCCCCCCGAGTACTCGGGGACAGTGCTGGTATGTATCACAATAATATGCAAAAGATAGATCCCCAACTCCAAATTCATACCACTTCATCTGCACTCAAGATAAGAACTGGTAAAAAATATAAAAAAATCGCATTATAATAATAATAATTTTTATTTTTTTCAGACACTTGAATATATTTTTTACCAGCACTTTTATTTTTCCAAAAAAAAACCCTCATCCCAAAGCCAACGGTAAGGAAACGCCAGAATAACAGTGGCTTGAGAGCCATTATTTTTTGGTGTGATTTGGCTTCCGTCTCATAACCCAACAGAGGATATTGGTAGATCCTCCTCTCCGCATTTCATGTTGTAAATGGGGAGTGGCACAAGATTCTTGAGCTGACTATGATACCTGTTGAATAGAAAAAGAAAAAGAAAAAGAAAACAGTCCATCACGCGGGAGGTCCGGTTCGGTTGGGGATTTTGGTTAGGCTTAGCTTTCTTGCGGGGTGGTAGAATGATAAGGCGGGGAGGGGTGGCTATTTATTTATGTGGTTTGGATTGAAACGGGGTTTTTATCCTCGGAGGGTTCGCGTAGCGCGGCCAGTTAGTCGGAGTGGGGTGGGGTCCCCGGCGGGGTTGGATCGGGTCGGGATGCCGGGTTGGGATAAGTTGGTGATGGAAGATATAATTGCCGGGAAATGTGTGATGAGCGTGAAATGAGTATTTCCGATGCCAGAGATGGAATGGAATGGATTTCTGACTATTGTCTTGTCTTGTCTCGTATGCAATGTACCAGTAATGTAAGGCAGCGAGGAGGTACTCGAGTGCTGTATTACCTGCATGCGTCCTCGAGGGGGGGCCTGTCGGTGGAGATTTGGTCGGGCTATCAGGGAAGGGCGTGTATGAGGTGCCGAAAGTACCAGTACTGTGGCCTTGGAGTGTAAGTGTACGGCATCTTATGAAGGGGATGGAGGGAGAAGGGCGAAGGGGAAGGGGGAATCAGGCTGCAGGTACGGCTCGCACAATGGGCGCAACACTTGGGGCTGGTTTGGCTACTACCATACCGGTACTCAAGTATCCGACGCATGGCTGTGAGTGGGGGTTTGCCTTACTGTAGGCACGGTTCGTCTGTTAAATGAGGTTGGAATGAATTGCGGATCAGGCCATGATGTAATAATTCCGATGTTCCCTCTTCTAGGAGCGAACTTCGCAAAGAGGCTGAGGAGAAGTCACTGCCAAGGTGTTAATCTCAGCACAACCCCTGCGCTATTGACTGACCGGTGCATGGACCAGCAGCCCAAACCAAAGTTCGGGTGATTTCTCGTGAAGTTGGCCTCCGTCTGCCCTTTCCTTTTCCCAACTCCCACTACCTACCATCCCTGTCATCTGTAAATTACTAAGCGGAAATTAACAGGCATTCCGATTCAGTATTATGCATAATCTTCCACACGTTGTGATCTCCGGTGTATTTTCTTTTCTCTTTCCCTTTTTATTTTCTTGGGGAAAAAGAGGTGCACTACTTATGCACTGGGATGCTCTGGAGGAAGAAGAGGGTTTGCGAAACGAACTGCGTTCGCAGACCGCTTGGCCGCAAGTTGCTCCAACCAATGAAAGTAGATCAAGATATTGACTGTGAGAAGAGAGGGCATAAAGAGGAGGATGGGGGGGTAAGAGCAGGAGGCCGAAGAGGAGTGAAATAGTTATTTCCCTCGAATCTAGACGGAGCCGGCATGAATCTATCCACCTTTGCATTTTTTTTCACACTGTCCCCCTCCTCCTCCCCTCCCTCATCCTCATATTCCCTCCTCGTGGGCCAGTCTTGTTTGAATCCTATCCGCAGCCTTTTGTCTAAGGTTTCAAGGCATTTCAAATCTTGGTGGGTGTCCTCTTCCGTAATACCGGTAGGGGATTATCGCTATTGAATGCCTTCTGAGCCACAATTGGCGGAGAGTTGATGTGTGAGGGGCGAAAAGTGGGCGAGCAGAAATGGATGTCTCGGTTACTGCATTGAGTGTTTTGTCACACTTGGATGATGGATGTGCCAGGTGCGGGTGACCACTCCTCACCTAACCTGAGCTAGGCTTTGACGGTCGGGAGAAGCCAGGACCCTCTCCGGCTCCCGTTCTCCCAGGATGGGGTCGCCACGGGTAGACCGACCGAAAGAGCTGCAATCTGCGGAATTCCTCTCTTCCCTCTCACTTGCAGGTCAGCCTCTTCCTCCTCCTCTTCTCTTCCCCCCTTCTTGACCCTCCCTCCTGCTTCACTCCTTCCTTACTGAAGGAAACCCTGCGCAAGTGTACATACCGGTACTTGTACATCTCTATAATTCTCTTTCTCTGTTTTAGCCAAACCTCCATTTCTTCCCCCCCCTCTCTCTATCTCTTTCATTTCATCGAACACGTTGTTTTCCAGTGGACGTTATCTGGCATACAGTGCTCTGCCGGTATCGTGCATCAATTAGCCTCTGCACCTTTGACTGTTCATCCTCGCTGTCGTGTCGTCCATCTCCTTATTGGACGGCTTTGTTGGTCGGGTCTGGATTTGGCCATGTTATGTTCTGGAAGACGATAAATTCAACCCGGGAGGAATTTGGAGGAGAGAGGAAATAATAATAATAATACAATATTCAGTCTCGGGCAAAAAAAGACTACTCTCAAAAAAAGGAAAAATAGGGAAAAAACAGACCCAAAAAAGTGCACAACCCCGTTTGCCTCCTACATTGTTTCCGCCACCTCTTTCTTCACCCTTTCCCCTTCCTTTGGCCCACGAAACATCCCTAACATATGGGTTCGTGTCCCTTCGTGTTGCATCCATCCTTTCTCACTCCTTAGTGTCGCTGGCTGGCTGGCGTTTCTTTTGTTTCTAAAATCCTACTGGACAATACATTTCCCCTTCTCCCTCTTCCTCAAACTACTCAACAGCATACAAAAGATAAAAAATAGAAAAAATATCCCCCCCCGCATCCCCGCTGTCAACCATATCACCTGCTCCACCCCTTGGTCGACTCTAGTCCATCCTCACTCCACGCTCCGTCCCCGTCCATTTATCCTTCTATCCCTTCCCACCCCTCCTCAACTCGCCTCATTCACACTCCCCTGTTGAGCCCTGTTGAGCCGTTGAGGTTTCTGCCACCCACACACCACAAACCCCCAATATTACACATACCTAAAATCAAACCCCCATCCTAAGCCCTCCTCCTTTTCTTAATATCAACCGTTATCATATCACTCTCCCCCCATCCTCTTGAAGGTCTCGTGGTCTGTTCTCCCCCTCCTGACCCGCCACTCATTCCATTATCGGCTGCCCAAAAGTTTGCTTTCTGGTTCATTCATTCATTTCCTTGCTGTGTTTCCTTGAATTCTTCACAGAATACCCTTCCCTTCCTTCGGTTCAGAACAAAACATGCCCAACACCCCTGTTAATTCACCATCCCGGCCAAGGTCGGCACTCAGGCGTCTGCCGTCGTACAGATCCCTTTCGTTTTCAGCCAGCAAGCTTTCTCTCTCACACGTCACGCCAGACCCTGCGAATCGCTACTTACTGAACAAAACTGATGGCTCCTCAAGGATAGAGAACTTTTGTTCTCACCCCATCAAGAGCACTAGAGGCGGTGTTCGAAAGCTCCTACAAAAGGCTTCCCACTCACTTCGGTTTACCCACCGCAATGAATTATTAGACGGTATGAAAAGAGACAAGTGTCCTGGTACGCTGGGGGATGGTGAGAGTGGTATTGTTATAGACGACAAGGACAATGATTGCTTCTATGCTATTGACACTACGGTAGCTAGGAAAGGTCCGTGTGTGCTTTAAGAATTCTCCGGAGGTTGTCCCTCTGTTTGGCGGCTCATCGCTAACCATTGTTTTCTGTAGATTTCGTCAAGTTCCTCCCCCCCGAGATCACTGCCCATATCTTCTCCTTCCTGGACCATCAGAGCCTAGTAAATTGCGAATCCGTATCCCGTGCCTGGATGGTAGCTGCGCGCGATCGTCATGTATGGCGCAACGTCTTCCGCGCTGAACACGGTCCGTGGAAGTCGAAGCCCGGGAATGATTGGAAGAGGATGTTCAAGGTCAGACAGGAGCTTAATCTCAGGTGGACGCAGGGGCGTGTCACCGCAAAATATCTCAAGGGGCATACCGACAGCATCTATTGCGTGCAGTTCGATGAGTAGGTTGCAGTGTGGAGCTTTTTGCCGCCCCGGATTGGCTGACTTTTGGTGTTACAGTAAGAAAATTATCACTGGTTCGAGGGATAAAACCATCAGAATCTGGGATATTAGCACTGGGGAATGTATTAGGGTTCTCGGCCAGGGATCCCGCTTTTCGTCGCCACCGCCTGTTGCTAACACCGACATCGCGGCACCGCGCACGAGCTCCCCGGACTACCATAGAGCATCGGTCCTTTGTCTCCAGTTTGACGACGAGATACTCGTTTCCGGATCATCCGACTACACTTGCATAGTTTGGTCTGTGCACACTTACACGCCGTTGATGCGGCTTGCACATCACACTGCTGGTGTGCTCGACGTGTGTTTTGATAAGAAGTATATCGTTTCATGTTCCAAGGATACCTCCGTTTGCATATGGGATCGTAAGACAGGAAGGCTCTTCCGCCAACTTACCGGACATCGAGGACCGGTGAATGCAGTTGCCATTCGTGGGAATTTGATCGTCAGTGCTTCGGGTGATGCCTTGATTAAATTGTGGAATGTAGATACTGGAAAATGTATCCGGGATTTCACTGGCCATAACAGGGGCTTGGCGTGTGTTCAGTTCAGCGAGGACGCTAGGACAATCGTTAGCGGTGGTAACGACCAGGATATCAGAATTTGGGATGCTGCTAGTGGGGAATGCGTCAGGACCCTAGTGGGACATCAGTCTCTGGTTCGCACGCTGCACCTGGACTCCAGGAATAGACGGATTATCTCGGGATCCTACGACCAGGTACGTTGTCATCTTCCAGCAATGCTCGCTAATATCCGTGTCAGGTGCTAACCGGTGAAAACAGAGTGTGAAAGTTTGGGACTTGGATTCTGGGAAGCTTGTCCTCGACATTCAGCGGTTCCATTCTACCTGGATTTTGTCCGCAAAAGCCGATTATAGGAGGATCATTAGCACCAGTCAGGATAACCGCACCCTGATGCTTGATTTCACTACTGGAATGAAGGACCTGGAAGTCTTGGAGTAGCCATCCCACCCAGGATGCAACCGTCGAATGCGGGCTACCGAGACACAAACGTCAGACGTGGGTGAAAACGTGGGTTGTACGATGCAATGTTTAGTCTCCTTCGTCAATTTTTATATTTGGTGCTTTATTGCTCGTTTCTCCAGGCTCCCTTTCTCCCTTATACCTTATTTCAGTATCGGTCTCCCTTTTTATTTATATATAAGATTCCTCGTCGGAACATAGGCGTACTAGGTCGTTTTCTTCTAATACTTTTCTGGTTCAGTGGGTGGGAGGCGGTTTTGATATCTCTTGTTTGGCGGCTGCTTTATTGTAGTTTTTATTTTTATATTTTTTTATTTTGATTATATCTCCTTTCGTGAATCTGGCAAAATTAGAAAACGGAGATACTAGAGATTATTATTCTTGTTTTTTCTTCTTTTCTTTTGTCTTCTACTCCCTTTTTAATCATACTCCTTTCGTGTGCTTTTAGGCTACGACACTTGTATCTGGTGGTTTTCCTTCCCTTTTTCTTTTTGTTCCGTTTTCCATCTTTTTAATCCCTTTATACCTATTTGGCGGGGTCCGGTATAGTTTGGTCGGTTGGTAGGTCTGGCATGACCTGGTTCGGTAAATGGCATCGCTATGCTATGGCAGGGCGACACATACGCTTGCTAATGGTTGGCTTGAAGTGTGTCGTGTTGTAACCTTGTTACCAGTGAAGAGAAAACTTGTAGGAAGAGGCGAGGGCGAGTGATTGGTTGTGATTTGGGATGATGTGGGATTGTGGTTGTCGGTACCCTTTGCGCGCTGACCTTGGTACGTATTAGATGGCACTTGCCCAAGCAAACCTTAAACTACCCTATCACATATCATCTCGTTATAGAATGGATCCGATGATTCTCTCGTTGACCGTTTCATCGATCTCTGTGTTCGCTGGATACTCCTACCACGCTATGCTGCCTTCTCTTGTTGCAGGAATGCACACGTGTGTGCCACGTATGCATTCCCGTGCTCCGATGATTTCCTTACGTCTGCTTCCTTACAATAATAATATTACAGTGCAATAAATAAAAAAACTCTTGTCTTGTTTGTTTCGCATAACGCAATTCGTACATAACACATCTATCAATATGCACGATGGCATTGCTAACTTTACCCATTCAATCCCGAGCTAGATTTCGGAAACTTTTTAACTCCTCCTATATAACATATGGTACTTTACAATCGCATTTTTATTATCGTAGATATTAAAGTTATATCTTATGATGGGACCCGGAGCCGTTATTATGGGGGAACAGGGAACGGAACGGAACGAAAAAGAGAAAAGAAACCACCCCACTAAATTCCGCGAATAGATCACAGGGTTGCAAAGCCAACCTTCCCGGCCTCCGCTGGGTACGGTAGCGATACCAAGGAATTCATAGGCTCGCGTTCCGACTTAAGTTGGACGTTGTCGACGTGCGGTGGTATTCGGGAGTGCTTTGCCGCATATCCGGCGAACACAACTTGTGATATTGACATTCGTATGATACTGTGGACCGTTTATTGCTCGGGCGGTTGTTTGTCGTGCTGGCTGCGGGTGGGTACGGTAAGTATATACATAGGTGCCAGATAGACCGAAGCCTGGAGAGCGCCCCCGGCTGGGCCTTCTTTTTCCTTCTTTTATTTTATTTTTCCTTCCAAATTTGTGGGTTTTCTGTACTATAGTTTGTCGTCGATGGGGTTTGCGCCGTTTGCGCTTTTGGGGGAATGGTGCTACTATCACTGCTCTTATCTGTGAATAGTATGATACCGTATGTTAGAGTCGGGGTTTGGTGTAGGGTGGGGTGGGGGTTGGTTGGTTGTTGGTTGGTCGATCGGTTGGTCGGTTGGTTGGGGGGTTTGTTTTGGTTTTATTTATTTATTTCGGTAATAATATGGTTGCACGTGCCTGAGGGTTGTAAATAATGGGTTTGTTGGGGTAGCACTATGCGCGACTTGGTTTCTTTTTTTTGTGTCGAGTCTTCTTGTGGTTTATTCGGAGGTATGATATCGGTATCACTGAAAACACATCATAAGGACCAAAATTTGGTGTCTCTAGAGTGCTGGTTTGCATCCCCACCCCTTGGTCAATTAGAACAAAATCTGTACTAACGGGTGGTTAAAGATCTGGTGGATCTGAAATTTGGATTTCTATGGCAGGTTCCTTTGTTCTGTGGGCAGTGCTTGCTCATCGGCATGGCCCACCCCAAGGCTAGGGTCAAGCACCAAGGGTTTGTCTGGGCATCCATGCTTTGGGGATTACCAATTTCATATTGCTGTGGTCCATCTGATATTGCGCCATATGCTCCGGTATTGAAACATCAGAGTTAGAATACCCGGAACCACTGTTTTACCAAGAATTGATCTCCTTGTCCAGATGGTTGAATTCCAGTGCAAAGAGCGCCATTTTGGTACAAAAGTGGCCAGCAGCGATGACTTTTGCCAGGACACTGCAGCTAGAGGAAACCCATGGCAGCCCTTGAAACAAAACAAACCCACCAACGGGGTGGGGGGGGTGCTCCATTGATCAATGATCGCCGGTGTTGCATTACGCACTACACCCCATAACCACCTTGGGTTCCCCACTAGGAAACGCATTGACGCACGAGATGTATCAAGTCCCGTTGAAGCATTTCTTACCTCTCCCGTACCTCATGCCATTACTGGCCGGGCAACATCATGGCTTTAACACAGCGACGCAGCAAAGTCCCGAGGTTAGTGGTCCGCCCGAGCTCGCAAACCCGACACCACAGTCCCCACGACCTACTGACGCTAGTAGGGAGGCTTCAGCCCGCGTGACCAGGCCGTATACGTTCCTTTTATAAATACCGTTGTTTGCTCCTTAAGCCGAACGCAAGGTGAATCTCCGAGTTGGGTGCCAGCCTCGTGTAGCGCCCTCCCAACCGGATGACAGGCCCTGCCGAAATTCGACCGACGTGCGCGGACCGTCCTCTCGGGCCGGTGGCAATGCTCGAGGCAGCAAAGAACACCGCCTCGCCTCACAAAGGGTATTAACCTTCGCTTCGCGATACCTGCGCAGGGCCACTAGGCCTCTGCCCCCGCAGGCCGACCACGTCTAGACCCAGCTTCCCCCTGCGTCTTGCAGACCGAGGGGCCTACTGGACTTACCAAGCTCCCCGTCAGATTTCTCTTCACACGGGATACGGCCTAAAGCCGAGCCCAGGGCTGACCTGTCTAAATCTCAGCAAATCACACTTACTGGCTTGACCCCTCAGACACTTGAGTGTATCCCGTTTACGGTCTTTCTGATATCTGACTACGGGTTCGGGGTCATAATTTAAGGCCACGAGGTGGTTTCGTCCACAGCCGCGATACCGCTGGACCAGGTGCCTAGTCCGCAGACTCCACGCCTTGAACGCGGTGAGGTCTCTCCTAGGGTCCGCGATACCATGCCGCGTACTATTCCCAACCCCGCTATGGACCACCAGGGGTGGAGGAATTGAACCCCCATGAGATTCGGTCGGTTAGTAATTAGGATAACAGAGGGCTTGCTTGCCCTGTCAGTGGAAGCCGTTACCAGCGCCACCGTACCCCCTGCCTTTTGATACCCTGTCCAGTGTCTCCCAATCCTATCGTCCCTCTGGTAGGAACCAACCACACATCTTCCCTCAAAACAAGAAAAGCAGGTGGAAAAGGAAAACACCTCTAGTAGACACCAAAATTGTAGCGACAACTGATCCCAATTTTCATTCTCCGGTCGCAGGGCATCGAGACGACCTTGCTCTCGTTTTGACCAAGGAACCATTGATATTTGCCGGGGCTAGCTTGGAGCATTCTTGGCATTCGGAGAGATGCTTTTGTTTGACCCGAGCCTATGAAGCTCCAAAGTTCGGCTTGGGGGGGGATCGTGATAAAAAAACGTGGTGTTTAACCCCACATTCACCTTCCTAAATAGGAAGGCGAAACGTAGAGCAAGGAAAATTGGTGGTATGGAGCTTGGTATGCACGACTGGTGAGGATTAGGCACTTATATCATAGTATCTTATGTATATATAACAAGTAAGCTCATCCACACCCTGGCAGGTTCTCCCCCGTAAGAGCACGAGTGAGAATTCGAGATTGGCTTATTTGTCTGCGGCTTAAGCCGGTGTTACTTGTAGCGCACTAGAGCAGATCGACACGCGATAATACCTTTTAGGGGGAAAAAGACTGAAAGTTAGGATTTTGTGAATTACTTATTGCCAGGGGGGGGATACGTGGGAGAGTAGTAAGTTAGTTTGCTTCTAACTTTACTTTGAAGCCGGGTCAGTTTTGAATCTGTATTATTATTATTATGAAATCTGTCGGATGATGGGAGCGTTTTTATTAATACCCTTCTTTGACCAAGCGAGTTGTGAAAGTCGTGTAGAATTATTGTGGATGGGTTGGTGGGGGCATTGTGCTGTATCAATGATAGGTTCGGAATCCAGTACTATGGCGCTATTATTGGCCATGGAAATGATAGGCCTGGACGTTTTCCCGGGAGTGAGTTGGTAAAGTTTTGAACTGTTTATCAAAATCTCCTCGGCATATCCCCACTGTGCCCTCTCTCTCTCTCTCTCTCTCTCTCGGCGCAAGGGGTCCTCTCAGCACTTAGAATATCCTCTCCTTTCTGGTTAAGATAGTAGGTTAGTTGTAGGCGTCGATTTCTTTTTATCGAGCGAGGTATTTTCCCTTCCTTTCCTTTCCTTCTTCGTTGGAGGGGTTTTTATATATCAGGGGTATATCGTGTGTATGCCTTTGGGCCCCATTTGATTGTGGGATTCGTAGGGCTATGATAACCTATTTTCGCTCTAACCGGTATGTTGTCGGTATATCTTCCCCTCATATTTGTGGCGTTGGTTTTACTGGAATACTATACTGTCCTCGTTATATTATCATACTTCTTTCCGTCATCATTTCCAGAGCGAATCTGACAAGGAGTGCTAATATTGTAGAAGGATGGTAGCACGCTTCCATGGGAACCTGCTGGATATAACTACTACTACTAGGCCCGTAGCCAAAAACACACACCCTCTCATCCCCTGGATTATACTAGTTGGGGGTCCTTGAACACCGGCAGTGCCCTTCCGGCATGCCTTATGTGATCCACTTATTCTGGACCGTCCCTCCAGTCTGGCACGCTGTTGGCTAGTATACTACATAGTTTGGTACCTTAAGAACCCATCTACAGGGGGTGCCTAGAGAGGATTCTCTGAGTGCTAAAGTGTGAATTTGGTGTGAAGGAGAACAGCTACTAACCCAGCATCATAACATCTAGCTTTCCTTTTTGCCAACACAGCATCTGAATCCTCCCCACTTTCCTAGGCTGCAAAGCATTAGACATACACACGGGTGCTCACCTATGCCTGTATCGGGGTTTCATCACGGTATATAGCGCTGTATACAGCAGAACCACCCCTAAACCATGATACTTTCAGTTTGTATGCGCACCCGATACCGCACGCCCTCCGGGTATAATATCCGGCAACTGCCCCCCATCGACTCCACTTTACCACCGAGTATTACAAGTCCCCTCACCACACACCCCCAATCCGAGCCCCGAAGCCTTGCCTAGCTGAGACAGTGCGTAGATACACTGAATTGTTTCTAAGCCATCACATTACTATAAAAATTAATCATAAAATGACCTGATATCAAAAAAAAAACCAAAATCCCCCGTCTTCTCCCCCCCCCAAAACGGAATGGAACTGTCTTTTACTATTAGACATAACTAACGACCTCTTTCACTTACTTATATAACTTACTGTACTTACTAGATAGAACTGTCAAGGTATCGGTTAGACCTCCCAAACTCCGACCTTTCCGCTTGTCGTTACCGGAATTGATTAATTAGTTCACTTTCACGCCCGACGCTCTTCCGAACCTACCGTAAACTATTATACCATCGTCAACCCCCCCCCCCCCCCCACAAAGCAGAACCCCCTCAACTATCATCACCACCGCACGCATCTAGCAGCCCCTACCCACCCCACGTATAGCCCATCTAACACACAAGCCACACGCGCCGTAAGACCCAATTTAACCGCCGTGCATACGCGGCTCCCGGCGGTGTTGGTTATCTCTCTCCCCCTCCCTTCTGGTTAGCTGACACTCGGCATGATTGGGCAAGTGGAGCAGGGTTGTGCGGCTGCCGTACCGGGGTTGGCGTGACCACCGTGATGATTGATGGGTCATAGGTTGTTGTGGAGTGTGTGGGGAGGTGGGGTGCGGTGCTAGTAGGGTATTGTGCAGTTCATCCGGGGGTTTGGTTGCTGGGTTTTTGAAGTCGGCTGAGGGGTTATTGGATGGGATGGGGGAGGGGGATTGGGCTATGGGTAGTTAGATTCTGATTATTCGGGGACCTGGGAGGAAGACGGGGGGGTTACTGGTGGTGGGGGTTTGGGTATTTGTTTGCTGGCCGATTCTGGTGATGTCTTATCTGACCCACCGCTGTATTGATACGGTATCATACGTTACCTTCCTTCTAGAGATAACTTGATATGGTATACTCGTACACTAACTCTACTGGTTATCCCCTTCGCCTCATAATATGCCATACTCAACTCAATAATCACTACAGTATATCATTCCCTTTCCGAATAGCTATCCCATTGTCAAAACCCGGTCCCCCCCCTTGTTACCCCACCACGGATAACCGACCCCCCAACCCAACTCCTCACGAATAATCACTCGCCCCCTCGGAGATAATCCACTGTAGGTTGTCGCATCGCGGAACACTCCCCACACACCCATTCACCTCGTTTCATCATTCATCGAGCACAGTCAGACCAGAACCACCGTCATCACCCACCGCATATCTCGCACAATCGTGATCATGATCAGCCCGTTAGTGCACTTACCATACCGCAAGACCCCCACAAGCCTCCTCTCGCCTCCCCCTCCCTATCCCTCATCCAGCACGGTACGTGGGCTATACCAGTACCAGTACACTGTCCGCAAATTCGTGCGCGGCGGAGGGAGGAAAATCTCTCAGCTTCACAAGCTTGCGCATTTATCCCAAGGTAATCTACCGGATTGCCAAAGAATACGGTAGTGAGATACGGTAGGTGAACGGAACGGATCCGTGGGTTTGGATGAATTTATTGCCGGGCTGCTACAACTCTCGTATCTCCACCATGGTACTCGAGCACTGTACTACCCCTCCAAAAAACTGGAGGGGGGTGTGGGGGCGGAGCTGAAGCTGGTCAAAGCTATTCTCCGATTTGTGGGCTTTAGTTTTTGTAAGATGGGTGGTGGAAGCTGAAACGTCGAGGGGGGAACATTTTCTGGCGGCGCTTAGTGTAGGTCTGATGATAATCAGCTAACGGGGTTTTTTTTTCTTTTGCTTCCACCGTGGTACCGGTATGTGCGAAGCCGCAGGGTGAGTGTGCCGACCTCCAACCCACCATGAATGATTAAGCCGCTTAATTCATCAAAAAAAAAGGATCTCAGACTGCCGGCGCCAGGTTTGACCCAGGGGTGTTTAGTTTTCTTTTCTAGCATACCTAACCATTCTATCTGTGGCTTGCGAGCGATTATCTTGCCAAAAGATGGGGTGCGGCAGGTTGAGGCTCTTCCTCCGGGGTTTCACACGGGCAAATCAACACATGTGTTGATTCATGATCTCTTATCAAGCAGACAATCACTTTCCTCCTTCGGTTTGTGTAGTTTCAATTGCGCAATAATCGGCAGGTTTGTTACCGCATTTGGTGTAGCCTCACCAAGATATTCCCAGAGACGGTTAGCTTGTAAGGGTTGATCCGGCAGCTCTCATTCGAAACAAAACACTGAATCGCCCTGGCATCACGGCAAATGTATATATTTTTTCACAAGGACCCCGCAACTCTCTAGATGGTGATAAGGCGGAAACTTTTATGGAATCCTTTGGGCTTATGCTCTGGCTGTTGAGCTACTCGGGTATCGTAGGGGAGTTTGAGGTTGGTCATATGGGGTTGGCCGGGGGTTGATTTGCGTTGTGGCGCACACACCACACACACCCATTGGGGAGCGGAACGGTTAGATCTTCTTTGACATTGGGGTTGGTGTGCTCCGCTCCAGTGGGAAAGTATTGATTGGTTGGTTCGGCTTGGTTGGTGGTATTCCCGTGATTCGATGATTTGCTTTGCTCGTTCGGACGTGCATGCGATTGCCTTTTGTTGATGTGAATGACTGACTGTATTGGTAGCAGCAGCTGCTGGTGGTGGTCGAGATGAAGATTCTAGGCTGCTCTCGAGTAAAAGAGCCTGTCTGGGGGGGGGAGGGGGGGGAGGTTTCATTTCTTGTTTGCGGCGCTCTGTTTGGATGATGGGATATGAGTTGATTTGGCCTGTGATTGATCGTTTGGAGATTTCAGACCGATGGGATATCATAGGGGAGTGGGTTTGATGGGTTGAAAGAAGGAGGAGACAGATAGACTAAGTTGAACTGATTGAGCGATTGAGTTCAGTGAGTGGGAGTGCGACATGGCGGACGGGTGTGCTCCTCCCTCATCAGGAGAGATCTGCTAAGCAACCAGCCGTCGGTAGCAGGGCGTGTAGCAGAGCAAGCAAGAAAGCAAGAAAGCAAGAAGCAAGAAAGCAAGAAAGCAAGAAAGCAAGAAAGCAAGCAGGACTGTAGCCAAAGCAAAAGCAGGCAGAAGCATAGAAATCAGACATACAGGAAAGACAGAGAAACCCTCGGAGTCCTCTCCATGCACCACACCCACCCTACCTATCACAGACCACCTACCGTACCTCCCTCTGTCTACCTTGTCCCACCTCCTCCTCCGCCGTCCCCTTCACCTCACTCACCTCCCGCTTTTTCCCCCCACAAAAACACTTAGGATTGCCTTTCTCTGGTAAAGCTTCTGTTGGGAGCCTTTCCGCGAGATCTTGAACCGATCTTTTTAAGTTACTCTCCAGCGGTTACCACGCTGTTTACAATATTGGTCTTTTATTATCGCACTATTTCCTTCTTCAATCTTCGTATTATTTTTTTCCTGCTTATCACGTCCTATTTCCCATACAGTAACTCGAACCCTTCTTCGCCTGGATACATCGTCTATATCGTCGCTCTGTCGTCGGGCATAGCCATCCATCCACGCAGGTGGGTACCGGTACGTCCATCTTGTCTAGTAGGGCCCCTCCCCTCATTTATTGCTCTCTGTTCCTCTCCTCCTGCCCTCGCTTCATCCTCTCCTCTCGTTTAACTCACCCCACATCCTGTCCCTCCTTCTTCCTTTGCCCACAATCTGCGGTGGCCCACTATCATTCAATAGTTAGCCCTTGTGCCTTTCGTTCACGAGATTTCCCTTGTTCCTCTCGTTCTTCACCAGTTCAAATAGGTTCCACTCGCCCCATTCCCGCATTGTCCTCTTTGACTCCACGCACGACTATCATTCCCCTCCCTTCTATTCCCCCCCCCACTCCTTTTTCCCCTTCCCAATACTATCGTCATCCTCGATAAGTCAAGCATCCCTGCACTCCCCTGCCGCTAGTCCTTGTCTTTGACCTCTCCCTTACCTTTGAACCCACCCATCGCATTATCTTAACGAACCCCCGCTCACTCTTCCTCCTTAGCCGAGTACCGGTACACCGACACGTCGCTCTGACATCTTTCCCTCAGCCGTCATCCCGAAACGAAGATAAGAAATCTCACCGGGTCCCTTTCGTTTAGACTTACTTTTCGATATACTGTATTTACTATTATCCTTACCAACCACCTATCTACCTGCCCTCTTCTCGACGTGCTGTCAATCGCCGGAGCAATTGCCATTACAACCGCCGATCTAGATCGCAGAGTCACAACACACTGACGAAAGTTTAACGAGGGGCAAGAAAGAAATTCCCGGAATTCTAATCTTGCAGAGAAAGCTGTATCCGATCCCTACGACGTGAGTTTTCTCCCTTTTTTCCCTTTCCTTTTTTACCTCTTTCTTCCTTTCTCTCCCCGCTATTTTTTACCCTCTCTGCTCCCTTGCTACTGAAAGGCCCGTGCCTCTAAACTGACCCTCCTTCTCTCAAAGGTTTTCCTCCAGGGCACCCCTCAACATTGTAGTCACATATCCAATTTTCCAATACCCTCCGCCGAATCGTAAAGATACTCGGACACCGGTCGGTTTCGCTATCGTAAATACTATCCATGTCGGCACCTACACAGCTTCTGCGACCAATGAATACCCATAATGGACCCGGACCTAGAGTCCCCCGCCTGGGCCTTTCGATCCCGCCTCAAGCTAACCCAAGACCTGTCGGCGTCCCCCAACTAGCTGGCCCTGCACGTGGCCCCCCTCAGTTACGTCTGGCTACTCCCGGAAATCCTAATGCCAATGGAATCCAGCCGGTAGAGCAGAGACGCGCCCAAGCATATGCTAGTCCGGTGAATACCGTTAGCAATCAATACTCGGCTTTAAGTTATGCTATGGGGTTGAAAAATCAAGTGCGGGGTTCTCCAGAGACTGCTATTCCACGGACAGCTAGCCAGGAAGGTGCAAACAAGAAGACTATTAATTGGGACAATGATAATTTAGATGTGGAGGACCTTGAAGATGAGGGGTGGAAGAAGGCTAGTGAGGACGGGAGGATCGTAGAATTGGGGGGGTTGGGTGAAGGAGCTGGGGGAGCGGTTACTCGCTGTATGTTGAAGGGCGGGAAGACGCTCTTTGCTATGAAAGTACGCATAATTTCCCCTTTTCTCCCGATGCGGGGTTGAGCTTGGCGTAATTCTGCCCGTTGGTATTGATTACACGAGATACGAGCGTGGTTTGGGACACGTTGTGGGTGCCGGAGAGTGCCTATTTAGGGTTTACCTTTTTTACTGACTGGGATATTGACACAGATCATCACAGCAGATCCTAATCCCGAAATTCGAAAACAAATCTTCCGTGAATTAAGTTTCAACAAGGAATGTAATTCACCTTATATATGCAGGTACTTTGGCGCATACACAGATTTATCTTCTGCCACGATTTCTATCGCCATGGAGTTCTGTGAGGGTGGAAGCCTGGATAGTATTTACCGAGAGGTGAAGAAATTAGGGGGAAGGACGGGAGAAAAGGTTTTGGGGAAGATTGCTGAGGGGGTGTTGGAGGGGCTGACGTACCTGAGTGGGAGAAAGATCATTCATCGAGGTTAGCTAGCCCAAGGAGTTTGATATGCCAATCCGAGAGCTAACTCTATTCGATAAAAATCAGATATCAAGCCGTCCAACATCTTACTGTGCAGAGATGGACAAGTAAAATTGTGCGACTTTGGTGTCTCTGGAGAGCTTATTGGATCCAAGGGGAATGCGGATACCTTTATCGGAACTTCATACTACATGGCTGTAGGTTTGCCTTATGGTCATTCTTAATGTGTTAAATATGCTAATGGTCTTATTCAGCCCGAGCGAATCCAAGGGTTCTCCTACACCATCACCTCCGATGTCTGGTCTCTTGGCGTTACCCTTCTCGAAGTGGCCCAGCACCGTTTCCCATTCGGCGAGGAGAGTGACAGCACTAATGCCCGGTACAACCTTATTGATCTTCTTACCTATATTGTTCAACACCCTATTCCAGAATTGAAAGATGAGCCCAATCTTAAGATTAAATGGAGCCATAACTTCAAATACTTCATCGCTTGCTGGTATGTTTGTTGATTTCTGGCTTGGGGGTAACTGTGCTAATCGTATACTTTGTAGTCTCGAGAAGGACACTCAGAGACGTGCTAGCCCATGGAGAATGTTGGAGCACCCATGGATCATGGAGATGAAGAATAAGAAGGTCAATATGGCCAATTTCCTTTCCCAAGTTTGGGACTGGAAATGAGAGGTGATGTGGGGTTTCAAAAGTTTTTCTTTTCTGGGGCGCAAAATCGGGAAGTGGCTTTTCATGTTCAAATTAAGGGTGTCCTGTTTATTGTTTGTAAGACGGGAAGAGGATAAAGTATCTCTCTCCTGCGGTCAGCATAAAGCTTTGCCTGGTTACCTCCCTTCTCATTTTTATATCGCTTTTTTTTTACTATTGGATTATTTTTATATTGCATCAGGATGTTTTTTTTCCCTCACCATTTTTTCCGCCATTTTTTCATGATCATGTGTTTCACGATAGGAGTGGAGTGGAAGAGACTCTCAGGGAGTCTGTAGTAGTCTAGAAATAAGATTTTTATAGTGTGAGAAACTAGTTACTGGATCCGGACGGCACAGTGCCGGGGCGCTGTACTAGTACTGTGCTTGCAGGAATAACCTACCGCACTATGTCCAAGTACAATAGCTACCGCCATGTCGACACTTACCTATCATTGAGCTCCTCTCGCACGCTCGCCTGAACTTGTGGTAACAAGCGGGAAGGAGGGCCCTTATTTAGCAGCCTTCATTCCCTTCAAGCTACCGTGTGGTAACCCCTCCTCCATGAAAGAAAGCCCCCAGGAAGCCTTAAGGTGGAAGAAACAAATGTCTCGGCGAAAAAGAAAAAAAAATACCATTTCCCTTAGCGGTCATGAGTTCCCTAGCGCCTTATGCACGCACTACCAGTACGAGTACAGTACTGCACATCCTGATATCAACCGCGGGCGCTATCATAGGCATGGCAATGTAGGCATGATATGAGGGAAAAGCAACAAGGCGATCGACGGGCCGCACAGGCCAGGCCGGTTCCCTCGAGCACCGGGGCCTAGGGGCACTTGTAGGGCGCATCCATCCCGCAGAGGCCATCGTGGTGAGGGTGGGGTGAGTGAACGGGGAGAGTTTATTATAATATTATTATTATAGCTCCCCGGGAGTGCTGGGGGTGTTGGCTGATTTGGTGTAATGGTATATTATACGTATATACAAGTATCATAATATTATTATATATAATATTCTAGATGTTTGGGTGATGGTACGGGCGGGAGGAGGAGGAGGAGGAGAAGGAGGAGGAAGGCTCTGATGATGGATTTTGGTAATAATACAGTGCAGTATCGTTGGTGAGGGGGTAACTTGGCGGGCGTTCAGTCTAGATTAGTAATTGTATGTTGGCTTGCCAAGAGTTGCTGGTCATGCTTGATAGGTTGGTAATGTATTATTATGGACGAATTTCCCCTTGCTTGCTCCTGGGATATGGTATGATACTAGAATTTTCACTTAGGGTGCTACTAGTGTCGTACTTTTAAAACCTTGATATTTCTGCGGGGAACCTGAGAAGGTTCATCTTCTTTTCTTTCCGTTAATAGAGGTCATCATCTACTATCACCTAATAGGGCCAGCAGTAAGTTTATAATTCCAATGCTTGTGGGAGTTCCGGGCGAAGGAATTTCTTGAATGGCTTAGAGCCTGTTCGGCTATGATACTATATACAACGGTTCCGTTTCCGTTCTCCCATATCATATGATACAAACGACCTTTTTTTCCTTCCGTTTCAAAACGGAGAGAAGGTCACTCCCACAGCAGAAACGGTCGCCCCAACGGAACGGAACCGTTTTATAGCCAAACAGGCTCTTAAGGATATTGATGTTTTCCCTCGCCGGGTGTGCTTTGGATATGGCGCGGTATCATAACTGAGGTTCCTTCACTGTATGTAAAAGAGGGCCTAGGGTCGAGGATGGAGGTGACTTTTAAGCCGTGCTTGCGTGAAGCACGCTACTTACGATACTTGCAAAAAAAACAAAAACACTTGGGATCCGGGGGCTAGTGGGATAGAATTGTTAACGCACAGTACTATAGTAGAACTATCGGCATCGAGCCAGGGGTAGGCATCTAGGCTTAGTTTAGGAAGTCTAGAGTGAATAGGATCGCAAAAAGGATCCATGGTTGATGGATTCTAGCGGTGTTATAGCACATCTGGGCGGGGGTGAGCATGTGCGGTGTCAAGGAATGGCTGGGTGCGAGAGCTGGCACATGAAGGAAGGCCGCGGGGGCCCGCCGGGGGATGGGGAACTAAAAAGGGGTTCTTTCCTGTTTGTTGTTGGCGGTGGTAGTGGTGATATTATCGTGTGAGTCTGTCGTGTGTACTGTTCAATTATTTCGAGGAGGTCGGCCTGATTGAATTGGCTTGAGGAGGGTTGGACCTGTGTTTTCGATGGGGGAGGGAAGTAGGCATGAGGTTATTGGTAGAGAATGGGTTCTTGGTACTAGGGGGGGTTGGTACTATCGCCGGATAGATATATGCTCCTCTTTGCTGTGCTCGGTAAGCTTTTCTCTGTTGACGTTTGGTTCGAATGTATGGATTGTAACGATAGTAATCCTATGAAGCTAGGTATGATGCCAGGTAGTGGAGAAAGGTTCCTATCATTTCTGGTCTAACTTGATTTGATCCAGGTGCCCGGCTGGTATGACCTTAGGACCTGCTCGTATGATGCAGCGCCAGAAGCCGTGGAGGGAAAGTGTGTAACCCCCCCTGTTACAGAGCAGCTTGTGTGCAAATATCGAGTCAATCGTGGCTCTAAGTTCTGGAATAGTCTAGCTGACTGCCTATTGCCGATTGAAGGGGTTGAAGGGGAGGGGTCTCATGCCCCCCCCCACGGATCCTGGCACTATAATAACCTCTACTTTACCTTATTTTATTTGACATTATTCTACTGTACTGATATTGTGTGATAACTTATCTATCACGTTGCAATGCCGGCACGATGTTGTCCTTCCTCCGCTTTTGCCCTCCAGGCGCTCTGGAGTTGGTGGAATAACGTTAAAAGTTACCCCGATACCCCAATATCTCATCACGGGTTTCACCCGCCACACGGTAAGCCCTATGACAGTACAGGTCGGATTGAAGTCCAGAATATCACGGTCCCCTGATGATATACGTGTTGGGATAACTTTGGTGTTCTTTCTTTTGTTACACGGTTGCTATGAGGGATTTCCTTTGTAAGGTTTACGACAAACTGTATTATTTCCTTGGTTATGCGGATATGCGACTCATACTGGGGTATGAGTCGGGCGGCAAAGGCTGTGCTAGGATTTCCTTCTATATAAGGGGGCTCCGCCCCCTATTTCTTTGATTTCTTTACGCTACCTGGTATTTCTTTCACGACTCTTGTACTTCAGAATATAACGTCTTCTATTCTGATATCCAAGTTCCACGCCAAGAATCCACGAACCCTGACCCTGATCTATCGTTACACGATCAGCCTTG